>ENA-USTZ01000133-USTZ01000133.1-human-gut-metagenome-genome-assembly--contig:-NODE-133-length-35690-cov-120.350181_pt1 | contig 35690 bp, 28 predicted proteins | sample MGYA00250049_ERZ773375 | MGnify/ENA primary metagenome ERZ773375 (study PRJEB29103, sample SAMN06111956) | human gut metagenome | biome: human gut; feature: ankylosing spondylitis patient; material...
CTCCCTCATCGGTCGCAGCCATCCGGTTGAACCATTCAGCTTCACCGGTGCAAGAGGTATCTCCGATGGTTTTGTTTTGGCGCAAATAGTGGCTATTTTGCTAGATTGCTTTGTCTTTTATACCACATAGCTGCTATATGGTAGGTTTTTATATCTATACCTTCGCCGTTTAAGCCCTTTCCCTGCCTTTCTCTTCCAGGAACAACGTTGGTGATTCTTCCAGAGAAGACAGGGGAACAGCACTAATGCGATGCATGCATCACCTTAGAGCAGCAAGGGAGAGTGGTCTTCTTTCCACGGTACAAGTGCAGGGTGGAAAGAACGGAGTATTTGATGTGGGTATCTTGCTTGACTATATCTATTTATATATATTGTTATTGTGTTATATAGCTATATACTTATATATCTATATTGTTATTGCGTTGTTTATCTATTGTGTTGTTTGTTTATTGCTTTATTGCATGCTTGAAGCATGGGAGTATTGCTTTCTTTATATCTATATTCTATTTTTGTTCCTTACTTCGACCTCTATTTTTTTATGATAGTGGTTGCCGTCTCTCTATCATTTGGCTTTTTACCGTGCAAAGGTATGGCGGTTCTGTCATATACCAAACACCAGGCGATGCCTTATTCGGCTAAAACTTTTCCGGAAAGCCTTCCACAAATGTTGCACATTTGGGTATTCCAAAAAACTTTCTACCGAATTGTTTGGTGTTCTGACTCCTAGGAACCACCATCTCTTAATGCACGTAAAAAGGCTATATGATGACGAGATGACGGAATGATAAAAAAAATATCGGATCGAAAGGAACAAAAAACCGTAAAAGGCAATGAATCCTCAAATCCAGAATAATTTATGTTGAACCATTTAAAATAGTTAGAGTATGAAACAGATAGACGAAATATTACAGAGACAGCTTGATAAGAACATGGAGTTCTTTATGAAGTACTTTCCTGCTCGTATTAAGAATGTTGGTGAGGATGCAGTTGCTGCTCGTAAACTTGTATGGGCATTCAAGGATGCTAGAGACAATGCGTTTGAGAAAGTGGCTGAACTTGCAGCAGAACATCTTGTAAAGACGTATGGAGACAGATTAAAGAAAATGGCATTTGTTTGTGTTCCTACAAGTAAGAGAGAAGATTATTCTATACGTTTTCGAGCATTCTGCAAGCGTGTCAGTGAGTTGTCCGGTATAGAGAATGGCTTTTCTCATGTTGTAGTTATGCAGAGCAGAAAGGCAGTACATGAACATTGCAGAGGAAAGAAGAAAGAGGAAATTAGACCTCAGATAATAGATTTCGATATACCATTCTTCAAAGATAAAGAGGTTTGCGTATTTGATGATGTGGTAACTACCGGTAAAAGTTACGCTCGATTTGCCAATCTTCTAGAGGAGAACGGAGCAAATGTAGTAGGAGGAATGTTTTTAGGTAAGACTTTTTATAAATACAAATAACGTAAGGTATGAACTATAATATGAATGAAACAATGGCTTTTACGGGGCATCGGTCGATAGCCCCATCAAAAGCCGGTCAGATAAGACAGAATGTGAGAAAGCAGATAAAAGACTTATATATCAAAGGAATAAGATTTTATCTTTGTGGAATGGCTCTAGGTTTTGACATGTTGGCTGCCGAGGAAGTATTAGCCTTAAAGGAAACACTTCCAAGTCTTAAACTCATAGCGGTGGTACCTTTCACGAATCAGAGTAACCGGTGGAACCATCGAGACCAAGAACGTTACAGAAAGATTTTGGAATCGGCTGATGAAACGATAGTTTTGAGTGACGTTTATTTCTCCGGATGCTATTTGGCTCGCAATGATTACATGATTTCGCACTCTGCAGGTGTGGTTGCTTATTTCGATGGCACGCCTAAGGGTGGTACTTTTTATACTATCAGAAAGGCTAGAGGAAAAGGAAAAAACATATTGAATCTGTTTACCTAAAAAGAAGAAGGAGTATATCTGTATGAGGTATGCTTCTTTTTTATATCAAAAGCAGCACCCAAAATCTGTTGCGAAGATTTAGGGTGTTGCAGCTTTTATATCTATATGTTTTTTATTAACTGCTTAATAACTAGTAATATATTCGTTTTGTCTAGGTTTTGCAAACGTTAATTTCAAAGGTATATCAAATCGAGACTCTTTATTATGCCTAGATTTTATACTTTTGCAAGCGTTTTAATATTAATCGAAAATCATATGAAGATAAAAAATCACTTTTTGTGTATGATGGCTATAGCATCTCTACTGGTCAGCTGCAATAGCCATCCGAAGTTTGAAACATCGGTAGATGCTGTAGAAGGTTGCAAGAAGGAGCTTGCAGCCTTGAAGGGAGAAAAGGAAATGTCGATAGAACAACTTACAAAAGCCACCTCGTCTTGGCTGGAAACGCAAGATTCGGCATACAGCGTATTCTCACGTGACACTTCCATTAATTTACGAAGTCCGGTGGCTTTAGCATTTTTTGTGGTCTCGGACTCTATCCGTGGAGAGTTGAAGCGATTGGCTTTTTCGCAACCTCGAAGTTTAAACGATGTGATGTATCTCAAACTCAATACCGCCACATCCAGCGAGAAAATCGAAAAAGCAGATGCCTACAAAGAGGCTATCTCCTTTTTCGAGTGTTTGGACAAACAGGATGTTTTTCCAACCCTCAAAGAAACACTTCGTGCCTATTATTATCTTTTAAGTAAAGCTAAGCCATTCCGAACGGAAGAGCAACTGATTGAGTTCATTTCTAAGGAAGACAAATGTTTCCGTTCTCTGATGACGCATTTGAGCGAGGTTTCCAATGAGCACCTTCAGCAGCTCACTGATGCCACTTCAAAGGTATATGATGGTTTATATGATTCCGTCGGGAAAAAAGCGGATGATGTGAACGACCGCACCATGTTGTTCCTCACCATGCGCTTCAACCGTAGAATTATCCAGAATGCAGCAGCATGCAAAGAAGATGTTGAAAGCGGTAAGAAACTCGATAGAACACAGAGAGCCAATTACCGATGGATGCTCATTCAGCCTTTCATGGCTATAGATGATTATTCCACATCTGCTCTCACGAAAGAGCAGAAAAAGGAACTTCTTGAAATATCCAAATATATTCCTTCTCTTCTGTCTAAAATAGATTTGCAGAAGCAATCCAAAGAAGAGGAAGATAAATTTACTGAAGTTCTCTCTCAATATTTCTTGAAATCATATTTATCAACAACTTTATAGCACATATTATGAATATTTTAGTAAATTACAACCAGCTTGAAAATGAAGTTTTGAAAGATTCTATCTCAGATTTCCTCTCAGAAATGAGAGAAAATCTACCAGAGGTGTTCAACTCCTTAGAGATGAAAACAGTGTTGCACGGCAATTATGCCGAGGTTTATTTCCAACTCTGTTCACAAGCCATGATAGAGGAACTGACAGATGACCTGGCAAGGACGCTCGGATGCCATGTTCTATATGCCGTGAAGGAAGGTGAAGGCAAGGATTACAAGGTAGTCGCTTATTCTATGCCTGTAGAGAACAGGATGTATATCATCTATATCTCTTCCTGGCAGTATGGTGTGGTGGATTCCATGACCGTTCATTTCTATGACAGCATGGAAAACATGTACAGGCAGATTACCAAGGAGTATACTTCTGCTCCAAAGCAGTGCTTTATCTTGGAGAAAGAGAAGTTTTCTGAGGTACTGAGAAATTTCTATTAAAAGTCGGGTGTTATGTTTGTATTATCATTAAAAGTAATTTTGGCGTTTGTATTAACTGCTATTCCGTTTGCTTATCATACTTGGGTTCAACCCAACCAGGACAGTTCACCTCTTCTGAGAAATCTGTCAACAGCAGTGATGGCATGTTTGCCAAAGATTCGTGGAGTGGTGAAGAAAGCAAGATCATTTCTTTCGTGGTACTACGACAAGATGAAAACCAGTATGAGCACAAGAAAACTTTTTACACTTGTTTTGGTGATGGTTCTTCTGGCTGTTCAGTATGTTGATTACGAAACAACCCTCTATGCAGTTAGAATAAATCACTTGATTGGAGAATGCTCTTCATTTTTGGAAATGAATAAAGCTGAGGGAATCAGTTGTCTTTGGAATGTGTGGGAGAAAAATCTGTTTTTTCTCCCATCGCAAACTCTCTACAATATAATAACAATAAATCTGTTATGTACCTTTCTGCTTTTCAACTATCGTATAGCTGAGAATGTTCTTACTTGTTTGAATCAGAAGAAAGTTATATTTTCATTGTCGGCAGCAGTTTCTGTTGCTCTCATCCTGATAGATGGAAGGCTCCTGATTGGTTCTGAATGCATATACATTCTTTTGGGCGCAGGAGCCATTTTTCCAAAGTTCGTAGGACATGGACAGGATGGCTCAAAAGAATCTCTCAGACACATTGTGAGGGAGGTTCGAGAATGGAAAGAGATTTCCCGAAAGGCTGCTTAGCTTTTGCTACAGTCTTGTCATTGAATTAGTTTAAATTATAGATTGTAAATATAGAATCATTCATATGATACTTGAAAATAAAAAAACAAGAGACATTGGTGATGCAAAAAACGTTCAAAACTCCATGAATGGAACAACGAAATCAACCGAAAGGAAATACTCAATATATATTCCTTTTGAGGTAATGGACTTTTTAGGCAATGATCTAATGATAGTGAGTCCAAAGCGTTTTTCGAAAATCAAGGCTTTCCGATATTTGCTATCCCGGCATATTGATGGCCTTGAAAATGGAGAACTGAAACGCAACTACATTTCTCAGCTTAGCAAAGACTGGAAATGGACTCGTCAGACTGTTGTCTCATTTTTAAAATCTCTTCAAGAGATGAATGTAATCGATATCAAACTCATTCTTCGGGCTAAAATGGTTTCCATTAATCCTACCATTATAGTCTCTAATCTTAGCAAAGAAGAACTTGACAAGATGGCTCAGGTGTCGCATACTCAGCTTTCCTCAGCCTCGTCACATTTCTCTTTTGGAGAAACAAAGTAAATCAGCAAGTAGAAATAGTAATAATCGCAAAGTAAGGTTCTTTTACAAATGCGCTTGCGCATGAGAGGGACATTTTCAAAATCCTAGTAGCCTAATACGGGGTTTTGGAAAAACGCCCTGGAACCCCCAAAAACGATAAGTAAATCGTTTTGACATTCGTGCGGCAAGCCGTGGGGATATTAGGCTCAGGGAATACTTCCCTAAGAACCTTTCTTTTAAAACATAAATAATCATGAGCGGAGCAAAAAACGTTATTGATATGAGACCTGGCAAAGGTTTCACAACATCGCAGAGTAATGAGCATCTAAGGCGGTTGGCAGATAGAGAAGCAGCTAAGAAAGCTCAATGGAATTATGACCCTTCCAGAGAACGTCTCAATTTTGAAATAGGGAAGGGTGGCGTTGTGATGAAAGTTGATAAAACAAAATCTATTCATCAAAGAATTAAGGAAAATCTAGAGACACGTGGAATTAAGGATCCAAACATTCCTTTAATAAATCAAGGGAAGGATCCTTATTACCGCACCGTCGCAAACTTCATCTTGGGAGGCAATCGAGAGGTAATGAGAAATCTGGCTTTTGGCAATCAGAAGGTAAATTGGGAGCATGGAGCCGACAATTCTGACTTGAAGAGAATGCCGGGAATTGAAGCATGGGCAAAGGATGCTTATGCCTTCATGTGTAAAAAATATGGAGAGCAAAATATCGCTGCTTTTGTCGTGCATCTGGACGAAGCGAACCCACATGTACATTGTACGGTTTTGCCTATAACTTCCAAAAATAAGGTGTCCTTTATAAAAACATTTTTAAATGGTATAGATAGCAAAGATGCTTTATCAGAATATATGACTAACCTTCATACCGAATATGCGGAGGAGGTTGGATTGAAGTATGGTATGGAAAGAGGGGATAGCATCAAGGAGACAGGAGCCGTTCATCGTACCACAGAAGAGTATCGCAGGAAACTCTGGAAGGATGCTCAGGAGAAGGAAGAAGAGGTTCGAGAAAACACCAAAACCATCGAACAGCAAAATTCAACGATTACCAATCAGCGTGGTATTATTGCATCACTCAGCAGGGAAATCAAGCATTCAGCAGCTCGTCTGAAGGCATTGGCTACGATGATCAAGAATCTTGAAACTCATAAGGCTGACCTGGAATATGAGGTTGAAAAACTCAATAAAGACCTTACAACAGGAAAGATTTCTAAGGAAGAAGCAGACCGCAAGCTGTCACAAATCAATGCCGAAATCAAGAAAACGGAAGAGAAAATTCTTGACAAGACTGATAAACTGAAAATTGCAGAAAGCAAACTCCATGATGCAGAACAACGGAAGGCAGAATTGGAAGCGAAAGCCCATGAAGCCGAAGAAAAGAGAAGTTCAGAAGAGCAGAAGACTGCTTTGGCTGTTGAAAAAACGGCAAGGGCAGAAGATAGATATCAGGAGATTAGAGCCAAATACAAGGAAGTCGCTCCGGCTGTAAATGTTCAAGTAATTCATGAAATGGAAACCCTAGGATACCATTCTGCGGCTTTTGACATGAAGAATAGACTTTCCAAATACAACGCTCTAAAAGACTCACTTTCGTATGAACAGAGAGAGTTTTTGGATAAGATGATGGACGATATTTTCGATGGTTCTGTTATTGTTAGTATGGCAGAAAATGCAGCTTCGATTTGTTCAATCGCAGCTTCATTGTACTTGGGATATCTTGATAATGCTACAAGAATAGCACAAAGTTGTGGCGGTGGAGGTGGACCAGGGACAGGATGGGGAAAGCGTGATGATGAGGATGATTTTGCCTTCAGAAGAAGGTGCTTTGGGATGGCAATGAAAATGATGAGACCTGGACATCAGCAACGTCGAAAACGTTAGTTAAGAAACATACATATACAAAAACAGACCGACATGAACTCTTGTTCACATCGGTCTGTTTTTGTCACAGCCATCTACTTCTTTTATGCGTTTTTATTACAAGTGGTGTATAAGTAAATCCTTCTTGGGTCATTTTCAAGCCCTCGCCATCAAATTGAGTAATTTGAATCTCTGTATCATCCTTGATGAGTTCACTTTCATAATAGCATGCCAATACAGAAAAATAAGTGAAGTCGTCTGTTCTTCTGCATATCTTGTACCATTGATCAGGCTCACTTTTCTCTATCAGATACATATTCTTGATAACACAGAGGTTATCATCTGCCACAATTTCCCATTGTCTTAATGGTCTATTCCTAAGTCCAGGAATGTTTCTCACATAGCACCAGTCGTCTTCCCTTAAGATGTTCAGATAGCCACGTTTGAACAGGACAGGTCTTGTATAATGTTTCCTATATGTCACAGGGTCAACCCAATAGCTTTCATTAACCTGTGCATCCTCCACATGCCAAATGCCGTCTTTCTCGATTGTTATCTTATCTTTCGCTGTTCCAAGATGTTTCTTGATAGGATAGAGATTATCAGCAGGATAATATTCATAATGTTTATATGAATTCTTAAGTTTTTCTAAACTCTCCTTCCTTTCTTCTTTGTCTCTTTGGGCAAACTCAGCCAACTCCTCACGAGAATCCACTTTCTCCAGTTGACTGCCGATGTTCTTCTGCACATAATATTGTTCATCCTCATCAATATACAGTCGCGTGTTGCCTTCTCCTTCTTTATACAGATACACCTTATTCGGCTCGTGCCATGGAATAAACCTATGCTTCCAACTCAGTCCTGTTCCAACTTGCAGTTCCAAGGTCTTCACCGTCAGATAGGTCTTTTCATCAATATACTTCGATAGGATGCGAGGGTATAGCTTTTTGCCATCCTCTGTACTGAAGTCGATGCCTATCAGCTTCACACTTTGGGGCTTATTGGCAAACCACAACCTGTTCCGCAAGTCAATCCATTCCTTCCTACCTACTTTCTTTCTTATGTAGCAATAGGCAAAGCCATCGTTGGTCACTTCTATCTTCTTATATTGGCATTCCAATATCATCTTGCCATCCTTATCCTTGATGCCTTTCAGTCCTTTTTCGTCTTCTACAATCTGATATCCATAGGTGTCCATAATCATCTGCAGTTGGCGCTTATGGTTGATAATTTTCATCATCTCCTCATCACCATTCATCATCAAGTCCATCCTGCAGTTGTGACTATTAACCTGCAGACACGCCTCTTGCAGAATGTTTTCCAGAGAAGTACGTCCTTCAAACATGCTCTGCCAATCTCTATCTACAGACGGCAATCCAAACCGCTTATACAGTCCTACATTGTCCAGTATCACGCAGTATTCTTTACCTTCTGCCACTCGCAGTCCACGTCCCACCATCTGCATATACTTAGCCAATGACAGCGTAGGTCTTGCCAACTGTATGAACTCCACATCAGGACAGTCGAAGCCCTCCGAGAATAAATCCACACTTACCAGTACCTCAATCTCATCGGAAGTATTTGAAGCGGAATTTAGGGAAGAGGAGAGCGAGGAAGATTTGAATCTTTCAATAAGTTCTTGTCGTTCAGCAAGCGGTGTCTTGCTCGAAATCGCCACAGCCTTGATGCCATTCTCCCGATAGAACTCCGCAATATGCTCAGCATGTTGAATACTGATAGCATAGACGATACCTTTTTTTCCTGGCACATACTCCTTGATAGTAAGGCATAGTCTTTCGAGTGATGGCTTCACATCCATCACCTCGTTCAGTTCCTTTTGCTGATAGTCACCATCAGTACCTCGTTTCTGCAACGAGTCTATCAGCAGCTGGTCAGCACTGTCTGGCTTGATGGAGTAGTAGTCATAAAGGCTCAACCGTCCTTCGGCAATAAACTTCTCCATGCTCCATGAACACAGCAGGGTATCAAACAAATCCGTGAATCCTTTGCCATTCAATCGATAGGGCGTAGCTGTCAGTCCCAACTTCTTCGCTTTCGGATAGGCATTCATCACTTCAGCGTATGTCTCCGCCAAAGCATGGTGCGCCTCGTCAATCACTATCAACCTCGGCTTCTCTTCCATCTCTCCATAGTGTCTCGACAGCCATTGTATCGATGTCACCTTGATGGAGGTGGATTTTAGGGAAGGGAAGAATCTTTCCAAGGTGTCCTTGATTTGTGAAACGAGTTCACGACGATGGGTAACCACCCACACTTCCTCTTTCAAGAACAAACCTACGAGGGCGGCAAGCAGATACGTCTTTCCCGTTCCAGTCGGCATTTGTACCATGACAGCATCATGATGCTTGAATGCTTCTTGCACTTTCTTCACCATGTCCTCCTGATAATCAAAAAGCTTTATCTTCTTCATTTCAGATTGATTGTCTGTGTTTTTCCCGTGATACCTGTTACCACGGCGATTCCATTGTCACGAATCTCCACCTTCTCATATTTGGCATCAACAATCACTTTTCCTTTTAATGTCATAACACCCCAATGTTGGGGTATCTGTTCAAAGGCGCAATAGGCACCGACTGGTTGCGCTATACTATGGTAGAGAGGTGGCACGATAACTTTGCCATCTACCTTCACACCCCATTTCTTTCCTGCTTGATACAATTCCACATGTCCTGCCTCTGACTTCTCTTGCATCAGCAATAACTCCTGTTCCTCTTGCTTTTTCCTGCGCTGCATTTCCATGTCATAAACATGCTTGCCAAGCCGAGGCATCGCAACTATCAAATTCTCGCTTTCTGTTTTGGGTTGATTGCAACCTATATAGGTCTTTTTCAAGTTGGAGTCAACGTAGTAATAATCCTCATGGCTGTCCATGACCACTATGCCTCTGTCGTATAGGTCGGCGCACAGCCAATATACATGAGTATGGTCGCCACGTAAAAAACAAGCCTTTTCACTGTTTTCTTTATACATACGCATAGAGCCGCCATCCTCCTCTTTATATATCCATTCCTGACAACCACTGGCTGTAGAGCGTTGAAAGTTGTAGATCAAATAATATCCATAATTCCATAGGTCATATTGGGAAGGGCGAAAAGGTAAAGCAAAGTACTCGTTGGTACGAGATCTGAAGAGACCATTATATTCGACGAACTCCCATTTATTGATGGTGATTACCTCGGGAGCATCTTTCGCATGAATGTCCTCGTCTATGACAACTCTCGCCAAGAGGTCGTAGTAACATACAGTCTTTCTGCGAGGTCGATAGGATAAGATATTACCTTGCAAGAACTTCATGTCATAATAGTTGCCTGGTTCTATCACCTGTTCGCCTTGCCGGTTTACCACCGTCATCTTTCCATCATTCAACTTGACGATGGCAAAATCATCATTGCAATCAACAAACTCCCGATACTGCAATGACTGCATCAGTTCCTCATGGCTCATTACCATCATCATTTCAGAGTCTTGACCAACAGGCATAGTTTCTTGCTTTCCGTACATCAAGAAGAAATCTCTTTCTTTCGGAGTCTCCTTCTTCCTGCTGTATCTCAATCTTCCTTCAAATGTAGCCTTCCAGTTCCATACTTGCGATGGCAACCCGAACACCCGATACAGTCCCACGTTATCTATAATTACGCAGTTCTTCTTTCCCTTAGCTACTCGCAATCCTCGTCCCACCATCTGCAGATACTTGGCAAGTGACAATGTAGGTCGTGCCAACTGTACAAACTCCACATCCGGGCAGTCAAATCCCTCCGAGAAGATGTCCACATTCACGAGCACTTGGATGTCACCTTTCTTGAAGGCTTCAATGTCTTGTTGTCTTTCTGCTGCAGGTGTCTTCGAGTCTATGGCTATTGCTTTCACGCCATGTTCCTGATACAGTTTTGTGATTTTCTGGGCATGAGAAATATTGATAGCATACACGATGCCCTTTCTGTCTTTACCAAATTCTTCCAAACTCCGATAGAGCCTTTCGATACTCGGCTTTTTATTCAGCAACATATCCATTTCCTTGTTCTGGTAGTCACCATCTGCTCCTCGCTTCTGCAAGGAGTCTATGAGCCGTTGCGTCATACCATCCGATTTGATGCTCACAAAATCGTATGTTGCCAATCTTCCCTTGCTGATAAATTCAGGAACATCCCACGACTGCACCAACACATCAAACAGATCAGTGAATCCCTTACCGTTCAAGCGGCAAGGAGTAGCCGTCAGTCCCAGGAACTTAGCCTTCGGGAATCTCTCCCACATTTCCTTATAGGTCTTGGCAAGGGCATGGTGCGCCTCGTCAATCACTATCATTCCCGGTTCTTCCTCTATCTCGTCATAGTGTCTCATCAGCCACTGAATGGACATCGCCTTGACGGATGACAATAGGGAAGAGGTGTTTGATGCGGAATAGGAGTGGAACTTTCTTACGGTTTCGTCTATCTGCGACACAAGCTCTCTTCTATGGGCTACAATCCATACTTTATCCATTGGATTGTTGTTCACAAAAGAGTCTATGACTGCTGTTAACAGGTATGTCTTACCAGTTCCCGTTGGCATTTGTGCCATCACGGACCGATGAAGGCGCAACGCCTTCTCAATCCGTTCCTTCATATCCTCTTGGTAATCAAAAAGCTTGATTTCCTTCATTAACAATTTCAAAGAACCAATAATGATGTTATACCAATTTCATAAATCCGATATACATCAAGGCATCAGCGATGCTCTGTTGTACTGGATTTTTCTTGTCCGAAGCCCATGAATATTTCGCTTGAATTTTGCGAAGTTCCTCACGCTTCTCTATATATTGCTTCTCCAGTTGGTTCAGAATCTGTTTGGAAGCTTGTGACATAGGAATCTTGCCAGCCTCTTTGTCCATCACTTCTTGCAACTTGATGTTACATTCCGTCAAACTCTCCAATACTTTGCGATATTCCATCATGCCGGGAATATCACCTATCTGACTTTCCGTAGTATCTCTTAGTATTGTCCTTACGCAATCAGGCATAAATAACTTCCAAGTATTGCCATCCTCGTATGTCACCACCAAATGAACTTTTTGCATCATAAGATGCTTTTCGCCATTTCTTGGCACTTCAACACACTCGTCAAATTTCAGATTGATGAGTTGGGCTATTAACTTCTGCTCGTCCATCGGAAGTTGGTTGACCGTATAGAAAGGATCATGCTGAAACAATGTAGCAAGTCCTTCAGCCATTTCTCCTTTACGATAGGATGATGGCAAACTCACATTTATCAACTTTGCATGTTCTTGAATCACTTTCTTCGTGTCGTATTCAATCATCATCGCCAAGTTGAGCTTATCTCTAAATGGTAAATTCTTCAGTATAACCATAGTATATGTTCTAAATCAAAATAATCAGGTTCTCAGCAATCGCATCAAAGCAGGACGATTGCCGTAATTGTATTCTACCTCCTCCACAAAATCCAAGATGAGTTTCTTGGAAACTTCACAACAAGTGTACATACCCTTGATGTCATCCACGATATAGCCATAGCTCTTCGATTTTGCATAACTCAAGTGCTTCCGCAAATCATCAATAATATGCTCGGTATAAGTAGCTTGATCTTCCTCGCTCATATAATGCGCATACTTTTTGAAGAGTGCTACTCGGCTGAATGACATTCTGTTGTCCATCAGAATCTTCAAGAGGCACTGATACTTCTTTTCCTCCACAATCATGTCGCACACTTCGATGCAATCATCATCCGTGAAATGTGGAATATCCCCGAAGAGTTTCACAACAAACTCATCCCAATCCTCCTTGGCTACCAACTCTTTCAACTTCTCGAAGTAAGGTCGCTTGTCCACCAAGAACTGACGGAACAATCTGCGGTATTCCTCAATAATACCAACCTTGTCATTACGCTTTTCCAAAATATCAATTTTTTGCAAATGCCAAGACTCTGTGGTATTGTACCCATCATCTCCATACACAGCAATCACTTTGTCTATCTCTTTCAAGGCATCATTCTTCAATCCCTTTTCAAGAAGTTCATTGATTTTGAAGGAGCAGACATCAGGTACATACTTGTATTCTTCCATGATTGCATCCGTTTCAGACTCTCTACCATGAGTCCGCAGATACTCAATCTTCTTGATGAGCAACTTACCCAACTCCTCAAATCGGAATAGCGAACTCAACTGGTCAAAGTTTTCGTCATTCACCAATCTTTTGTATTCGTGGGTATGATGCTTTATCTGCTTGTCAAGGCCTGCAAGGTATGTATCCGCATCTGCCAATCGGAAGTTAATAGCCTCATGGACATGGTCAAAGAAACACAGGCAATAATCATCGTATGCCTCCATCTTCTCAATCTCAGCCATCTCTTTCTGTGCAGTAGCAACAGATTCTATCGGTGTGGCTTCATCTCTCAGCACCTGTGCCAGTTCTTTCTCCACTTGATAAGTGAAGAAATCGTCACCATCACATTCTTGGTTGTTATACACTTCCAAGCGGCTGTATTCCTCTGCCACGAAGCGCAGAAAGTCCAAGCCGTTTCGCACTGCTTTCCCATTCTCCTTGGCATCCACCAAGGACTTGAATTGTTTGTATTTTGTGTAGGATTGTATCATACTTATTCTACTTCAAATATTCTATAAATATCTTTTTCACATAGACCAAATTCATTTTCCACCATTCCCAACAAAGTAATGCTGCAATGATGAGTATTGAAAGGAACAAAGTCCAAGACCAGCCTATAATAATCGTCAAGAGCACAGAAGAGAATATATGTCCAAAGAATAGATTCCTAGCCAAAACAGATTGATAGTAAAACTCTTGATACTTATCTATTTCTATTGCTTGTTTTGCCTGTGCCAGACCTTTTGCTGCCTTGGCGTTATCAATGAAACCTGTCTCTGGTAGTTGGAGCTTATGCCGTAAGTCACTGATTTTCTCTATGGAAAACCTTTTGAACGATTTGTTTAATACTAACCGTGAAGGACGTGGCAATCCACAACAATAAAGAATATATTCTATGCCTCCACTGATTATCTCATTGATATAGCCTACAATGAAAGCTCCCAACAATATGAGCATAATCAATATGGCAGAGATTTTACTTATACTCTCACACATATCTTTATCTATCTGATAATGTGTGCAAAAATATCCCATACCGATAATACAAAGAATGTAAAATCCCGGAATAAGGATTTTCATCGTTTCTTGCCACCTATAGCTCATTTCGTTTCTTCTTTAGCTTGTTCAACATATTTATCGTACTGGTATTTATATCCTGGTGGTGGATTCTTGAATCCATTCAAGGCATCCATGTCTTCTGATTGTGCCTTCCATAAGGCATCAACAGGTATAGAGACTATTTGTGTGGTAAATAGATCATGTCCCTCGTGCTTATAGCTGTAACGTTGATATTCATGTTTCGCAGGAGTAAAACAAACGGAGCCTCCGTAATGTCCAGAATTACATATCACGACATTACAATACACCAATCGTGATATGGCCTCTGCCAAGAAGTAAAATGATTTAACGTCCTTGTTGTTAGCTATAATCAGAAGGTGCTGAATACGACCTTTGTAAATTGCGTAGCGCTCAATATCATAAAAGTCTGCACAGATAGACACTCCAAGTTTGCCATATTCCGCCAAATCAACGATATAGAACTCGTTGCATGGCACGAAAGACATGTTCCAATCTTGATTGATGATTTTCAGTTCCTCTCGTGAGGCAAAATGCTTTCCGAAATAGAAGGATGTCGCTTTGACTTTTCCAACTTGCTTCCCATGCGGCCAATCTCGTGGTACAAAGAATATAGCTATGTTGCCAACTCTGTCCTTATCATATCGTTTGAAATCCAAGCCTGCAACAACAATGGCTCCTATCTTTTGAGCATAACTTTTTATGCGAGACTCAAAATAAGATGCTACTGCCAACTCTGGTATGACAACAATATCTGGTTTCTTTGTGTCCGACATCTCTTGGAAAGATGCAAAAGCTGCCTGTATTTGTCTCCAAATAACATTTGCTTCATATACATCCATTTGTGGAGTATCAGACCAAGCCAAATTGGGATTTACGATTGCTTGTATAACACCTATCTTCAAAAACTTTTCCATCAGATTTTTATCATTACGAGTTGGCGGGTTTCATGATGAGCTACTGAGATTTGATTTTTCTCCAATTCTTTCTGCGAAGCATCCACTTCTTTGTATAATTCTTCTAGGGTTTCAATCTTAGCATCATTAACTTGTTGAGCGCAAGCAACTCCATTCAAGATGCTTTTAAGTTTGATAGTTTCTCTGTTTTCCAAAGACAAACATGCAGAAATAATATCGTAGTTGTGAGAAGAAACCTTTCCTTTTTCCAATAAACGATAAAGTACCGATTGCCACTCATATCCATATTCTGGTCTATTGAACACCCAAGGTAGAGAGTATTCTTTCGTCAATAATTGTAGAAAAATGATTCCCAAGCCATATATTGCTCCTATCATTGGAAAGTAATCATTAGAAGAAAATGACGGATATCTATACATGGTATCCAGAAAGGAAACTTTTACTGATATTTCAATTTTTTTCTGAGGCGAAAGCCAACTATCCCAATCTTTTTGCTTCAAACACTCCTCTCTTCCTATAAATATCGAAGCAGGATGGAGTGGAATTGTTTCAATACGCTCAATATTATCATAATAATATTTTATGATTGATTTCATAATTCGAGTGGCACAATATTCAGAACACAATGCATTACCCAAAATATTGTCTTCTTTTTCTTCAATTTCCCTAACCTCTTTTATCCATTCCATCAATGATATGTTATCATCAGGGGCAGACATTTTTTGCATTGGTAACGCAAAACTTTTGACAACTTCATTCCCCAAATTCTGCCCCCAAACAGACAAAAGCAAGTTTTCTTGTTGTTGCTCAGTGAGTTTCACTTTTGCAAAATCTTGTTTTCCAAACTTGGATAGAGGAATCTGAGGAATACAAGTGAAAAGAAGTTGAACAAAGTATTCAGAATCAATATCAGCTTTGTTTAAATTTTCTATCAAACGGTTTGGCACAAACAAGTCCGGGCTTGGTTTGCTTCTATTAAATCTTTCAATATGCCATAGTAACCAAAACGAAGAATCCAAATCCATATCATGGTAATTACAATCATCCAAATAGCTATCACCTTCCACATTCTCTTGATAGTTCTTTAATGAAATATTCACTCGATCTACCAAGAACTTAGCATCTTCATATAAATAATGATGTATTCCACTGTAGCCATCACTGATTTTTTCATATTGTTCCAAGAATAATTCATCTAAGATCTTTCTGTAAGGATCTTTATATCTATTCATGGTAAGACGAGAGATTGCCTTTAGCACTTGTAAAGCCAAATGAATGTCCATTACCGAGACAATATACTCATACCCTAAAGGATGTATACAATCATCTTTATTAATTTTAGCCAATATTAAATATAGTGTTTGTATCTTATCTGGTAAATGAAAGATACAGAAGTCCAATATTCTTAGCCACATCTTTGGCTTGTCAGGAATTTCCTTGACAGAATAGACCAACAAATGAAATATTTTCTCTTCTATTTTCCGAATTTCCTTTCTTGAATCTCCAATAGCACTTCTTATTGATTCATAGATATTTTTGCCTTCATTTTTAATCACATCAAGAACAGGCTGGTCTAAAGTCTCAGGATAATCGTCACTTTTAGTAAAAATCAAGGAGCGCAACATTTTTTCTGTTACTTCATCTTTTAATTTCAGTCCAGAAACAAACTCCAACCATTTTTTCCGTAATTGATGGATCTTATCATAATCTACTTTGATATCAGAGGTTAGGCGCGACAACATGGTACAAGCAAATGAAGTTCTAGTTCCTTTCTTGATTTCCTGTTCAGGAAAATCTGTAACTAACAACATTTGTAAATCTCTGAATACCATACTAAACTCATTTGTACTTAATAACTCCAATGGCATCCTTGCTATTTCAGAAATTTTGTGTAGGGTTTGTGTAAGAAGAGGTGTTGGGTATTGTGAATCAAGTGCGATAGGTTCCTTGTCTGTCTTGGTTTCATTCACTTTAAGCCCTATTTTATTGAGTTCTTGTACGTACCATTTTTCCCATTCAAGTAATTTTTCTTTATCTTCTGATAAAAACAAATGGTCATCAACATATCTGAAATGTAAAATACGATGTTTTTTATCAATCCTTATTTTTTCAGATACTTTCAGATCCAAGTCTAAAAGATATAGATTGGCCAATGCACCTGCAACTATTAATCCCGTTGGCAAGCCATCAAATACGACATCCTTATATAAATCCATTTGCGCCAACTCTTCATCGGAGAATGGATGTCCTCCAAATCCATCATAAGAGATATCAAACTTAGTGATTGATTCTATCAATAAAGTAAAGTTTGGGTCATTTATAGGGAAAGATTTCAAAAGTTTATCTCTGATTCTATTCATCTTTACAGAAGGATAGAACTTTTCTATATCGATAGACATATAATAAAGCTTAGGGTAATAACCATTTTTGGGAAAATAATCTTTTTCCAAATAAGGTACTTTGAAGGCCGAATTCACTTGTGCCTCATTTTCTGCGATAGTTTCCAATTGTGAATCATCACATACATCTTCATCTTTTTCCCCAGGAAAAGCTTTTCGTTTGATACTAGCTGCTAATACATGTCTATATAAAGGCCATCCCTGTTGCCATTTTCGATAAAACAACTTGGATGTTGTTCTATAAACACCATTAATCCAATGACCATTTTCATCTTTCCATGTATTCAAGAACAGGCGATTTCCATAGCTCCAGGCAGGCATATCCTCCTCAAAATAAGGTCCTAATACGCCGTATACAGCCATCCATACAATCTGGTCTTCTACATGAATACAGAATGATTGTCTGACACGAAGTTCTTCATGCTCATTTTCTCCATCATCCTTGACTACTTTCTTGCCTTTGGGGTAAGGAGCTGGTTTTATCGGTCTCATTTGATAAGTTCCCGTCTTCATCTTCTCTGACAATTTTTCTATATTGTTCAGAAGATTGAACTTATAAGCAGATAGTTCCAACTCGTCAAACCAGACATCACCATGATGATAAGAGTTCTCAACTCTTCGCCATGCCAATATAAGATTCTCCCTACAACAGATGGTCTCAAATATATTATTTTGGATTTCTCTCATGACGTTTACTCAAATAATAATCCGAATAATCCTTATATTTTGTATCTTTTCTGATATTATGAATGCAATTACCTATTTTCTTTAACGTCTTGTTTATTTTCTCAAACAAAGTATTTCCTGCCTCATCATTGTCAATATACATAAACAGTGTCTTATTCCTCAAAAAATCAGCATACTCCGGACGGAAAGAACCTGCGCCAGGCAAAGCGATAGCTTTCTTGCCTTCCGAAAGAAAAGCTATACAATCAGTTACCCCTTCAGCAATATATACTTTATCAAACCTTTCAGATGACTTCAAAATAGGCATATTGAACATTAAAGGACTGATACCTTTGCAGTTATTGAATCGTCTTTTGTCACCTTTCTCCAACTTTCCGAGATAGCGACTTTGAATATTTTTAATACGTCCTTCCATATCATAATAAGGAAATAATAGGCAAGGCACTCTAAACACAGGGTACAAACTATTACGGTATTCCATTAAAACACCTGCTTTTAAACACCTCTCTTTGGAAAATGTCTCAGTTAATACTGTAACGAACTTTTCTGCATCAGATATACTTCCCACCTTTAAAGAAGAAACTACTTCTTCTGAATATTCTCTATCAACAAATAGAAATTGTCTTGCTTGCTCTGATAATCGAGATTTGTTTATTATCCAATTCAAGACTTCTTCATCTATTTGTTGATAGGTAGTTTCTTTTGGAGTAGATGCGACCTTTCTTATAGGGGCCTTTTTTAATTTTACCCCTTTGCTTTCTGGTATTGATATATTGAATGCCCGAGATAGCCAAACACATGCTTCTTGAAAAGTATAATTGTTGTATCTCTTGACAAGCTCTATACTATGACCACCTTTATCACAAACATAACATTTCCAAGAATTATTGCTTTTTTTGAAGTGAAGGCTTGGATTATGGTCTTGATGCATAAAACACAGTGCTTTGTTTCGAGAAACTGTCAAACCCAATTTCTCAGCAACATTATAGACGCTCACAGCATCTAATTTTTCAACAATATATGAGGGTATATAAACCATTATGCTCTTATTTTGTTTTTGCTATATACTGTGTTTCGCTTTATACTATTGTTTTTTTTCTTTTAGAGTAATCTCTTAATGATAGTATTTTTGTCCTCAACACCTTTGGCATATCTTCTGAATGTTTTCCCAGTATGTTATGCACCATGGCGGCTCCATTGCGCCAAAGACGAGATGCAGACTATCGGGCATTGCTCTCCGTTGAAAGTCTGCCATGTGAGTGGCTCAAAGTCGAGATGTCTAAGAAAAGATTTGTGTTGGGTATTGTTGGATTCCATCATATTTATTTTAATCTTAATCTTAATCCCAAGTATATGGGTTTACAAATGCTATATAAGCAAGAATGTAACATAATGCCATGAGTGTTCCTTTTAGTATGTCAAACGAAAAATACACCCAATACCTTGGCGAGTAATTATTCGTATTTTTCTTCTTTTCTATATCTGACACTACAATGCTTGACAAAAGAGACAGCAAAACACCTATAACCAATGTTATGAGTGCAGATTTCTTGTCATAGTGTTCCTTTACGTATAAATCTGTACCATTGATGGATATGCCATCGTTCAATATTTCGGCTATCTTTTCTTTGGAAGAATACTCTATAATATGCCCAGTCATTCGGTCAGGAACTGGTGATGCTTCCAACAAATAACGCTTTCGTCTATAAAAGTAAAATTTGATTTTCATTGGTATATGATGCATTATTGAATCATCATACCCAAGTCCCTCAATCTTGAACTCTATGTTATAATTGAAGTTTGGATGAAAGTCATGAAACATATAGCCTTGTGCTGAAATCTTATAATCTCTCTGAAATTTGATAGGCATGCATTTTGCTCTCTCTTTGCCGTATGATGTTACCACATAAGCCACATCCAAATCTTTTAAGTTACTATAATTCCCGATATGTTTATCCACCCACCGAGTAAAGTTAAGTCCATAATGTTGAATGTCACTTTTAATTGAGTCTTGTGAAGAATTAGCATCTATGTTTAAGATCTGATGCCCTTGAATCTCAAAGATAGACAAACTGGAGTAACGGTATCCTGACGGACAAATCCCGTAATCTTCAGGAAATAGATAATGAAATCTTTGATGGGCTACATTACCTTCGTAATAATCATGGTGCTTACGATAATGATGTAAATGTAATGAATCAAACTGAATAGGTAGGAACTTTACCGAATCCATGCGACTTGTGAACTCTTGAATTTCGATTTTGTCATATTCCGGAGATTTGTTCGTTCCTTTACTGATTATGTAAAAAGTATAGTTCAAACTGTCCACACGTAAGTTCACGCTATTGTACTTCACTTTTACATTGGATACATTCGTATTAGCGATATAAGTGCTATACCATATTAGGAACAATGTTATCCCTAACAAAAATGGTAATAAGCGCAAAGAAAATATTTCAGAGTGCTTAATACAGATAATATAATTCAATAGACGTTTCATCGTATATGTTTGATAAACAACTTCTATTTTGTCAAGACTCCTATTGCTACAAGAATGTCATGTTTTAGTTTGCTCAACGGACGGTCAAGAAAATGTGAGCTATCCATTTCTGCCCCGAAAAGCATTCGATATACCTCAGAACGGCTTAAACTTCTCTTGCTTGCTTTAAGAACATCGCCAAACAATTGTTTCAAATAACCTGTAGGATAAGCATCTTTGAAATTCATCAAATCACGAACTTCCAATTCTCCATGCATTGCATATATCTCCTGTAGTTTCATGTCTTTTACCGTTCGTTCTTCTTTGCTCCCTGATGGTGTATCTATAGCGACAGTCCATTTTAGAGGAGGGGCTGTTGCTGGTACAGCCCTAAATGCTATGTCAGGATGCCCCGGTTCATGAACGTATGGATGAGTATGTGTTGCAAGGTCGAATTTTATTTTTCCTTTTACCGAACTGTTACAGATTGTACAGCTTGGTATTAGATTACAAAGACTTAGGGACATTAGTGGATTTGAACTTTTGTCAAACCAATGATCAAATGCAGGTCTGGCTATTCTCTCATCATCATTGCTTCCATTTCCTTCAACTATTGTAAAAGCATATTGTCTATTACAATAGACACAAGTCTTGCTATCTATCTGTTTTGACAACCAATAGGCTTCGGATTTACTGCTGTTGAAAGTTTTATCATAGCCAAAGATTTTCAGAAGCAAAGCTGGAGTTGGCTTGTCATTAGCATTTGGTAAGTTCTCAAGTTGAGTAGCTAAGGTATCATTCAACTTCTTTAATGCTTTTGGCTCACTCACTAACAACCTTTGCAATATGCTTTTATTGGGAGTTGTAGTGTTCCACCCTGGTAACAATATATCTTTTGCAGCATCAGAAAGGACGTAGCTATTTTTAATACTACCATCTTTCTTTTTCTCTACAACTCCATTCTTCACTCTATCCACCAACTTATCAAGATACCTGTTTGCATATTCATCTTTCAATGTCGCAGAAGGTATTCTCAATTTCATAAGAGTTCTAACACCTTTTTGACTCATAACCTACATCTTATCCAATTCTTCCAACTGTCTCAGCAAATCTTCCCTTTTAAGTTGCTTTTGCTCTTCGGAAAGCGAAGGGAATGTACGGGTAAACTCATCCATCAACACATGGTAAACCACAGGCTCGTCTATTAGCATGATGCGTTCTTTAATGCTTTCAGAAGAAAAGTCATGGCAATAGTCATCATAGCTAAAACTCTTTCTATTCTTGTCATTTGTATCAGGGTATAAATAACGGTTCAAGAAAGCATAAGTCTTTTCATCTCCAATAAAAGGACATTCCTTTGTGTCGTCTGCATCCTTTGCCCATTGGTGAATTTTCATGCAAGCCATCAGGTGAGTTACTTCCCATTGAGCAAACATACCCATGGCTCCACCTTCCAAGAAAAAACTGTCTTTCAGCATATCATAAACATTGGCACCAAACGATCGCAGTCCATCAATAGGTTCCATCTCGTCTTTTTTTAGTGCCAGTACATTTGTCCTTGGTATATCCGATAGAACGTATGGGGAATGTGTGACAATGATGAGATGGATGCTTTTGATGTTCTCCAATGCTATTTCTTTCAGACCATTCAAAAAGTAATAGATGAATTGTTGCTGCAACTGTGGATGATAATACAGTTCTATTTCTTCCAACACGATGCATACATTATTATATTGCACTCGGTTGGCTGCACTTTGATCTTTGTGGGCAGAATCAATATTGTCCAAATGATAAAGTATTGAACTGATGGTGAATATCTGTTGCTTCTCTCCTGAACTTAATGTCTCAAAATCAATTTTCACTTGTTCGTTATCTTTCTCACAGAGATTGATTTTTATTGAGAAGAACGGAGGAGGAACTATAGCTTGCAACCGCAACTGTACCAAGAGTGATGTCTTCGTCTCTTCATGTGACAATTTTGTAGCCTCCCACCATTTATTTCCTAATTGCTTAAATCCGATAGTATTCTTTAGCTCATTGTCATTCCTATTGATATATACACTCTCGCCCAAATCATACACATCAAACATCAGATAGCCAAGCGTCTGATATATCTTGCGTGTTATATGAGAATGGTCTTTAGACAACGCATTTACCAATTCTCCTAAAGTGTCGCTATTATATACATCTATCATCATACATGCTGCATCATAGAAATCCCTGTGCTCCTTGTATTGGTACGACACTTTCAATGTCTTATACACCAGGTATTCTATCGCCTCGTTATAATAAAACCTTTTTTTGTAGATGGAAATGTTTCTTCCTATTGCTTTGCTCCATTTTGCCACAATGTCGTTCTTCAATGCAGTATAGCCTTTTTCTGTCAAATTCTTGAAATACAGCTTTCTCTTGACACGGTCTATGCCATATTTATTTTCTGGATCGTATGAATAAGTCAGACTCTCTACCAACAGATGGTCGTTGATGGTGCGCAAATCCTCTTGAAGCGCATAAAGCCGCACCAATCGTTCGATGGCAAGTTCACGCTCATTGTTTATGTCTATATTGCCTTCACGTCTGAAAGGTGTTATCACCAAAGGTGTGCGATACGCATCATTCTTATGGAACAGTCCATGAAGCCAGCATTTATCTTCGGTATTATATTTATCAGTCTTTCCATCTCCCAACACCAAGGCTTCTTTCTCATTACTATTACATTCGCTCTCAAAGTCCAATGTGTTGTAAGCGTAAATTGACTGATTGGAAATGAGAGTATAGAAGAAACACTGATAGAGATTTTTCAATTCTTCATCTCCAATGGAAGTATGCAATCCGTAAAGTACCTCGTATGTCTCACTTTTATCATTATTAAAGATTTTTTCCGGTTCTGTAAAGTGCTTACCTTCTTTATCTTCAACATTTTTGTTGAACTTAAATAGTTTGACGCTACAGTTTTTCACTTTCAGTTGGTACGCATAGCCTTCCAGAATATACCACATTTCTCCATCCACTCCATCAACAAAATGAAGATGGTCAGAAGCTTTGCCACTATTTTGCAATTCTCCTATGGTTGCAGCTGCAAAGTTATTGATGAGTCTCATCATAAATTCAACTATGCTGCTTTTTCCTGAACCGTTTTGGCCAACAATCGCACTGATTTGAATATGTGGAATACCATTTACCCCCTCTGAGTAGAAATCATCATACAACGTGTTGAGTATCTGTTGCTCCTTTTTCATCTCAATTGATGCTTCGTTGATTTTATACCCTTGCAGGAAATAGTAAATCTGCATAGGGGACATCTTGCGCTTGCCAGTACTTTGTTCGTTATTGCATCTGACACCTAAAATAGAGAATGAGGTGTCTTTACGGGTCAATCTATTGGTAAAAAATCCCTTAATAGCGTTTTCTGTTGTAGGATTTTTTACAAACTCAGTTCCAAACACATTAGCTATTTCTTTCATGATGTTCTTTATTTTTGAGCAGATGTTCATATATGATTATAATGTTTTTATTAGTTGACAACAAACCTCTTTATGATATTTAAACTATTCTTAAATGATTTGAACAGTTATTTATCTGAGATTTATGAAAAAAACAATTTATTATGAAAAGGAAAAAAAGATTTTCGACTGTTGCTACAGAAAATGCAACTCGGTACAGCAAAAAGAAGGGTAACAAGTTTACTTGGTTCCATTATTATGGTAGGTGGGCTCTTAAGTTTTTTCTTTGGTGTTTGGACAACAAAGAACTTCTTAGTGAGATATTCCATTCCATAAGAGATTTTGTCTTTGAATGAATGTTGTATGAAGTAGCGGCAAAGTACATTTGTCGCTACTTTTTAAAGAGATTTTTCAAAAACGGGCTACTAAGCCCAATCCCCTAAAACAAACTTATTATAGGGTAGGGGAGCAGTTTCCCAAAATTCATCACTCTTTCAGCCCCTCTTGACATCAGTCGAAGAGTATCTAGGCATTGTAGCATACCCTCCAATCACCCCATAACATACCAACGGTATGAGAAAGGCAATTGCCATACTCCCAGTAGTATCCGCAATATACCCCATGATTACAGGAGCAACCGCACCACCCACAATCGTCATGATGAGTAGGGAAGAGGCAAGCTTGGTCTTTGTTCCAGCATCCCTCAATGCCAGCGAGAAGATAGTCGGAAACATGATGCTCTCTCCCAGATACAGGGCGAAGAACGCAATGAGAGATAAGGTGCCGCTACATACCACCACAATCAATGTGGCAACAAAGGTAAGGATGGCACAGGCCAGCAGCACCAGCCTTGGCTGGACATAATTCATGATGACACCACCAGCCAACCTGCCGATAAAGAACAGCCCCATTCCGCCAAAGGCGAGATACAGACTGGCAGCCTGCTTCTCAATATGAATACTCTCCTCAGCATAGTTGATGAAGAAACTGTTCACACCCGTCTGGGCAGCCACATAGAGAAATAAGGTCAGCATACCGAAACCGAATGCCATCACTCGCATCGGCTTCTCCTCCACCATCTCGTTCGTATCCGCCTCATGCGCTCTCCTTGGATCAGGCAACTTAATCCTTGACAGGACCAGTGCCACAGCAAGCACGAAGATACCCACCAGGGCATAAGGAATGGCGATGTTGACACCCGAGAACAGAAGCTGACCGCCAACCAGCGGTCCAACAATCCAGCCGATACCATTGAGCGACTGCGACAGGTTGATTCTGCTCTCCGCCTTGTCAGGATGTCCCAGTACCGTAGTATAAGGATTCGCACTCGTTTCCAGGCAGGTCAGACCGCATCCTATTACAAACAGCGACAGAACAAAGAAGTAGAAACTGTTGATTCTGCTTCCTGGTATGAACATCAGGGCACCGATACCGAAGAGAACCAGTCCTGTTATCACTCCCCTCCTGTAGCCCCACTTCCGGATAATCCATCCGGCAGGCAGTGCCATCAGAAAGTAGGCACCATAGACAGCAGTCTGCGTCAAGGCCGACATCGCTTTGCTGATATGGAACGACTCCTGAAAATGCGGATTCAGCACCTCCAGGATGCCATGGGCAAAGCTCCACATGAAGAAGAGGCTGCTGATGATGAGGAAGGGCACCAGATAGTTATGCCCTTCGTATCTGAAGATGGATGGCTTCGTCATGATTCTCTGCAAATTTAAGGCTGTCCTTTACTACCAGTGCCAGATAACCACCGCCGCCGGCTCCCGGCATCTTCCATGCCAGAACCTCCTCCATGTTGCTATAGCGGTCAATCATCGGCTGTACACTTGCCTCCGGTTCTATCACACCATTGATAGATGGATTCACCATACTCAGGAACATCGCAATCTGGGCCTCGAAAGATGCCCTGTATGCTGCCGCAAAGGCATCGAGGTCGTGCGCCAGAATCGCCTTCCAGCAATCATCAGCAGCATCAGCCAGCGCCTTCACCTTCTCAGGCGTGATATCCTTACCTTCCACCACACTGCATCCCGGTCTTCTCGGTTCCATCGGAATCATCACCAGATGGTCTTCCAGGAAACGGAGAGTCATCTCATCCTGCGTACTCTCTATCTTCTCCGGCCAGAAGTTGTTGTCATAATAATGACGTACCAGACCGGGCACACAGATACCGATGGAATCCTGGGCACCAGAGATGATACCGTCGTGACGCTCCGGATTGTTCTCAAAGCAGAATACCAGTCGGGCAAGCATCTCCGGATCCATCTTCGGCAACTTCACCGGCCATATCTTCTGAATCATCTTACGGGTAGAGGTAGACAGACCACAGCGGTCGCGCACCTCAAAGGTAGGTTCCAGCGAGATGGTAATCGCCCATCCCGGATGATAGTGACTCACATAAGGCTGATCAATCCATGTACCAGCCAGATCCAGACGGGTAGGAATCCCCGCCTCCTGTGCCGAATTATCAGATACGTTCGACAACGCCTTCTTCAAGTCAGAAGAAGACCGTGCCTTCAAACCCACATGAGGCGTGCGCTGGAGTTCGACATATTCGATGCCCCTTTCCTTACAGATTCTACGTTTTTCATCAGACCCACCTTCAGCGTTCACCACAAACACATCCGGTTTCACCTTATCAAGAGTTGGCAGGAAGTCGATGACTCCGCTTCCCTCATTGATATACGCATCCTTCACCGCCTTGATATTCTTGACCATGAATAGCCTTTCCTCCTGCGGGAACATAGGCTTGCGATGCTTATACTCCAGATAAGTAGCATCCGATCCGATACCCACATACAGGTCACCAGACCGTGATGCCTGCTGGAAAAACTCCACATGACCGGAATGCAGCAGATCGTAACACCCGCTCACAAAAACTTTCTTCTTCATTTGTTGTTTATCACTAATTATAGAGTCTTCAAAATCAGAATAGGGGAGAAGTGAATTAGGAGTCTCCTCTAAGTGGTTTATTCTTTCTTTTCTTTTTTCCATTAGTAATAGTTTATGTCATAAATATGTGTTTTGTTTGCCTTATTTGTGTCATAACCGCCCCAAAATGTGCCAAGTTCGATAAATGCCTATTCTACTTCACACTACATAATGCATCCGCAACAAGTTGCCTTATAGCCATTTATCTGAGTGTAATGTCTCTTTAAATACTACACTAACACTACACTACACTGCTTTTTTGATTAATACGAGGTATAAATACGAATCCGTTTCCGTTTCATTAGAAGAACAGAAAGAATTCGAACTGAGCCTCATTTGAATCCGAAGTGAATCTCACGTAAACCTTAATAGAGCCCCACGTAAACTTTATCTGAGCCCCAAACCAATTCGAAATGAAACTTACTTCAAAAGCAAGTGAAGTCAGTTTCAATCGCAAAAAAGCCTTTTTGCTTTACAGCATAAGCAAAATCGTGAGGGATGCGTGATGAATAAATCTCCTTTTCTAGCCATCAGTCACGCATACTATTTGTTTAGTTATCAGAAGCTTTCCCGATTTTACCAGAAAATCGTGATGGGTGATAGATGATTTGCAAAAAAAATCGTCTTTTACGAAAGATTCTCCTTCAAAACCGATATAACCTATATTTCCTCCATAGGAAATGCTCTACTCTTGCTATAGGTTCACATATCACTTCTCCAGGATAACTGGTCAGGAATCTCAGATTCCTTTTAAAACGACGCGATGCTTTCTGTAACTGATAGGATAGCTTACCCTTCTTTACCTCCAAAGTTCTCATTCTTGCATCATAATGTCCGAAGTTTCCAGCCAGCATCATTTCATCCAACAGGAAAGAACCATGATGCTCAGATGGCGCACATAATAGTTCAGAACAATCCATATCAAAAATCTTCTGGAGGACATACATCAAAGCAGATGCAAATCTCCCCATACCACATGCCTTCACGTGCCTCTGCAATGCTGAACCATCCATCAGATTATTTCTAACAAGACTCTCTTTCCGATAAGTTTTCAATAGCATATAGAAATCAAGCACTTGCCGCATTCCTACACCTTCATCCAGCAAATGACGATAGATATGATTCATCTGGAAGAGCAAATCATAATCCACTCTCAACTTTGTCAGTTCACCGCATTCATCTATATTGACCTTCTCAAATTGAGCCGATTGAAATAACTGCTGAAAATATCTATCCCTCAAAGGATGATTCAAGAACGAAGGACGGAAATGGATTTCAACAGGTACCCCATTCACTGGTTTCACCTCAGCATGTAAATGGCATAAGGATAATAATATTTTCTTTCTTTGACAATAATCAATGATAGACTTTACTGAATGCTTAGTCTTTTCCTTTGGCCAAATCCAGGCATCTACATCACCACAGATTCTTAACTGTCCTAGGGAATGTTCCGAGTTCAAACCATCATAATATACATGATTAGCTTGTCCTTTCAGTATACAAGTTTCAAAGCCATCTTTGCTAAGCGCTTCGGTTAAACGAAGACATACATCAGTAGTCTGTCGGTTCCGCCGCTTGATACTTTCCACCATCATCGCCCATTGCAAGACCACATTTCTTGGAGGCCATAGCTCTTGCGGCAAACGCTCAACACCTTCAAACATAATCCCAACAAGCGCCTGCTTCCTTGCAATAGCATACACCTCTTTCCAATCCGCTCCCTTCAAGGAATCAGGTATTTCGTCAGTAGAACTAATGCAAAATCGCAAGAAATCAATGAATATATGATATTGTTTCAACATAAAAATGTATTTTTTACGCATGAATTATGAACTTCCACACCATCACTTCTTTCAAAGTGGACTCTATTATATGATTTTTTCCAGTTCCCCAACAAACTTCTGGGTGTATTTAGTTGCTCCAGTTCTGTTCATGTGGACAGAATCATAGAAGTATTCCATGTTGTTTATAAAATCATCATCGCAATAATGATTAATAAGAGGTATTTGGTATTCTTTGCAAATATCTTTTAGGGGATTGTAAACGTCATCTTTGTGAGTGTCATATTGTGGAGAAATCGCAAATATCAACTTGGTTCCCTTCGCTTTACAATCCTTAACTAACATTTTCAAATAATACAATTTCAAGGAATCATATTGAAAAGTTTCTTTTTGTTCCTCTCTCTTCTTTGGCTTATAGACCATCTTCATATCCATAGGTTTATAGCCTTTATCATTACTTCGAAGAGGATGAATATTGTCAGATATGAGTTGTAGCCATTGTGAATTATAACGATAACAGTTAAACATCATTTTATAGCGCTCTTTCCCATCAACGCTCCAAAAGATAGAATCCACAGATGGTTCATCATAATAATATCTAAGAGTTCCCAAATATGTATGATTATCACCTGCTAACAAATCATACAACGAACAAACATCATAGATGAGCACTTTGGGAGTATATCTTTCACTCAGCATTTTATAACGCCCATACATTAAGATGATACCATTGCCATCCAATGAACAATTCCAACAACTAATACCAAGACTATCAGTAATGATATTCGGATCATAATGATGCATACCTCTTGAAGAACCAAAGATGATGCACTCATCTTTCATTTGGTAACATATATAATTATTCAATCCCGTATCTCCTCCCTTTGCATGCGAAACCAGGAATTTTCCTACCATCCCCACAAGAAAATCCAAAACAACAAGACCTGCTAAAAAAAGAAGGACTTTGCTAATAAACTTTTTCATACCACTAAAAACTTACATAAATAAATTGACTGGAATCAAAAACTCCACTTAACAAAATGAGTAATAGTAGAGCATAATACACACACCACCTAATAGCAATTGGTGCTTGAATAAGTCGATAGAATTTCTTTGTTTGAAACTCTCTCAGCATGTCTGCACATACTACGATTCCAATAGATAGCAATGAAAATACAACATCTTTATTTGATGATTTGAACAAAGTACCATGTTCTGTAAGGATTCTCTCGATGACTCCAAATGCATCACCGATGGTAGGTTGACGGAAGAAAATCCATGCTATGCTTACAAGTACAAAAGTGAGAAGAATTCTCGAGAAACGAATGAGTTTGCTTGAAGTTGTACATTTCTGCCAACCAAGCATTTTTTCGATGACTTGGAACAAGCCATGAAGAATACCCCAGAAGATGAAAGTCCAGTTAGCTCCATGCCAAATACCACTAACAAAGAAGGTGACAAAGATATTCCAATAGTTTCTACCTTTTGAACACCTGCTTCCACCCAAAGGAATATAAACATAGTCTTTGAGCCATGTAGAAAGCGAAATGTGCCATCTTCGCCAGAAATCGGTTATAGAAGTAGAGAGATATGGTCTTTGGAAGTTATTGATAAGGTTGAATCCCATCATCTTACCAACTCCCATTGCCATAAATGAATATCCAGCAAAATCACCGTATATCTGAAATGAGTAATAAACAACAGCAAGTAGGCAAGAGGTACCAGAATTTAACATGTAATTGTCCAGTACCTTATCAACATACATACCCAGTCTGTCAGCCATCATCACTTTGAGGAACAATCCCCATACAAACCATTTCAGACCTTGCGTTGCCATAGTGGCATCAAATTTTCTGCAAGTCTTGATTTGCGGAAGTAAATCCTTTGCCTTACTGATTGGTCCTGACATAATTTGAGGGAAGAACGATACAAAAAGCATGTAGTCCCACCAATTGTGTTCTGCCTTAATTCGTTGATAATAAACGTCCATGAGATACCCCACTGCCTGAAAGGTAAAGAAAGAGATACCCAAAGGTATCGCCCAATTTAATCCTGAAAAATGTGGGGGGGCACTATGAATACTTTCTAAAAAAGACTGGGTCGTATTAATAATGAAATTATAATACTTGAACACCAATAAAGGAAGCAATGCAAGAGAAGCCCCACAAGCTACCAGATGTTTTTTTCGCTTATTGGTATCACAACGTTCTATAAGCAGGGCAAATAGATACGTGATAAGAGTCACCCCTAAGAGAATAAGCGTATAAGCCATATTGGTTTGAGCATACAAACCGTAGGAAATAATAAGCAGCAGAGCATTACTTATTTTACGCTGCCGTTCTGGAAATTTCCCAGATAATAAATACGACAACAGATAGTACCCAATAAAGATTAGCGGGAACAACCAAATAAACTGAAAGGAATTAAAAATCATATAAACAATTAACTATAACAATACTTTTTTAAAAAGGACAACCATCATTTCTTCAACCCTTGATACACTCCTCCTACTTCATCAGCAATCTGGTCCCAATTATACTTGCTCATGTCGTAATCCACATGCTGCAATGGGGTCTCAATAATCTTTCCGAGCTTTTCCGAAAGTTCATCCACATTACCACAATGGAAGTAATCATCCTTTGGCAAGCCAACCTCCAGATTCGCAGGAATATCGCTCACTACCACCTTTACCCCATAGCTCATCGCCTCCAACAGGGCAATCGGTAAACCTTCGTGCGAAGATGGAAGACAATAGCAACGGCAATTCGTCAAGAGCGAATGAAGCTTTCTGCCTTTGATAAAGCCAGTAAGCACCACACCATTCTCCCTTGCCATCTGCTTCAATCCCAACGAGTACTCATCCTCGAAATCCGTATCACCAGCCAGCACCAACTTTATCTCATCGGCATTAGAATTCTTCACTCTTCGTTCTTCATTCTTCACTTTAATCATCGCTTCTACCAGATGATGCAGGTTCTTCTCTGGCACAAATCTGCACATTCCCAGGATATACTTGCCTTTTTCTATTCCCAGTTCCTTGAAATATTCTGGATAGTCGCAGATTTCAGGCTCAGAAACGCCATTATATATAAGGTGTACATTCTTCGTCCTTCCATATTTACGGGCAATGAGGTTCCTGATAACATTCGAAATGACGATGACATCATCGGCAAACATGCAGCCCATTCTTTCACCCATCTTCAGAATTGTCTTGGCCGCAAATCCCCACTTGTCTCTGTCATAGTCAGGACCATGATGCGTAAACACCACCTTCATGCCCAGCAATTTGGCGTATGGCACCAGCAAGGCAGGACCGATGGCATGGATATGCAATACATCAGCGCCCAACTTCTTTGCCTCATTGATGGCACGGAACGTATGGATGATAGCCTCGAAACTCTTCTTCTTAGGCGAAGGAATCGTTACCAGTTTCACCCCCTTCCATTCATGCAAGTCATCCTTCACATAGTTCGAGCGACGGATTAACGTTACATCATACCCACGCTCCACCATTCTAGGGAACAATTCCTCACAATGCGTCTCCACGCCACCCATGATATTCGGGATACCACGAGTACCTGTTACAACTATTTTCATAAAAACTAGAGATTTTCAAAATAAAAGTATTACCTTTGCAGGCATGAATAAGATTTCAAACTATATCAAAGAAGCCATATCGTACTTCGGCATCATCTTGGTGTCGATGCTCTCCGCACTGTGGCTTCTTATCAATCACAAGAGAATCAAGTGATTACTTGATTTCGATATTTCTATCTGTTTCCTTTTTGGTAGCCTCATAACCCTGGCTAGCCACGTCAGCGTTCACGATGTCCTCGCCACGCTTGCCCTTCAAAGCCTCCTTTGAATTGGCAGAAAGACCATTGTTTACCACGGCATTCATATCGCAGGTAGAAAGCTTGTCAAGCTGTTCCTTGGTCACCTTACCATCACGATACTCGCAGCAGATAGGATTCTCATACATAGAGTACTTCATACCGAACAGGCTCTTCAGCTTGTGCTTAGCCACCCACAGGGCAGGAGTCTTGATGTACTTGTGCATGGCAGGAGAAACAGAACCGATCATCCAGCAGTTTCTGTCGCAATGTCTTACCTTCTTGCGAACCTGCTCTGCCTCTGGAGAACTCCAAAGTTCATCCCAGGTCTGGCGGTTCAAGTTACCCATCACCTCCTTGTCCTTGGTACCATTACATGGCATCACGTCACCGTATGGGTCGATGAAGAAGGTATCGAAACTCATATCGCAAGGCAAGAGACGCTTCTGACCATAGATATAATTGATGAGTCCATGGTTGAAGTAAGCACGGAACCACTTCTTTGGAGAGTTAGACTTCAACAGTTCGTTCACCAGGTTCTCGAAGTTCTTAGCTACCATCGGACGGTCGTGGATAATGTTCTTAGCCTCAACGAAGTAGAATGAGTTATGGAGCGATGCGGTAGCAAACTCCATACCCATCTTGTTGCTCAACTCATAGAGAGGCACGAGGTCTGGAGCGTTCTTGTCCTGAACGGTCATACCGAAGCCCACATCCTTCAATCCCATCTCGCAGAGCTTCTTCAAGGTAGTATAGCCACGGTTGAAACCATTGTTCAAACCACGGATTTCATTGTTGGTCTTCTCCAAACCCTCGATAGAGATACGGATACCAATCTGAGGAAACTCCTTCGCCAGGTCGATGATACGGTCGGTGAAGAAGCCGTTGGTAGAGATTACGATACGGTCGCTCTTCTTATAAAGCTCACGTACGATGTCCTTCAAGTCCGTACGGATGAAAGGCTCACCACCCGTGATGTTGGTAAAGTACATCTTAGGAAGTTTCTTGATAGTCTCAATAGAGATTTCCTCCTCTGGCTTAGAAGGAGCCTTGTAACGATTACACATTGAACAACGCGCATTGCAACGATAAGTTACAATGACAGTACCATTTAATTTCTTTTCTGACATAATATAGTTATTTATAATATTCCATTAATTTATGATAATAAGCCTCGGAAGAATATCTTTCGATGGCATCTTTTGCGATGGCTTGATAATCAAAGTCACAAGCAAACATCTTTTCTATTTTGTCCTTCAAATCCTTCACATCACCAGATGTAAAGGTCATACCGTTAGGAACTGTTGCTGTAGCAGATTTACCGCCCTCAACAATCAGTTCCGGAATACCTCCGATATTCGCACCCAGAACTGGTGTACCCAGACTCTGTGATTCAATCACGGTAAGAGGATTATTCTCGCTCCATTCAGCAGGAAGCACCATCATGCGAGCCTTCTGGAGGATAGGCATAAACTCCTCCCATTGCATCAAGCCCTTAAACTCGATATGAGAACAGTTCTTATAAGTTTCCTTCAGTTCCGGAAGCAACTCACCATCGCCTATTACGATCAATTTCTTGTCGAACTGGACAGCCGCCTTACACAAGGTTCTTACACCCTTCACCTCATTCACTCGTCCCAGATAGACATAGTAGTCTTCCTTTACCTGAGTCTTTGAAGAAACCTCCGGAAGCTTCGTCACATCGATGAAGTTGCAGAGCACTCTGAATTTCTCTGGAGAATAACCACCCTTCACACAGGTATCCATCATAAACTTCGATGGAGGAAGGAACCAGTTCACATACTTCTGCAGCACCTCCTTGTTCCATTTCTTAGCTTCCAGATAACCCACGATAGCCCCAGGGATACTTCCCGGCATACAGCGATGCTTTACTACTGCCAGTTTATCCGTAAAGCACTCCTCGCACCACTTGCCATCTCTCATGCAGGTATAGCAAGGACAAACGAGTTTGGTATCATGCAATGTCCAAACCACCTTTGCTCCGTATTCATGCGCCAACTTAGCAATCAGCGGAGAAAGCTGCGTATGGATATTGTTCAGATGCACTACATCAGGCTTGAAGTCATTCAGCAGTTGCGAGAACTTACTCTTCACTTCCCCATCACCAAACGGACGGGTAAAAGCCATCAATTTGCTCATATTCTTTGGAAAGTATTTCTTCCAAGGCGTATCCAGATTCTCAGGATAGTCCATGGCAAACACCGCCACCTCATGCCCATGCGCCTTCAGCAGCTTTTCCAGATTGAGCATATAGACGCAATCACCGCCACGGCGGTAATAAAACTTATTTGCTAATAAAATCTTCATTTTGTCCAAGAACTTATTTTGCTTCCCACAAAGGGGAAGCTTCAATCATTTTTCTCATTCAGTTTTCCTTTATATTCCTCCAATGACTTAAAGATAGAATCTGCCAACCTTGTGCCTGTCGAAATGAATTTGGCTAGTACCCTCAGTTGCTCCTTACATGCAACACTCTCTGTTGGATGAGGATAATTAATGCTATGAGCTATCTCACCCCAAATCTCCTCAAACAAGGTTCGAACTTGAATCTCACAACATACATGATTCCGCTCATTATTTGGTTTTACAACATAATGAATACTAGTATAATAAGTATCACGGACATCGCATTTCAAGTCTAAATTCTCAAAGAATTTCTTCGATTCTGGATCCCAGGTATTAGCTACAGGAGGTTCTACTAATTTCCATTCTCCCTCAACTACAAACTTCATAATGGCAGCATGAATTTTGACAAACTGATTTTGATATAGATGAAGAACTCGAATACCAGCAAAATCTGTGATTTTCTCAAACAGGTTTTGCTCATTAATCTCATCCCCTCTCTCCAACTTACGCTGAAGTTTATCCCTCAAATGTTCTGGATCTTTCAATCTCCATTTCAGAGAATGAATAACAGGTAGAGGTGGTTGATTCAACGATGGCTCATGCAGGAAGAAAGAGCGGACACCATCAAGAAACCTCTCATACTTATACTTATCTTCCTTATACAACTCTATCAAAGCATCAATATCGGCCATGTTCTATTCATCTAAAGTTGCAATTCTTTCCAAAACAGCCTCTGCAAAAGCCTTATATTTATCATTTGAAGGGTAATATACACTTTTTGCATTTGGTGCAATTGTACCCCG
>ENA-USTZ01000144-USTZ01000144.1-human-gut-metagenome-genome-assembly--contig:-NODE-144-length-34895-cov-4.865271_pt1 | contig 34895 bp, 31 predicted proteins | sample MGYA00250049_ERZ773375 | MGnify/ENA primary metagenome ERZ773375 (study PRJEB29103, sample SAMN06111956) | human gut metagenome | biome: human gut; feature: ankylosing spondylitis patient; material...
CCCTCCCCTTAATCGGAAGAATGCTTGTTGGGAAGTTTCCCAAACCCTCTTCCTTTACGAAAGGACGGAACGCCTATGGCAAACAGGACGCGACCAAATCAGATTCTCTTCTTCGTCTCCGACGATGAGAAAAGAATTATCAAGGCAAAGATGGCGCAGCTTGGAACAAAGAACATGGGAGCATATCTCCGGAAGATGGCGATTGACGGCTATATCATCAAGGTGGACTACACGCAGCAGAAGAAACTCGCCGCCGCTGTCAGCCGCGTTGCCTCGAACATCAATCAGATTTGCCGCCGCATCAACTCCACTGGACACTTCTATGCGGACGATATTACAGAGCTGAAAGAAAGGCAGGGTGAGATATGGCAGTTACTAAAATCAAGCCAATCCGAGGAACTGTAAACAAGGCTATTGCCTACATTCTCGACCCGCAGAAGACCGACGATGCTTTCTATGTTTCGTCCTATGGATGCGCTGCAAGCGACGCAGCGGCGAAAGAATTTGAGTGGACGAGAAACCTTGCAGTGCAGCAAGGAATGCAGATGCCGAAGGTACTTGCCCGTCATTTGATCCAGTCGTTTGACATCGGTGAAGTGACGCCGGAAGAAGCTCACGAGGTCGGGAAACAGCTTGCGGACGAATGGCTCAAGGGCAAGTACGAGTATGTGATTGCTACCCACATAGACAAGGGGCATTGCCATAATCACATCATCTTCAATGCCGTGAATTATGTGGACTTTCACGCCTACCGGAGCAACAAGAGAACCTATCGGGAGCTACGTCAACTCAGTGATGAGATATGCAAGGAACACGGGCTGTCTGTGATTCCTCCGTCGCAGAACAAGGGCATGGACTACAAGGAATACACCGAAGCCAAACGCGGCACGAGCTGGAAACAGAAACTCAAGCAGGCCATCGACCGACTTGTCATCACGGCGAAGGACTATGATGACTTTCTACGGCTTATGCAGGAAGCCGGTTATGAAATTAAGACCGGCAAATACATCTCCTTCCGCGCTGAAGGTCAGGAGCGGTTTACCCGGTCTAAAACCATCGGAGAGAACTACACCGAGGAACGCATCAAGGAGCGGATTGCCGGACGGACGCCCCGAAGAAGTCAGAGACAAGCCACGCCGAAGGGCATCTCTCTTATCGGAGATATTCAGGAGCGGATCAGGCTTATCGACAGCAAGGGTTACGAGCATAAAGCAAAGCTCACTATCCTCAAGGAAGCGGCACGGACACTCAACTATCTCACGGAAAACAACTTGCTCCAATACGACGATCTTGAGAAGAAGGTCGAGGATGTTCACAGCTCCTATGACCGTACCGGCAAGGAACTGAAAGGCGTTGAAGCACGTCTGCGGGAAGTCCAGCCGCTTATCAAAAACATCTCCAACTACCAGCGCCTCAAGCCCGTGTATGACGCCTTCCAGAAGGCGAAAGACAAGCCAAGTTTCAAGGCAAAGCACGAAGCCGAACTTGTGATCTTTGAGGCGGCGCGGAGTACGCTGCTTGCCATGCAGGGCGATGAAAAACTGCCGAGCTTGAAGACACTGCAAGCGGAACAGCAGCGACTTCTTGAAGAGCAACAGCGGCTCTATGATGAACGTGCGAAGCTCAAAAAAGAAGTAAAGCAAATAGAGACGATCAAGTCTAATGTTGATACGTTTCTCGCTCCTTCTGCTGACCATGACCGTGATCATCTGCGCGGCACACAGCGCGAATAATCTCTTCAAAAGCAGGGCATCTTCTGTTGACCGGAGATGCCCTGCATCCTTGAGAGAAGGTTCGAGAAGTTGAAACTTTTTCTTTAATTTCTGCATCAACGGATTGCTTTTGAGAATGAAATCCGGTATAATATTATAAGCGATGTTGAATGCAAGCAAGCGAAAGGATGGTTGCCGTGCGCATAAGCTATAAGAAACTATGGATGCTTCTTCTGGAACGCGACATAAAGAGGGCTTCTCTACGACATGAAGTAGGGTTGTCTGCCGGAACATGGACAAAACTGAATAAGGGGGAAGAAGTGTCCCTCTCTATTTTGCTGCGCATTTGTGATTACTTGAACTGTGACATCGGAGATATATGTGAGGCTGTGCGAACGGACAAGAACTGAGTCCGGTTTTTCGTACAGCTCTTTTTGTAGGATAGTAAGTGTGAAACTATAACTTTGGAGGTTGCTGAAATGGCTGAGAATAACACAAGCAATATCGGCTTTGAAAAACAAATCTGGGACGCGGCTTGCGTCCTGCGCGGAAACATCGACGCATCCGAATACAAGTCCGTCGTTCTCGGATTGATTTTCTTGAAATACATTTCTGATCGCTTCGAGGCAAAGTACAAGGAACTGGTTGAAGAAGGCGATGGATTTGAAGAGGATCAGGACGAATACACTGCCGAAAACATCTTCTTTGTCCCTGAGAATGCACGATGGAGTGCGATTGCTGCTGCCGCTCACACGCCGGAAATTGGCACGGTGATTGATGACGCAATGCGCAGTATCGAGAAAGAAAACAAGCGCCTCAAAGATATTCTTCCTAAGAACTTCGCCCGTCCAGAGCTGGACAAGCGGCGTCTTGGTGAAGTGGTTGATCTCTTCACCAACATTCAGATGATCGAGCATGGAAACAGTAAGGACATTCTTGGTCGGACATACGAATACTGTCTCTCCAAGTTTGCCGAGCAAGAAGGCAAACTTGCCGGTGAGTTCTATACTCCCTCTTGCGTTGTGCGTACCCTTGTTGAAGTGTTGCAGCCGTTTAATGGGCGTGTTTATGACCCGTGCTGCGGCTCTGGCGGTATGTTCGTTCAGTCCGCAAAGTTCATCGAAAATCATGGCGGCAACATCAACAAGATTTCCGTTTTTGGTCAGGACTCCAACCCGACCACATGGAAGATGGCGCAGATGAATCTTGCCATTCGCGGTATTGAAGCCGACCTCGGCAAGTTTAATGCGGACACGTTTTTTAACGATTGCCACCCTCAACTCAAGGCAGACTTCATTATGGCGAATCCTCCCTTCAATCTCTCCGGCTGGGGTGCGGATAAGCTCGTTGATGATGTCCGTTGGCAGTATGGTACGCCTCCTGCTGGAAATGCAAACTTCGCGTGGTTGCAGCACATGATCTGGCATCTCGCTCCGAATGGACGTATCGGTATGGTGCTTGCAAATGGTTCGCTTTCTTCGCAGTCCGGCGGTGAAGGTGAAATCCGCAAGAACATTATCAATGCTGACCTTGTGGACTGTATCGTTGCAATGCCGACGCAGCTATTCTACACGACGCAGATCCCGGTATCGCTCTGGTTCCTCGCAAAGAACAAGAAGCAAAAAGGCAAAACGCTGTTCATCGACGCACGGAAACTCGGCACTATGGTTACGCGGAAGCTGCGCGAACTGACGGATGAAGACATCAAGAAAATTGCCGACACTTATAATGCCTTCGTTGATGGAACACTCGAAGATGAAAAGGGCTTCTGTGCTGTTGTTACTACGCAGGACATTGCAAAGCAGGATTACATTCTCACGCCGGGACGCTATGTTGGTATTGAGGAACAGGAAGATGACGGCGAGCCGTTTGAAGAGAAAATGGGGCGTTTGACTTCTGAACTTTCTGAGCTTTTCGCAAAGTCCCATGAACTTGAGACGCAGATCAAAGAACGACTGGGGGCGATTGGATATGGGCTATGAAACGTATCGTATTGCTGACCTAATTGATGAAATTGCGATGGGTCCATTCGGATCAAATATTAAAGTCTCGTGTTTTGTGGATAGTGGCGTACCTGTCCTAAATGGTAGTAATCTTGAGGGCTTTTCTCTATCCGAAAAGACATTCCGCTATGTCACAAGGGAAAAAGCTGACTCTCTTAACAAGGCAAATGCACATCGCGGGGATATTGTAATAACACACAGAGGAACGCTTGGGCAAATAGTGTTTATTCCTCAAGATTCAAAATATGACCGGTATGTGATTTCGCAATCTCAGTTTAGGGTGCGATGCAACGACAAGGTTTTGCCCGAATACCTTGTCTATTACTTCCACACTCCAATAGGACAGCATAAACTTCTAAGCAATGCCTCACAGGTTGGCGTCCCTGCATTGGCGAGACCATCTTCGACCTTTCAACAGATTGAGGTCGTATTGCCTGAATTAAGTATTCAGAAATGTGTTGTCGAGATTATTTCCACAATCCAAAAAAAGATTGCGAACAATCAAGAGCTAAACGATAATTTAGCAGCTTAGAGCTGGACAGCAGACACATCGATCTCGCCAGACATCAGTTTGGGCAGCAAATTATCTCTCAATGTCGCAAGCGATTGATTCTGCTCTTCCAAAATACGTTGCTGTGCAAAGATAGGAGCGCAAAAGTCACTGAATTTGGCAAGAGTTTCAGCGTCAGGAATAACCGCCGGGACATTTTTCATAGTGCTGCCAGATACTTCTTTGAATGTTGACCCGGATGCCATGCCTTCAATGACCGGGAGAGTGTTTTTCAAAAAGAAGTAAACAAATGGTGTTCCAATTTCCGGCTTAGGCACAACCGATTTGAAACCTTGATTTGTTGTTACTTCACCAGCGGCGATAGCAATATAACCTATTGGCGCACGAGATGAGAACAACACTGTTCCTTCTGGCATGATTGCTGCGCTGCTGTTCTTCAAACCAAGTTCAGTTATGTCATTCTCACCATGAGAAACGAACTTCGACTTGTTGATAGATAAATCTTTCGGGGTTATCCATGCTATACCGGACTCCGTGTAATACTCAGGTTTAGCTTTTGAAGGTGTACTGCCTCCAACAACAGTACCAAGATCGCTAATTGTTCCGATAGCCCATTCTGGATCAGCATTATCAACAAATAATTCTTGAAAATAGGATTGAGCTTGCTGCTCTAAATTATCGTTTATCTGCTCGTTGCAGGTGATCTTATCTTCGAGGCATTGCATCGTTTGTACGATAACTTCTTGTACAGCAAGCGAAGGAACGGGTATGGTCAAATTGGCAACTTCGGAAAATGTAATCTGAGGGAATGTGCCAGATCGCGTTTCAGCTAACAGTTGAAGTTCTGCAACTGTGGAACTATTCTTCAAGAAATAGTATAGGTACTTAGGAGATACCACATCCTTTTTTGCACGAATTACCATCAGTTTAGTTGAAGCGATATAGTCTATGGGCGAAAAATCCACATAGGCAAACCGCCTGTTCTGTGGACGGATCTCGCTATATAAAATATCGTCTCGCTGAAAAGTCTTCTTGAACTGCCCTTTCAAATTGGAGTTTGGAACTCGTTCGTGGTTGAGAACTCTACCCTCTAAAACGTCCGAGGTATTGATAAGCGTCACCATATTCTTTTTTTCGCGATAAGTGTCCGAAATAGACGAACAAACTTCACCAACGGGCATATATATTGTTCCATTCATACTACCCACCATCCTAACCGATGTATTTTCTATGTGCCAGCTTCACATTCTGCTGTTTCACCATTGCATAGTGCATGGTGGTGTCGATTTTCTGATGCCCTAAGAGCTGCTGGACTTGCTCTATGGGCATTCCTTTGTCTATGGCAGTTGTAGCCAGTGTACGCCTGAACTTGTGAGGGTGAACCTTCGGGATATTCAGACGCTTTCCCATCTCCCGAAGGCGTGTCTCCACTCCGCCAATCATCAATCGGTCAAAGGGAGCTTTCAGGGAAACAAACAAAGCTGGGTTTTCATCCGTTCGCCCCTCAAGGTAGTTTTGAAGGTGGATTTTCGTCCTTGCGTCGAAATAGACCAATCGTTCTTTATTACCCTTGCCGATAACAACGCATTCGCGCTCATTGAAGTTGATGTCTTCGCGGTTTAGTGTGACCAGCTCACCAACACGCATTCCAGAGGAAGCCAGAAGATCAATCATCGCCAAGTCTCGTGCTGTTGTGCAGTTGTCACGCATCAGCTCTAACGCTTCATCGGTGTAGGTGTCCTTGACCACCTTTGCAGTCTTAACTTTGTGAATCCGGCGTACCGGGCTTTTCACAATGAAATCCTCATCTTCAAGCCATGAGAAGAAGCTGGACAGTATCCGGCGGATGTTGTCTATGGTCACTTTGCTCGACCTACGCTGAACTTGATAGTTTGTCAGATAGCGGCGCAAATCATCTGTGGCGATCTGTCGCACAGCCTTTCCAACTCCGGCAATTAGAGCCTCAATCGTCTTCCGGTAGTAGCTCAGGGTTTTCTCCGAACAGCCTTCGATCCGCTTTGCCGTGATAAATGCTTCGACTGCATCTGCTTCGTCTGCTGGAATTGAGCCACTATCATAGGTGATCGTTGCCCCTTCCAATGTCTCAGCCATTGCATCCCGAAGGTGCATGAGCTGTTCGTTGTTAAGATACGGCAGCATTTTTCGCTGTATCTCCGTGATGAGTTGTTCTGTCATTGTCGTGTCTCCTTTCGAGGTAAGAGAACGACATTCAGTGGCAGTCCCTTTTGTAAAACTCTCGCCACTGGTGAGAGTTATTCAGACGGTAAACGATAATTTACAGCAGCAAGCAGCCGCATTGTTTTCAAGCCTCTATGATCGGTCAAACACCGAGGTTAGATTCACCGATTTGATACAGATACTCGGCGGTGGGACACCGAAAACAGGCGAAAACACTTATTGGAACGGTAATATTGCCTTCTTTACCCCAAAAGATGTTGGCATACCATACACCCTTATCACAGAAAAGACTATCTCAAAAGAAGGTCTTTCACATTGTAACAGCCGACTGTATCCTGTGAACACCGTTTTCGTCACTGCAAGAGGCACTGTTGGTAAAGTTGGTATGTCCGGAGTTCCGATGGCCATGAACCAATCCTGCTACGCGCTTGTCGGTAAAGAGACGCATCAACTTCTTGTATATTTCTACACACTCAAAACTGTTGATAGGCTCAAGCACAAAGCAAGTGGAGCCGTATTTGATGCGATTACCACCAGAGATTTTGAATCAGAGCAAATCATGAAACTCTCTGATGATGATGCTACGGCGTTTCTCCGTGTTGCAGAACCCATGTTTCAGGAGGTACTTAACAACAACATCGAAAACTTGCGACTTTCAACACTACGGGATTCATTGCTACCTAAGCTCATGTCCGGCGAGATTGATGTCTCCGCCGTCCAACTCTAAGCCGCTAAATTATCGTTTACCTGATTTGGAGGTTGTACCATGTTTGATAAAGTTCAGGAGAGCTTGAAAAAAGCAAAGACGAGCGCCAGAAAAAGCGTCTTGAAAAGGAACGGGTTCGTCTTGAGAAAGCCGCAGCAGAAGCAGTTCGTGAGAAAGAGCGGCTTCAACAGGAGGCGGAAAAGATACAGGCTGAAAAAGACCGTCTTCTCTCCCTCGATGATAAGGGGCTGATGGTAGAATTGATTCTGGCAGTGCGAGGTCTATACTCACAAATGGAGTACATTCAAAGTCAGCAGGCTTCTTTATCCGAGCGGGTTGACGATATTGAGTCGGACATCTCTTCCATCCGCAGCGATATTTCAGATTTGGAAAGCAGACTGGGCTCGTCCGATCAGTAAAACTCAATGAAGGAGGCGCAGACGTGATTATTTCACCACAATCTCTTGATACAAACCTAAGTCAGCTTTTAGCGGAGGTTAAGTCCGGCTCAATGCAGTTGCCGGAGTTTCAGCGCGACTGGACTTGGGATGATAACCGAATTAGAGGAATTATCGCCAGTTTGTCGCAAGGCTACCCTATGGGTGCCATTATGCGGCTACAATACGGTAATCCGGACATTCAATTCAAATACCGCACAATTACGGGCGTAAAAGGCGTCTCAGTAAAGCCGGAGCATTTGATTCTTGATGGACAGCAGCGACTTACTTCCATCTATCAGGCAACATCCTCTAAAGAGCCGGTCTCGACCAAAACAGAAAAAGGCAAGGCTATTAAGCGTTATTACTATCTCTCAATGGAGAAGTGCCTCGACGATGATGAGGATCGTTTTGATGCTGTCCTCTCCATCCCCGAAGACCGAAAGATTAAAGAGAACTTTGACCGGGATGTGAAGCTCGATCTCTCCACCAGAGAATATGAATACGAGAACAAGCTGTTTCCGGTCAATATCGTATTCGACAGCAACGCAGTTATGGACTGGTTCATGGGCTACATGACGCACTACGGAATGAAGCCGGAAGCAATGGACGAGTTCAAGCGTTTCCAAGCGGATGTGCTGAATACAATTTCCGGGTATAAGCTGCCTGTGATTACACTGGACAAGTCCACGCCGCGAGAGGCAGTGTGCAAGGTGTTTGAGAACGTCAATACTGGCGGTGTTCCTCTCACGGTGTTTGAGCTTGTTACCGCAACTTATGCCACAAGAGACTTTGACCTGAGAAAAGACTGGGTGCAGTGTCGAAATACAATTTGCGGTTTCGGTGACACGCTGAGAACAGACCTGTTCGATGGGATTGATGAGACTACCTTCCTGACAACGGTTTGTCTCTATACAAGCTATTTGAACAAGCAGTCTGGAAAGACAAACACAATCTCCTGCAAAAAGAAAGATGTTCTGGGACTTCCTTATGAATCGTACATAGCGAACCGGGATGCAGTGCTGTCTGGGTTCAAAATCGCAAAGGAGTTTCTTCTTCGTGATCAGTGCGTTTTCCGTCAAAGAGATTTGCCCTATACAACGCAGTTGATTCCACTTGCGGCAATCTGCGCTGTTCTCGGAAAATCCAAATGCAATGAGCCAAACACAATCAAATCTCTTTCTCGGTGGTATTGGTGCGGGATTTTGGGTGAGATGTATGGCGGTGCGAACGAAACCCGCTATGCCTATGACATTGAGGACATGGTTGAAGAGGTCAATGGACGTCCGAATGCAATGCACACGATTAACAGCGCAGTCTTTTCTTCTACGCGGCTGCTAACCCTTCAAACTCGCTTGAGCGCGGCATATAAAGGTATAATGGCTCTTCTTTACAAGGAGAAGTGTCGTGACTTTATGAACAACACGACGATTGACATTGTAAACAGTATGCTTGAGTCTCCGGATATTCACCATATATTCCCCGAAGCATATTGCGAGAAAATGGGCATCAAGCGCGAACGGTATAATTCCATCATTAACAAGACCCCGATTCTTCCAGCCACCAACCGCTCGATTGGCGGAAATGCGCCGAGTGAGTATCTGGGGGCAATTCTAAAGAAGGTTGATGGACTGACCGAGAATGAGTTGCAAGCACGGGTGGAATCGCACTTTATCAACTATGCAGAATTGAAGGCAGATGACTTCAATGGCTATTTCATCGACAGAGCAAAAAGCCTTCTAAACCTAATTGAAAAAGCGATGAATAAGCCCGTCACTGACAGAGATGCAGAAAACACGCTGGATCAGTTCGGGGCGAGTCTGGCGTAAAAGGGAGTGACAAACTATGGCAGGATATTTTACAGAATCAAATTACGAGAACGCTGTCTTGCAGCTTCTCAATGAAGAACTGGGCTATAACTATATCTATGGACCGGACGTGGAGCGCGATTATCACTCGCCGCTTTATGAGGATGTTCTGCTACCTTCCTTGCAGCGGATCAACAAGAGCCTGCCTATGGACGCTCTGACGGAGGCAATCTATAAGCTCAAGAACTTTGAAACCGGAACGCTTTTGCAGAAGAACATGGTCTTTATGGACTACCTCCAAAACGGAGTCCCGGTAAAATACTATGACAAGGGTGAAGAACGCTCTACCCTTGTTTACCTTGTAGACTTCAAAAATCCTGCCAGTAACGAGTTCACAGTTGCGAATCAATGGACTTTCATTGAGAACTCCGAAAAAAGACCAGATGTGATTCTCTTTGTCAATGGTCTCCCACTCGTCATTGTGGAGTTGAAGTCTCCGTCCCGCGAAGAAACCGATGCTTCCGCAGCATACCGCCAGCTCCGGAACTATATGTATGAGATCCCCTCTATGTTCATTTATAATGCGGTATGTGTCATGAGCGACTTGACCACTTCAAAGGCTGGTACAATCACGTCCGGCGAAGACCGCTTTATGGAGTGGAAAACAACAGACGGCAGCTATGAGAATACGCAACACGCATCATTTGACACATTCTTTGTAGGACTGTTTGAGAAGACCCGCTTCCTTGACATCGTGAAAAACTTCATCTGCTTTAATGTGGATGGACGGAATACTTTCAAGATACTCGCCGGGTATCATCAGTATTTCGCAGTCAAAAAGGCGATTGAGTCTACAAAACACGCAACCGTGACGGACGGTAAGGGTGGCGTCTTCTGGCATACACAGGGCAGCGGAAAATCGTTGTCTATGGTCTTCTATGCTCATTATCTGCAAGAAGCGTTAGAAAGCCCCACTATCGTTGTCATTACCGACCGTAACGATCTGGACGACCAGCTTTACGGACAATTCGCCCGCTGCAAGGACTTCCTCCGGCAAACGCCGCAGCACGCTGAGAGCCGCAAGAATCTGAAAGAACTGCTTGCAAACAGACAGGCAAACGGCATAATCTTCACGACCATGCAGAAGTTTGAAGAAAGCAACGAAGCTCTTTCGGAGCGTCGGAACATTATCGTGATGGCTGATGAAGCGCATCGTGGGCAATATGGTCTCAATGAGAAGGTTGTGGTCAAGCAGAAGGACAACGGCGAAGTCGAGGCGAAAACCGTTATCGGCACTGCCCGCATTATAAGAGACACGCTTCCTAATGCGACCTACATTGGATTCACCGGAACACCGATCTCCACAAAAGACCGCAGTACACGAGAGGTCTTCGGTGATTACATCGACATCTACGATATGACACAGGCAGTTGAAGATGGCGCGACCAGACCCGTCTACTACGAGAGCCGTGTGATTCACCTGAAACTCGACGAGAACACCCTCCATCTGATCGATAATGAGTATGACATTATGGCTGACAACGCCGATCCGTATGTCATTGAAAAGAGCAAAAAGGAACTTGGTCAGATGGAAGCAATCCTCGGTGCCGACCAGACGATCAATTCCTTGGTAAATGACATTCTTGATCATTACGAGAATTACCGTGAGAATATCCTAACCGGCAAGGCGATGATCGTTGCTTATTCGCGTCCCATAGCAATGAAGATTTATAAGCGCATTCTTGAGCTACGCCCAGCGTGGACGGAAAAGATTGCAGTGGTCATGACGCAAGGCAATAACGATCCCGAAGAATGGCGTGAGATTATCGGCAACAAAGCTCATAAGGACGATATGGCGCGGAAATTCAAAGACAACAACTCTCCGCTGAAAATCGCCATCGTCGTGGATATGTGGCTGACCGGCTTTGATGTTCCCTCCCTTGCTACGATGTATGTCTATAAGCCGATGGCTGGACACAACCTGATGCAAGCTATCGCCCGCGTCAATCGTGTCTTCAAAGATAAAGAAGGCGGTTTGGTTGTCGATTACGTCGGTATTGCGGCTGCACTGAAACAGGCAATGAACGACTATACTGCCAGAGACAAGAAGAACTATGGTGATACAGATGTAAGCAAGGCTGCATATCCGAAGTTCCTTGAAAAGCTCTCTATTTGCAGAGATTTGTTCCACGGATTCAGTTATGAGAAATTCATGACCGGAAGCGACCTCGACAGGGCGAAGCTCATCAGCGGCGGAGTGAACTTCATACTCGGCAAGAGTGTTGCAGAGTACGAGCTTCCCGACCATGAGAAGACACAGAATGTGTTTATCAAAGAAGCCCTGCTTCTCAAGCAGGCACTTTCGCTGTGCAGCAGCTTGGTAGACGAGCAAACTCGCATGGAGGCAGCTTTCTTCGAGTCCGTAAGAACAATGACCGTGCGCTTGGTTTCAGGCGGTACCGGAAAGAAGTTTACGCTTCCGGAAGTAAATGAGCGCATTAACGAGCTTTTGAAGCACAGCATCAAGAGCGAAGGTGTTATCAACCTCTTCTCCGATGTCCAGACTGAGTTTTCGTTGTTCGATCCGAAGTTTCTTGAAGAAGTGGCAAACATGAAGGAGAAGAATCTTGCAGTCGAACTCCTGAAAAAACTGATTTCCGAACAGGTTTCTGTTTACCGTCGAACAAATATTGTCAAGTCTGAAAAGTTCTCCGAAATCATTCAGAGCGCAATGAACCGCTATTTGAACGGAATGCTGACCAACGAGGAAGTCATTCAAGAATTACTCAAGCTGGCGAAAGACATTGCCGCTGCTGCCGCCGAGGGTGAAAAACTCGGATTGACAGCGGACGAGCTTGCTTTCTATGATGCCCTCACAAAGCCGCAAGCAATCAAGGACTTTTACGAGCATGACGAGCTTATTGCTATCACGAAAGAACTGACAGATTTGCTTCGCAAAAACCAGACAATAGACTGGCAAAAGAAAGAGAGCGCAAGAGCTGGAATGCGCCGCCTGGTCAAAAGGTTGCTGAAAAAACACAAATATCCGCCAGAGGGTATGGATGATGCTGTCCAGACTGTCATGAGCCAGTGTGAGATGTGGACGGACAATGTAATGACCGCTTAACTCCCCTACGAGAAAGGAGTAGATCATGGGCAATTCAGTCATGTTGAATGGAATCGAATATGCCGGAGAACAGATTGCCTACAAAGACAGCACCTATGAGCTTGTGTCAAAGGTCGCTTACCTGATCGGCGTCCCGCTTCGTATTTTCCAAAATGAACACGAGCCGCCGAAGATAGAGATATACAACCGGCTTGAACAGGATAAAAATGCCCGTATCATTCGTAATCTATGTATCATCCGCACCGCCATTGAGCGCAACTACCGGAAAATAAATGACATCATGCGAATGGAGTATCGAGGGCTGCTTTCAATGCCAGAGATCATCCCGGCTTCCAGTATGCAGCAGCTTTCAAATGACGGAATCAGCTTTATAAAAAAGTCGAGTACAAAGCTCTGCCACCACATTATCGAGATCAACCGGCTGATTTCAGACCGCATTAACAACTGCAAGAGCCTCTTTCCAATCTGGATTAACTGGGCGTACATAAAAGAGCTGTTCATCATGCCAAACGGTTTGACAGAGGACGGAACGAAAGATGCTGCCGATATTTATTACGCAAGTCTCTCCTACTACCCCTATCAAATGTATATCAACTGGGTACCGATGGACGAGGGTAATGTCCTCTATAATGATAAAAAGTTTGCTACCCTGCTTTATCAATGGCATTGCGACGCCTTCACGGAATACAGTAAAGTCTCCGATGCAGGGGCTTTTGTAAAAAACAATATCTACGACTTCATAGATGACAGCGAGAAAACCGTATTGGTAGTGGACTGCGAAAACTCCGACCCGTACAAGCTGTGCGCCACGCTCAAAAATCTTGATTATGAGGTCATGCAGAAAATTACGGCGATCATTCTCTTTGATGACGTACATACCGCTACGGCATGGCGGATTCTTGAAAACTACACCCGCATCCCCGTTGAACATATCATGATTGAGCGGATCAAGCAGAACAAATCACTGGTAGACATCAAGCTCACCGCAAGAGCCTGTCAGGAACACTACCAGAAGCAAGTGGATTCCTTCGTCATCGTCTCAAGCGATTCCGACTACTGGGGGCTGATCTCTTCCTTACCGGACGCCAGATTCCTTGTCATGATTGAGCGGGAAAAATGCGGACCGGATATGAAGGCAGCACTTGCAGAATCTGGGATATTCTACTGCTATCTGGATGACTTCTACTCCGGCAACAGCGAGGACATCAAGAAAAACGCACTGTTCAAGGAGATGTACCGCTGGATTGACAACTCCGTTCACCTGAACGTCAACGATATGTTTGATGCAGCTCTGCGAAACACGAGGATCGAAATGTCTCCCGCAGAGCGGCGGCAGTTCTATGAGAAGCACATCAGGCACATGACGCTGACCATCGACGAGAACGGAAACGTCAGCATTGAATTGAAACGCGGATAGCCTTGGTTTCTATTCCGGGAGGAATGTGGATGGACAACAGATTCTATTTTGGATTCAATACATCGGAGGAACGGAAAAAGCGCAGAAAAGCAGAGCTGTACTCCATGAGTGAGCAAGTCAGCACCTTCTTTTGGGATGAAGCCCCGCAGCATGGATTGGAAATGCGTGAAGGGCAGCAGGATATGTCTTTTGAGATTGTGGACGCCCTCATAAACGATCAGCATTTTGCGATTGAAGCTGGCGTGGGCATTGGCAAGTCCTTTGGCTATCTTGTGCCGGTGCTGCTGTACAGCAAACGCATGAACAAGCCGGTCATCATCGCAACCTCGACCATTGCGCTTCAAGAACAGCTCTGGCGCGATGTCCACGCGGTAATGCCCCTTCTTGGGCTGAACAGAGATGTCATCCTCGCAAAAGGACAGACCCATTATCTCTGCAACAAACGCGCAGACGAGTATATGTGTGACCCGAAAGCAGACCCACCGGACGCGCTCAAAGAAGGAATCCAGCAAGGGTATGAGGAACGCAAGGATTTCCCGGAGGTTTTGCCGCAAGGCGTCTGGGACAAGGTAAACGTGCAGCGGTTCAGCATGAAGAATTGCGGCTCCTGCGAAAAGAAATGCAAGTATTACAAGGTCCGTGCATCGTTAAAATACACGGACGGTGTTGTTCTGTGCAATCAGGACTTTCTTACCCAGCATCTCATGAAACTACGACGCGGGCAGGACGGACTGATTAACGCCGCCGCTGATCTGCTTGTCGTGGATGAAGCGCACAACTTGGATGATAAGGTGCGGAGTGCCACAACGGAGCGTTTCGGGCAAGGTATGCTCTTTGGAATGATTAAAAGCGCATTCTATGAACTGCGACCCTCTGACCAAAGCAGTGTGTCCGGTGAAAAGCGAGAGGCAGAGAGCGCAATCATCGCCTTCTATAACTGCCTGAAAGCACAAGTTCAAAAGCAGATCGACGATGCAGATCAGGATATGCGCTACGCTGACCGCTTTTTCTTTGACCAAAGCGGCAGTGCGATTGAACTGCTTACCGAGATGAACGCCGCCATACACAACCTTTCGTCCAGCATTCAGATTTATTCCAGCATGGATTTCAGAAACAACCGTTCCTTTGCTGCCTCTGATGATCTGGATGCCGTCAGCGAGTCCCTTTCAGAGCTTCTTGACCGGATAGATGATATGCTGATCTGGATTGAGCAGCACGGCAGCAACACGGAACTCGTCTATTGCCCTAAAAACACAAAAGAAATTGTGAGCCGCCTATACTTCAATGGTGATGAAAGAACCATCTTGACCTCTGCCACGCTGACGAACGCCACGAGCGGGTCTCTGGAAGAACAGTATTCTTACTTTATCAGCAATACCGGCTTTCCCGCTGGTGATCGCGGCTGCTTATCCGAGCCAAAGCCTTCCCCATATCCATACGATGAACACGCCATAATCTACTATTGCGACGATCTCCCGCACCCGACCAGAGAACATGAAGCCTTCATTGAAAAGGGTGTGGAGCGGCTGCTTGAGATCCTGAGCATTTCCAATGGAAAGGCACTCGTGCTGTTTACGGCAAAGACCGACATGGAAGAGGTCTACTCCATTCTCGGTAAGAAAAATCTTCCGTATAAAATCCTGATGCAGCAACCGGGATCGTCGCAGGACAAGGTGCTGAATGAGTTTAAGGAAGATACGAACTCCGTGCTTCTGGGGACGGGCGCATACTGGGAAGGCATCAGCATTGAAGGAAAAAGCCTTTCCAATGTCATCATTTTCCGGCTTCCGTTCCCTGTCCCCGATCCAATTATCGAGTATAAGTGTTCCGTCGCAAAGGATGCCCTGATGGATGTCCGCGTTCCCGAAATGATTATCAAGCTCAAGCAAGGTATCGGGCGATTGATCCGCAATTTCACAGACACCGGCATTGTCTGCATTATCGACCGAAGACTGCGGGACGAGCCGCCGGAACGCTATCATGACATCACATGGGACTCCCTGCCTATCAAAAATCGGACAAGCAGTTTGGACGAACTTAGGAAGTTTTACGAAGGTCTGCCCTCAGCCAAGGAATGATGATACAAACGGCAGTCTCTTCGGAAACATAGAGCAGCCCCCCAAAAAACGACAATCAGAAAACGGAGGTGTATCATGTTGTACAATGAAAATCTGCACGAAGAAGAACAACATCTGATCCAGCAGATTGCCGAGCAAACAGAGAGAGGTAAAATCGGCTGGGAACTGACGGAGTATAATCCGCTGTCATTTCTGAATGAGGACAAGATAGACAAAAACCCAGCAGTAATCTGTCAGTCCTTCTCCTTTGAAGCGATCATCGGCGGCTCCCGTTTCGAGCTTGATGTCATGGAGAATATTGATGTGCCGTCCGGTATGGGAGACTACACCATAACCTTGACGCGGGATGAAACCGAAAATTATCTTAAAATTGAGGATGCGCTTTCCTTTGACTGTGACCGCTATGAATGCACACCGGAGGAAGTCGCAGAGCGATTTGCGGACAGCCCCATTGTCCGTCTCTGCAACGCTATCATTCCTGCCACGCTTGGGCAGGAGGATTTAGAAGAGGTCTTCACATGGGCAAGGTTTTTCAACGAGACTGGCATTTCTGCAAAGCTAATGAATCATCCGCTGACCAAGCTCTGTGAAAAGCTGTTCGACGAACACCGTTTGATGGACTTCCATCGCTGCATCTTGGATGTGGACTATCGAAAGCTGCTCCTAAATGAACTGGCTCATAACTAAGACACGGAAAAACGCCCCCGACACTGTGCCAGACGCACAGTGCCGGGGGCGTTCCCGTTTCCAGCGATTTATTTTTCCCTCGGCAATGGACTGTCCATAAGGTGACACTTTCCGTTTTGCGATGCCGCGAAAATTCGATGTGTTCCATGGAGATGTTCACTGGGCAGCATACGCCGTACACGTTTCCAATAATCACTGAGCAGTGCAATGGGTATTCGCTATCGGGAAATACTTCACGGTTTTCACAACGCTTGATTCAGAAGGGATTTTTTTGCCTTATTCCCGCGTGACATCAAGGGAAACCGGATTGATGACGATGATGGTCTTGCCCTTTTTGTGGGCATATCTCACGGTATTCCCGGTACCGCTGGGGCATCCATTCCATACTGCGAGAATATAATCGGCGTGATCGACCATGTACCGATTTCTCTTGTCCATGCAGTCCGGCGTGTACTCCCGTTGCAGCATGGTCTCCTTGTCACACTTTGCCGCGATATTATAATACCGTTCCCGTGAAGCCACAGACCATTTGATCGCTTGTGTCTCACAAGGGATTGCGCTTTCCAGAGTAATGCGAGGGTATTTTGATTTCAAATCGAGTACAATTTCCGCAGCGTACATATCGACGCCAAGAGCCATGCCGGTAATAAAATGCGTGACGCCCTCGTTCTCGATGAGTGCTACAATCTGATCCCGCATAACAGACTTCAAAGAAGTACAACGCTTATCGGATTCATCAAAGCCGAACGGAAGACTCTGTGGTCTATGACCGGTAAACGCACAAGTCTTGCCTTGAACGGATTGCTTTTCAGCTTTTTGAGCAGACTTTCTAAACTCAATAATGCGCGACATGACACCCCTTCTTTCACTCTTTTGGTAGGTAACTCCATTCTATCACCCTCATCACGGACAGTCAACGCATTGTCGTTAGTAAGATCAACGACGGTGTACCGTGGATAATGACACCGCCGTTAGGTACACTAAATGCAAAGGTGGTGAGGCTATGCGAGAGAAGAAGGACATCAATATTGAAATCGGCGGCAATATTCAAGTGGCAAGAGAACAGGCGGGCTATACGCAGGACACGCTCTCAGAAATGCTTGGCATGACGCCGAATCACCTGAGCGCTATTGAGCGTGGTGCTTCCGGTATTTCTCTTGAAGCCTTGCAGCGTCTTTGCCGTTTGCTCGGCGTCAGCGCAGACCGAATTATTTTTGGGACTGACGCGCCAGAAGCGGAAGCCCTTGCGCTTGCCAGACGTATTTCGGATATTAAGCCGGAATACCGGCAACAGGTTCAAGAGCTGCTGTCCGCTATTTTGAATATGTCATAAAAAAAGAGCCTCTGCCGACACCCAAACCGGGCATCGACAGAGGCTCTTGGTTCGTTTTCCGGGCATTCAAACAAGTGCCGAAATCGACACTTATTTCCGCGCTAAAGAAGAAACTGCGCAGGGAATACAATCACTTAGGTTGGTCAATTTGCGCCGCTCTGAGGCTTGCAATCACAGGCTTTTTCGACCCCTAATTGTCTACTCTGCGCCCCCTTGCGGGAGAAGTGCGGACAGGCGATGAGATCCGCACGGAAGCTCTGCTTGCAGCTATGGACGCAGCGGACACAGAAGCGGTTATACTTCCGGCGTCCGCTGTCCCCGATGAAGAACGACCACTCCTGCCGCCATTTCTGACTTCTGCTCACAGCTCAATCTCTCCTTTGTGCTTTTTGGGAGGGCAGCATTCCTTCTGCTTTATAGCCTTTGCAGACTTGAGCCTGTCCATGATGGAGGACTTCTCGCCGGTTTCGGGGGCTTTGACCTCTGCGGTCTTGTCTTCCTTCGGACCGTTGTTGATGATCCCATCAATCATGCCGTAGTCATCCTCCATCGACATCTCCGCCGCCTTGAGGTAGTTTTCCTTCTCAAGAGCTGCCATCCAGCTTTCCTTGCTGATACCGAGCATTCCGCCCTTTGCCGCATGATCGGCAATCTCCTTGGCATCCACGCACAAGCCTTCGGTGTTATCCGAATAGAGCCGGTAAACCTCACAGCCCTTCTCCAAAGCCTTCTCAGCCGCTTCCTGACCGGCGGGAAGAACGCCAGCCCATGCGTAGCCGTAGTCCTTCATATCCTGAACGGAGAGCGCGGGATCGGGCATTTCCGGCACTTCCTTGACCTCAAGGTCGAGAAGGCGGAGCGTGTCATCGTCAAAGCCGTTGTAGACATCATCAAGGACGAGCTTGCCGCGCTCATCGACGATGATGCAAGCCGCCTCATCGCCGTAGGTGTCATGCTCCATCAGGTAAAAGCTGTGACCGCCGACTTCGTGCTGGTCAATGGTGTGCCACGTCCCGATGTGACCGGCAACCGTCAGCCCGGAGGTGTCGGCGTTCATCTCGAAGTCCTTCTGCTCGATGCTTTCCTGCTTCTGCTGCTCCTTCGAGATCATGGGGATCGCCACAATCTTATCGCCCAGCTTGACAAACTGCTCCGGCACTTTGAAGTGGTCAGCGAACTTCTGCATCTGCTCTACGGTCAGAGAGCCGAAGCTGTCATCCGTCAAGCCGACCACCATGAATGTTCCGGCAACAACATCGTAGATGTCACCGTCCTCATCACGCAGAGCGCGGTTCAGGGGCAGACCTTCCAGCTTGCCTTCCTCGTTGCAGACTAAGGCAACCGGGTCTTCGTAGGGATAAATTGCCTCGATGCAGCCGCCGACCTCATGCTGCAAGGACTCCAGCCCGGAGTCAATCTCCTTTACATAAGGCTCCTTTCCCGGCTCAACGACGAGAACGGCGATGGTGCTGTCACGCTCGGCGTCTTCCCCTGAGCCGGTGATCCGGTATTCGTCGGGAATATCGTCCAGCTCACCGTTAAACTGTCTGTCCCAGCGTTCGCTTGCGACGCGGACATAGCCTTCATCGGTGAAGCGTCCCTGTTCATCATAAGCGATGTCGTGACCATAGCGTTCATAGTCGATGTAGTCTGCCAGAGGACCGAGATCCTTTTCGGAGTAGATACCGGCTTCGTTGGCATAGTAATAGCCGAGGTCATATTCGTCGTTGATACCGGGCATGATGTCGTAGCAGTCCAGATTGAACGTCAGGTTGATGAGATCGTCGATGTCGCTGACCTCATCGCAGCCAGCCTCCATAATGGCAACGAGCTTTTCCTGATCGCTCAGGGAAAGCTCGTCAATCAAAGCGGCAAGGTAGTTGAGCTTATCAAGGCTTTCATACTCGCCAAGCATCTTCTGGACACCGTAGATCGGGCATTCGTAGTCGGTAATAAACCACTCTTCATAGGGCTGACCGAACTCATCCTGCTTGCCGATTCCGATACGCTCAAAAACCTTCTGCATCTCTTCTTCGGTGGTGGGCAGCTTCACCCACTCACCGACCAGCATACCCTCGTTGTACTTGCCAAGGTTTGTGACGAAGGCTTCAAAATTACCGTCTAATACGGGCATAGGCATCCTCCTTTCAGTCATCCATCATGCCGTCCGGCATGATATACAGTTCCTCAAACTCTGCGTCAGTCATGGCTTCGAGCTTCCGGATGGTCTTATACATCAGCTCTGCGATCTCGCCGTCCATGTCGTTCAGGGTGACGCTCTTCATATCGTCGATCAGCCGCTTGCGGCTGGACGTATTGAAGCAGCACATCAGGTTGATTTCTTCCACGGTAAAATTCTTCATATCAGAGTTCCATATCCTTTCCTTTGTTTTTCTGCGGCTTCGGTGTGTGGGACGGCTGGGCTTTCTGCGCAGATTTCAGCTTGTCACGGATGGATTCACGGGCAGCGGACTTCTTCGGAACGGTGTCATAGACGGCAATACCGGCATCTTCCACATACGAGCGGACATACTGGATGCTTTCCGAAAAGCGGATGGGGCGGTTCTTGTCCTCGATGTTGGTCAGCCGGACTTCATCAGCGGCAAAATCAACCGCGTCGATTCTGCACTTGATGCCGTCCACATTCAGCGTCGCGCCGACAGGAATGTAATCTGCGGCTTTGAGTTCCTTGAAGGTCTCGCCGTCCTTGCTGAGAAAGACATCCGCACCGGACTGCCAGAGCTTCTTTGATGCTGCTACCCATGCAGTTTCACGGAAGCCGGTCACCGGCATGGAGGGCTTGCCGCGCACCTTCTTCTCAAGGAGCTTCGTGCCGAGCAAGGGCGCGGCTTTTTCCGCGTCCTTGCCATACAGCTCAAAATAGCCGTTCTGGGCAAAGCAAACCAGCGCGTCGGGATGCGCCTTTTTGACTGCCTCGTACTTGCGGAGTTCTGCAACGGGCAGAGGGGCAAGCGTCTCTGTCCTTTCTGCCTCCGGCAGTCTGTCACGGCGGCTTTTCTGCTTGGTCAACACTTCTGTCAGAGCCTCCGCGTCCTTCGGGAGCGTCCGGTGGGCTTGTACGCCGCCATGCTCACTAACCAGAGCCATTGCTGCATCGAAGCTGCTGCGGCAGGGGGCTTCCAGCACAAAGCCATCCGCAAAGGTCAGCCGGTCATGATCCGGCGCAACAGAGTTCTGCGCTACGTTTGCCGCCTGTTCCCGGTAGTTGATCTCAAAGACATCCCCGAACACCTTGCCGTGCTTGACAGCTTTCGGGACAATGACACGGGCAATGCACTCGTCGTAGGTCTGCTCCGCATAGAAACGGAAGGTATTGTGATCCCGCGTTCCCTGAATGAAGACCTGATTTTCGTTGAGGCAGTGCGTTCCATGCGGACGGCAGAACCACATCAGCGTTTTGTCTTCGGGATTCTGGCTTTCGGCGGCGCGGCGGATGATGCGCTTGTCGATGTCGAAGTCTTCCTTGTAGCTGTCCACATGACTATCCACGAGCTTCTGAAGCTCCGCGATGATGTCAACGTCTGTGTATTTCTTCATGCGTCTCCTTTCTCACAACTCCATGTCGTGTGTTTTGGATTTGACCGGGGACTTCTTCTCCGGCTGCGTTTTCGCGGCAGCTTTGAGCTGATCGCGGATGGAGGGCTTTTCCTGCTTCTGCTCCTGCTTGACGTATTCCAGCGTCGGCATCAGCTCACGGTAACAGCCCTGCGTTTTCCGCGCCGCATAACGGCGATGGATTTTGAACAGCGGCTCACCGTTCTGCGTGACCGTGTTGCCATCGATCCTGACGCCGTTCCGTGCCAGCAGATTGAAGGAGTGGTTAGAGGCGCGGTAGGAAGCCCGCATTCCGTCGTTGTTATAGGCGATCTGCCCCTTGAGCGTGTCCATGACGGCGGCTTTGATTTCCTTCTCTTCGGCAGTCAGGCGGTGCGCTTTTGGTGCTTTTGCCGCTTCCTCCGGCAAGGGGGCAAAGGGAGACTTGACCTCCACGGTTTTTACCTCAATAGAGGTAATCTCATCATTCTCCCATGCAACGACCTCCGGGTCTCTTTCCGTTGCCTTCTCAGAAGTGACATCCTTTTGAGCTTCGGTCTGCTGACGGAACGCATCGACAAAAAGTGCCGTCAGTCCGGGATTGGGTTTATCCACAAGGAAGCGGGAGGCATTCTCCGGGCAGACCTCAACACTCTTTGCCCACTCCTTGAGGGGCTGCGGAATGCGCCCGTCGAAGTCTTTCTGCTGAATGGTGTTTGCAAGGACATATCGGACGCGCTCCGGAGAGAACTGCTCAAGGACGCTTTTTACGGCAGCATCCGCATCCAGCCGGTTATCTGCGTAGTTAGAGCTGATCGCCGCTTCAATCGCACGGCGGCATTCCTCGTTTGCCGCAAGGGAGGCGCGATATGCTTCCATCTCACCGGCTTCATAGGCGTAATTTGCCGTCTCACGGTAAATGGGTGCTTCCGGCATCGGCTCTGCGGGCGCTTCGGTATCTTTCTCTGCGGACTGCGCTTTCTCTGCCAGCAGCACCTTGAGCTTGGCGTCAATGCCCTCGATCATCTCAGCCGCCGTCTTGCGGATGGTGTCCAGAGAGCTTTTCAGCTCTTTGGTTTCCTTGCCGGATGACCAACCGGCGATGTAGCCGAAGGAGTAGTCCGAGGTTTCAATGCCGTAACGCTGGCAGACGGTATAGGCAACGCTTTCCGCCTCAACCTCCTTGGTGTGCCGATCCTTCTTATCTTCTGGCGCGGCTTTTTCATCTGGCTTGACGGCGTGGAGCTTTGCGTGGGCGATCTCGTGAATGGCGGTTTTGACCGTCTGGATTTCGCTCATGCCCTCCTGAATGGCAATACGGCTTTCAACCGGAGAGAAGAATCCCTTTGCGCCGCCCGGAATATCCTCAAAGGAAATTGGGACGGGAGACTCCTGCTTGAGCGCATCGAAGAACGCCTCGTAGTTCTCGACGGTGCCTTTCAGCTCATCGACGATGATGTCCGGAAGCTCCTTGCCGTCCGTCTGGGAAACATCAAAGACGCTTACCACCTTGAAGGCGGGACGCAGAACCTCGACCGTCTCCGTGACAGCATTTCCGTCTGCGCCGATCACCGGCTTCTGCGTCGCGGGGTCAATCTTCTCACGCTCTTCCTGCGCCTTGTACGGCGCGGGTGCAAGAATCTTGATGCCCTTTTCGCCCTTCATGACCTGACGGTCAAAGTTGCGCTGCCACGAGGTATAACCGGCAACATAGGTTGCCTCCGGCTTCTGCATCGCAATGAGCAGCGTGTTGTTGAAGGAATAGTTGTAGAACTTGGACATCGTGCGGAGATATTCCTTGAACCGCTCGGATTCAAACAGCTCCTTGATGCCCTGTTCCAGTTTGTCCGTGATTTCGCGGACTTGCTGTGCATTTTTGTTTTCAGCCATCTCAAACCTCCATTTCTTATTTGCTTTTGGGCGAAGAAAACCCCGTCTGGGATTTGCTCAGTAAACGAGCCTTTACCTCAGACGGGGTTTCTCTGCGCGTCATCCGACGATGGAAGATGTTATCCTCGTTCTCCCATTCAATCAGCCGGTCAAACATATCCGGGTGCTTTGTGACCATGTGCAGCAGCTCCGAGTCACTGGCGTTGGGACAGAACCAGCAGCCGTTTCTTCGGCAGTGATCGTAGATCGGGGAAAGCAGCCCGTGTTCCTGACAGAGCTTGTAGGCGTCCGCCTCGGTCATGCCGTATTTGGCAAGCAGACTGACCTTCGTTACTCCATCCAGCCGAGCAAGGCGTTTTGGCTCATCCTGCGCGATGCCGACATAGCTCACGGTGTCCGGCGAGAGCGCGGCATTGTACTTGCGGACGGGTGGGATTTTGCAGTCCCGATTGACTGCACACATACCAGCCCATGCGAAACCGCGAACCTCGCCCTTATGCGGTCCGCGGGTGATGACATGATGGAACACATCATCGTAGGTTTTGTCTGCATGGAGAACGGTGAACTTGATGCCCAGCTCCTTTTCGCAGAAGGGCTTGAGCCGGTCATAGATGAAGTCCCGGTGTTCCGGGACTTCACCGCTTGTGTTCTGATCAAACATGACCTCGCTGAAAACCGCCTCGTCCAGCGGTTCCTTGTGCTGTGCAGCCAGCAGGAGCGTCGCTACGCTGTCTTTGCCTCCGCTGCAAGAGGCAACATATTTCGAGCGGCTCATCGGTCGAACTCCATCTTAAAGCTGACGTACTTGCCGCCGCTGTCATCCAGCCGGATCACCGCATCGTAGAGCTGAGGCTTCTTCGGCGTGTAAAGCCCGGTCACTCGGCACCAGCCCTTGTCCAGCAGCTCCTTTGCAATCCTCTTGGTCAGCTTCTTTTTCTTGCTGGAAAAGAACTTGTTGTCTTCCCACAGGCAGAAGGAGCATTCCTTGTTCGAGCAGTAGAAGTTGCCCTTGCCGACATAGACCGGAGATCCACAACGAGGACATTTGCCGATTTCCTCCTTACCCGTGCCGAAACGCTGGGCTTCGGCATCGGAGAGAAACGGGTAGGCTTTTACAAGATCGCCGGTCATCCGGACAATGCCGCTGAGGAATGCGTCTGCATCCGCATTGCCGCGCTCAATCTCCATGAGCGTGTTTTCCCATTCCGCCGTCATTGCGGGAGACGTGATCTGTTCCGGCAGGATGCAGACGAGGTTGCAGCCGTCCTTTGTGGGAATGAGGGATTTGCCCTTGCGCTCTGCAAAGCCGGACTTCACCAGCTTTTCAATGATACCGGCGCGGGTCGCGGGTGTTCCAAGACCTTTCTTCTCGGTGTCATCGTCAAACTGATCGTTTCCGGCAGTCTCCATTGCAGACAGGAGCGTGTCTTCCGTGTACTGCTTCGGGGGTGTCGTAAAGTGTTCGGTGACGCTGGCGGACACACCATCCAGAACATCGCCCTCATGGACTTCGGGCAGGGACTTCATGGGATCGTCCTTTTCCTTCGTCTTGAGGGAAGCCTTGAACAGCTCTTCAATGGCTTTCCATCCGTTTTGAACGACGGTCTTGCCCTTGGTTTTGAACGCATAGCCCTCGCAGGAGAGCGTGATCTGCGTTTCTGCGTAGGTGTGCTTCTCGCCGGTCGCACACAGAAGGCGCATCCCGACAAGATTGAGGATTTTCTGCTCCGACTGAGGGAGCGCCGAAACATCCTGCTTTTCAAGCTGGACGGTCGGGAGAATGGCATGGTGATCCGTGACCTTGCTGTTGTTGGTTACGCGGGCAATGTCCGGCGTAATCGAAACGCCAGAGAAGAGCGGAAGTTGGCGGCAGACGATAGAAATGACCTGACGGGCGGTGTCCTCCATATCATCCGTGATGAACTGGCTGTCCGTGCGCGGATAGGTCAGGAGCTTCTTTTCGTAGAGCGTCTGAACGAGATCAAGCGTCTGCTGGGCGGTGAAGCCGCAGTATCGGTTTGCCTCGCGCTGCAAGGTAGTCAGATCATAGAGCTTCGGAGGATTGACGGTTTTCGTCTCCCGTTTGAGAGAAGAAACGACGGCTTGCTTTTTCTCGCAAGCCGCCGCAATTCTTTTTGCTTCCTCTTCGGTTTTGACCTTTTCCAGATCGGCGGTCAGATCGCCCTTGCCGACGTGGACGTTGAAATACTTCTCCTTCTGGAACGTGGAGATTTTCCCGTCACGCTCCACCAGCATTGCAAGGGTCGGCGTCTGGACGCGCCCGACCACCAGCTTCTTGTGATAGAGCGTGGTAAACAGGCGGGTGCCGTTGATACCGACGATCCAGTCTGCCTTCGAGCGGCTGAGTGCCGCTTCATAGAGACGGTCATATTCCTTGCCGTCCCGGAGATGATTGAAGCCTTCGCGGATGGCGGAGTCCTCCAACGAGCTGATCCACAGACGCTTGAAGGGCTTGGTGCATCCGGCTTTGTTGTAGACCAGCCGGAAGATCAGCTCACCCTCGCGTCCTGCATCGGTTGCGCAGACCAGCTCGGTGACGCGCTTGTCCTTCATAAGAGCGGACAGCACCTTGAACTGCTGGGCTTTGTCCTTTGTGACCTCGAACATCCAGCTTTCCGGGACAATGGGCAGATCGTCATACCGCCACTTGGCATACCGCTCATCGTAGGAGCTGGCGTCTGCCAGCTCCACCAGATGACCGAAGCACCACGAAACGATGTAATTGCCGCCCTCCATGTAGCCGTCCTTGCGGGACGTCGCGCCCAGCACCTTTGCGATGGACTGGGCAACGCTGGGCTTTTCAGCAATGACTAAGATCAATCTTCATCACCATCCGTTTCAGCATCCTCCGCAATCTGCGGCTCATCATCCTCGTTGATGTACGGCTCTTCCTCGTAGCCTTCATCATCAAAGAAGTCCATATCCTCATCCTTGAGCTTTCTGCCCTTGACGAACTTGATGTAGTAATAAGCTGCACCCGCAGCACCGGCAAGGGCAAAGATGACGAGGATCATGCCGATGTTGGATTTCTTTTCGGGTTTAGGGGCGGGAGCATCGGTTTCTGCATCCTTATCCGGCTCAGGTGTAGCGGGGGCTGTGCCGGTGCATTCGCTCATGTTGGTCTTGCAGACCGGGCAGTCGGTGTTGACCTGACCGGCAGCGCATTTTTCCTTGCAGTTACAGGTAGTCAGAGCCGCCGCAGTATCATCATCCAGCAGCGCAAGCAGGTCGCTCTCATCGACCATGTTGAGGAAGTACGTCTGATACTGTTCCTCGTCCTCATTGATGGGTGCATCGTAGTCGATGACAACGAAAAAGGTATTGCCGTTCTTCGTCTGGACTGTGATGAACTGCTTGTTGGTTGCCTTGTCATAGAGCAAGTCGCGGGTGTAGGCGTTGCCCTCATCGTCAATCGGCTCACCCTTCGGCTTTTCCGGCGCGGGTGTGACTGCGGGCTGCTGTTCCGGCTGGGTTGCCTCGGTGACGGGAAGGTTCTGCTCGGTATCATCGGCGTAGGCAAACGCCGTGACCGAGAAGCAAGACAGAACCATGACGCAGACCGCAAGGACGGTCAGAAAACGAAACTTCTTACGCATTGTCGATTACCTCCGTATTTTCAGCGGGCTTGGTGCCGCCCTTCATGGAAGACAGGAACGCCATGATCTGATCCTTGTCCATCACCATAGAGCGCACGGTATTGATGATTTCAAGGTTTTCCAGCTCTGTCTTCTTGTCGTACAGCTCCTTGAGCTGACCTTCGATTTCGGACTTCTTCTTTTCAGCCTTCTCAATGTCGGAGAGGACTTTCTGATACTTGGGATTCATGCAAAACTCCTTTCTTTTAATAGGCGGGTCTTCCGAAGGCGTAGAAATGCTGCTGCCAATAGGAAGAATTGATGGATGTGTACTGAATGGGATCGCCGCAGTGAATCATGACGCCATCACCGACGTAAATGCCGACGTGAGACACGCCGGGAGTGTCATACGTCCCGACGAAAAAGATGAGATCACCGGGCTGTGCATTCGCCTTTGAAACCGGCGTACAGACATTGTAAAGCCCCTGTGCGCCCAGCCGTCCGGTATTCACAAGACCGCTGTTCGTGAGAACGTAGCTGACGAAGCCGGAGCAGTCAAAGGACGTGTCGGGATTGGAGCCGCCCCACACATACGGATAGCCGAGATACTTTTCCGCCTCGGTGATCAGTGTCGCAAACTTCTCGTCGTTCAGGTATTCCGGGTTGACATCGTAGTCGGCGGGAGGATTTGTGATGTACTTGTCCACATAGGGAGAGTCACCGAACAGATCCTCACGGTTGCCCAGCACCGACATATACGTTGCGTACATGGAAAGCTGTTCCTGAGACATGATGTAGACCGGGACATGGGAGAGATTGAAGTTTTCGAGCTTCACGTTGCAGATGTAGTAGTCATACGGGACGCGATAGGTTTCCGTGTGCGTGTTGCCGTCTGCGTCCGTCCATGTGTCGGTTTCCGTGCGGTATCTGGTTTCGACGATAACCTCTTCGGTGAGGATGTACTGCTTTTCAAACAGCATTTGGAGCGTACCCTGCACCTCATCCAGCGTGAACTCGCCCTCATGGAGAGCCGAGAGAATGGAGATCAGCACATAGGGGTCATGCTCAATATCATCCAGATCGAAGTGATATTCGTCATAGTCATGAGTGCCTTCATAGTTATCCAGATAGCTTTGCAGCTCTTGCTCCATCCGGCAATACTGCGCCTCCGCGCCCAGCATCGCGTCATCCTCGCTGAGATAAGAGGACGCAATGACCGACGAGCCGGTAGAGGTGAGCATCGAACACGAGCTGATTCCGGCACCGAGCAAAACGAGAAGGGCAATTCCGACGCCGATCCAGATGAAGACCTTCTTGTTCTTCTCAAAGAACTCCTTGATCTTGTCGGACGCCTTCTCACCGAGCTTCTTGCCGGTGCTTTTTGTGGCAGTCCCGGCAGTCTGAGAACCGGCATTTCGAGCGGCGGCATATTCCTTCTTGATGTTCTGCTTCTGGTAGTGCTTGTTCATGTTCTGCTTCTTCATCTCAGGATGCTCCTGCTGATTTCTCTCATATTGGAGCTTCGCATCCGCAGCATCCGCCTTATGTTCCAGCTTAGAGACCTTCTCATAAGGTTTGTTGATGCTCTTTTCCCGATGATGACTGAAATGCCGAGCGGCAGTCTCAGCGGCGATCTCCGTTTTATGCGCCGCCTCAACCGCCGTGTTTTCCTGTTCGACCTCATGGATTTTGCCGTGAATGCCGGAAGCGAGGGTGTCACCGACCTTGCGGACGGTTTTGTCTGCCTCGAATTGCAGCTTGCCTTTGCTCTTGGGCTTTTTCAGCTCATCCTCAAAATGAAGGCGGGTTTTGCCCTTTCCGGTCTCTTCATCAAAGACGCGCTCTTTCTTGAGAACCTTGTGCGTGGGCAGCTTTTCACGGGCGGCATCCAGACGTTCATGCGCCTTCTCGGACTTCCTTTCGAGCTTCTGCATCCGCTTCGTGGGCGGGACGGCATCGTCCGAGACCGGCTTTGCGGAGGAAGTCTCCGCCGCTTGGGAGAGAACGGCATCCGCGTCAACTGTTTCAACCGCCGAGGTCTTGCGCAGCTTGTGGGTGACAACCGTTTCGGCAATCACCGTGCCGGTATGAGAAGAAACGCCGTGCTGCTCTAAAGTTGGAGGCTTGAACGGCGTTTCCGAGGGCAGCGGTTCAGGTACATTCTGGGGTGAATTTTCTGCCCTTTTCTCTTCTGTGACGGACGTTTCCGAGGGCGGCTGTGTGTCGTTATCTTCGGCGTGTTCCGTCTGAAACTGACGCTGCTGACGGCGCATCTGCACCTTTTTCTGTTCCTCCGCAGAAAGAGCTTCGGAAGGCACGGCTGTCTCAGCGGGCTTCACCAGCTCTGCATCTTCCAGCCGCTTTGACACACGCTGCTCGGTGCCAGCCGTCAGGTTTTCCTCAACCGCGCCCTCCCGCGTCATCCGCACGACTACCTTGTCGCGGGCTTTGAGTTCCGGTTCCTTGGACATCAGATTTCACCTCCAATCCGCTTGTAGGCAAGCTCGGTGTATTCAGGGTTCAGCTCTATGCCCACGAAATGACGCCCCATCTGTGAGGCAACCATTCCGGTTGTGCCGCTTCCCATGAACGGGTCAAGCACAATGCCGCCTTCGGGACAACCGGCGAGAAGACAGGTTTCAACCAGCTTCGGAGGGTAGGCGGCGTAATGACCGCCCTTGAAGGGAACGGTGTTGATCTTCCAGACATCGCGCTTGTTGCGGAGCGGATTGATGTCTGCGTCCTTGATCTCGCCATGCTCACGGGGGCGGTTGATGGACTGCGGCTGAGGCTGACCGGGAACGGGCTTGCCGTACTTGTTGCCGCCCTTCATGCCGCGCTTGAGGCGTTCTGCCGTTGCGGGAGCAATCGGCTCGGAGATTGCCTTGTAGTCAAAGAAATACTTCTTGGACTTGGAGAACAGGAAAATATGCTCGTAGCAGCGGGCGCATCGGTCTTTCACGCTCTCCGGCATGGGGTTATCCTTCATCCAGATGATGTCGTTGCGCAGATACCAGCCGGTATCACGGAGGGCAAAAGCCAGCATCCACGGAATGCCGATCATGTCTTTCGGCTTGCAGCCCTCAACCTTGTTGTTGAGAGCCACAGCCTGACCGTTTCTGCCGTTGGGGTTCTTCGGGTCAATAAATTCGCCCTGATTGCCTTTCCCGGCGTAGGTGTCCGAGATGTTCAGCCAGAGCGTTCCATCCGGACGCAAAACGCGCCTGACTTCGGTAAACACTTCCGTCAGGCGCGAGATATATTCCTTCGGCGTTGTCTCTCTGCCGATCTGAGCCTCCATACCGTAATCACGGAGCGCGTAATACGGAGGGGACGTCACACAGCAATGAACGCTGTCATCGGGCAGAGTTTTCAGGATTTCAAGGCAATCGCCGGTATGAATGATGTCAAGTTGTATGGTGGTGTACCTCCTGTTCTGTTGGATTTGTGTTTCCATTGAAATGTTGGCTGTAAAACCCGACAACATTTCAATGGGCATCAGTCGGAGTAATACTCGCTCGGCTCATAGTCCTCATCTTCCATGAAGTCCTCGTCGAGATCGTCAATCTCGTCCGCCCAACGGTCGAAGATTTCCTCTGCTTCCTTCGCCGCCTCACGATAGAGGTTCAGGCGGTTCTTCTCAAAGGCGGCAAAGGCGGGGATGAACTTGCCGAACTCACGGATTGCCTTCACATCCTGCGTGCGCATATCTGCGACGCACTGAATGATTTCGGACATCGTGAGCAGATCGTCGATCATCAGCTCATACTCGCCCTTGGGGATAGAAACGGTTTCATCATCACCCGCGTCAGCGAAAGGGGTATTCTCATCGTTGTTGCTGCACTTGGGAACATCAACCTTGAAGTAGAAACCGATCATATCCACAGATACCTTGGTCATAATCTGACGCGCCTCCTTGACCTTTTCGTCGATGTCCTCCCTCACATGGAGGTAGGCGCGGTGATGCTTCTTGAGATCGCTTTCCAGTCGGATCAGATCGGTCAGCTCCCACAGAGCCTTAAACAGCGCGGAGGTGTTCTCTCCGTATTCGATAGCGTCCGCGTAGGGAATGGTAATCATCTTGTTGTTCATATTCAAAAATCCTCCTATCAGTTCTGTACGGTTTCTTCGGGTTTGGTGGTCATGATGCGGTAGAGCTGGGTGTCCTTCGGGAAATCGTCCTTGAAGGGAACGATGGTCGAGCCGTAGAAGATCAGCCCCTCACCGGCATTGGAATTGGTGATGTAGTTCTGCTGGCTGGGCGAGATGTTCAGCGCCTTCGAGAGAATCTGCCGGTCGCCGGATGCCTGATTCAGAAGGTAGACAAAATCCGAGTTTTCAAAAATGTTCTCCACCTCGCGGGAGGCAAGAAGATCCTTGACGTTCTGCGTGATTCCGGTCGGGATGCCGCCCCATTTTCTGAAACGCTTCCAGATTTCCACGCTGTACGCGGCGGTCTGTTCCTCCTTCAAGAGCAGATGGAACTCGTCCATGTAGTAGCGCGTTGCCTTGTGCTGGGCGCGGTTGATGGTAACTCTGTTCCACACCTGATCCTGCACAATCAGCATACCGAGCTTTTTGAGCTGCTTGCCGAGTTCGCGGATGTCATAGCAGACGAAGCGGTTGTTGACATCCACATTCGTTCTGTGATTGAAGACGTTCAGAGAGCCGTGAACATAGATTTCAAGGGCAGTTGCGATGCGCTGTGCCTCCGGCTCCTTCTGATTTCTCAGAATGTTGTAGAGGTCTTCGAGGATCGGCATTTTCTCCGGCTTGGGGTCTGCAAGAAACTCCTGATAGACCATGCGGACACTGCGGTCAATGATGGTCTTCTCAACCGGCTGCAAGCCGTCCTTGCCGCCGACAATCAGCTCACACATGGAGAGGATGAAGTCGGATTTCAGCGTCAGCGGGTTTTCCTCTTCGGAGTAGTTCGTGTTGATGTCCAGCGGATTGATGTAATCCGTGCTGACCGGCGAAATGCGGATGACCTGACCGCCGAGCTTCTGCACGAGGGGAAAATACTCGGCTTCGGGGTCGCAGACGATGATGTCATCCTCCGTGATGAGGAAGGCGTTCGTCATTTCACGCTTTGCGGAGAAGGACTTACCGGAACCGGGCGTACCTAAGATCAGCCCGTTAGGGTTCTTGAGCTGCTTGCGGTCAACCATGATCATGTTGTTGGACAGCGCATTCAGCCCGTAGTAGAGAGCTTCGCCGCCCTGAAAAAGCTCCTGCGTGGTGAATGGCACGAAAACCGCCGTGCTGGAAGTGGTCAGCCCGCGTTCGATCTCCACCTGATTGATGCCGATAGGCAGAGAGGACATCAGCCCCTCTTCCTGCTGGAAGTCAAGACGCTTGAGCGCACAGTTGTACTTCTGAGCGATGGCGGCGGTCTGAAAGACCGCGTTTTCGAGCTTCTGGCGGTTGGTTGCCGTGTTCATGATGAGGATGGTCACGAGGAACAGTCTCTCATTGCGGGTCTGGAGATCCTGCAACAGACGCTTTGCCTCACCGCCGAAGGTGGCGAGATCGGACGGGATGATGTCCATATCGTAGCCGGAGCGGACTGCCTTTTTCTGCTCTTCGATCTTCATCTTGTCGAGGTCGGTGATCTTCATCTTGATGCTCTTGATTGCCTTCGCCTGGTCAATCGTCCGGATATGAAAATTGACCGTGATGTTGCTGTCCATCTCAAGGAAGTCGGCAAGCATACGGTCATTGAGTTCCGGCGCGAGGATTTGCAGGAAGCTCACCGCGCCGATGGTTCTGCCCATCTTGAAGCACTTGCCTTCACGGAAGTCAAAGGAAGTGGGCGCGATGAAGTCCTTCGTGCTGAGTCCCGTCCGGGCTACCATGTCAAAGGAAAAGCGGAACGGCTCATTGGTGTCCATGTTGAATACATCATGAAGCACTTTCAGCCGTTCATAGCCGGACAGCGGTTCCGTTCTCACACCAAGGGTTTTGAAGTTGTTGAGAATGTCGGTTTCAATGCGTTCGAGCTTCGGCTTTGCCGTGCGGAGGGAGTCCGCCTCAATGCCGAAGGTGATGTACTTCTTCTTGATCAGCCCGTTGTTGCCCTTGGTGAGCTGGTTTTGCAGCATACCGGAATACTCGGAGCGGATGTCGTTGAAGGCGTCCTCCTGTGCCGGAATGTTGATGCGCTTGCGGAACTCATTGAGACTTGCCTTCTGATTGATAAAGGAGAGCTGGACGAAGATCGAGCTGTCGAAGTAGTTCAGAAAGTCGCACCAGTTCTCAAAGATGGCAGTTTTGTCCTCGTTCTGCGCAAGCTGGTAGTTGATGTCCTCAAAGGCGATGGACTTCGTGTAGAGGCGGCTGTTCACCTTACAGATACCGTCACGGCACATCTCCAAATAGGGGATGGTCTGCTGGGCGGACTTGCGGACTTTCTTTGCCTTCCTGTCCTTTTTCTTCTGCATGACGATCCGCTTCTTTTCCTGAGCGGAAAGGGCATCGCCGTAAACGACACCGTTTTTGACGGTCATCTTAGGCTTTGCCTTTGCTGTGCTGTTGTTCAAGCTGCAATTCCTCCTGTTCTTTGATTTTCTGCTGAATCTCAGCGTAGAGATTGTTCGTGCGATAGGGACGCACCTTGTCCCGGATGAACATGGACTGTACGATGTGGTACAGATACTTTTCGGCGGGCTGACCGTCCTTCTCGTAAAGCGCGAAGAAGATGAACGGAAGCATGATCACCACCATCAGCATTGCCGCCGTAGACAAGTCGAGATGCGCCTTTGCCAGAAAGAAGATCGGGACGCCGACTGCCGCAGCGATGGAAAAACAAATGAGCTGCCGCTTGGTCAGGTTGAACATGACCTTCGTTTTGACGCGGTTAAGATCCTTCGGGACCGGAACAAATGCCATTGACTGTTTCCTCCTTTCTAAGCTGCTTTTCGTAGCGCAGCTTCATTTGTGCGGGATATTGATCCTCCTTCGGCTGACGCTTGCCTGTCCAGCGAAGCCCACCCGCTTTGCCTTGACAAATCCAGCCGGAAGCCCGAAGGCTTGCACCGTTTTCGCTTTCCAGCGTGTAGGTGATGATGCGCTTATAGCCCATAGCCGCAGCAGCTCTTGCCGCCGCGCCGTAGAGAAAGCTGCAAGCGTTCTTCGCCCCGTTGGTGCATAGCCTTGTAACCTCCAATGTGAAGCCGTCATCCAGATACCGGCTGACGGGACGCCCAGCGATGATTACGCCGACCAGCTCACCGTCTGCTTCACAGCCGATGGAAAACTTGTGACCGGCAACCGGCTTATGATGCCGGTGATGCTGCCGGACATACTCGTTGGCGTCTCGAAGAGAGATGGGTCTTAGCCGCAGCATGGTGTTTCCTCCATAGGAAGATGAGCCGTGCATTCGACCTCGTTGCCCCAAACGTCCCAGCCTTCGGGAGACTGACGGGCAAAAAGCTCTACGCGGGGAAGGTCTCCCATGAGCCGAACAATGCGCTCCCGCGCTTCATCCGGCTTTTTGGAATGCTCTTCAATGTGGTTGAGGATGACCTGACGCACACCGGCGTCAACACGCTTCGGATGTCCCTTCGTAGCAAGGATGCAGATTTCGGCATTCGCCCTTGTCCAGTAGCCCATGCCGGTAAAGAGATCGTCGTTCTTACGGTTTTGCTTCACCCATACAAAAGCCACGGTCTTATAGGAAAATCCCCATGCCGTCAGCACTTCGAGTGCTTCACAGAGGCACGGGAACGTGATCCAGAGGAACAGGGCGCAGTCCTTCGCGGCAAGCTCACCGACCGGAAGTGCCTTGATGTCTTCAATGCACATTGTCGGGTAGTGGCTTTCCGCCGACCGTCC
>ENA-USTZ01000159-USTZ01000159.1-human-gut-metagenome-genome-assembly--contig:-NODE-159-length-33406-cov-5.499085_pt1 | contig 33406 bp, 31 predicted proteins | sample MGYA00250049_ERZ773375 | MGnify/ENA primary metagenome ERZ773375 (study PRJEB29103, sample SAMN06111956) | human gut metagenome | biome: human gut; feature: ankylosing spondylitis patient; material...
GGCTGCACCTCCTGCATCATCTTCCGGGCCGTGGGGCCGGAGAGGGCCAGATTCCACAGCGTGATGAGGTTCCGCTTGATGTTGTGGAGCGAGAGCTTCCGCTGGAAGCCGGTGATCTCGATGTGGTGGAAGGGGTAGCCCGCTTGGGTCACCAGCCGGTATTCCATTCCCTCTTTCCGGCCCGCGAAGTGGATCTCGGCGCTGGGGTCTGCTTTTTTCAGTGCACCGGCAATGGCCAGCGCGGGGTTGATATGGCCGGCCGTGCCGCCGGCTGCGATCAGAACACGCATCTTGGTTCCTCCTTATGATTCGGCCCGCGCTTTCCGCGCGGATGCAAGATCGATGGTCTTTTCCTTCCGGCGGGCCTCCTGCTCCTCGTGGGCGCGGCGGCGTTCCTGCCGGACCCGCTCGCCGTTGCGGCCAATGTTGACCATGACGCCCATCTCGGCCAGCAGCAAGATCAGGCTGGTGCCGCCGGAGGAGAAGAAGGGCAGTGAGATGCCGGTGTTGGGCAGGGTGTTGGTCACAACCGCAATGTTGCAGAACACCTGCCACGCGATCTGGGCCATGATGCCGATGCCCACCAGCGTGCAGAACCGGTTCTCAGCGTGGAAAGCCAGCCAGAGCCCCTGCACGAGGAAGAGCACGAACAGCAGGATGACCAGCACCGCCCCCACGAAGCCCAGCTCCTCGCAGACGACGCTGAAGATGAAGTCGTTGGTGCTTTCGGGCAGCCAGAGCTGCTTTTCGATGCTGTTGCCAAGGCCGAGGCCGGTCAAGCCGCCGGAGCCGATGGCGTAAAGGCTCTGCAGCGTCTGGTCGGTCATCTTGGTCAGGTCCTGCGTCCAGCCGTCGAGGCGGCTTTGCAGGTAGGGGATGGAGTCGATGTGCTGCAGCACCGTTTCCAGCAGCAGCACACCGGCGGCTCCGCCCACCCATGTGATGATGCCGCCGTTGCCGCCCAGCAGCAGGATGGTGCCCACCATGGCGGTGGTCAGCACGATGCCGGACATGTGGGGTTCCATGATGAGCAGCACCACCACCAGCACCAGCGGCAGCAGGGGCAGGATCAGCTCCCGCACCAGCCGCTGCTGGAGCCACGCCCTCACCGGCACCCGGCCGCTGCGGCTGGGGTCCAGCTTTTCCAGCTTCGGGGCCTTGGCCGCAAGGTGGGCCGTGAGCAGGATCATTTCAAACTTTGCGATCTCGGAGACCTGCACCGTCTGCCCCGCGATGCGCAGCCAGCGGCGGCAGCCGTTCAGCGGCGTGCTGAACAGCACCAGCACCAGCAGCACAAGGCAGAGGATGTACCCCGGCCAGACCATTTTGCGCAGAAAGCGGTGATCCACATAGGAAAAGGCGATCATCACCAGCAGCCCAAGGCCGAGGCAGAGCAGCTGCGATTTGATGTAATGGAGGCTGTCCCCAAAGCGGAGATAGCCGGTGGTATAGCTTGCACTGTAGAGCATCACGAGGCCGAACACCACGATGATGCCCAAGGTCGCCAGCCAGTACAGCAGAAGCGGCGACCACGGGCCGGGGTCCCGCTGCAAAAGGGAAAACGGCTCGGGTCTTTTTCGGCGGACGGTTGCCATGTGCAGCACCTCCTCAACTGATTTTTGCCCATTGCAGGGCCAGCGCCGCGCCCAGCAGGGCCGCTGCGCAGAACGCATAGAAAATTTGTACGCTGCCGCTGCCCCGCACTTCCATCCAGCGATGGAGCGGCGCGGTGCGGAAGAGCTGCTTCCGCCCGTGGGAGAGCTTGTAGATCACGATCTGTAAGAACACCATCCCGCCCTCCAGCCAGTAGGGCAGCCCCAGTGGCAGAGCGAGGTCGGGCCAGCCGATGCACAGCGGGATGCAGCCCAGCGCACCGGCCAAGAACAAGCTGCCCACGCTGCCAAGCCGCAGCTTTGCAGGCGGGAAATTCCAGAGCAGGAAGGCCATCAGCGCGCCGGCCAGCGCCGCCGGGAGAACGGCCAGCGGGAACCAGCCGAGGACGGTCATGCAGAGCATCAGCCCCAGCATGGCCGCAAAGGCTGTACCGCAGCAAAGGCCGTCCATCTCGTCCGTGATGCGGACACTCTCGGCCAAGGCCACGAGATCCGCTTCCCACAGCAGCGGGGCCAGCACGCCAAGCCCGACGTACCCGGCCCCCGGCAGGGCCATGCCGCCCGCAAGGCAGCCGTTGGCCCCCAGCAGGATCAGCACCACAGCCCCGGCCCCCGCTTCCAGCAGCAGCCGGGTGCCCCGGCGCAGCCCCAGCGGGGAGCGGCGGCGGATGCGGGCGATATCATCGGCCAGCCCCACGCCGCCGAAGAGCAGCGCCCCGAACAGGGCGATGAGCAGCCGGGTGGAGAGCAGCCCCTCCGCACCCAGCAGCTGCGGCTCGGCCACACAGGCGGCGGTCCAGCCCACGCCTACAGCGGCCAGCACCCCTACCATCAGGCAGAGACCTCCCATGGTGGGCGGCTGGGCCGGGCGTTCCAGCTCTGGATCAGCGTTTTCCGGTTGATCGGGTCCCGGCGCTTGCTGCGTCTGGGCCGGGCGGTTCCGGTTTTGGAGGGAGCGCAGCAGCGGCACCATCAGGTTCCCCATCGCCGCCGTGAGGAGGAACCCCAGCGTCGAAGCGACGATCAAGGCGAAACGGATCATATCACGGCTGCTCCTTGTAGAAGAGTTCCAGCACCTTTTCCAGCGCCATGCCGCGGCTGGCCTTGACCAGCAGCGCGTCGCCGGGCTGCATCAGCTTGAGCAGCGCATCGGCGGCTTCGCGGTAGGTATTGGCGTGCAGGGTGGTCAGGCCCTTGGCCGCCGCCACAACGGCGATGCGCTTGGCCTGTTCGCCATAGGTGATAAGGGTATCGAGGCCGCTTTCCGCAGCTTCCCGGCCCACCTCTTCGTGGGCTTCCCGGCTCAGGTCGCCCAGTTCCAGCATATCGCCCAGCAGCGCGAACCGGCGCTTGCAGGGGTACTCCTTGAACATGGCCAGCGCGGCCTTCATGCTGTCGGGGTTGGCGTTGTAGCAGTCCTCGATGACATCGATGCCCTTGCTGTGGACGACCTTCTGGCGCATACCGGTCTGCTCAAAATTGCTGATGCCCCGGACGACCTTCCGGGCGTCCAGCCCCAGCCGGGTGGCGGCGCAGTAGGCAGCCAAGGCGTTGGCGACGTTGTGGCGGCCCATGGCGGGGATCTTCACGAGGAAAGTCCCCTCTTCGTGGTCTTCCAGCACGAAGCTCATGCCGTCGGCCTCCTGCTGGATGGACAGGGCGCAGACATCCGCGCTCTCGTCGCCGAGGCTGAACCAGACGGGCCGGACGTGCTCCGGCAGCTTCGCTTTCCGCAGGAAGGGGTCGTCGCCGTTCAGCACGAGGGGGGCACCCTCCGGCAGACCGGCGCAGATCTCCAGCTTCGCCTTGCAGATGTTCTCCTGACTGCCCAAGTTGCCGATGTGGGACACGCCGATGCAGGTGATGATGCCCACATCCGGGCGGGCGCACCGGCTCAGCCGCTCGATCTCGCCCCGGTGGCTCATGCCCATCTCCACCACGGCGTACTGGGTATCCCTGCCGATGCGGAACATGGTGCGGGGCAGACCCAGCTCATTGTTCTGGTTGCCCTCGGTCTTGATGGTATTCCCGAAGCCTTCGATGGCGGCGTAGCACATCTGCTTGGTGGTGGTCTTGCCCACGCTGCCGGTCACGCCCACCACCTTGGGGTGGAACTGGCTGCGGTAATTCGCGCCCAGCACCATCATGGCGTGGTAGCTGTCCGGGCAGAGGACGGCCTTTTCCGCCGGGACGCCCTCGACCGGGTGGTTCACCACCACGCAGAGGGCCCCTTCTTCCAGCGCCTTGGCCGCGAAGTCGTGGCCGTCGAACCTTTCCCCCGGAAAGGCCACGAAGATGCAGCCGGGGCGCACCTCGCGGCTGTCGGTGGTCACGAGGGAGACTTCCGCCTCCCCGAACATCATGCTGTCCGGCGCAAGGCCGCGCAGCAGCACACTTGCTTTGATACGTTCCATAAATACCCTATCCCCTTTTTCTAATATTGCTCTATCGTCTTACGCGCGAGATGCCTGAGAGGGCGTTACCCGCAGGTAATGGTCACGATGGTGCCGCGCTGGACGCTGGAACCGGCGGCCGCGCTCTGCCCTTGGACAAGGCCGTTTCCGTCCCCTTCCACCACGCAGTTCAGGCCCGCCGCCGCCAGCATCTGCCGGGCAAAATCCGCGCTCTTGCCCGAAACGTCCGGCACCTCCGTGTGTTTGCCCTCGTATGTATCCGTATACAGGTAGATGGTCGTGCCATAGGCCACCTCTGCCCCCGCACGGGGGTACTGGTAGGTGACCACCGCGCCGGTCTGGCTGGAATCGCTCTCGGCCAGCTGGTGCTTCAGGCCCTTGATGTTCAGCGAGACCTGCGCGTTGCTCCACTCGCTGCCCACAAGGTTCGGCACCTTGACGATGGTGTTGCTGCGGTCGGTGCCGTCGGTGGCGATGCCAAGGTAGGGCGCGATCTCGCTGATGATATTGCCGACGACGGGCGCGGCCAGAATGGACGAGTAGTCCGTCTTGGCGTTGTTGGGGTCGTCCAGCATGACGTAGACGAGGATCTCCGGGTCGTCGGCGGGCAGCACGGCGGCGAAGGAAGCGACCTTCTTGTAATCACCGTCGCTGCGGCGGTCCATGTTCAGCTGCTCGGACGTGCCGGACTTGCCGCCGATGCGGTAGCCCGCCACATAGGCGCGGCCGCCGCCGCCCTGCGTGCCATCGGCCACCTCATATTCCATGATCTGCCGGATGGTCTCGCTGGCGCTCTCGCTGATGACCTGACGGCGGATGTTCGCGCCGACTTCCTCGATGACGTTGCCGTTCTGGTCGGTGATCTTGTCCACCACATGCGGGGTCACGAGGTAGCCGCCGTTGACGGCTGCCGAGATGGCGGTGCAGACCTGCAGCGGGGTCACCGCCATGGCCTGACCGAAGGCCGAGGAGGCCAGCTCCACTTCGCCCAAGCGGCTCTTGCTGTAATACTGCATGAAGCTGGTCTCGTTGGGCAGGTCCACGCCGGTCCGCTCGGTAAAGCCGAAGGCGTCGAAGTAATCGTAGAACAGGCTGGAGCCGATCCGCTGGCCCAACTGGATGAAGTAGATGTTGCAGCTGTTCCGCAGGGCCTCGGCCAGATTCTGCACACCATGGGCCTTTTTGCCCGCGCAGTGGTAGGTCTCCTTGGCAACGCCGTAAGCGCCGGAGCAGTTCAGGGTGGTGTTGAAGGTCGCCTTGCCGGAGTCCACACCCATGGCCGCCGTGATGACCTTGAAGACGCTTCCGGGGTAGTACAGCTCGGTGATGGTCTTGTTCTTCCACTGGATGTCGCGGTAGTAGCCGGAATAATCACCCTCCAGGTCAAGAACTTTGTTGCCGTTGGCATCGGTGACGTAGCTGCCGTCTTCATTCTTGAGGTAGATGCCGTAGAGTTCCGGTTCCGCGTGGACCAGCTCGTTCAGGTAGGCCTCGTTGGCGGTGTAGTTCAGCGGGTCGTTGGGGTCGAAATCAGGCTTCGAGGCCATGGCGAGGATGGCACCGGTCTTGACGTTCATGACGATGGCCGCGCCGCGGTTCTCCACATTGTTGGCCGCGATGGCCTCGTTCAGGTAACGTTCTACCACTTCCTGCACGTTCACATCCAGCGAGAGGACGAGGTTCGAGCCGTCCTTTGCGGCGTAGGTGGTGGCGTTTTCGTCCGCGATGGCGTTGCCGTAGGCGTTGCGCAGGGTGATGGTGCGGCCGTTGACGCCCGCCAGCGTGGACTCGTAGGATTTTTCAAGGCCGTAGGTGCCGTAGCCGTCCGCATCGCAGAAGCCCAGCACCGACGCGGCAAACGCGCCGTAGGGGTAATCCCGCTGGAAGCTCTTGGTGGAGGAAACGGAGATGCGCCCTTTGCGGATGCCCTTTTCGGCGTCCGCCTTCTTGTGGGCCTTGTTGTACTCGGTGACGTACTTCTCGATGGACAGCTTGATGGCGTTGTTCACCTTGGTGGCCAGCGTCTGATAGGCCGCGTCGCTCTTGGAAAGGGCGTCGTACACGGTCTGGTACTGGGTCCGGTACGCCTCGGAGGAGGTGTCCACGCTGTCCAGACTCTCGCCGTCGCCGGAGAGCAGCCGCAGGGTGAGCTGGGTGCTCACTTCCTGCAACGCCGCCGGGTCGGCGGTCTTGGTCACCCCGCCGGTGTCGTCGTTCTTGGTGCTGGTGAACAGGGCCGTGCTATAGCTGGGGTCGGCCCAGATGGTCCAGACCACGCTGGTGGACGCCAGTGTGATGCCGGAGGTATCGTAAATTTCGCCGCGGGTGGCCTGAATGGCGCTGTCCAGCAATTGCTGCTGGGCCGCATACTGGCGGAAGGTGGCACCGTTCCGGATCTGGATGTTGTACAGGCTGTGGATGACGATGCCCGCCGCCGCCAGCACGAAAAGCACGGCGGCCACGAAGCTGAAATGCCGCAGCTTTGCGCTAAGGCGTTCATGCGGGTCGGTGCGGCGCAGCCGGTAAAGGCCCTTCTTGGGCTTGGAGGATGGTTCCTGCATTGCTTGTCTTACTCCTGAGAAACCGAAAAAGCGTGCGCTGCCGCACGCTTTTCCTGTTTTATTTTAGTTTGCGCGGTTCACGCTGCCCATGATCATCATCGCGCCGTCGTGCAGCAGGTCGGTCCACTGCCGCACAGCGGACTCCTTGCGGACGAGGACGCTGCCCCCATCCAGACGGATGTAGGTGATCTGGCTCTGGTCGATCTTCATCAGGCCGAGGCGGGTGGCCGTCTCTTCCACGCTGGTAATGTTCGTCCGGTTGTTCAGTGCGCTGTTGTAGTAGGTGTACTGGCTCTGGGCGCTCACGAGGTCAGCCTTGGCGTTCTGGATCTGGCTGTTCAGCTCCACCAACTGCGACTCGCTCCACAGCAAGCTGACCGCAAAGCCCACCAGCAGCGCCGCCGAAAGCAGCTGCAGCGCGTGCTGCATGGCGGCCCGCACCGGATTCAGCCGGGGCTTGCCGCCCTTTTCTACCCGCAGCGGAACTTTGCGCTGCGTCTGAGGCACTCTTCTGCGGCGCACCTCTGTCATATCATATGCTGCCTGACCCATGGTACTCTCCTCCTCACTGATTCTCCGCGGTGGTGTTACAGTTTTTCAAGAACGCGGAGGTGTGCGGACCGGCTGCGCCGGTTCTCTTCCAACTCCTGCGTATTGGCTTCGATGGGTTTGCGGGTGATGAGCTTGGCTTTGGCCTTGCCGCCGCAGACGCAGACCGGGAACTCCGGCGGGCAGGTGCAGGCGGTGGACCAGCGGCGGAACTTGTTCTTCACCAGCCGGTCCTCAAGGGAGTGGAAGGTGATGATGCAGAAGCGTCCGCCCGGTGCCAGATGCTCAAAAATGGTGTCCATCCCCTCTTCCAGCGCGTCCAGCTCGTGATTGACCGCAATGCGCAGCGCTTGGAAGGTGCGGCGGGAAGGGTTCTTGTTCTTGCGGCGCTCGGCGGCGGGCATGGCGCTGGCCACGATGTCGGCCAGCCGCAAGGTCGTCTCGATGGGGGATGTTTCCCGCGCCTCCACGATCTTCCCCGCGATCTGCCAAGCAAAAGGCTCTTCGCCGTAATCCTTCAGGATGCGGGCCAGCTCCTCCCGGCTCTCGGTGTTCACGAGGTCGGCGGCGGTCTCGCCCTCTTGGCTCATCCGCATATCCAGCGGCGCGTCCGCCCGGTAGGAAAAGCCTCTGGCCGCGTCGTCCAGTTGATGACTGGATACGCCGAGGTCCAGCAGCGCCCCGTTGATCTGTTCGATGCCCAATCGTTCAAGGGCTTGTCCCGCACAGCGGAAGTTGATCTGCACCACCGTGGCGGGGAGCCCGGCCAGCCTTGCGCGAGCCGTCTGCACCGCGTCGGGGTCCTGATCGAGGGAAATGAGCCGCCCGCCCTTTTCTGCGTCCAGACGGAGCGCAATCTGGCGGGAATGGCCCGCCCCTCCGGCAGTGCCGTCGAGGTATATGCCCGCCGGGTCGATGGCAAGGCCGTCGAGGCACTCGTTCAGCAGTACGGGCACATGCTCAAACGAGGCCGGGTCAAAGGCTTGTCCGTGTTGTTCGTTTTCCGTAGGGCCCAGCCTCCTTTCTGTTGTTTCAGTCCTTCATCCTGTGCGGTGAGCCGTCATTTTTTCATTTTTCAGACCCCGCCGGGCGCCCTGAGGGGCACACTGCCCCAAGCACCTCTTCAGATTCAATTTTATTTTAACAAAACCAGTGTGCGAATGCAAGGCTTTTGGCGGTGCTTTTTTTCTCAAAAATCACCAAAAAAATCCCCTGCAAGCCGTGTATTTTGCTTGCGGGGGACGTCCTGTTTTTTTGACAAACTCCGCAGGGGCCCAATTACATGGGTTTGCGGGGGCTCTGGCGGAGGTTTGCACGCACACTTTTCACCTGTGCGGCGTTCTCGGCCATGGTCTCTTCGGTGGTCTTGAGCATATTATCACAGTAGTCGGTCACAGTCTGGCGGACGGTGCGGGCCTCGGTCTGGGCGGCGGAGACGATCTCCGACGCGCGCTGCTGGGCCGCCTTGACGATCTCGGCCTCGCTGACGAGGATGCGGGCCCGCTCCTCGGCCTTTTTCACGATGGCCTGTGCCTGTGCGTTGGCCGAATCGATGAGCTGGGCACGGTCGCTGACGATGGACTGCGCCTGACGCAGCTCCACCGGCAGATTCTGGCGGATCTCGTCCAGATAATCCCGGATCTGCTCCACGTCCACGATCCGCTTGCCGCCCGAAAGGGGCATCCCGGCGCTCTCTTCCAGAGCGTCCTCAATGGTATCCAAAAGCTCGTTTACGTTCATTCCGCATCTTCCTCTCCGGCGGGCTGCATGGGCTTTTCATATTTCCACAGCAGCACCTTGCCGTATTTATACTGTTTCTTCAAGGTCAGCTCCCCGGCCTCGGCGGGCAGCACAAGGCCCGTCTCGCTCTCGCACAGGACGATGCCGCCGGGGGCCACCACCTTGTCCACGCTGGGAAGGATCTTTTCCAGCGTACCACCGCGGAACGGCGGGTCCAGCAGAACGAGGTCGAACTGCTCATGGCACGCGGAAAGATACCGCGCCGCCTCGCCGATGTTGACCCGGCTGCGGTCGAACACGCCGCAGGTCTTGCAGTTCTTCATCACGATGTTCACGGCCTCGCGGTTCTCGTCCAAGAACACGCACCGCGCTGCCCCGCGGGAAAGAGCTTCGATGCCCAGCTGGCCGCTTCCGGCGTACAGGTCCAGCACCCGTGCACCGGGCAGGTCGAACTGGACGATGCTGAACATCGCCTCCTTGACCTGATCGAGGGTGGGGCGGGTGATATCGGTGCCGGGCAGGGCTTCCAGCCGTCTGCCCCGTGCGTCTCCTGCAATGACTCGCATGTGGTTGCCTCCTTTTTGCATCCGTTTGTGTATCTTTATATTATTGTCAAGACACCGCACTTTGTCAAGGGTCGCGTTGCACTCCGGCGGCAAATGTGCTAAAATCAGCCCAGAGCGCGGTTTTGCTCCGCGCACCGTCAAAAGGAGAGAGTTACTATGAATGTCCTGCTCATCAACGGCAGCCCCCACGAGAAGGGCTGCACCTACACCGCCCTGTCCCTCATCGCCGGGGAACTGAACGCCGCCGGCATCGACACCGAGATTTTGAACATCGGCACCAAGCCCGTCGGCGGCTGCATCGGCTGCGGCGGCTGCGCTGCGGGCAAGGGCTGCGTCTTCGGGGGCGTGGTCAACGAGGCCATCGAAAAGGCCAAGACCGCCGACGCCTTCGTCTTCGGCACCCCGGTCCACTACGCTTCCGCGTCCGGCAACATGACCAGCTTTATGGACCGGCTGAGCTACGCGGGCGGCAAGTATCTGGCCTACAAGCCCGCCGCCATCTGCTGCTCGGCCCGCCGCGCCGGTACTACCACCACCCTTGACCAACTGGTGAAGTACCCGGAGTTCTTCCACATGCCCCTCGTCAGCGGCTCCTACTGGCCCATGGTCCATGGCTCCAACCCGGAGCAGGTCTTACAGGACCAAGAGGGCTGCGCCGTGATGCGGGAGCTGGGCCGCAATATGGCGTGGCTGCTCCGCTGCATCGAAGCGGGCAAGGCCGTGGGCATCTCCCACCCGGAGAATCCCCGCCGTCCGATGACAAATTTTATAAGATAAATGCTTTTTTCGTTCACAACTTTGTGGTAGCATTAAGATAAGTATTTTTACCACGACGGAGAGCGGACTATGGAACATTACGATTGGAACGACGGCTGGCTGTTCACCCCCACCTTCGACCCCGCCATCGTGCGGCCGGAGTGCCCGGAGCTTGCGCTGGAACCTGTGCGCATCCCGCACACGGTCAAGACGCTGCCCTACAATTACTGCAATGAAAACGATTACCAGCGCCTTTGCGGCTACCGGCGGGAGTTTTTCGCCCCGAAGGAGTGGCAGGGCCGCACTGTGCTGCTCACCTTTGACGCCGTGGCCCACGACGCCACCGTGTTCTGCAACGGGCGGCGGGTGTTCCACCATGGCTGCGGCTACACGGCCTTCACAGTCGATCTCACCGAAGCCCTCCGTCTGGGGGAGAAAAACGTCCTCGCCGTCCGCTGCGACAGCCGCGAGGACCTGAACATCCCGCCCTTCGGCGGCCAGATCGATTACCTGACCTACGGCGGCATCTACCGCGCCGTCTCGCTGGACGTGAAAGAACCCGCTTATCTGCGCGATATCTTCATCGAAGCACAGGCTGGGGGCGATTTCCGCATCTACACCTCCACCGTGGGTGAGACCGTGGGCTGCACCCTCCAAGCCGAGATCCGCAGCCCCGCCGGGAGCCGCGCCCTCTACGACGGGGAGCTGTCCCTGCCCATCGTGGGCACCCTGAACGGCGTCCACCCGTGGAGCATCGACCACCCCTTCCTCTACACCCTCACGGTGCGGCTCATCCGCCCCGGCACCGGCGGTCTGCCCGACCGGGTGCTGGACGAAAAGTCCACCCGGTTCGGCTTCCGCACCATCCAATTCGTCGCGGGCGGGCTTTACCTCAACGGCCAGCGGGTCGAAGTGCGGGGCCTGAACCGCCACCAGAGCTACCCCTATCAGGGCTATGCCATGCCGGACAGCATCCAGCAGCTTGACGCCCACATCCTGAAAAAGCAGCTGGGCTGCAACGCCGTCCGCACCAGCCACTACCCCCAGAGCCCCGCCTTCCTCGATGCATGCGACGAGCTGGGGCTGCTCGTCTTCCTCGAAATGCCGGGCTGGCAGTACATCGGGGACGAAAGCTGGAAGGCCCAAGCGCTGCAAAACTGCCGCGAGATGGTCTGCCAGTGCCGCAACCACCCCAGCGTCTTTTTGTGGGGGGTGCGGGTCAACGCCAGCGCCGACGACGAAGCCTTCTACAAGCGCACCAACGAGGCCGTCCACCGGCTCGACCCCACCCGCCCCACCGCCGGAGTCCACATCCGCCGGAAGGATCAGCTTCTGGAAGACGTCTACGCCTACAACGACCACTCCTACGCCGGGCGGGGGCCGGGGTGCGAGAACCGAGCCAACGTCACCCCCGACATCCGCAAAGGCTACCTCATCAGCGAATTCGGGGGCCAGCAGTTCCCGGCCAAAGCCTTTGACGACGAGCCGCACCGGCTGGTCCAAGCGCTGCACCATGCCGCCGTCCTGAACGACGCCATCGCCCAGCCGGGCGTGGCCGGGGCGCTGGGCTGGTGCATGACCGATTACAACACCCACAAGGAGTTCGGCAGCGGCGACCGCATCTGCTACCACGGCGTGCTGGACATGTTCCGGAACCCGAAGCTCTCCGCCGCCGTCTACGCCAGCCAGAAAACGCCCCGCTCCCCTTCGGACATCGTGCTGGAAGTTTCGTCCAGCATGGCGCTGGGGGATCACCCCGGCGGCTTTGCGGGGGCGTGCTGGGTGTTCACCAATGCCGAGAGCGTCCGGCTCTACCGCGGCAACGATTTCATCGCCGAGTTCACCCCGGACCGCCGGGGCCGCTTTGCCGCGCTGCCTCATCCGCCCATCGAGGTGCAGGACTTCGTCGGCTCCCTGCTGGAAAAGTACGAGGGCCTTGACCCCGTGGCCGCCCCGCAGGTGGCCGCCATCCTCAATGAGATGCGCCGGGACGCGCTGGCCCTCTCGCCGTTGAGCCGGGCCCGGCTGCTCTCGCTGCGGCTTGGCTGGAACGACCTGCTCCGGATGTACTACAAGTACATCGGCGTGCTGGGTTCCCCTTCCAGCGTCTACCGGTTCGAGGCCGTCTGGCACGGCCGGGCTGTCCGCACCGTGGTCAAGGAGCCGGTGCAGAGCGTCCGGCTGGAGTGCACTGTCCTGAATCCCCTGCTGACCGACGGCCCCACATGGGACTGCGCCGCCGTCAGCCTCCGGGCCATCGACCAGAACGGCAACCTCCTGCCCTACTGCGGCGAGGCCGTCCAGCTTTCCGTCGAAGGCCCGGTGAAGATCCTCGGCCCCAGCGTGGTGCCGCTGCGGGGCGGCATGGCGGGCACCTACCTCGCCACCACCGGCGAAGCGGGCCGGGCCGTCCTCCACTGCAAAATGGAGGGTGCGCTGGACACCGAAGCCGCCCTCACCGTGCGCAAACGCGGTTAAACGCCGTCCTTTCATGATAGATTTGCACTCCGTTCAAAGTTTTATCATGTTTGGCTGATATTCTATCCTTGTAAAGAACAGCAGGACGGCCTCGGCCGTCCTCTTTTGAAGATATCTTGAGGAAAAAGGACTGTAAGACTATGAGAGAAAAACTTCGCCGCTTCATGATCGGCCGCTACGGCACCGACGGCCTGAACCAGTTCCTGAGCATCGCTTCGCTGATGCTGCTGCTGATTGCCATCGTCAGCCGGGTCAGCCTGTTCACATGGCTGGGTGTGGCTCTGCTGGTGTTCTGCTACTACCGCACCTTCAGCCGCAACATCTCCAAGCGGACGGAGGAGAACTACAAGTTCTACACCCTCAAGGATCGTGTGGGCGGCAAGTTCCGCAGCTGGAAGGAGCAGTGGGCCAACCGGAAGGTCTACCACTACTACCGCTGCCCCCAGTGCCACCAGAAGCTGCGGGTGCCCCGCGGCCGGGGCCGCATCCAGATCTCCTGCCCCCGCTGCGGCACCCAGTTCATCAAGAAGAGCTGACCCATGTTCGGCTATGTGATCCCGAATCAGGCGGCTCTCTCCCCCGAAGCACAGGCCCGCTACCGCACCGCCTACTGTGGGCTCTGCCGCCGCATCGGCGCACTGCACGGGCTGCGGGGGCGGCTGACCCTGAGCTATGACCTGACTTTTCTGAACCTGCTGCTCTCCAGCCTGTACGAGGGCGAGAGCGAGCTTGCTTCCGGCAGCGGCCACTGCCCCATCCACCCCATCCGGAAAGTGGATTGGCGAGCCAGCGCCCCCACTGACTACTGCGCCGACCTGAGCGTCGCGCTCCACTACTACAACGCCGCGGACAAGTGGAAGGACGACCACAGCCTCCTCGGCCTTGGGTTCGAGCAGCTGCTGGCCTCCCCCACCGAGGCCGCAGCAGCCCGCTGGCCCCGGCAGTGCGGTGCCATCCGCGCCTGTCTGGACCGGCTGGCCCAGTATGAGGCCAAGGGCAGCGAGGACCTCGACGCCGTATCCGGCTGCTTCGGCGAGCTGATGGCGGAACTCTTCGACTACCAAGAAGACCACTGGTCGCCGGAGCTGCGGAACATCGGCTTCAACCTCGGCAAGTACATCTACCTGCTGGACGCCTACGACGACCTCGCCAAGGATACCCGCAAGGGGGCCTACAACCCTCTGCGCTCCCTGAGCCAGACCCCCGGCTACGAGGAAGAGATGCGGGAAATTTTCGAGCTGTTGCTTTCGAACTGCGCCCGCAGCTTCGAGCGTCTGCCCTGCGTGGAGGACGTGGACCTGCTGCGGAACATCCTGTATTCGGGCGTGTGGCTCAAATACAACTGCAAAAACGAGAAGCAGAAGCACAAAACCGCCTGAATTGGGCGGTTTCTCTTGATTTTTCAGGCGCAGTCCTGTACACTTAATTTTGTTTGTGTGCCCCCAGCCCGGCGGCACAAAGCCTAGTAGAGACGTGAGGAAGTTGATTCATGAAAGACCCCTATGAGGTGCTGGGCATCCAGCGCGGAGCCAGCGACGAAGAAATCAAAAAAGCGTACCGTGCCAAGTGCAAGCGCTGGCACCCCGACCTGAACCCCAACGACCCCACGGCCGAGGAGCACTTCAAGGAAGTTCAGGCCGCTTACGACGCCATCACCAAGGGCGAGACCGGCCCCCAGAGCGGCGGCTATGGCAGCCCCTACGGCCAGCAGAGCTATGGCGGCAGTTATTACGGCGGTTTCCAGCAGAATTACGGCCAGCAGGGCTATACCCAGCAGGACGGCGACTGGGACTTCGGCTTTGACCCCTTCGGCTTTGGCTTCGGGTTCGGCGGCTACCAGCAGCAGAGCGGCGCCAGCTATAACAGCACCGACACGCCGGAGCTGCAGGCCGCCCGCAACTTCATCGCGAACCGGCGCTACGCCGAGGCCCGCCGCGTGCTGGACGGCGTTTCGAACCGCACAGCCCGGTGGTATTACCTCTCCTCGCTGACGAATCAGGGCCTTGGCAACAGCATCGGGGCGCTGCAGGACGCCCGCCGCGCCGCTCAGATGGAGCCGGGCAACACCGAATATCAGGTGCATCTGCGCAACCTGCAAAGCTCCGGCCAGACCTATCGAACCCAGACGACCTACGCCCAGCCGGGCGGCCTGATGCGCTGGTGCTGGAGCATGATCCTGCTGAACCTCGTCTGCAACTGTTGCTGCGGCGGCTGGGGCTGGGGCTGGCGGTTCCGGGGGATCTGAACGATCACGCTCTCAAAACCCTTGACAACACGTCCAAAACGGGTATAATGGAAATAGAAAAGGCGCTGTCCAGCAATGGTCAGCTCCCATACCCTTTAGTCAAAAAGATTGACCGCTTGAGTTTCTGAGGCTGTGGCGGTCAATCTTTTTTGTTTTGCTTGCTTTCGATGTACTGAATCACTTTCAGCGTGACATCGACCGTCCCGTAGATCACGGTGACGATCAGCGTCAACAGCGCCAATGTTCCCAGCAGTGTCATGGAGCATCCCCCCTTTGCCCTCAGGCACCGGGAAGATTCGCTTTTCAAAAAAGTTCCACCCCCGGCTTGCGCCTGATTCATTCCAAGGAATGAGTCGCGAACCGGGTACGGAAGCTCGACCACCTGCAATGCAGACAGCACCTTATCCACCGCCTTTTCGGCGGCATTTTTATTGTAGCATATAATTCGACGAATTACAACACAAAACGCCGCCGCACAGCATCCAAAACTGTGCGGCGGCGCGTTCTTTTTATAGGTTATGGGGCGTTTACCGGATCACGATGGTCCGGCTGATCTTATCGCAGGAGTAGTTGCCCCCCACAGCGGCGGTCTGGATGTACTCGCCGGGTTCGGCGGGGAGGGCATCGTAGGTGCGGCTGAAAAGGCCGGGCTTCTTGTAAGTGTAAGTCACCTTGCCCTCCGGCACCACCTGCCCGTCCGACTCCACCACGGCGGCGAGATCGTAGTTCTGCACCTCTTCCGCGGTCATACTGGCGGGAAGCTCCTGCGCCCAGTAGGCGCGGACGCCCTCGCTCTTGGGCTTGATGCGGAACATGGCCACGCCGGCGGTGTTCATATCGCCGGACTCCAGCGCCACCGCGCCCGCGATGTAGTAGCCGGAATCGGTGGGCTGCTCATCGACATAGATGCGGCTGAAGGTGCCCTCCGGCAGATACTTGCGGATCAGCTCCAGCGCCAGCTTCAGGCCGGTGGAGAAGTCCTTGATGGTGGGCATATAGAACTGCAATACGTCCATCACGGACACCACCTCGTCCGCCACGCGGAGCAGCACGCTGACATCGTTGCCGTCGATCAACTGCTTGAGGTAGGCGTAGAGGTTGAACTCCTCTTCCTGATCCGGGGTCGCCGACATCTTGCGCGGCAGCGGGATTATCTTGAGCAGGGTGCGGATCTTATCCGAGAGCACCAAGGTCACATAGCCCTTGGCCTCGCCCTTGGTACCGATGACCACGCCGATATACTGGGTGTCGGCGGGGCGCGTCTGCACGCTGAGGGTGAAGGGGGAACCATAAACCAGATCGCCCGACGTAGTCAGACGGATGGAAACGACATCGTTGGTTTCTTCGACGTTTGCGCTTTTTCCGGCGGCGAGCTCGCTGCCCGCCGATGCTGCAAACGCCGGGGTAACGGCCACGCTCAGCGTCAGAACAACGGCGAGCAGCAGCGAAATCATCCTTTTGGTCTTCATTTTTGCAGACCTCCTGTTTGCATCCAAAATTTGCGGTCGTGCGGCGAAGCGCCGCCATGCCCGATCTTACTTCGGGCCACCCTAATTTTACCGCATCCTGCGCTTTCGGTCAATAACGGGATTCAAGCGATTCAAGATTTTTACATAAAAACTGCCGCGCAGACGCGCGGCAGTTCGCTCAGCTCGTTAGATCTTGCTCAACTGCGGGCCCTGTGCCGTATCCTTGACGGCCCAGCCCATTTCGGTCAGCTGGGCGCGGATGGCGTCAGCGGCGGCCCAATCCTTCGCTTTCTTGGCGGCGGCGCGCTTCTCGACCAGTTCGGTCACTTCGGCGGGCACCTCGTCCTTCTTGCGGTTGTACATCAGGCCCAGCACATTGGTGATCTCGTCGAAGGCCTTGGCAGCAGCCTCCAACGCTTCCTTGCTGGAAGCGGCGGACAACGTGTTGATCTCCTTGACCAGATCGAACACGGCAGCCAGCGCATCGGGGGTGTTCAGGTCGTCGTCCATGGCCTTGCAGAACTTGGTGCGGGCCTCATCGGCCTTGGCTTTCAGGGTCTCGTCGGTACCGAACTCGCTCTTGCTCAGGGCAAAGTCGAGGTTCTCGCGGCAGGTGTACAGGCGCTCCAAGCTGTTCTTGCAGCTCTCAATGAGATCCACGGTGTAGTTCAGCGGCATCCGATAGCCCGCAGTCAGCATGAAGTAACGGATGGGCTCGTAGCCGTAGAGGTTGGCGACATCGCGGACCGTGAAGAAGTTGTGCAGACTCTTGGACATCTTCTGGTTATCCACATTGATGAAACCGTTGTGCATCCAGTAGCGGGCGAACTCGCAGCCGTTGGCACACTCGCTCTGGGCGATCTCGTTCTCGTGGTGGGGGAAGATCAAGTCCTGACCGCCGCAGTGCAGGTCGATGGTCTTGCCCAGATGGGTGCGGCTCATGGCGCTGCACTCGATGTGCCAGCCGGGGCGGCCCATACCGTAGGGGCTTTCCCATGCGGGCTCGCCGGGTTTCGCGGCCTTCCAGACGGCGAAGTCGGCGGGGTCTTCCTTCAGGTCATCGTCCATCTGGCTGCGCAGCTCGCGGTTGCCGCTCTCCAGATCGTCCAGCTTCAGGTGGCTCAGCTTGCCGTACTCCGGGTCGCTCTTGACGCGGAAGTAGACATCGCCGTTCTTGGCGACGTAGGCGTGGCCGGAGTCGATCAGATCCTTAACGATATCGAGGATCTGCTGGATGTGCTCGGTAGCGCGGGGCTGGACGGTGGGCTTCCTGCAGTTCAGGCCGGCGGCATCCTTGAGGTACTCAGCCTCAAAACGCTGGGCAACTTCCTTCATGGAAGTGCCCTCTTCCTGCCCCTTTTTGATGAGCTTATCATCGATATCGGTGATGTTGGACACATAGATGACCTTGTTGCCGCGGTATTCCAGATAGCGGCGCAGGGTGTCGAAGACGATCAGCGGGCGGGCATTGCCGATGTGGATATAATTGTAAACGGTCGGGCCGCAGACGTAGATGCGGTACTCGCCGGGCACCTGCGGGACGAACTCCTCTTTCTGACGGGTCAGGGTGTTGAAAATCTGCATAATACCTTCTCCTTTATTATAGGTTTATTATATCCACGCCCCGGAAGGAAGTCAAGCAGAACGCACGGGCGGTTTTTATCTTGCAGGATGTTGAATTTTATGTTATTCTAGTCTCACACCCGGATGCCTCCGGGTGTCATTAGGCGCTGTCCAAAAACGCAGGCGGCTGGCCCTTACCGACTTAGCCTTGACTCATAGAGTGAAGCAAGTGTCGGGAGGGCGCTTTTTGAAGTTCACTCCCGACGCTTTCGGCGAAGGGAGGGATCGTCGCATGACGATTGTCGAGATTCTTACGCTCATGGCGTTCTTCGTCAGTTTGCTGACCTTGATCGTCACGCTCGTACATGTAACGTTCGATATTACGTTTCGGATGTTGGAATCGCGAAACAAAAAAGACGACAAAAAGAAAAAATGACCGCCCAACGTTCCCCAACGCACGGTCATTTTTTCTTTAACGTGTCAGTAAGGAGCTAGCCGTTTTGCCGGAGAGCGCCTTTTGTAGTTTCATTATAGATATTTTTTTCTGATTTGTCAATCATTTTTCCGAAGGTCTCCCTGCTGCTTCTGCCCGAACGCCTTTTCCCCGCCCCCTTGCAGCCGGACGGGATGCGCGTGCTCATCGCCCGCACCACCAGCCCGGACAACGCTGCTTCCCAAGCGGTGCTCCGCACAGTCGGCTTTGTCCCCACCGGAGTCCTCGGTGAAGAAGGCCCGCAGTTCATTCTGCGTACGCTACCATGATCATTCCCGCTCACTTTCCGGGTAGCGGGCCGTCACGTCCGTTTCGCCCAGCAGATAATCCACGCTTACCTTGTAAAAGCGTGCCAGCGCGACCAGCACATCTGCCGTCAACTGCTGGACGCCCGTTTCGATATAACTGTACTTGCGCTGTGTGATGCCGATTTTCTCGGCGACCTGCTGTTGGGTATAGTCGTGGTCTTCCCGCAGGTCTTTCAATCGGTTCTGGTTTATTCTCATCCGTCTCGGCCTCCTGTTGGTAGGATAGCCTAGACGGATTTTGTCTATTGCATTTTAGATAAATATTATCTATAATATAGTTATGCGGTATATTTCACACTTTCGATCTACAGTGAGGTGTAACATCATGAAACGAAGAACCTTTTTGCGTCTCTCCTCCGCCGCGCTTGCTTCCCTTGGCATGTCTGCCTGTGGGGCGAAGCCAGCGGCATCCAGCATCACAACCGCCGCGCCCTCTGACATTCCTTCCGATTCGTATACTGATATTGTTGATGGTGGTGATGACAGTCTCGGCATGGCATTGGAAGATGCCCAAGAATTCAGCTCCTTTTACAACCGTCCTTACTTTATCCACCGCACCAACGAACTCTTCTATCCAATTGCACTTACTTTGGAGGGCGATTCTTATCATGCTGCTTTTCTAGATTATGAAACCCTTGTTGCTTATTCTGAATGTCTAACGCTCCATCTTTCTGCGGGGGATGAACTCGTCTATATTTCTACTTCCCACTCCATCCCAGAATCTGTTTCTTTTTCACCGGTCATACGTTCCGGCAATACCATTCCTGCCCTTATTACAAATACCAATCAAGCCACTCTAAACTGCCTTAAATATTATAACTATGACGCAAACGTATCCTATGGCACAGCAACGAGCTCTGATTTTTATGCCGGCACAAACAGCACCCGCGATCACTATTACTATTGGAATACTTTTTCAAAATATGATCCACTGAATGCTCCTAATAAAGCTAGACTTTTTTCTGAGGAAGATCATATTTCTTTGAATGGCCGCTCTCTTGGAGATACGGTTTCCGCCCTTCTTGGTTATGACAACCTCTTACAAATCTCCCCTGAACCTTCTTCCAACTCAAAAAGGAATGAATACATCCTTAACGAATGTAGCTTTATGCCTGAAGAAGAACTCGATCTTTCACTTCTTTATGACTGGGGACAAGAGGTTGCTAAAACAGTTGAATGCTACCAAGGAACTGTTTACTACACTTTTACGCTTCCTGCTGATTGTGCATATTTTATTTATGACTTACAATCTTTCACTTCGTGTGGCTTTTCTCTGACCCCAAACGGATATGCTGTCGTCAATTTGGGAGCTCTTAGCAGCCAGCCATATTCTTATATTCTTGATTGCTCTGAGGATTTGAATAGCCCAAACAACGCCTACCTTTTTATCCAGCCGTAAATTTTCCCTCCGCCCCTTTACATCTCCCCGAAGTTGTGTCATAATTTACTCCAATAAAGGGAAAGACGTTCCGGTGCCGTGATTCGGCGGCGGGGAGCGGCAAGAGAGGGGTAAACTGCCATGAGTAAAACCATCATTCCGGCAAACTATACACCCGCGCTGAACCTGTACGACACCCAGCGCGCCATCGGCACAGTGAAGCGGCTGTTCGCAGACACGCTCTGCGCCACGCTGAACCTCTACCGCGTGTCCGCGCCGCTGTTTCTGGAGGCGTCCACCGGCCTGAACGACGACCTGAACGGCGTCGAGCGGAAGGTCACCTTCGACATTAAGGACAGCGGCACCGAGGCACAGGTGGTGCAGTCGCTGGCCAAGTGGAAGCGCAAGGCCCTGAAGGACTACGGCTTCCGGGTGGGCAAAGGCCTGTACTGCGACATGAACGCCATCCGCCGCGACGAGGAGCTGGATAATCTCCACTCCGTCTATGTGGACCAGTGGGACTGGGAAAAGGTCATCCGGGAGGAGGACCGCAACGAAGCTTACCTGAAGAATGTGGTGCGGTCCATCGTGTCGGCGGTCTGCGCCACCGAGATGAACCTCCACGCTATGTTCCCCCAGCTGCAGGACCTGCCCCTGCACACCCCCAACGTGACCTTCATCACCACGCAGGAGCTGGAGGACAAGTACCCGGACCTGACCCCGAAGGAGCGCGAGAACGCCTTCGTCAAGGAGAACGGCACCACCTTCCTGATGAAGATCGGTGCCCCGCTGAAGAGCGGCAAGCCCCACGACGGCCGCGCCCCCGACTACGACGACTGGGATCTGAACGGCGACCTGCTGTTCTGGAACGAGCCGCTGCAGTGCAGCTACGAGCTGAGCAGCATGGGCATCCGCGTCAGCCCCGAAAGCATGGACAAGCAGCTGACCATGGCGGGCTGCGATGACCGCCGGGTCCTGCCCTTCCACAAGGCCGTGCTGAGCGGCGAGCTGCCTTACACCATCGGCGGCGGCATCGGCCAGAGCCGCCTGTGTATGCTGCTGCTGGGCAGCGCCCACATCGGCGAAGTTCAGGCAAGCGTCTGGGACGAAGCCACCCACGAAGCCTGCGCCAAGGCTGGCATCCCGCTGTTGTAACAGCCCGCATTCTTTTCAAGGCCGCCCCATGGGTCTTCCCGTGGGGCGGCCTTTTTGCGCTGTGAAAAAACCCCAAAAAATTTTCTGCTTTTTCCCTTGACAGAACATTGTGTTCCGTCTATAATGAACGCAGTTCATTTTGAGGTGATCACATGAATCTTACCGCAACCTCCAAAGAGGATATCTTAAAAGCCAGTCGTACCCTCATCCAGCAAAATGGATGGGCTGCGGTCAACATCCGCGCCGTGGCTGCGGCCTGCGGTGTGTCGGTGGGCTGCATCTACAACTATTTTGGCTCCAAGACCGAGCTGATGAGCGCCACGGTGGAAAGCATCTGGAACGATATCTTCCACCGCCCAGAGGACGAAGCCGTCTTCCGGGACACGCTGGCCTGTGTCCGCTGGATGTACCGGCAGCTGGAATACGGCTGCGCCCAGTATCCCGGCTTTTTCACGCACCACTCCCTTGGCTTTATGCACCAAGGCACGGCAGATGGAAAACAGCAGATGCAGCAGGCGTGGCAGCACATCCTGCGGCAGCTGCATCTCGTCCTGCAGCAGGACCCCAACGTCCGTCCGGACGCCTTCAATGACCAGTTCACCGCCGAACGGTTTTCCGGGGTCCTGTTTTCCCAGATGCTGTCCGCGCTGGTGCAGCAGGATTTCGACCCGTCCATGGTGCTGGAAATCGTCCGACGAACCCTCTATTAAAAAACTTCCCACGGATTCGTGGGGATTTTTTATCCGTCAAAGTGAACATTGTTCAATCAAGGAGGTGATGTTCCGGACCCTCAGGCAGGACCCCGCTGCATTCCCCCATTCCACCTATTTCATACAACAAAGGAGATTTTTACGATGCGTGCGATCTTTGAAACGCTTTTTGACATTATTTATCTGCTCACCGTCCTTTCCGTGGGCATCCGCATGATCCGGAACAGCAAAGGCTCCGCCCAGTTCCAGCTGTTTGGCTGGATGGCTGTGGTGCTGGGTGCCGGTGACTCTTTCCATCTGGTGCCCCGCGCACTGGCTCTGTGCACCACCGGCCTTGACAGCTATGCCTTCCAGTTGGGTCTGGGCAAGTGGATCACCTCGGTCACTATGACGGTGTTCTATGTGCTGCTGTACTACGTCTGGCGTCAGCGCTACCACATCCACGGCCAGAAGACCGTGACCTTGGCCGTCTACGCTCTGTCGGCTGCCCGTGTGATCCTCTGCATGATGCCCCAGAACCAGTGGCTCACCAACCATTCCCCCCTGTCTTGGGGCATCTGCCGCAACCTCCCCTTCGCGCTGCTGGGTCTGCTGGTCATCGTGCTGTTCTACCGCAGCGCCAGAGAGAGCCACGACACCGCGTTCCGCTGGATGTGGCTCACCATCGTGCTGAGCTTTGGCTTCTATATCCCGGTGGTGCTGTGGGGCGATGTGATCCCGGTCATCGGTCTGCTGATGATCCCCAAGACCTGCGCCTATGTGTGGACCGTCCTCATGGGCTATGCTGCAATGAAGGCAGAATACAAGAAAGAAAACTGATTCGTCTCCCTCTGCTTCACACAAAAAAGGCCCTGTTTCCCGGCGGCATCCACCGTCAGAAAACAGGGCCTTTTTGTTGCAGTTTATCGGCGATTTCCGCCCGCCAGCCAGACGAGCCACGCATAGAACAGATTCATCAGCAGGATGCCCACGCTCCACAGCACGGTCTGCCGGGGGGTCTGCTCATAGACCAGCAGGAAGGGATACGGCCCGGTCCAGAACCGCTGGTAGTTGGCCCAGAGCGCAATGGCTCCGTACACCACCGTCGGCACCAGTGCCAGCGGGATGTTCCGGGCACTCAGCCGCGGTTCCCGCTCCAAGAAAACGAAGGAAGCGAAGACGCACAGCGGGTTGAGCAGGTGGTGGTAGAGCATGGAACTCTCGGTCAGCAGGAAGCGGACGCCGCCCTCGTTGGGGTAGTAGGGGGCCAGCACGAAGACCACGGTCAGGAAGGTCATGGTCAGGCAGCACGCAGCCAGAAATTTCAACCGCTTGACCCACCGGGGCAGCTCCCGCCCGGAGATCAACGCCCACACCTGACACACCGCCACCAGCAGACAGACCCCCGCCGAAAAAATGTTGGAGTTCTCGGTATAGAAGGTCAGGGTCTGGTCACCCACAGCCTCCCAGCTCATTCGGATGGCGGTGGGCTCCATGTACACGACGGCCAAGTTCAGCAGGATGGAAAGCACCCGGCGCAGCTTGTCCAAAAGCGAATGTTGTTTCATTTTTCTCCAATTTGTAATCAAATTACCGCAAAAAGCTCCCCCTTTGGGAAAGACTCTCTCCGGCCGGAGGGAGATGTCGCGTATGCGACAGAGGGTGGACAGCTGGCATTGCGAAGCAATGACTGAGCGGGCTTACTTTGCGGTATTGATAAAGCTGCGGTTATCCCACAGGTACTTGATGCCGGAAATGGCGGTAGCCGCGGACACCAGCCAGCACAGCCAGTGGGAGATCAGCCAGACGTCCAGATTGCCGATCATGGTGTGGCCATAGGTCAGCGAGACGCCGAAGAAGTAGAAGATGATGGTCAGCATCTGGAGCACGGTCTTCACCTTGCCCCACATGTTCGCGGCGATCACCTTGCCGTCCTTGGCACCGGCGGCTACCATCCGCAGACCGGACACCGCGAACTCGCGGGCCAGAATGATGCAGAGCACCACCGGGCTGCACACGCCGTCCCGCATCATGTAGATGAAGGCGACCGTCGTCAGCAGCTTGTCGGCCAAGGGGTCAGCAAACTTGCCGAAATCGGTGACCATGTGCCACTTGCGGGCCAGATGACCGTCCAGATAGTCGGTAAAGCTGGCGATGGCGAAGACGATGCCTGCGGCCAGATACCACGAAGCGTTGAAGTCGTCGGTGCCGAGCTGGGTCATAGAGGCAAAGATCATGAAGACCGGCACCAGAATCATGCGGCTCAGAGTCAGCTTATTGGGGAGATTCATACAAAATACCCTCCTGTTTGTTATTTTGCGACCGTACCATACAGATCGTAAAGGTCGCTGTCGTCCACCAGAATGTCATAGAACTCGCCGGGGTAGAGCGGCTCCTCGCTGGAAACGCAGACGTTGCCGTCCACTTCCGGCGCGTCGCCCGCCGTGCGGCAGAGGTACAGGCCGCTCTCGTCATCGATGCCGTCGCAGATGACCCGGACGGTCTGGCCGACCTTGGCCGCCTGTTTCTGGGCCATGATGCCGGTCTGGATCTGCATCACCAGCTCGGCGCGCTTGTCCTTGACCTCCTGCTCGATCTGGCCGTCCATCTTGGCGGCCACGGTGTTCTCTTCCGCCGAGTAGGCAAAGCAGCCCAAACGGTCGAACTGGACCTCCTTGACGAAGTTGCACAGATCCTCGAACTGCTCCTCGGTCTCGCCGGGGAAGCCCGCGATCAGGGTGGTGCGCAGGGTGATGCCGGGGATCTGACGGCGGAGCTTGCCGATAACGTCCAGCAGCTCGGCGCGGTTGGAGCGGCGGTTCATGTTCTTGAGGATGGTGTCGTTGCAGTGCTGGATGGGCAGGTCGAGGTAAGGCACGACCTTCTCGTTCCGCTGCATCGCCGCGATGAACGCATCGGTGATCCGCTCCGGGTAAGCGTACATGATGCGGATCCACTGAATGCCCTGCACCTTGTTCAGCTTGTCCAGCAGCTCGCAGATGCTGCCCGGCTTGCCCCAGTCCTCGCCGTAGGCGGTGGGGTCCTGCGCCACGATGATGAGCTCCTTGACGCCCTCACCGGCCAGCCAGCGGGCCTCGGCCACACAGTCGGCCATGTCACGGCTGCGCAGCGGGCCGCGGATGGCGGGGATGGCGCAGTAGTGGCAGCGGTTGTTGCAGCCCTCGGCGATCTTTAAGTACGCATAGTGGGCGGGCGTGCCGATGACGCGCTTGCCGCCCAGCGGGAAATCTTTCTTCAGGCCGTAGCTTTCGAGGTGCTCCTCGCCGTTGAAGAGCCGGGCCACGATGGAGTCGATGGCCTTGTTGGAGGCGCAGCCCACCACGGCGTCCACTTCGGGGATCTCCTCCTCGATCTGGCTGCGGTAGCGCTCGGCCAAGCACCCGGTGACCACGACCTTCAGGTTCGGGTTCTGCTGCTTGTAGGAGCACGCCTCAAGGATGTTCTCAATGGCCTCGGTCTTGGCGCTCTCAATGAAACCGCAGGTGTTGACGAGGATGACATCGGCTTCGCCCAGCTCCGCCACCGTCTCGTGGCCGGCGGACAGCAGGATGTGGACCATGCCGTCCAGATCGACCTGATTCTTCGGGCAGCCAAGGGAAATACATGCAATTTTCATAAAGGGGATATACTCTCTTTCTTCTACGATTGGGTTCTCCTTCATACAACCTCTCCGTCATTGCTTCGCAATGCCACCTCCCCTTGTAGGGGAGGCCTTGGCATTCCCTGCAAAGTGTTCGGTTTCGCCAGAGGCTCCCCTACTAGGGGAGCTGCTGAGCGAAGCGAAGCTGAGAGGTTGTACAGAGAATCCGTTACTCTTCTTCGATCCGCCGAATCGCTTCTTTGATCACCGCATACGCGAACCCGCGCCGCATCAGGGCGGCCACCACAAGGTCGCGGCGGCCCGCTTCCAGCTTTTTGCGGTAGCGGCCCTCCACCAGCGCGGCGGCGGCTTCCAGCTCCGGGTCCTCACCGCCTTCCTCCGGAGTGTAGACCACTTCCAGCGCCTGTTCGATCTGCTGGGTGCTCAGGCCCTTCTGCCGCAGATTCTGCGCGGCGGCGCGGCGGCTCTTTTTCGCCGCCAGCAGTCCGTGGGCGCGGGCCTCGGCGTAGCGCTCGTCGTTGACGTACTCCCGCTCCACCATCTCGGCCACCACCGCCGCCGAGGTCTGCTCGGTGAAGCGGCGGTTCAGCCGCTCGTACAGGATGCCGGAGGACAGTTCCTGCCCCGCCAGAAGCTCCATCGCGCGGGCGCGGGCCTTGGCGGCGTCGGTGGATTTTTCCTCCTCCGCCAGCGGGCGGCGGTTGTGCGTAAAGGCCATTTACTCTTCCACCATGATGTCCAGCTCGCTCTCGCTGCTGCGGGTGGGAGCCTTGACCACCGGCTCCTTGGCCGGGGCCTTTTCGCCGGATGCTTCGGCGGCAGGGGCAGCAGCAGCCTTGGCGGTGCGGCGGCTGGCATAGAGCTTGTCGGCGTTGGCGCGGATCTGGCCCTCGATGTCGTTGGCCAGCTCCGGGTTATCGCGCAGGAACTGTTTGGCGTTGTCGCGGCCCTGACCCAGACGGATATCGCCGTAGTTGAACCATGCGCCGCTCTTCTGCACAATGCCTAGCTTCACGCCGAGGTCGATGAGCTCGCTCATCTTGGAAATGCCCTCGCCGAACATGATGTCGAATTCGGCCTCACGGAACGGAGGTGCCACCTTGTTCTTGACGATCTTGGCGCGGGTGTGGTTGCCGATGAATTGGCCGGAGGAGTCCTTCAGGCCCTCCACACGGCGGATGTCGATCCGGACGGAGGAATAATACTTCAGTGCGCGGCCGCCGGTGGTGACTTCGGGGTTGCCGTAGACGACGCCGACCTTCTCACGCAGCTGGTTGATGAAGACGCAGACCGTGTTGGTCTTGCCGATGACGCTGGTGAGCTTGCGCATGGCCTGACTCATCAGGCGGGCCTGCAAGCCCACATGGCTGTCGCCCATCTCGCCCTCGATCTCGGCGCGGGGGACCATAGCGGCCACCGAGTCCACCACGATGGCGTCGATGGCACCGGAGCGCACCAGCGCCTCGCAGATCTCCATGGCCTGTTCGCCGGTGTCCGGCTGGCTGACGAGGAGGTTGTTGATGTCCACGCCCAGCGCCTCGGCATAGACGGGGTCCAGCGCGTGCTCGACGTCGATGAAAGCGACTTCGCCGCCCTGCTTCTGGGCTTCGGCCAGAATGTGCAGCGCCAGCGTGGTCTTACCGCTGGATTCCGGGCCGTACACCTCGATGATGCGGCCGCGGGGCACGCCGCCCACGCCCAGCGCCATATCCAGACCCAAGCTGCCGGTGGAGATGGCGTCCACCTGCATGGCGGTGTTGTCGCCCAGCTTCATGACGGCGCCCTTGCCGAACTGCTTTTCGATCTGGGCCAGCGCGGTCGCCAGCGCATCTTTTTTTGCGCCGGGCTCGATCTTCTGGGTGGCCGAAACCACCGTGTTCTGATTCTTTGCTGCCATAGTCTTCTCCTTTGCTGTCCATCCCGGCGCAGCCTGTCCGGCCTTGGCGCGGGTCAATTCTGATTCTTTCCCTAATAGTATATCACAAATTCAGAACATTACAACAGGAAGTTGTTCTATTTTTCAATTATTTTTATGCCGCGTTCCGCCGTTACTTGCAGCTTCTGCGGGCAGTCACAGCTCTATCATTCCCGCCGTAGTCTTTTTGACAGGCAATGTCCACCCAGCCGTTTTCTGCCAGCAGGGCGGTGACGGCTTCCCGCTGCTGCCAGCCGATCTCCAAAGCGAGGGCACCGCCGGGGCGGAGGGCTTGTTGGTAGTCTTCCGCAATCGTGCGGTAAAATGCAAGGCCGTCCTCCCCTGCTGCCAGCGCCATGGCGGGTTCCTTAGCCACTTCGGGCTGGAGCTGAGCCATCTCGGCGGCGGTCAGGTAGGGCGGGTTCGACACGATGAGGTCGAGCTGCCCCTCCGGCAGGGTCTGCCAGTAGGTGAACAGATCTCCCTCCACCGGCGTGATCTCCAGCCCGCCGGGAAGGCGGGCGTTCCGCTTCAGGTAGACCAGCGCATCCGGGCTTTTTTCAAGGCTCGTGACGGCGGCATCGGGGCAGAACCGCTTGACGCCGAGGCCGAGGCAGCCTGTTCCGGCGCAGAGGTCCAGCACCTTCGGGTGGGGGACCTCCTTCAGCAGCCCGGCTGCTGTTTCGGCCACCACCTCGGTGTCCGCCCGCGGGCAGAGCACACCGGGGCCGACGGCCAGTTCAAAGTCGAGGAAAGGCCAGCTCCCGCAGAGGTATTGCAGCGGCTCGCGGTTTGCCCGCCGGGCCGTCAGCCCTTCCAGCCGGGCGGCCTGTTCCGCCGTCAGCGGGGCAAAGGCCAGCCGGACGTCCACGCCGAGGACCAGCCGCAGCAGCTCTGCCGCGTCGAAATCGGCGTCGGGGCAGCCCGCAGCGGTCAGCCGCTGTTCCACCTGCCGCAGTGCGTCGCGGGGCAGGGTGCCTTCCGTTACCATTTGCCGTCCTCCGGTTTTTCGGGCAGGACGGGGGTCACCGCCGCAATGGCGACTTCGATCATGCTGTCGTCCGGCTCAAAAACGGTCAGGTGCTGCACCCAGATGCCGGGCTTACGGATGATCCGGGTGGCGATGTTGTCCGACCGGCCGCACCACTTCAGCAGCTCATAGCTGATGCCCATGACCACCGGGAGCAGCAGCAGCTTGAACACCACCCGCAGCCCGGTGTTGGACCACGGCAGAACGCTGTACAAAAACACGCTGACGATGACCACCAAGATCAAAAAGCTGGTGCCGCAGCGGGGGTGGAACCGGGTGTATTTGCGGACATTCTCCACGGTCAGCTCGTCCCCCGCCTCGTAACAGGCAATGGTCTTGTGCTCGGCACCGTGGTACTCGAAGACGCGGTGGATCTCCTTCATCTTCGAGATGGCGGCCATGTAGCTCAGGAAAATGGCGACCTTGAGCACCGCTTCCAGAATGACCTTGCTCCAGCGGCCCAGCGGCACCAGATGGTTCACACCGCCCACCAGAACCGTGGGCAGCACAGTGAAGAGCAGGATCGCGAACAGGCCGCCGATGAGGGCAGCCGCCCCCAGCAGCACATCCTCCGCCTTTTTGCCGAGGTGGTCTCCCACCCATTTTTCAAAGGCGGTCTCCTCCTCTTCGGGGTCGTAGTCGTCGCCCATGCTCACCTGTGCGGAGTACATCATGTACCGGTAGCCCATGATGAGACTTTCCACCATTGAGATAGCGCCCCGCACGAGGGGGATCTTGGTCCAGATGCCATGCTTGGGGGTAGGCTCGATCTTGGTCTCGATGGTGCCGTCCGGCTTGCGCACCGCGCAGCAGATCTTCTCCGGGCCGCGCATCATGATTCCTTCCATCAGGGCCTGACCGCCCACACTGGTTTTGAAACGTTCTTGCTTCGGTTGATTCATTGGGTTCTCCTGTCCCCGCATGCGGAATACCGGGCGGGTGATTTTCTACAGCCTTTATTGTACCGCAGAATTGTGTCTAAATCTTCTTAGCGCTTATAAATAGGCAGCCCCAGCGTGACCACAGTGCCGCGGCCAAGGGTGCTCTTGAGGTCAAGGGTGCCGTCCAACGCCGTCATGATGGAATCCACCAGCGCCAGACCGATGCCGCTGCCCCGCACCGAGTTGCTGCCCTTGTAGAACTTGGTCTTCACGTTTTCGAGGTCTTCGGGCGGGATGCCCCGGCCTTGGTCGATGATCTCGATGAAGGCCTTGTACTCGCCCTGCCAGATCTTGACGGTGATCCGCCCGCCGGGGGCCGAATACTTGATGGCGTTGTCCAGAATATTGATGAACACCTGCCGCAGACGATCCGGGTCAGCATAGACGGGGATCATTTCCTCCGGCTCGCTGTAAGAGAGCAGCAGCCCCTCCCGCTGGATGCGGGCTTCGCAGAAGAGGACCGCGTCGGTCAGCTCGGCCACAAGGTCGAGAGGGTGGCAGCTCATCTTGAGCCGCCCGTTCTGCAAGCGGCTGAAGTCCAGCAGCTCCTCCACCATGTTGTAGAGGCGGGCCGTCTCGTTGTTGATGATCTCCAGCCCCTTGCGGTAGTTTTCGTCCTCCGGGTCGTCGAGGGTGCGCAGGGTCTCCACCCAGCCCCGGATGGAGGTCAGCGGTGTGCGCAGCTCATGGGAGACCGAGCTGATGAATTCATTCTTCATCTTCTCGGTCTCTTCCAGCCCCTCGGCCATCCGGTTGATGGTGCCGCGCAGCCGGTCTACCTCGTCGCGGGCGTCGCCGGTCACGGGCAGACGGACGTCCAGCTCCCCCCGCGCGATACTGGCGGCGGTGCGCTCCACCTGCCCCAGCGGCACCACGATGCTCCGCACGAAATACAGGCCGGACGCCACCGTAAAGCCCAAGATGGCGATGACCACCACGATGCTGACGAGGAAGACATTTTTCAACTGGTTCTGCACCAGTGTCAGGCTGGTGACCAGCCGCATGGCGGCCACATCCTCGGCCGCATAGGGCACAAGGCAGCAGACCGCCATGACCATTTCGCTGCTGTCGGTGCGGTAGATGGCCACCCCCATGCCGTCGCCGGTCTCCTGCGCCTGTTCGAAGTCGGCGCTGGTCAGGATGCCCTCGGCGTCGGTGCCGCTGGAGGAGGCAATGACGCTGCCGTAGCTGTCCAGCAGCATGAACTCGTATTTGTCCTTATCGGAAAACTGCTCCACCATCCGGCGCAGAGCCACGCTCCGGCTGGCAGAAGCTTTCTGGGCCGTGTCGCCGGTGTACATTTTCAGCTGGCCGCTGATGGAGGAAAAGCGGCGGTACATGGTCTGCTGGACGCTGTTGTAGTAGCTGCGGGTGCAGCTGTACAGGAACATCCCCTCCACCAAGAGCACCAGCAGCACCGTCATCAGCAGACTGCCGCAGAGCCACCGCCGGGTGATGCCGCTCCTCATTCTTCCCACCGGTAGCCGTAGCCCCACACCGTCATGATGTGGGTGGGGTGGCTGGGTTCATCCTCTACCTTCATCCGCAGCCGGCGGATGTTCACATCCACGATCTTCACATCGCCGAAGTAGTTCTCGCCCCAGACACCCTTCAGGATCTTTTCACGCACCAGCGCGACGCCGGGGTTGTGGAAGAAGAGTTCCATGATCTGAAACTCCACCTGCGTCAGCTCAATGGGCTTGCCCATCTTGAGCAGGACGCGGCGGTTCTCGTCCAGCACAAAGTCGCCGCTGACGAGGGCGGCAGGGCTGTGGGCCGCGCCGCTCTCCCCGCCCGCCGAACGGCTCACGCGGCGGCAGAGGGCCTCCACGCGGGCCAGCAGCTCGCTGACGCTGAAGGGTTTTGTCATATAGTCGTCCGCGCCGATGGACAAGCCGCGGATCTTGTCCTGCTCCTGCCCCTTTGCGCTCAGGATGATGATGCCGATCTTCTGGTCGGTGCGGCGGATGGTCTCGCAGAGCGAAAAGCCGTTCATCCCCGGCAGCATCACATCCAGAATGGCCGCATCGCAGCCGGGCTTCTGTTCCAGCAGCGGGAGGGCGGCCTCGGCGCTGTCGGCCTCCACGGCCTCCATGCCGGCCAAGCGCAGGTTCAGCGCGATCATCTCGCGGATGCTGGCTTCGTCCTCCACAACAAGTACTTTGACCATTAAAAGACCTCCTGACTTCTTGTATTCCACCCTCTGCCAAATTGCACACGAAGATGTTGTTTTTGAAATTTGTTCTACTTAATCCGACTGCCAAGGGCTCTCCCTTTGAAAGACTCCCCCGGCCGGGGGAGGTGGCACGATAGTGCCAGAAGGGGACAAGCTGGCGAGCATTGCGAGCCTGAGAGGGCCTGAGAGGGCTAATTCAATCGATACAGCGACCGGGACAGCCGATAGGTCTGGTCCGTGATGATGGCCCCCTCCCCCAGTTTTGCCTGCATCTGGCGGGACGCCACCACGCCGAGGCGGGTCCAGCCCGCCGCGCTGGCACTGGCCGACACCAGCCGCAGGGTGAGCACCAGCTCGTTCTCGTCCACGGTGCGCAGCTCCACGGCGCCGTCGATCTCGGTGCTGTCAGTGAGCAGCAGGTTCCCCTCCCACTCGGCGGGCAGCTCGATGTAGCAGTTCGTTTCCTCGTCCAGCAAGCCGAAGCTCTTTTCCGGCATCGGGCTGGTGTAGTCCATCCAGACGATGAAATCCATCCGGCGGCTCTGGCTCATGTTCAGCAGACCCGCCTCGTCCGGCTGGGTGGGGATCTCCACCGTGCCGTCGCCGTCCAAGTCCCTGCTGACGAGGTTCGGCACGTTCCGCAGCGAAGCGCTGTACAGTTCGCTCGTACTGATCTGGTCGGCGGGGATCATCTGCTGGCTCTCCTCGTCGAACCGAAGCAGCACCGTGGCCAGATTGTTGCCGGAGATACCGGTCCAGCCGTCCAGCACCAGATAGTGTTTGCCGTCGGCCCCAAGGCCCGCCGCCACCGAGGCGCAGCCGGAGAATTTATCCGCCGAAAGGCCCATGACCGCGACCTGTTGGAAGCTGCCATCCCGGTTCACGGTCAGCAGCTCGATCTGCACCCCGCCGTCCTCCAGCGTGGACATCAGGATCAGGTCCTGATTGCCGCCGCCGGTGATATCCTCCACCAGATACTGCTCATAGGACTGCTCCAGAATCGCGCTGACCTGCCCGTTTTCGTAGGAGTAAACGGCCAGATAGCTGTCCCCTTGTGAGGCGAGGTAACCCACCACCATCTGCATGGAGCTGCCGTCCTGCAATTGGGCCAGCCGAACATTGTCCACCGTGTCCGCAAGGCCCTCGATGCTCTGGCACACCTTCCACCGGTTCTCCCCGTCCCGCTGCAAAAAGGCGATGCAGACGTTGGAGGACTGGGCGGTGGTGTAAAGGACCGCCGCATCCTGCTCCCCGTCGCCGTCGAGGTCCTGTAACAGGAACGGCGAAAGCAGGTCGCCCTGCATGGGGTACTTGAGCTGAGCGCTCTCGCCCAGCCAGTCGTTCAGGGCGTTCTGCAAAGCCCCGTAATCGCCCGAAAGCCGGGGCGCACGGAGAAGCTCTTCCACCTGCATGTTCTCCGTCATCGGCAAACTGCATCCCGGCAGCAGCCCCGCGAGGCAGCACGCCGCCAGAAGCAGGAAGTGTCGTCTTTTCAACCGTCGTCCCTCCTTCCGGTGGAAAATCAGCTTGGTTATACAGAGTTAAGTATACCACGAATTGCGCCCATGGGCAACAAAAAACGCCCTCTCCCAAAGGGAAAGAGCGTTTTGTTACACTGTTTTTACAGTCAGAGTCGATCAGACGAGCTCCAGAACTGCCATCTCAGCAGCGTCGCCGCGGCGAGCGCCGATCTTGATGATGCGGGTGTAGCCGCCGTTGCGGTCAGCGTACTTGGGGCTGATCTC
>ENA-USTZ01000166-USTZ01000166.1-human-gut-metagenome-genome-assembly--contig:-NODE-166-length-32572-cov-4.973011_pt1 | contig 32572 bp, 26 predicted proteins | sample MGYA00250049_ERZ773375 | MGnify/ENA primary metagenome ERZ773375 (study PRJEB29103, sample SAMN06111956) | human gut metagenome | biome: human gut; feature: ankylosing spondylitis patient; material...
TATCTGGAAGAGTACTGCGTCTCCCTGAGCGAGCACCTGATGCCCGCTGCCGAGGTCTCTGAGCAGATCTCTCTGGCTGGCACCGAGGCTTCCGGTACCGGCAACATGAAGTTCATGCTGAACGGTGCCATCACGCTGGGCACGCTGGACGGCGCAAACGTCGAGATCGCTGACGCAGCCGGCAAGGAGAACGAGCTGATCTTCGGTATGCTGACTCCTGAGGTCAACAACCTGAAGCAGGTCGGCTACCACCCCAACGCGTTCATCATGGGCGACGATGTGGCCAACGCAGCTCTGAACTTCTTGGAGCGCGGCTGGAACGGCGAGAACTTCCACGAGGTCACCGAGAACCTGCGCAGCAACGACCCGTATATGGTCATGGCCGACTTCAAGGATTACCGCCGTGCACAGGCCGACCTGCAGCGCCTGTATGCCGACCGCGAGACTTGGGCCCGCATGAGCCTGAAGAACATCGCCAACAGCGGCATCTTCAGCGCAGACCGCTCCGTGCTGGATTATGCCCGCGATATCTGGCATGCACCTGTGGTGAAGTAACCCCTGAAAGACATTGAGCAAAGCTCCGGACTGTACAACGGCTCCGGGGCTTTTTTTGAGAAAGGAACGGCCCCATTTTGTCTTGTCTGTTCAACAGCTTCGACCCCTATTTCAAGCAGCCCTTCGGCGCGGTCCGAGCCGGACAGAGCGTCCGGCTGAGCCTCTGCGTGCCGGAAGACCTCGGCTATGTGGACCCGCACCTTGTCCTCCAGAAGGAAGGCAAGTTCGATGTGCCGGTCTACTACCGGATGAAGTTTGACGGCCAGACCCCCAAGCAGAACCATTTCTCGTTGGAAGTGGCCCTCAATGACCCCGGCCTGTACTTCTATTATTTTGACCTCTACACCGACTTCCGCCGCATCGTGCGCGGGCCGGACAACTGCGGCGTGGTCAGTTGGCAGGACGGCGAAAAGTGGCAGATCACAGTCTACGATGCCGCCTTCGAAACGCCGGGTTCCATCAAGGGCAAGGTGTTCTACCAGATCTTCCCCGACCGCTTCTGCGAGGGTGTGGAAAATAAGCCCATGCCCTTCCCCGACCGCATCTATCAGGCCGACAAGCACGCCGAGCCCTTCTGGCAGCCCAACGAGGTGGGCGGCCACCTGAACGAGGACTACTTCGGCGGCGACCTCAAGGGCATCCAGCTCAAGCTCCCCTACCTGCACGAGATGGGGATCGACTTCATCTACCTGAACCCCATCTTCGAGGCCCACTCCAACCACCGGTACAACACCGCCGATTATCTGAACGTGGACCCGCTGCTGGGCACCAACGAGGACTTCGAGACCCTCTGCGCCGAGGCCAAGAGGTACGGCATCGGCATCGTGCTGGACGGCGTGTTCAGCCACACCGGCTCCGACAGCCGGTACTTCAACCGGGAGGGCCGCTACGGCGAGGGCGGCGCCTACCGCGACCCCAACTCCCCCTACCGCAGCTGGTATGACTTTGACCCCAAGTACAAGGGCGGCTACCGCAGCTGGTGGGGCTTCGAGACCCTGCCGGAGGTCAACGAGGAGACGCCCTCTTATGTCGAATTCATCACCGGCGAGGGCGGCGTCATCGACACATGGCTGCGGCGGGGTGCCGCGGGCTTCCGGCTGGATGTGGCCGACGAGCTGCCGGACGAGTTTATTGAGAAGATCCGCACCGCCGTCAAACGGGTCGGGCCCGAAAAATTCCTGCTGGGCGAAGTGTGGGAGGATGCCACCACCAAGTACGGCTTCAACCAGCGCCGCACCTACCTGCTGGGCAAGGGGCTGGACAGCGTGATGAACTACCCGTTCAAGAACGCCGTGTTGGATTTTGTCAAGGGCAAGCCCGCCGAACAGGCTGCCAATGAGATCCTGACCATCTGCGAGCACTACCCTGCCCCCGCCATAGACACCGCGCTGAACTTCCTCTCCACCCACGACACCGAGCGGGCGCTGACCGTCATCGCGGACGAGCCCGCCAACGGCCGGGGCCGCCAGTGGCAGAGCGGCCGCTGCGTGACCGGCGACGCCTACGAGGAGGGTCTGCTCCGGCTGCGGATGGCCTACGCCATCATCTACACCCTGCCGGGCGTGCCCTGCCTGTACTACGGCGACGAGATCGCGATGCAGGGCTACCGTGACCCGTTCAATCGCGCCTTCTTCCGCTGGGATGCTCACGAACAGCGGCTGCGGCCCGTGCTGGCCCAACTGGCCCAGCTCCGCCACACCTGCGAGGCGTTCCGCACCGGCAAGCTCTGGGTGCTCCGGGCTGAGGGCGGCATCCTGCACTACCAGCGCATCGGCGAGGCGGAGACGGCGGAGATCATCGTCAACCGCACCGAGCATATCATCGTGGAGACGCTGGCCAGCGGCAAGAGCACCGAGGTGAACCCCATGGGCTTCACCATCGTGGTGGAAGAGGTCGGCCATAACCCGAACCATAGTTATTACGATTATGTTTAACGCCCTCCGGCATCGCCCGCCCGATGCCGCCTCCCTCATGGAGGGAGGCTGTTGCTTAAATCATGACATCTTGTATTTTTAAGAGCTTTGTTATACAATAGACAAAGAAGGAGGGAGTGCAAATGTCCATCGACCCTATTTTCTGGCTCATTGCAGCGGTCGGGTTCCTCGTGCTGGAGGGGATGACCTTCAGCATGGTGTCCGTCTGGTTCGCGGCGGGCAGTGCCGCGGCCCTGCTGAGCTGTCTGTTCCATCCGCCATTCAAGGTTCAGGCCGTGGTGTTCATTGTGGTCAGCGTCCTGTGTTTGGCGGCTTTCAAGCCGCTGACCCAGCGGCTGCGCCAGAAGCCTACCCCCACCAACGGCGACCGCAGCCTTGGCCGCGAGGCCAAAGTGCTGACCCCCGTCTCCGCCGAGGAAACGGGCCGCGTCCGGCTGGACGGCGTGGACTGGAACGCCCGCTGCGCCACCCCCGGCGACACCCTTGCCCCCGGCCAGAGCTGCCGCGTGACCGAGATCCACAGCACCCTGCTCATTGTGGAACCTGTCCTCACCGAATCATCCACCCACTGACAAAGGAGCGTATCTATGCCTATCATGCTATTTGTGATCCTTGCCCTGATCTTCGTGGTTCTGGTGATCGTCGTCACCAATATCGTCATCGTGCCGCAGTCCATGGTCTACGTCATCGAGCGTCTGGGCAGCTACTCCGCTACATGGACGGCCGGCCTCCACGTCAAGATCCCCTTCGTGGAGCGGGTGGCCAAAAAAGTCAGCCTGAAGGAGCAGGTCGCAGACTTCCCCCCTCAGCCGGTCATCACCCGCGATAACGTCACCATGCAGATCGACACCGTCGTGTTCTTTCAGGTCATGGATGCCAAGCTCTACACCTACGGCGTGAACCAGCCCATCGCGGCCATCGAGAGCCTGTCCGCCACCACCCTGCGCAATATCATCGGCGAGATGGAGCTGGACCACACCCTGACCAGCCGTGACGTCATCAACGGCAAGATCACCGCCATCCTTGACGAAGCCACCGATAAGTGGGGCATCAAGGTCAACCGTGTCGAAGTCAAGAACATCATCCCGCCGCGGGAAATTCAGGAGGCCATGGAGAAGCAGATGAAGGCCGAGCGCGAGAAGCGCGCCGTCATCCTGAAGGCCGATGGTGAGAAGCAGGCGGCCATCACCGCCGCCGAGGGCGAAAAAGAAGCCGCCATCCTCCGCGCCGATGCCGTCAAGCAGCAGCGCATCCTCGAAGCCGAGGGCGAGGCACAGGCCATCCTCGCAGTGCAGAAGGCCAACGCCGACGCCATCCGTCTGCTGAACGAGGCCATGCCCAACGACAAGGTGCTGGCTCTCCGCAGCTTGGAAGCTCTGGCCAAGGTCGCCAACGGCAAGGCCACCAAGATCATCATCCCCTCCGAGCTGCAGAACCTCGGCGGCGTGGTGCCCAGCATCAAAGAGCTGCTGACCGACCCGAAGGAAGCCGAATAACCGTTCCGCCCCTGCGTGATCCGCTCCGCAGGGGCTTTTTGTTGCAAAACCGCCGGTTCTGTGGTAGGATAAGACAAAAAACGAAGGAGCTTTCTATGATCTACGATACCCTGAACAACCTTCCCAACTACCTCGGCATGAGCGACAACCTCGACGCTGTCATCGAGTTCGTCATGGCACGGGACATCAACAACCTGCCCGCCGGGAAGACCCGCATCGACGGTGAAAAAGCCGTTGTCACCGTCAGCACCGTGACCCCGCAGGTGGGCGGCAAGGTGCCCTTCATCCGCCGAGACGATCACCTGACGCTGGAGACCGACCTTGAGGGCAGCGAACTGTTCGAAGTCTCGCTGGGCGAGTTCTCCCCCACCAAGCCCACCGACGAAGCCGCCGACCTGACCGTGGGCAGCGCGGACACCAGCATTGCGGGTATGCTCTGCGAGGGTCGGTTCGCGCTTTATCTGGCCGGGGAACCCTATCGATCCGGTCTGAAAGCACAGGGCTGCGGCAAGCTGAAAAAGGCCGTGTTCCTCATTGCATTGGACGCCGATGAAGAGGACGGTGCCGAAGAAGAATAAGCGAACTTCTCTACTCCACGCAGCGTAGGTTGCGTGGAGTGTTTTTGTATGGTATTCTGTTCCAAACACAAATGGGAGGAATTTTTATGGATACTTACGTTACCGGCAGCACCATCCGGCTGCTGCGGGAAGCCAAGGGCCTGACCCAAGCCGAACTGGCGGGCAAGCTCGCCGTCAGCGCCAAGACCATCTCCAAATGGGAGACCGCCAAGGGTCTTCCCGATATCTCTCTGCTGGAACCGTTGGCCGCCGCGCTGGGCGTCAGCGTGCTGGAGCTGATGCAGGGCGAGCCGGTAGTCAACCGGAACCGCGCCGCCAATTTGCTGCGCTCCAAGCTCTACGTCTGCCCCATCTGTGGGAATGTGCTCCACGCCACCGGTCAGGCGGTGGTCAGTTGCTGCGGCATCACTCTGCCCCCATTGGACATCGCCGACGCCGACCCCGCCGACGAACACCACCAGTTGACTGTGGAGCGGGTAGAGGATGAGTTCTTCGTCACCCTCCATCACCCGATGGAAAAGGACCACTTCATCTCCTTCATCGCCTACCTCACCGGTGACAAACTCCAGCTCGTCAAGCTGTACCCGGAGGGCGAATCGAGCTGCCGGTTCCCGCTGCGTGGCGCAGGGGTGCTCTACTTCTACTGCAACCGCCACGGCCTGATGAAAGCCCCGGATTTCCGCACCGCCACCCGCCTCACGGCACCCCAGAAGATCCATCTCCGGGAACCGGACGAGGGCGACCGGGAGCAGGTCATGGCCTACCGGGAAGAATTCTTGGCCATCGGCTCCCGGATGGACGGCACCTCGGCGCTGGATAAGTACGACGATTTCGACGCATGGCTGGCTGCGATCCGGAACCTCAAATCTCCGGAGACGACGCCCGCCGGACTGGTCCCCGCCACCGAATATCTGGCGCTGGACGAGCACGAGCGCCTCGTGGGCATGACGAACCTGCGCCACCACCTGAACGACTACCTGCTGACCTACGGCGGGCACATCGGCTACAGCGTCCGCCCCTCCGAACGGCAGAACGGCTACGCCACCCAGATGCTCCGCCTGACGCTGGAAAAAGCGAAGGAGCGCGGTATTGCCAAAGTGCGCATCTGCTGCGACCACTACAACGTCGCCTCCGCCAAGACCATCCGCGCCAACGGCGGCGTCCTCGAAGACGAAGCCTATGACTCGCTGGACGGAACGCTGACCCAGCGGTATTGGATCTCCAACGTATAAACAAGAAAAGCTCCGGCACGCGATGTGTGCCGGAGCTTTTTCGTTTTATTCACTTTAACCCAGATGGAAAATATCGATCAGGACGATCATGGCAAGGCCATAGTAGACCACCACGGCAACGAGGTCGTTGATGGTGGTGATGAGCGGGCCGGAAGCCACGGCGGGGTCGATGTGGATCTTATGGAACAGCATGGGGATGATGGTGCCCACCAAGCTGGAAACGACCATTGCGATGATGAGCGCGACGCCGACGCAGCCGGACAGCAGGAAGGCCTCGCCCCACGCATAGGCTTTGAAGAAGTGGATATAGCAGCCGAGGAAGCCCAGCGCCATGACGGCCAGCAGAAGGCCGTTCACCAGACCGACCCGCATCTCTTTCCAAAGGAGCTGCAGCTTTTTCGCGGGGGTCAGGTTCTCGTCCACCAGCACACGGATCGTCACGGCCAGCGACTGCGTACCGACGTTGCCGGCCATATCCAGCACCATGGACTGAAAGCAGATGACGACGGGCAGCACGGCCACCACCGACTCGAATGCGCCGACCACCGAGGAAACGAGCATCCCAAGGAAGAGCAGAGCGATCAGCCACGGCAGACGCTTTTTCACGCTCTCGAAGACGCCCTCGTTCAGATCCTCCTCGCTGGTCAAGCCGCCCAGTTTTGCGTAATCGTCGCCCATCTCGTCATCCACCAGCTCGACCACGTCGGACGAGGTGATGATGCCGACCAGCCTGCCCGCATCGTTCAGCACGGGGAGCGAACGCTCGGCGTAGTCCACGATGCGGTCGATGCAGTCGCTGATCTTTTCGTGGTCGGTCACGTAGGGGTAGTTCCGGGCGATCAGCTTTTCCAGCTTCTCGTCCGCGCGGGCAATGATGAGATCCTTCAGGTCGATGGCACCGTAGAACTTGTCTTCCTCGTCCACGACGTAAAGGGTGGAGATGTTGTCGTTCTCGCCCGCCTGTTTCACCAGCTCACTCATGGCCTGACGGATGGTCATATCCTTTCGGATGCAGATGTAGTTGGTGGTCATGCTGCTGCCGATCTCGTCCTCACCGTAGGAAAGCAGCATCCGGACATCCTCGGCGGAGTCCCGATCCAGTTGTTTGACGATCTTATCCTTATCCTCTTCTTCGAGGTCATCCAGCACGTCCACTGCATCGTCCGAGTCCATGTTCGAGACGACCTTCGCGGCCTTCTCGGAGGGCAGTTCTTTCAGGTACGGCTCCGCATCGTCGAGGTAGGAGAAGATCTCGGCCACTCGCTCGACACCCAGCACCGCATACAGCTTCTGACGCTCCTCCGGCGTCAGAGCCGCCAGCGCATCGGCAAGGTCGTTCTCGTGGTAGTCGGACAGACGGTCCGCCAGTTCCTGCTGCGGAAGGCCGCTGTGGATGAGGTTCAGGATCTCTTCTTGGTAGTTTTTCTTCTGCATCTTGGTTCCCTCCCTGCCCATTCCGGGCATAAAAAATACACCGCGTCAGTCGGGATCGACCTCCTGCGGTGTATCATGGGCACATGCAGTTCAGGACGCGGCAGACTCGTTCGCCTTGCCCGCATCGCAGGAGGAGCGTTGTTTAGGGTGATCCGTATGGTCACTGGACATGGAAATCAAACGCCTCCTGTAAAAAGATTTGCCCTTCGGCCCCGTTATGATACTACGGCCGGGCGGTTTTTTCAACCCCTTTTACAAAACTTTTACTGGGTTTTTGCCGTATTGCACAAAGAAAAGCCTACTTCTTATACTTTCCATACCATGCCACCGACACCCGCCATGACACGGCATACAGGGCCAGTACCGCCAGCAGAAGCACTGCGGCCAGCCAGAGGGGCACAGGAAGCGGTCCACTTCCCGCGCCGTTCTGCTGCAGTTCATCTATCACGGCACCGCCGCCGCCCAGCAGGGCACCCAGTCCGGCAAAGGTCAGGACGTAGATCATGCGGGCTTTTTCGGCCCCAAAGCGGTACAGCAGCGGCAGGGAAATACCGTTGATCAGCAGGATGGCACACACACTGCCCGCCAGCAGGGACAGCACATCCTCGTCCGGGGCCGTTCCGGTACGCAGAGGGATCACCGTTACGAACAGTCCTCCGATTACAACAGCCGCCGCAGCGCAGAACAGACCGATGAGGTACTTTTCCGCCACCAGCGTCTTTTTGCTCACCGGAAGCGTCCGGCCATACTCCACCCAACCGACGCTCTGGTCGTAGGTGAGCAGGTTCACCGGCAGGATGCCCAGAAAAATGGCCGCATAACTCACCGGGAACACATAGGCGTTCGATGTGCTGAGCACCCAGATCACCAGCACAAATGCAACCGTCAGGTACATGGTTTTCATACTGGTTCTGACCTGATACCAATCCTTCAACAGCAAACCTTTCATCGCACATTCTCCCCTTTCACCATCAAAATGAACAGTTCTTCGATGCTCACCGGTGTCAGGGTGCTGCCCGCCGGGACAAGTTCCCTCTTCACCAGTGCCTCGGCCCCGTAGGCTGTCACCCGACGGCTGACGATGGCGTTTTTATCCAGCTCCTCCAATTGCCCGGCAGTGCCGTGCCAGAGGGCGTACTCCTCCCGCAGCGTGTCCTTGTCCTCACAGAGCAGGAGCTTCCCCTTGTGCAGAAAGGCAATGGTATCGCAGAGCTTTTCCAAATCGCTGACGATGTGGGACGAAATCAAAATTGCATGGTTCTCATCCCGCACAAAGTCCAGCAGCAGATCGATAAGCTCATCCCGTACCACCGGATCTAGGCCGCTGGTGGCTTCGTCCAACAGCAGCAGCTTGGGGTGATGAGAAAGTGCCACGGCAAGGCACTGCTTCATCTTCATGCCGGTGGAGTAGTCGCCGTACTTCTTGTTCTCCGGAAGGTCAAAGCGGCGGCACCAGTCGGCGTAGGCGGCGGCATCCCAATTGGGATAGATGCCCGCCATCACTTTACCCACCTGCGGCGCGGTCAGGCAGGTGGGGATGCCCTCGCCGCCCAGCACCACGCCGATATCGGCTTTGGCAAGCGGGGTGATTCCCTCCTGCCCGAACAGCTTCACAGTGCCAGCGTCCCCGTCGATCATGTCCATGATCAGCTTAATGGTCGTGCTCTTGCCCGCGCCGTTCTCACCGATCAGCCCGCAGACTGTGCCGCCGGGCAGTTCCAGATCAATGGGCCCCAGCGCAAAATCCGGGTAGTGCTTTTCAAGGCCGTGCAGTTCTAATGCGTTCATGGTTCATTCCTCCCACAGCAATTCCAACATTTCGGTCAGTTCCTGTTTGGTCAGCCCGCAGGGTGCCGCCAGCCGGACGGCTTCCGTCAGGTGTGCTTCGATTTTTTTCAGGTTCTCTTCCCGGAGCAGCTCGGTGTTTTTCGCTGCCACGAAAAAGCCCTTGGCGGGCACCGCATACAAAAAACCCTCCTGTTCCAGCTCATCGTAGGCCCGCTTTGTGGTGATAACGCTGATGCGCAGGTCCCGCGCCAGCCCCCGGATGGATGGCATAGCTTCCTCCGGCTGCAGTTCCCCGCTCAAAATCTGGTTCTTGATCTGGGTGTAGAGCTGCTCGTAGATGGGTGCACCGCTCTTGTTATCGATGAAGAGATTCATGTCTGCCGCCTCCGTTGCATCTGTATATTTACAGTATATACAGTAGATACATGGTTGTCAATAGGCAGACACAAAAAAGCAGCTCTCCCGTTGGACGGGAAAGCTGCTTTTTTCATCTGATCAGGCTCTGACTATGGGGCGGCTTAGTAGGCGATGCCCCAGTAGACCATCTTGGTGGCGGGCTTGCCGCAGCAGGGGCAGACATCGCTGAGATGCTCCTGCTCGAAGGGCATACAACGGCTGGACAGACCAGCCTCTTCCTTCATCTTCATCTCACAGGCAAGGTCGCCGCACCACATGGTCTTGATGTAGCCGGTGTTGGCCTTGGCCAGCGCCTTGACTTCGTCCATGGTGGTGGCGGACCAAGTGCGCTCCTCGCGGTTCTTCAGGGCGCGCTCGTACAGGTCCTTGCGCAGGGCCTCCAACTGGGCGGGGATGGCAGTTTCCAGCTCGTCCAGAGAGACGAAGATCTTCTCGCGGGTATCGCGGCGGACGAGGACGCACTGATTCTTTTCGAGGTCCTTGGGGCCGATCTCCAGACGGAGGGGCACGCCCTTCATCTCCCACTGGGAGAACTTCCAGCCGGGGGCGTTGTCGCTGTCGTCCAGCTTAACGCGGGCATACTTGCTGATCTTCTCGGCCAGCTCGGCGGCCTTCTCGGAGACGCCGGGCTTGTGGGCTGCGATGGGCACCACGACCACCTGAATGGGAGCCACAGCGGGGGGCAGGATCAAGCCGTCGTCGTCGCCGTGGGTCATGATGATGGCACCCACCAGACGGGTGGATACGCCCCAGCTGGTCTGGAACGGGTGGTGCAGCTGGTTGTCGCGGCCGGTGAAGGTCACGTCATAGGCCTTGCTGAACTTATCACCGAAGTAATGGCTGGTGCCGCTCTGCAGGGCCTTGCCGTCCTTCATCATGGCTTCGATGGTGTAGGTGGCTTCGGCACCGGCAAACTTTTCCTTATCGGTCTTGCGGCCCTTGACAACAGGGATGGCGAGATCCTGCTCGCAGACGTCTGCGTAGCAGTCCAGCTGCTGCTGGGTCTCAGCCTCAGCCTCAGCGGCAGTCTCGTGGATGGTGTGACCCTCCTGCCACCAGAACTCACGGCTGCGCAGGAAGGGACGGGTGGTCTTCTCCCAGCGCACGACGCTGCACCACTGGTTGTACTTCATGGGCAGCTCGCGGTAGCTGTGCAGCACGCGGGACCAATGGTCGCAGAACATGGTCTCGCTGGTGGGGCGGACGGCGAGGCGCTCTTCCAGCTTGTCCGAGCCGCCCATCGTGACCCACGCCACCTCCGGCGCGAAGCCATTGACCAGCTCGCCTTCCTTCTGCAGCAGGCTCTCCGGGATCAGGACGGGCATGGCCACATTCTCATGGCCGGTGGCCTTGAAGCGGGCATCCATGTCCTTCTGGATCAGCTCCCAGATGGCCTGACCATAGGGGCGCAGGATGATGAAGCCCTTCACGCTGGAATACTCGACCAGCTCTGCCTTGACGCAGATGTCGGTATACCACTGTGCGAAGTTCTCCTCCTGACTGGTGATCGCCTGCACGAGTTTCTTGTTGTCTTTTGCCATTTTATTTTATCCTCCAAAGCCGTGCGCCAAACGTCCGGTCTCTCTTGGCCGTTCCGCACGAACTCATATTAAAAGCCCCGCCGCAGCACCGCCGTGTGCAGCGCCGGGAAACGGGGCCTTTTGCAAAACCAAATCAGCCCTGATGGCTGTCCACAAAGTTCACCACGTCACCCACGGTGCGCAGATTTTCGATGGCGTCGTCGGGCACTTCGATGCCGAACTCGTCCTCCAGCGTCATGACCATATCCACGATGTCAAGGCTGTCGGCCTCAAAATCGCTCATGATGTCGCTATCCATGGTGATCTTGGCGGGGTCAACATCCAGTTGTTCTGCCAGCAGTGCACGGATCTTCTCAAAGGTCTCCATTGTCACGGTCTCCTTTTGTCATCGATTCTTTGTTGTCACCCTACGCGCGGCCCTCGCCGCCGCACAGAGCACTCTCTATTTTTTATATCCCATGGGCCGCATCTTGTCAAGCCCTGTTTTGCGTTCCGGGCCGGGCCGGGCGGAAATTTCCGATAAAAATTGCCGAAAGCGCCTTTTTTCGCTTGACAGAAGCCCGTTTGCTTCTTATGATAATAGTTGGTTCGTTATAACTACTGAAAGGATGAACGCGATGAAACTCTCATTCACCAAAATGCAGGGCTGCGCCAACGACTATCTCTATCTGGACTGCCGGGCTTCCGGCGTGCCGGAGAAGATCGTCCCCTTGGCGCAGAAGCTCTCGGCGCGGCACTTTTCGGTGGGCGCGGACGGCATCATCTGCATCTGTGCGCCCCGCACACCGGGGGCGGACGGCACCATGCGCATCTTCAACGCCGACGGCAGCGAAGCGCAGATGTGCGGCAACGGCATCCGCTGCGTGGCCGAATGGCTGCATGTGCACGACCCGGCCTGTGCGGAAAAGTCCGTGCTGAAGATCGACACCCAGAGCGGACTCAAAACGCTGACCCGCACGGGCGAAGAGCTCTGGCAGGTGGAGATGGGGGTCTACTCGGCCATGGCCGCAGACCTGCCCGCCGTGAACATGGGCGAAGGGCCGCTGGTGCGCTGCCCTCTGGAGGTGGACGGCAAGCCGTGGAATGTCACCTGCATCAGCGTGGGCAATCCCCACTGCGTGACCCTTGTGGACGATGTGGACAGTCTGAAGCTGGAAGCCATCGGCCCGGCGTTTGAGCGCCACCCGAACTTCCCGGAGCGGATCAACACCGAGTTCGTCGAAGTGGTGGACGCCACCCACCTGAAAATGCGGGTGTGGGAGCGCGGCAGCGGCGAAACGTGGGCCTGCGGCACCGGCACCTGTGCCACAGTGGCGGCGCTGGTGGAGCAGGGCCTTTGCCCCGTCGGCGAGGATGTCCATGTAGCGCTGCGGGGCGGCGAGCTGACCATCCGGGTGCTGCCCGGCAAGCAGCTCCTGATGACCGGCGCAGCAACGACTGTTTACGAAGCTGTTGCAGAGGTTTAACCTCTCAGTCTCGCTTGCGCTCGCCAGTCGTCCTCCCTTTGTCGCTTGCGCGACATCTCCCTCCGGCCGGAGGGAGTCTTTCCTAATAGGGGAGCCCTTGGCAGAAAGGGCAAGTTCATCGAAAAAGATCAAGTATCATTGAAAAAGCGAGGGAACATATTATGAAAATGAATCATCATTACGGCGAGCTGAAAGCCAGCTACCTGTTCGTGGACATTGCACACAAGGTCGCGGCCTATCAGGAAGCACACCCCGAAAAGGAGATCATCCGTCTGGGCATCGGCGATGTGACGCAGCCGCTGGCCAAGTGCGTCGTGAAGGCCATGCAGGATGCCGCCGCCGAGATGGGCACCAAGGAAGGCTTCCACGGCTACGGCCCGGAGCAGGGCTACCCCTTCCTGAAACAGGCCATTCAGGGTTACTACGCAAGCCGCAATACCAAGCTGGACGAGGACGAGATCTTCATCTCCGACGGTGCCAAGAGCGACTTAGCCAACGTGCTGGGCCTGTTTGACGTGGACAACACCGTTCTGGTTCCGGACCCCGTCTACCCCACCTATGTGGACGACAACGTGACCGACGGCCGCAAGATCGTCTACAGCCGCACCAATCAGGAGAACGGCTTCCTTGGGATGCCTGACGACAGCGTGAAGGCGGACATCATCTACATCTGCAGCCCCAACAACCCCACCGGCGCAGCCTACACCCGCCAGCAGCTCAAGGAGTGGGTGGCTTACGCTAAGAAGAACAACGCCGTCATCCTGTACGACGCCGCCTATGAGTGCTTCATCACCGACGAGCATCTGGCCCGCAGCATCTTCGAGATCGAGGGTGCCCGCGAGTGCGCCATTGAGATCTGCTCCTTCTCCAAGATCGCCGGCTTCACCGGCACCCGCTGCGGCTACACCATCGTGCCCAAGGAGCTGGAGCGCGAGGGCATGAACCTGAACAAGCTCTGGCTGCGCCGCCAGACCACCAAGTTCAACGGTGTGCCCTACATCGTGCAGCGCGCGGCTGCCGCCGTCTTCACCGAGAGCGGCATGGCTGAGATCCAGCAGAACCTCGACTACTACCGCAAGAACGCCAAGGTCATTGCCGACGCGCTGGATGCGTGCGGCGTGTGGTACTGCGGCGGCAAGAACAGCCCCTACATCTGGCTGCGCTGCCCCGGCAACATGAAGAGCTGGGAGTTCTTCGACTGGCTGCTGGAGAACTGCGGCGTCGTCGGCACCCCCGGTGTCGGCTTCGGTGAGTGCGGCGAGGGCTACTTCCGCCTGACCGCTTTCGGTGACGCCGAGAAGACCAAGGCCGCCGCCGAGCGCATCAAGACCGCCATCAAGGCTCTGTAATCTCTTTATTGTTTTTTCTGAGACAGAAAGAGGACCGGCTCATGCGAGCCGGTCCTCTTTGTTTTTATCGGTCAAACGTCGTGCTCAGAGTAGTCGCCCAGCGCCGGCCGGGGGCAAGGCAGGCGGCAGCGGCCCGCTGGGTCCACTCCTGCGGGTCGGTCTCGGCACCGGGCAAGGACTGCCACGGCTCGATGCAGACGAAGCGGACAGGCTTCGCCGGAGCCGACCAGATGAGGGAGTAGGGGTAGCCCTGCACGTCGCAGACGATGCGGCGGCCGGTGTCTTTTTCGTAGATACCTACGGTGCTGCTGCGCAGACCCGCCATGCAGAAGCTGTCGTTTGCAAACAGCTCATCGGTGAGCGGGATGGACGAGACGTTCTTCCACCGGTAGTAACACTTGCCGGAGAGCAGCCCGCTGGGGCTGGCGTCGAGGATCATGGGGCTTTCGGGGCCGTCGAAGCGGAACTCGTAGTCGGTGGTGGTGTGGGCGCTGTCGAAGGGGATGTTGAAGGCCGGGTGGTAGCCGATGCCGAACCGCAGCTCCTCCGCGGCGTCGGCTGGATTTTCCACGGTCAGGGTGTGGTGGACCGTCCTGCCCTTCAGCCGGAAGGTGCTGGTGAGGACGAAGTCAAAGGGGAAGCGCTGGGCCTTGGTGGCGGCGTCGGACCGCAGCTCCAGCTCGATGGTGTCGCCCTCGGCGCGGAGCAGGGTGTGCTCCACGTCCCGCGCAAAGCCGTGCTGGCCGCCCTGATAGGTCTTGCCCCCATGGGTGAAGGTGCCGCCGGGCAGCTTGCCCGTCCACGGGAAGAGGATGGGCGCATGGCGCTTCCAGACAGCCGGGTCGGCCTGCCAGAGCAGCTCCTCCCCCGCCGCATTTTTCAGGCTGACGGCCTCAGCGCCGTGGGTGTCCACGGTCAGGGTCAGGAATTCGTTGTGGATGGTTGTCTGCATCGTTGTTCTCCTTTTCTGTTATCGGTTGACGATGTTCTCGCCGTTTCCGTCGAGGAAGGTGCGCAGGTTCCGGGTGGTGATGTCCATCAGGTTCTGCAGCGCTTCCTTGGTCGTCCATGCAATGTGCGGGGTGAGGATGGCGTGGGGTTCCTTCCGCAGGGGGCTTTCCTGCGGGAGCGGCTCCGTGCCAAAGGCATCGGCCCCATAGAAGCCCAGCAGACCGCTGCGAAGGGCGGCGGCCACGGCCTCTTCGTCCACCAAGGCACCCCGTGCCGTGTTCAGCAGGATGGCCCCCGGCTTCATCCGGGCCAGCGCATCCGCGTTGATGAGCCCCCGCGTCTTTGGCGTCGCCGGGCAGTGAAGGCTGAGGACGTCGCTTTCCCGCAGCAGGGTGTCAAACTCCACGAACTCCACGCCGTCGGCGGAATACTCCGGCCGGACGGTGCGGGTGCAGACGAGGACCCGCATCCCGAAGGCCTTGGCGATGCGGGCGGTCTGGCGGCCAATGCTGCCGTAGCCGTAGACGCCGAAGGTCTTGCCGAACAGCTCCACTTGGGGCAGCAGCCCATAGCTTGCCGGGATATCCAACTGCCAGCAGCCGTCCTTGACGGCGCGATCGTACCGCTCGGCGCACTGGCAGATGGCGAGAAGCAGACTGAAGGTCATCTGGGCGACGCTGTAGGTCGAGTAACCGGGCACATTGGCGACGGCGACGCCGTGGCGGCGGCACGCCTCCAAGTCGAGATTGTCGGTGCCGGTGGCAATGATGCCCACGAACTTCAGGTTCGGACACTGGGCCAGAACCGCTTCGTCCATCCGGCACTTGTTGAGGAAGACCACCTCGGCGCCGCCGATGCGGGGCGCGATCTCCTCATAGGCCGTGCGGACATAGCTGGTGGTGTCCGGAATGAGGGCCTTGACGCCCGACCAATCGAGGTCGCCCTCCTTCATGACACAGCTTTCGAGAATGACTGCTTTCATCCCACGTCCTCCAACTTCACATCTTCGCTGAGCACCTGCCCGATGGGCTTTGCGATGCACAGGTCGGCTTCTTCGTCGGCGGGGGTGGGCTGCATATTGATGACCACGAGGTGCCGCCCCCGGAAGTACCGCAGCAGACCCGCCGCCGGGTAGACCACCAAGCTGGTGCCGCCCACCATGAGGGTATCGGCCTTGCGGATGGCCTGTACCGCCCCGGAGACCACCTGCTCATCCAGCCCTTCCTCGTAGAGGACGACATCGGGCTTGACGATGCCGCCGCAGTCCGGGCAGCGGGGCACGCCGGTGCTGTTCGCCATAAAGTCCGCATCGAAAAACTTCCCGCACTTGGTGCAGTAGTTGCGCAGGGTGCTGCCGTGGAGCTCGTAGACCGTTTTGGAACCGGCGGCCTGATGCAGCCCGTCGATGTTCTGGGTGACGACGGCTTTCAGTCTGCCCTCCCGTTCGAGCTTGGCCAGCCGCAGGTGGGCCGCGTTGGGCTTGGCCCCCTTGACGATGAGCTTATCGCGATAAAACCGATAGAATTCCTCCGGGCAGCGCTCCCAGAAGGTATGGCTGAGGATGGTTTCGGGCGGGTAGTCATATTTCTGATGATAGAGCCCGTCCACGCTCCGAAAATCCGGGATGCCGCTCTCGGTCGAAACCCCCGCGCCGCCAAAAAAGACCATGTTCTCGCTTTCGGAAATGATTTTTTCCAGTGCAGGAACCATAAACAAAAACGCCCCTTTCCAAACGAGTTTGTGCCAAGTCCAGTATAGCACAAATCCGGCGGAAAGGAAGCGTTTCGGTAGGAATCGTTTGGGAAAAGGTCAGCGGCCGTTGGCGGCGAAAAGGCCCCCCAGCTCGGCAAAGAGGTCGTGGGGGAGCATCCCGGCCTCGCCGTGCTTGGCGGCGGCGCGGTCCGCGGCGGCTCCGTGGAGGTAGACCGCGCAGACGGCGGCCTCAAAGGCGGGCAGCTTACAGGCCAGCAGGGCGCTGGTCATGCCGGCCAGCACGTCCCCGCTGCCCCCGCGGGCTAAGCCGGGGTTGCCGGTGGGGTTCACCGCACACCGGCCATCCGGCGCGGCAATGACGGTGCGGGCCCCTTTCAGCACGACGACGGCATCCCACGCTTTTGCAAAGCGGAGGGCCGTACCCTCGCGGTCGGCGTTGATGTCCGCTGCCGAACATCCGGTCAGCCGGGCCATTTCGCCGGGGTGGGGCGTCAGGATCAAGTCCCCCTGCGGATGGGGCAGCTTCCCGGCCTGCAGCAGATCGGCGGCGGCGTTCAGGCCGTCGGCGTCCAGCACGGCGCTGCCCGCAAAGCCGGGCAGGAGCGTCCCCGCCAGCATCCGGGTCTCGGCAGCGCGGGCTGCGCTCTGGACCGTGTAACCGAGGCCGGGGCCCAGCAGCAGGACCGTCGCCTTCTGGCGCTGGATGCGGGGGATATTTTCGGGGGCGATGCCGCCCGCCGCGCCCGCTTCGCAGGGGCAGAGGCAGCACTCCGGCAGACGGGCCGACACCGCCGCCAGCACCGGTTCGACGCTGGCCAGCGTGACGATGCCTGCCCCGGTGCGCAGGGCCCCTTCCACGGCCAAGGCCGCAGCGCCCCGGTAGCTTGCGCTGCCCGCCACGGCCAGCACCGAACCGAAGGTGCCCTTGTGGCTGGAACGGGGGCGCTTGGAAATCGAATTCCAAACCATATCGGACGTCGTTGTAACCATACGCTTTCGCCTCTTTTCTGCCGGGCTTGCCCTCTCCGTCATTGCTTACGCAATGCCACCTCTCCCAAAGGGCGAGGTTTTAAGCTCCCCCTTTGGGGGAGCTGGCGCGAAGCGCCTGAGAGGGCGAGGCCGCGAACCGTTTATACTTCTCCCTGTAAATATTTCCGGATCTCCTTCTCTGCCTCCTGCACTTCCTGATGGAACATGCGGGCGGAGACGCGGAGAGCACCATGGCCGAGGATGATGATCTGTTCCATGCCATCCGAGGTGGCGACGCGGACCCGGCGGCCCTTGCCGATCTCGTGGGTGACATGCTCGATGAACATATCCGCCGTCTCGGCTTCCTTGGTGTAGACCACATGGATATTGTGGTACTGCTCAATGGTGCCGGGGCTGCCGGGCACCCGGTAGGCGTCGAACACAAGGATGAGAACGCACTTCTTGAACCCCTGATAGTTGCACAGGATGTCCATCAGCTTTTTGCGGGCGGCTTCGAGGCTCTGTTTGGAAAGCTCGTTCAGCTCGTCCCACGCGAAGATGATATTGTAGCCGTCCACCAGCAGGTATTCGGGGGCGATCTCCCACTGCTCGGCGTTGAAATCCGGGCGCTCGGTCTTTTGGGTCGGGCGGAACGCCGCCAGCGGGTCCCGCTTGATGGGCCCGTAGGTCTGCTCGAAAATTTTCAGCAGCTCGGCATCCTCTTCCAGCGTGGCACGGTAAGCGGCCATCCGGCGGGGCCGGTTCTGGGCCGCTTCCTCGGCGGGGCGGGCGGTCTTGCCCCAGCCGCTGTCCACGTGCATATGGCTGCGCACCTGCTCCCACGGGACTACGAAGCCCGCGCCATGGGCGCAGAAGACCGAATCCGCCGGGTTGTCGAGGTCGTGCTCCGGCTCGTAGCCCACGGCAGCGATGACTTCTTCGGCGTTGTGGCAGGGGCGGTAGCCGTCCAGACTCAGGTTCAGGTGTCCCCTGCCCCGCGTGTAGCCCACCACGTCCATGGGGTAGCTGCGCATGGTGGAGGCCGGGGCCGTTCCGGTCAGGGTGGTGGTCTGGCCGTCCGGGGCGGTCTGGGGCGGGTCGAAGCTGCCGCCCATCTGCTGAATGTCGTTCATGGCCCGGCCCACGTTTTCCGCCGGGAGCTCCAGCCGGAAGGCATACCACGGTTCGAGAAGCTGCGTTTTGTGGATCTGAGCTGCCATCATCAAGCCCTGCCGCACGGCGCGGTAGGTGGCCTGACGGAAATCGCCGCCCTCGGTGTGCTTGAGGTGGGCGCGGCCCGCGATGAGGGTGATCTTCACATCGGTCAGCGGGGCACCGGTCAGCACGCCGAGGTGCTGCTTTTCTTCGAGGTGGGTCAGCACCAGCCGCTGCCAGTTCTTGTCCAGCACCTCTTCCCGGCAGTCGGCGTCGAACTGCATCCCGCTGCCGCGGGGCAGGGGTTCCAGCTTGAGGTGGACTTCCGCATAGTGGCGGAGGGGTTCGTAGTGGCCCACGCCCTCGATGGCCTCGGTGATCGTTTCCTTATATAAAATGCCGCCGGGGCCGAAGCTCACGTCCAGCCCGTAGCGCTGGGCCAGCAGACTTTTGAGCACTTCCAGTTGGATCTCGCCCATGAGCTGCACATGGATCTCGCCCAGCGTCTCGTTCCAGACGACGTGGAGCTGGGGTTCTTCTTCTTCGAGCCGGTGGAGCTTGCCGAGGGCGGCGTGAACGTCTGCCCCTTCCGGCAGCAGCACCTGATAGCTCAGCACCGGTTCGAGGACCGGCAGGTCGCCGTCCCGTTCGGCGCCAAGGCCCTCGCCGGGGCGGGCCTTGGTCAGGCCGGTGACGGCGCAGACCTGCCCCGGCCCGATGCGCTCGGCCAGCGCGTACTTTGCCCCCGAATACAGCCGCAGCTGGTTTGCCTTTTCGGCCCACGGCTCACCGTCCGCTTCGCCGGTGAGCTGAGCCTTGACCTTCAGTTCCCCGCCGGTGACGCGGAGCCATGTCAGCCGCGCTCCCTGCTCATCCTGCGAGATCTTGAACACCTTTGCGCCGAAGGCTTCCAGCGCCGGGGCCGGGCGGGTGAAGCGGTCCAGCCCTTCCAGAAATTCGTCCACGCCCTCCAGCCTGAGGGCCGCACCGAACCAGCAGGGAAAGACATGCCGCCGGGCGATGGCGGGGATGATGTCCGCATCGGTCAGGGTGCCCCGGTCAAGGACGGCCTCCATCAGCCGCTCGTCGCAGAGGGCCAGCGCCTCGTCGCGGGCGGCTCCCTCGGCCCCGAAGTCCACAAAGCCGTCGCCAAGGCGGCGGTTGAGCTGTTCCAGCAGGGCTTCTTTTCCGGGGCCGGGCAGGTCCATCTTATTCACGAAAACAAAGGTCGGAATGCGGTAGCGCCGCAGCAGCCGCCAGAGCGTTTCGGTGTGGCTCTGGACGCCGTCGGTGCCGCTGATGACCAGCACCGCGTAGTCGAGCACTTGGAGCGTCCGCTCGGTCTCGGTGGAAAAATCCACATGGCCGGGGGTGTCCAGCAGGGTGAAGTCGGTGTTTCCTGCGCTCAGCAGAGCCTGTTTGGAGAAGATGGTGATGCCGCGGGCCTTTTCCAGCGCGTCGGTGTCCAGAAAGGCGTCCTTGTGGTCCACGCGGCCCAGCTTTCGGATGGCACCGGCGCGGTAGAGCATGGCTTCGGAGAGGGTGGTCTTGCCGGAGTCCACATGGGCGAGGATGCCCACCACCAGTTGTTTCCGATTCGTTTCCATCGCGCGCTCCCTTACAAAAAGCTGACACAGAGGGCGACGAGGATCAGCGGCAGCCCCAGTACCAGATTGGAGAGCATACTGCAATAGGTGCGCTCTTCCGGCTCCAGCTCCTCGAAGGAAACGATCTTTTCATCGGCGTAGTCGATGATGGAGCGGGTGGAGTGGAACTTTTTCTGTTTGCTCTTTCCCTTGAACTCTTCCAGCAGGTGATGGATGGTCAAGCCATCCAGCCGCAGATAGTCGATCCACGCCCAGATCAGCAGCACCACCCCGCACAGAAAGCCCGGCGCTTCCCAGATGGTGAAGGTGCCGTCGCTGACATAGCGCTCCCACAGCAGCATCAGGACGGCTACGATGGACGTGCGGGTGACGGTCTTATATAAAATGGGGTGGAACAGATAGGGTTTGAACTTTGGGATGCGGGGGGTGTCGTTTTTCATGGTGTGCTCCTTATTTACAGACTTATTTTATTGTAACACGCTTTTGTGAAAAAAGATAGCAGAATCCTCCGCCCTGCAAAAACAGCAAACCTTTTTCTTTTGAAGTCTGCCGTTTCAAACCAGCCGGGCAGTCTTTGGATTCTTTTGCAGTTTCGGCGCAGTGCTTTTTTCGTGAAAGTGATTGTCACCCTTTTGCTTCCAATTTATCACTTCATCGCATTGACTTCTTTCCAATACAGTGCTAAAATACTCGAAGTGCGGTTTTTGTCCTCTCTGTGCATTTTTTCGGCCGGGGCGGACCACACTGGATTTAGGAATAGGAAAATGTGCACGGCCGTCTGCGCCGTGCAAGATCTGGGAGGATCTATCCAATGAGCATCAATTTTGAGTCTCACAAGCTCGACCGCCGCAGCTTCCTCAAGGGTGCCGGCATGGTCGGTGCAGCCAGTCTGCTGGCTGCATGCGGCGGCAGCTCCGACAAGGGCGGCAGCGCTTCCACCAGCGGTGCCGAGGCACCCAACTCCACCGGCGCTGTCCCGCTGAAGGAGTTCATCTCTTTTGAGAGCGGCAACCGTGAGCTGGAAAGCTGGAACATGCTGTACACCCAGAAGGCTGAGGACGCCAACGTCATCACCAACATCTGGGACGGTCTGCTGAGCTTTGACTGCTACGGCAAGGTCGTGCCCGCCATCGCTTCTTCTTGGGAGCACAACGACGATTCTACCGTCTGGACCTTCCACCTGCGGGACGATGTGGACTGGGTGGATGTCAACGGCGAGGTGAAGGATCACCTGACCAGCAAGGACTTCCTCGTTGGCTTCGAGTGGGTCATGAACGCCTGCAAGAACGAGGCCAACAACACCTCCATGCCCAACGATACCGTGGCGGGCGCTGCCGATTACTACGAGCAGACCAAGGCCGCCGGTGACGCTGCCGCCGACATGACCTACGAGGACATGCTGGCTGCCGGTGTGGGCATCGAAGCTCCCGATGACTATACGCTGGTCTTCACCTGCACGAATCCCTGCCCGTATTTCGACACCGTGGCCGCTTACAACAGCTTCTACCCGGTGGCTCCCGCTCTGCTCGACGAGCTGGGCATCGAGGGCTTCCGCGGCTGCGACAACACGACCATGTGGTACAATGGCCCGTACCTGATCGAGGAGTACATTCAGGGCAACACCAAGAGCTACATCCCCAACCCCAGCTACTACGACGCTGCCAACGTCAGCCGCTTTGAGCGCCTGACCATCACCATGATCTCCGACGGCACCATCAGCCTCCAGCTGTACCAGAACCGTGAGCTGGACGAGGTGGATCTGGGCGAGAGCAGCATCGCCACCATTCAGGCCGATCCCTCCAACGAATACAATCAGCAGATGTGCGAGAAACGCCCCAAGAAGTTCAGCTACTGCTTCATCTTCAACTACGACAAGCACAAGACCGACGGCACCGCCGATGAGAACTGGAACAAGGCCATCGCCAACAAGGCATTCCGCCAGTGCTTCTCCAAGGGTCTGGAGCTGACCAAGTTCTTCTCCCGCTACAACCCCATCAACCCGCTGAAGTGCGAGAACGACTTCTTCACCATGAGCGGCCTGTGCTACACCTCTGACGGCACCGACTACACCTCTCTTGTGGCCAAGGAGATCGGCCTCGACGGTGAGAAGTACGACGGCCAGACCATGAAGCGTCTGCGCGCCAACAACGGCGACATCACCGACCTGAAGAAGCAGGCCATGGAGGAGCTCTCCGCCATCGGCGTCACCTTCCCGGTGCACTGCTCCTATTATATCTTGGCCGGTTCCACCACTGCTCTGGACAGCGCGACCGTCCTGAAGCAGTGCTTCACCAACAGCTTCGGCGATGACTTCATCGTGCTGGACATCGAGACCTTCGTCTCCTCCACTATGAAGGAGGTGGTGGCACCCAAGCTGCAGAGCTTCGTCCACATGGGCTGGGGCGCTGACTTCGGCGATCCCATCAACTTCCTGACCCAGATCATCGTCCACGACGACAATGCTTACTACAGCTGCAACATGACCAACATCGAGGGCATCGTGGAGAACGGCCCCGCTGATTATCAGCAGGAGCTGGTGGGTGCTTACGAGCAGTTCACCGATCTGGTCAACGAGGGCCGCGCCATCGTCAACGACACCGACGCACGCTACGCCGCCTTCGCAAAGGCTGAGGCCTACTTCCTTGAGGAGAACCTGATCTTCCCCACCGTCTACGATGTGACTTGGTGCCTGACCCACGCCAACGAGTACAGCAAGATCAACGCCATGTACGGCCCCTGCAACTACAAGGCTGTCAACTGGGAGACCAGCGAAGAGGCTTACACCACCGAGCAGTACGAGGAGTTCGCCGCTGCCTTCGATGCTGCCACCAAGGGCTGATCTTTTTCCCCGGCTCGTTTTATGAAGTGATCTTCCCCCGGCGGGAGCTGTTCGCAAAGCGGATGGCTTCCGCTCTTTTATTATGTAAAGCATTTCGCATCTGTTCGTTTGTGGAGAACAATTTCGGTTGTTTTGTTTTTCAAAAGCAGTGTTGAACTTTCTGCATCCTTTTTCAGACAAAAACAAATATATTTCATCATTTCCCACAGTCTGTCTTTCTTTTTTGAAGAGCTTCCTGTCCACACTCCATTGACAGCTTATTCTTTTAATGGTATAATGACCAATGTGTTAAGGTTTTGCGAGGGGGGCACAGGCACAGACAGAGGGGTCTGTATCTGCGCTCTTTTGTATTCTCCAGCAGTACAGAGAATGCAGAATCCCCCCGTGAAGGAGTGGGAAACAAGCAGGACAACCTGTCCTGCACCATGCACCGAAGCACGGAAATTATTTAGGGAGGATAACACAATGAACATCAATCACGAGTCTCATGCAATCAGCCGCCGCAGCTTTCTGAAGGCTTCGGGCGTCGTTGGTGCCGCCGGCATTCTGGCAGCCTGCGGCGGCAGCTCCAGCAGCTCCACCGCTGCTTCCTCTGGTGCAACCAGCGCCTCCAACACCACCGGCGCTACCCCGCTGAAGGAGTTCATCTCTTGGGAGAGCACCAACCGTGAGCTGGAGAGCTGGAACATGCTGTACACCCAGATGGCTTCCGACATGAATGTCAGCACGAACCTGTGGGAGGGTCTGCTGAGCTTTGACTGCTACGGCAAGGCTGTGCCCTCCGTGGCAAAGGAGTGGAGCCACAACGACGACTCCTCCGTCTGGACCTTCAACCTGCGCGACGATGTGGACTGGGTGGATGTCAACGGCGAGGTCAAGGCTCACCTGACCAGCAAGGATTTCCTCGTGGGTCTGGAGTGGGTGCTGAACGCTGCCAAGAATCAGGCCAACAACACCTCCATGCCCAGCGAGACTGTGGTGGGCGCTGCTGACTACTACCAGAAGACCAGCGACATGGGCGACGCTGCTGCCGACCTGACCTACGAGGATATGCTGGCCGCCGGTGTGGGCATCGAGGCTCCCGATGATTACACCCTCGTCTTCACCTGCAAGAATCCCTGCCCGTATTTCGATACCGTGGCTGCTTACACCAGCTTCTACCCCGTCTCTGAGGACCTGATCACCGAGCTGGGCATCGAGGGCTTCCGTGCTTGCGACTACACCAACATGTGGTACAACGGCCCATATGTGGTGGAGGAGTTCATCAGCCAGAACACCAAGAGCTACATCCCCAACCCCAACTACTTTGGTGCAAACGATGTGTCCCGCTTCGACCGCTTCACCGTCACCATGATCAGCGACGGCACCGTCACCTTCCAGCTGTACCAGAACCGTGAGCTGGACGAGATGGATGTGGGCGAGAGCACCCTGACCACCATTCAGGCCGATCCCAACAGCGAGTACAACGCTCAGCTCTGCGAGAAGCGCCCCAAGAAGTACAGCTATCAGATGCACTTCAACTATCAGAAGAACAACGAGGACGGCACCCCCGACGACAACTGGAACAAGGCTATCGCCAACACCGCCTTCCGTCAGTGCTTCTACAAGGGTCTGGAACTGACCAACTGGTATGCCCGTACCAACAAGATCAACCCCCTGAAGTGCGAGAACGACTACTACACCATGCCGGGTGTCTGCTACAACACCAAGGGTCAGGAGTACAGCACTCTGGTGGCCAAGGAGATGGGCTTCGACAGCGAGGCTTACGACGGCAAGACCATGATCCGTCTGCGCGCCAACAACGGCGACATCGCGGACCTGAAGAAGCAGGCTATGGACGAGCTGAGCGCCATCGGCGTCACCTTCCCCGTCCACGCTGCTTACTACATCATCGCCGGCAACTCCACCGCTCTGGACAGCGCAACCGTGCTGAAGCAGTGCTTCACCGACAGCTTCGGCGATGACTTCATCGTGCTGGACATCAAGACCTACGTTTCCTCCATCACGCAGGAAGTCCGCAATCCTCAGCTGCAGAGCTTCGTCATCAACGGCTGGGGCGCTGACTTCGGCGACCCCGTCAACTTCGTTGGTCAGGAGATCCTGCACGACGACAATGCTTACTACAGCTGGTACTACTCCAACATCGCCAAGATCGTTGAGGCCGGCCCCGCTGACTGGCAGAAGGATCTGGTGGCCTGCTACGAGGAGTTCACCGATCTGGTCAACACCGCAAAGGCCATCGTCACCGATACCGATGCACGTTACGACGCCTTCGCAAAGGCTGAGGCCTGCATGCTGAACAACGTTCTGGCCTGCCCCTGCTACTTCGAGGTGGCTTGGACTCTGACCCACGCCAACGAGTACAGCAAGATCAACGCCATGTATGGCCCCTGCAACTACAAGGCTGTCAACTGGGAGACCAGCGAAGAGGCTTACACCACCGAGCAGTACGAGGAGTTCGCTGCTGCATTCGATGCTGCCACCAAGGCCTGAGTTTTCCACCGCACCCCAAAATAAAAGTTAAAGGTTCGATAACATGTTAAAATACACGGTTAAGCGGCTGCTCCAGTCGCTTGTCACAATCTTTTTGATCGCAACAGCCGTCTTTTTGATGATGCGCTGTCTGCCGACGGACTACTACTTCACTGAGGAACAGCTCATGAAGTTCACCGATCAGCAGAAGACCGCCGCTCTGGAAGCGGCCGGCCTGACCGACCCCATTCCCACCCAGCTGGTCAAGTTCTACAACGATCTGCTGCATCTGGACTTCGGCACGTCCCGCCGTATCCAGAACGGTGCACCGGTGGTCAAGGTCATCGGCAAAAAGTTCGGCGTCTCGATGCGTCTGGGCCTCACGGCGTCCGCCATCTCTCTGGTGCTGGGCGTTCTGATGGGCATCCTTCAGGCGGCATTCAAGGACAAGGTATTTGACTGGATCGGCACGGCTTACACCGTGTTCGTCAATGCGGTCCCCTCGCTGGTGTCCTATTCTCTGGTGCTGGTGCTGGGCTCCAAGTATCTGGGCTTCCCCACGCTGTACTCCACCCGCAATGTGGGCCCGTCCAGCGTGCTGCCCATCACCTGCTTGTCGCTGGCATCCATCGCGGGCTACGCCCTGTGGACCCGCCGCTACATGGTGGATGAGCTGACCCGCGACTACATCAAGCTGGCGCGTGTCAAGGGCCTGAGCTCCCGCGAGATCATGTTCAAGCACGTTCTGCGCAACGCCATGGTCCCCATGGTGCAGTATATCCCCCAGTCCATCCTGCTGACGGTGGGCGGCTCCCTGCTGATGGAGCGCTTCTTCTCCGTCCCCGGCATGGGCCCCCTGCTGACCGACGCCATCCAGCGTTATGACCTGAACGTCGTGCAGACGCTGGTCATCCTGTATGCCGTTCTGGGCATCGTTGGCGTTTTCTTGGGCGATGTGCTGATGATGGTCGTTGACCCCCGTATCACTCTGACTGGAAAGGAGGAAGCTCGCTGATGGCTAAGGCATCTGATTTTGAGGGTAAGAAGCAGGACGAACTGTTCTACTTCGTGGAATACTCTCCGGAAGAGGCTGAGCGCATCGGCTATTCCAACTATTCCTACTGGGGTTCTGTCATCCAGAACTTCCTCAAGCAGAAGGTCGCTGTCTTCTGCCTGATCCTGTTCTTGGCGCTGACGGTCTTTTCCTTTATCGCACTGGCCATCGGCAAGTACGATTACACGGGCCTGATCTCGGATACGAGCAAGGCGTTCATCAAGCCGAACAGCGAATACTGGTTCGGCACCGACAACCTCGGCCGCGACTACTGGTGCCAAGTGTGGTACGCCACGCAGGTGTCCATCCGTCTGGCTCTGGTCGTCGCCGTTGGCGAGAGCATCGTCGGCGTCATCTTTGGCCTGATCTGGGGCTATGTCCGCAGCTTGGACCGCTTCTTCACGGAGCTGTACAACCTGATCGATAACGTGCCCTACATCATCTATATGACCCTGATCGCCCTGATGGTCGGTCAGAGCTTCTGGATCATGGCGATTTCGATGATCGCGATCAACTGGCTGTCCATGGCACGCCGTGTCCGCAACATGGTCTTCATGTTCCGTGACCGCGAGTACAACCTCGCGTCCCGCTGCCTCGGCACCCCGTTGTGGCGTGTTCTGACCAAGAACATCCTGCCGTATCTGGTCTCTGTCATCATCCTGCGCATGGCGCTTTCCATCCCCGGCACCATCAATCTGGAGTCTACGCTGTCCTACCTCGGCCTCGGCCTTGGCATCGAAACTCCGTCTCTGGGCCTGCTCCTGAGCAAGGTGCGCGGCTTCTTCCTCGATTACCCGTACCTGCTGGTCTTCCCTGCATCCATCGTGTCCATCATCTCGATCTCGTTCTACATCATGGGCAACGCTTTGTCGGATGCGGCAGACCCGCGCAACCACGTTTGATAGATTGGAGAGAGAAACGTAAATGGATAGACAACCGATTATCTCTGCCAAAGACGTGGAGATCACTTTTAGTCTGCGCGGACGCAAGCTGAACGCCATCCGCAAGTGCTCGCTGGATCTGTACGACGGCGAGACCCTTGCCATCGTGGGCGAGTCCGGTTCGGGCAAGTCCGTATTCACCAAGACCTTCGTGGGCATGCTGGACGCCAACGGTTCCATCACCGGCGGCTCCATCCTGTTCGAGGGCCGCGACATGACCAAGTTCACCGAAAAGGATTGGCTGGGCGTGCGCGGCAAGAAGATCGCCATGGTCATGCAGGACCCGATGACCAGCCTGAACCCGCTGAAGAAGATCGGCAAGCAGATTCAGGAGAGCATCGAGCACCATCAGGGCCTGAAGGGTGAGGCCGCCAAGAAGGCGGCCATCGAGATGCTGGCCAAGGTCGGTATCCCTGACCCGGAGCGCCGCTATGACCAGTACCCCCACGAGTTTTCCGGCGGTATGCGCCAGCGTGTCGTCATCGCCATTGCAGCGGCTTGCCGCCCGCAGGTGCTGATCTGCGACGAGCCCACCACTGCGCTGGACGTGACCATTCAGGCACAGATCCTGCAGCTGATCCGTGATCTGCAGAAGGAGCTGGGCATGTCGGTCATCTACATCACCCACGACCTTGGCGTTGTGGCGAATGTGGCCGACCGTGTGGCTGTTATGTACGCCGGTCAGATCGTGGAGTACGGCACCGTGGAGGAGATCTTCTACGACGCTTGGCACCCCTACACTTGGGCACTGCTTCAGGCGCTGCCCCAGCTGGGCACCAAGGGTGAGAGCCTCCCCACCGTGGACGGCACTCCCCCGAACCTGTTCAACGAGATCAAGGGCGATGCCTTCGCCCCCCGCAACAAGCATGCGCTGGCCATCGACTTCGTGGCAGAACCGCCGTTCTTCCAAGTGTCCGAGACCCACGCAGCAAAGACTTGGTATCTGGACCCGCGGGCGCCCAAGATCGAGCGTCCGCACTCCATCCAGAACCTTCGTGAGAAAATGGGAAAGATGGGAGGTTCCAACTTAAATGGCTGAACGTGAAAAGCTGATTGAGCTGAAAGACCTTCAGATCACCTTTGGCTCCGGCAAAAAGAAATTCGTCGCAGTGGATCATGTCAATTTCGACATCTACAAGGGCGAGACCTTCTCGCTGGTCGGCGAGTCCGGCTCCGGCAAGACCACCATTGGCCGTGCCATCTGCCGCATCAACCCGACTTCCGGCGGCGACATCTTCTTCAAAGGCCAGAAGATCAATGGCCGTATCTCCAAGGAGCTGGACAAGGAAGTTATCCGCAAGATCCAGATGATCTTCCAAGACCCCATGGCTTCCCTGAACGAGCGCGCCAAGGTCGAGTACATCGTGGCCGAGGGTCTGCTGAACCACCACCTGTACAAAGATCAGGACGACCTGCACAACAAGGTCATGGATGCGCTGCACGAAGTCGGCTTGCTGCCGGAGTTCGCTTCCCGCTTCCCCCACGAATTCTCCGGCGGCCAGCGCCAGCGTATCGGCATTGCACGCGCTCTGGTCATGCAGCCGGAGTTCATCGTGGCCGACGAGCCCATCTCGGCTCTGGACGTCTCCATCCGCGCACAGGTGCTGAACCTGCTGAACACGATGAAGAAGAGCCGCGGCCTGACGTACCTGTTCATCGCCCACGACCTGTCGGTGGTCCGGTTCATCTCGGACCGCATCGCCGTCATCAGCAAAGGCCGCATCGTGGAGCTGGCTGAGGCGGAGGAGCTGTTCCTCCATCCGCTGCACCCCTACACCAAAGCCCTGCTGAGCGCTGTTCCCATCCCCGACCCCGCACTGGAGAAGAACAAGAAACTGCTTGTTTATGATCCGTCCGTGCACGATTACAGCGTGGATAAGCCAGTCTGGGAAGAGATCGCCAACGGACACTTCGTCTATGGCAACCAGCGTGAGCTGGAAGGCTACCGCAAGGAATACGAAAGCCAGTTCTAAGCTGGACCGCTTTCCGGTATTTTAACACAAATGCCCCGCCGCTTGAGGGAATCCTCAGCGGCGGGGTTTTGTGTTGTAACAGAATCGGGAAGATTTTATATCCCGGCCAATATAAAAGCGCCCCGCAGACCTTCGGAGAAGGCCCTGCGGGGCGCTTTGCGTTTGCTTTTGGATTTAGGCGGGAGAAATCCTTACTCCACGATGATGCTCTTACCGCTCATCTCTGCGGGGACAGGGAGGCCGATATAGGGCAGCATGGTGGGGGCGATGTCGGCGAGGCAGCCGCCCTCACGGAGCTTCACGTCGCCGCAGCCGATGGCCACAAAGGGCACCACGTTGGTGGTGTGGGCGGTGAAGGGCGTGCCGTCCGGGTTCTTCATCTTCTCGGCATTGCCGTGATCGGCGGTCAGGAAGGCGCAGCCGCCCGCATCCAGCACAGCGGTGACAACTTCCTTGACGGCGGCATCCACGGCCTCTACGGCCTTCACAGCGGCCTCAAAGACGCCGGTGTGGCCGACCATGTCGCAGTTGGCGAAGTTCAGGATGATGACGTCATACTTGCCGCTCTCGATCCGCTTCTTGCACTCGGCTGCGACCTCCGGAGCGCTCATCTCCGGCTTCAGGTCGTAGGTGGCCACCTTCGGGCTGGGGATCACGCAGCGGTCCTCGCCCTCGTAGGGAGCCTCAACGCCGCCGTTGAAGAAGAAGGTGACATGGGCGTACTTCTCGGTCTCGGCAATGCGCAGCTGAGTCTTGCCATTCTCGGACAGGTACTGGCCCAGAACGTTCTTCAGCTCCACAGGCGGATAGGCGACCTCGCAGTTGGGCATGGTGGCATCATATTCGGCCATGCAGACATAGTTCACCTGCTTGCGGCCGCCGCGGCGCTCAAAGCCGGTGAAAGCGTCGTCGCAGAAGATACGGGTCATCTGGCGGGCACGGTCGGGGCGGAAGTTCATAAAGATCACAGTGTCGCCGTCCTGCACGCGGCCGCCCTCACAGGTGACGCAGGGCAGAACGAACTCATCGGTCTTGTCTGCTGCATAGGAAGCCTCGATGGCCTCGGCAGCGTTGGCGGCATGATTACCCTCGCCGTAGACAAAGGCAGCATATGCCTTCTCTTCACGATCCCAGTTGTTATCGCGGTCCATGGCGTAGTAACGGCCGGAGACGCTGGCGATCTTGCCGATGCCCAGCTCGTCCAGCTTGGCCTGCAGGTCGGCCAGGAAGCCCTTGCCGGAGTGCGGGTCGGTATCACGGCCATCGGTGATGCAGTGCAGGTAAATGTTCTTTGCACCCAGATGTTTTGCCATTTCCAGCACGCCGAACCAGTGGTCTGCGTGGCTGTGCACACCGCCGGTGCCCACCAGACCCATCAGATGGATGGCCTTGCCGGCATCGATGGCAGCCTTCATGTTCTTGACCAGAACCGGGTTCTGGAGCATCTCGCCGTCCTTGATGGACTTGGTGATGAGGGTGAGCTGCTGGTACACGATGCGGCCAGCGCCCATGTTGGTGTGGCCGACCTCGGAGTTGCCCATCTGGCCATCGGGCAGGCCGACGGCCATGCCGGAAGCATCGATGGTGGTCATGGGATATTTTGCCATCAGAGCATCGAGATGGGGCTTCTTGGCGGCGACCACGGCGTTGCCGAAGGTCTCATCCGGCACCCAGCCGAAGCCATCCATGATGCACAGAAGAACAGGTTTCTTTGCCATAAAAATGAATCTCCTTTGATTTGAGAACACTATTTTCAATAAAAACAAGGGGCAGCGCCTGCAATGTGCCCGATAGAGCGCATTCTCCGCAGCTACCCCTCATCCGGCACTTCGTGCCGCCTTTCCGCAGTGGAAAAGGCTTATTTTGCGGTTTTATCAGCCCTTGGTGGCTGCGTTGACGATCACTGCAAAGTCGGGAGCCTTCAGGGATGCGCCGCCGATCAGGCCGCCGTCCACGTCCTTCTTGCTCAGCAGCTCTTCGCAGTTCTTGGCGTTCATGCTGCCGCCGTACTGGATGGTGGTAGCCTCAGCCACAGCCTCACCGTACACCTCGCCGATCACCTTGCGGATCTGGCCGCAGACTTCCTCAGCCTGATCGGCGGTAGCGGTCTTGCCGGTGCCGATGGCCCAGATGGGCTCGTAAGCGATCACGACATTTGCCATCTGCTCAGCGGTCACATCACGCAGAGCGATCTTGGTCTGCATACGCACCAGCTCTTCGGTCACGCCCTCTTCGCGCTGCTGCAGGCTCTCGCCCACGCAGATGATGACCTTCAGACCGGCGTTCAGAGCAGCCAGAGCGCGCTTGTTCACGGTCTGGTCGGTCTCGGCGAAGTACTGGCGGCGCTCAGAGTGGCCCACAATGACGTACTCCACGCCCAGATCTACCAGCATGTCAGCGCTGATCTCGCCGGTGAAAGCGCCGGACTTCTCGAAGTGAACATTCTCAGCACCCACATGGATGTTGGTGCCCTTGGTCTTTTCCACAGCGGTGACCAGGTCGGTGTAGGGGGTGCAGATGACGACCTCGCAGCCTGCGTCCTGCACGGCGGGCACCAGCTCGTCCACCAGAACAGCAGCCTCGGAGGCGGTCTTGTTCATCTTCCAGTTGCCTGCAATGATTGCCTTACGCTTTGCCTTATCCATGATACTCTATCTCCTTTATTTACCTTCTACTTCTATATGTGCAGTCTGTGCACAAACAAAAAGGTGCGGCGGCGCTAAAGCCGCCGCACCCATTTACGATGCCGGAAAAATTATGCGTTCTGGATGACTGCGATGCCGGGCAGCTCCTTGCCCTCCAGATACTCCAGAGAAGCGCCGCCGCCGGTGGAGATGTGGGTCATCTTGTCGCCCAGACCCATCTGCTGCACAGCTGCTGCGCTGTCGCCGCCGCCGATGACGGTGGTAGCGTCGCTCTCAGCCATAGCCTTGGCAACAGCCAGAGTGCCGGCTGCCAGAGTGGGGTTCTCGAACACGCCCATGGGGCCGTTCCACACCACGGTCTTGGATGCCTTGACAGCATCGGCAAACAGCTTCATGGTCTCGGGGCCGATGTCGCAACCCTCCATGTCAGCAGGGATGACTTCGGCACCTTCACCCCTGATAT
>ENA-USTZ01000170-USTZ01000170.1-human-gut-metagenome-genome-assembly--contig:-NODE-170-length-32065-cov-4.608134_pt1 | contig 32065 bp, 29 predicted proteins | sample MGYA00250049_ERZ773375 | MGnify/ENA primary metagenome ERZ773375 (study PRJEB29103, sample SAMN06111956) | human gut metagenome | biome: human gut; feature: ankylosing spondylitis patient; material...
GATGCTGTGTTTCACGTCCGGGGTGTGAAATTCCGAAAACCAAAATTCCATGGTTCATTCCCCCTTATGCCAGTACGTTCAGATGCAGGATGTCCGGGTCTTCGGGGCCGGTCATGCTGCAGCCCTTGGCTTTGGCGTACTCAATGTAATTCAGGATCTCCTTGGTGATCCGTTCGCCGGGGGCCAGAATGGGGATGCCCGGCGGGTAGCACATGACGAACTCACTGCACACCATGCCCTCGGTCTCCCGTAAGGGAAGGCTCTTTTTCGGGGCGTAGAACGCCTCCTGCGGGCTGGCGGCCACCACCGGGTCGATGTATTCCTGACTGAGCAGCCCGGCTCCGTCGGTGCGGTAGCGGCGCTTGATCTCAGCCAAGGCGCTGACCAGCCGCTCCACTTCCTGCGGACGGTCGCCGATGGACAGGTAGGCCAGAATGTTGCCGATGTCGCCGAACTCGATCTGGATGTCGTACTCGTCGCGGAGGATATCGTAGACCTCGATGCCCGCAAGGCCGATGTCCAGCGTGTGCACGCTGAGCTTGGTGGTGTCGAAGTCAAAGACGGAGTTGCCGTTGCACAGCTCCTTGCCGAAAGCGTAGTAGCCGCCCACGGCGTTGATCTCCTCCCGCGCATACTCGGCCATGTCCGCGACCTGATGGAACACCTGCCGCCCCCGCAGTGCGAGGTTGCGGCGGGAGATGTCGAGGCTGGACATCAGCAGATAGCTGCCGGAGGTGGTCTGGGTCAGGTTGATGATCTGGCGCACATAGCCGGGGTGGACGTTGGGGCCGATGAGCAGCAGGCTGGACTGGGTCAGGCTGCCGCCGCTCTTGTGCATGGAGACGGACGCCATGTCCGCCCCCGCTGCCATGGCCGACACCGGCAGGCCGTTGCCGAAGTAGAAGTGGGTGCCGTGGGCCTCGTCGGCAAGGCAGAGCATCCCGGCGTCGTGGGCCATCTTGACGATGGCGCGCAGGTCGGAGCAGATGCCGTAGTAGGTGGGGTTGTTCACCAGCACGGCCACCGCATTGGGGTGCTCCCGGATGGCCTTTTCCACCTGTTCCCGCTTCATGCCCAGCGAAATGCCAAGGCGCTTGTCCACTTCGGGGTTCACATACACCGGCACCGCGCCGCAGAGCACCAGCGCGTTCAGCACGCTGCGGTGCACATTGCGGGGCAGAATGATCTCATCGCCCCGCTTGCAGGCGGTGAGCACCATGCTCTGCACGCTGCTGGTGGTACCGCCCACCATGAGGAACGCGTGGGCAGCGCCAAAGGCGTCTGCTGCCAGCTCCTCTGCTTCCCGGATGACCGATACCGGGTGGCAGAGATTATCCAGCGGCTTCATGCTGTTCACGTCCACGCCCACGCACTGCTGGCCCAGAAAGGCCGTCAGCTCCGGGTTGCCCCGGCCCCGCTTATGGCCGGGCACATCAAAGGGGACCACCCGCATCTGGCGGAACTGTTCCAGCGCCTCGTAAATGGGCGCGCGGCGCTGGTCAAGCTTGGTCCGCGTTCTGCTCTCGTTCATACTCTTCCTCCGTCCTTGGCTCCTTTTGGCAAAACAAAAAGCGCAGATCCTGCACACTGGGATGCAGACCTGCGCTTTCAAAAAGCTGTGAATGCACACGAACAAAGCCCACCGGCAGAAAAGGCCGGAGCAAAGCTGTTTTCGCATGATCCAAAAAGACGGGATGACGAGAGTCTATATAGCAATTACACTTTTACTACTCTTATTGACCGTTTCACAAGTCTGCGCACCGCGATGCACAATTTCATGGTTGTAAAGGAACCAACTTATAAAATCTGAGCTTCAAACTCAATCAATAATGGCGGCAATGCCGCCGGTCGGCAGTGGACCCGGCTGTCCGTATGGCCTTAGCCCCGCTGGGCGGTCCTAGGTAAATTGCTTTGAAAAGACTCTGACGTGCTTTGTCTCTCAAAATCGATTGTTATCGTATCATGTTGTACTTTGTCTGTCAATGATTTTTTTGAAATTTTATGAAATTGTACCTGAATAAGTAATACTTTTTTGCAAAGGCAGACGGGAAAGCTCTGCCACCGGTTTTCGACGCTGTTTGCCATGGGGCCCCAAAAATAGGCCCAAACCTGCGTGAAAGGGGGTGTTTCCTGCGTGAAAAGCGGAAAATTGGCAAAAATTACCCAAAAATTGCTAAATTTTTTTACTTCCAGCCCCGTGCTGCGGGGTCCAGCATTTCGGCGGCGGAGTAGACCAGCGCGTTGCAGATGGCGGCGGCTACGTTGCTGCCGCCCTTGCGGCCCATGGCCGCGATGGCGGGCACGCCATAGGCCTCGCAGACGGCGAAGAGCCGCTCCTTGCTCTCCACTACGTTCACAAAGCCCACCGGCACCCCGATGACCAGCGCGGGCCGCAGCCCGGCCTCGATCAGCTCGGCAATGGTCAAAAGGGCCGTGGGCGCGTTGCCAACGGCGAGGATGGCGCCGGGGTGCTCCGCCGCCGCCCGGTGCATGGAAGCCACGGCGCGGGTGGTGCCCGCCGCTTTGGCCGCGGCGGCGACCTCCGGGTCCGCCATGTAACAGAGTGCACTGCCGCCCAGCTTTTTCAGGCCCGGCTTCGTGATGCCCGCCAGCGCCATGTTGGTGTCGGTGACGATGGGGGTCCCGGCGCGGAGCGCGGCCACCCCCGCCGCCACAGCCCCCGGCGTGAAGCGGAGGTTCTGGGCGTAATCAAAATCCGCCGTGGTGTGGATGACCCGCTTGACCACCGGGGCTGTCTCCGGCGGCGGGGTCAGGCCCAGTTCGGCCAGCTCGGCGGTGATGATGGAAAGGCTCGTCCGCTCAATGTCGGCGGGCAGATGATGTTGTGGGGTCATAGCTGCTCCTTTCGGGCAAGGCCCATGGCGGCATACAGGGCGTCCATGTCCAGCGCCTTGCGCACCCCCTCGGCCAGAAGGTCGAATTGCTGCTGGCGGTACTGCTCCATGGGCATCAGGGCGGCGGTGTCGGGGGCAATGCCCTTCCGCGCGCATAAAGCGGCCACTAGCTTTTCGGTCAGCTCGCCGGTGTCGAACAGGCCGTGCAGATAGGTGCCAAAGACCGTATCCTGCACACAGCCTTCGGGGGTGCCGTCCGCCTGTGTGCAGAAGGGGAGGCCCTCCACCTCGGTGCGGCCGGTGTGGATCTCGTAGCCCGTCAGCGCGGCCCCGGCAAAGGGGGCGGCGGTGGCTTCTGCCGTGACCTGCGCCCGCCGCTTCCGGGCGGTGAAGGTGGTGCGGGTGGGCAGCAGCCCCAGCCCGCGCAGGGTCTGGGCGCGGCCGCTCTCGGTGCCGTCGGGGTCGGCGAGGGTCTGCCCCAGCATCTGATAGCCGCCGCAGACGCCCAGCACGGGGGTGCCCCGCGCGGCCAGCTTGAGCAGCGCCGGTTCCAGCCCGGACTGCCGCAGCCAGAGCAGGTCGTCCACGGTGTTCTTGGTGCCGGGCAGGATCACAAGGTCCGGCGTGCCGAGGGTGTGGGCGTTTTGTACATACCGCACGCCCAGCAGCGGGTGCTGTTCCAGCGGCATGAAGTCGGTGAAGTTCGAGATGTGGGGCAGGCGGAGGATGGCGATATCCAAGGGCTTGACGGTCTTGCCGGCCTCCAGCCGCTGGGAGAGGGAGTCCTCGTCCTCGATATCCACCTTCAGGTAGGGCACCACGCCCAGCACGGGCAGATGGGTCTTTTCCTCCAGCATGGCAAGGCCGGGGCGGAGGATCTCCACGTCCCCACGAAATTTATTGATGATAAGGCCCTTGATGCGGGCACGCTCGTCGGGTTCCAGCAGCTCCACGGTGCCGTAGAGCTGGGCGAAGACGCCGCCGCGGTCGATGTCGCCCGCCAGCAGCACCGGCGCGTCCACCAGCTTCGCCAGCCCCATGTTCACGATGTCGTCGGCCTTCAGGTTGATCTCCGCCGGGCTCCCGGCCCCTTCGATCACAATGATGTCCACGGCTTCGGCAAGGCTGTTGTAGGCCGCGAGGATGTCCGGGATGAGAGATCTCTTCATCTTGAAGTAGGCGGCGGCGGGCATCTGGCCCCGCACTTCGCCGTTTACGATGACCTGACTGCCCACGTCGCTGCTGGGCTTGAGCAGGATGGGGTTCATCCGCACGTCGGGCTCGATGCCCGCCGCTTGGGCCTGTACCACCTGCGCCCGGCCCATTTCCAGCCCGTCGCGGGTGACAAAGCTGTTCAGCGCCATGTTCTGACTTTTGAAGGGGGCGGTGCGGTAGCCGTCCTGCGCAAAAATGCGGCAGAGCGCCGCGCAGAGCAGACTTTTGCCCGCGCCGCTCATGGTCCCCTGCACCATGATGCAGCTTGCTTTGCTCATCGGATCACCTCCGCAAGGGTCTTCAGCAGTCGTTCGTTTTCAGGCCCGGTGCGCACGGCGGTGCGGTACCAGCTGGCGTCAAGGCCGGGGTAATTGGCGCAGCTGCGCAGGACCACGCCCTTTTGCCGCAGCGCCTCGCCCAGCGTCTCCGGCCCTTGGAAAAGCAGATAGTTTGCCCGGCCCTCCAGCACCCGCAGCCCCAGCGCCCGCAGCCCGGCGGTCAGCCGGGGGCGCTGCTGGGCGAGGAGGGCGCGGACCCGGTCCACATAGGCGGTCTCGTCCAGCGCGGCCAGCCCCGCCGCTTGGGCAAGGCTGGAAACGCCCCACGGCTGCCCGGCGGCACCCATGGCGTCCAGCAGGGCGGGGTCTGCGCTCAAAGCGTACCCCAGCCGGACGCCCGCCATGCCGTAGAGCTTGGTGAAGGCCTTCAGGATCAGCAGATTCCCGCTGCCCAGCAGGGGCTTTGCGGTGAGCGAAGCGTGGTCGGGCAAAAAATCGAGGAAACATTCGTCCAGCAAAAGAAGCGCCCCGCAGGCGGTGCACTTCTCCAAGATGCGGGCCACAAGGGCGGGGGGCGTCAACTGGCCGGTGGGGTTGTTGGGCTGGCAGAGGAACACCATGTCCACGCTGTCATCGATGGCATCGCAGAAGGTCTCCGTCACCGCGAAGTCGTCGGCCTCCCGCAGAAAACAGCGCTCCACCGTGCAGCCGACCGTTTCCAGTGCGGCGGCATATTCCGCAAAAGTAGGGGCTGTGACCAGCGCCTTGCGGGGGCGCTTGGCCCACACCAGCCGGAAGATCAGGTCCGCCGCGCCGTTGCCGCAGAGGAGCTGTTCCGCCGGAACGCCCTCGTGTGCGGCCAGCTTTTCCCGCAGGGCGCGGCAAAAAGGGTCGGGGTAGCGGTCCGCCGTGGCAAGGGCTGCGGTGATGGCCTTGGCCACCCCCTCCGGCAAGCCCAGCGGGCTGACGTTGGCCGAAAAATCCAGCGGGTCGCGGCCAAACTCGGCGCGGTAGCCCGCCCAGTCGCCGCCATGTACGAATTGCATGGAAACATCTCCTTCCGCAAAGCATGATCGAGAGGGCGGGCCTGTCACAAAATCGCCCGCACCGCCAGCCCAACTGCCAGCGCCAGCACACTTTCGGCGTACATCATCCGGTTGGCGCGGCGGATGTCCTCCGGCTCAATGGGCCGGAGCGGGTCGCCGATGGTAGGTTTTGCGTAATACTCGCCGAAATAGTAGGCTGGCCCGGCCAACTGGACGCCCAGCGCCCCGGCACAGGCGCTCTCGGTCTGGGCGCTGTTGGGGCTGGCGTGGCAGCGCCGGTCCCGCCGCCAGATGCGCCATGCGCCCTTCGGGCTGTTCCCGGTCAGGGCCGCAGCGGCGCACCAGAGCAGCCCGGCCAACCGGCTGGGCAGATAGTTCGCCACATCGTCGAGTTTTGCGGGATCTACACTCTTTCCCTACACGACGCTCTTCCGATCTGTTTTGCGGGGGCGCGGCCAAAGTAAAGGTACTTCTCATTTTTGTAGCCCAGCATACTGTCCATCGTGTTGATGGCCTTGTAGGTCAGTGCCAGCGGGGCCCCGCCAAGGAGCATATACAGCAGCGGCGCAATGACGCCGTCGCTGGCGTTCTCGGCCACAGTCTCCACGGCGGCTTTGGTCACCCCTTCCAGCGTCAGGTTCTGGGTGTCCCGCCCTACGATGCGGCTGACCGCCTTGCGGGCGGCGGGCAGGTCGGGCTTGATGAGCGCGCGGTAGACGTTGGTGCTCTCCTGCGCCAGACCCTTTGCGGCCAGCGCCTGTCCGCACCAGAACATCTGCACCGCCAGCCCCAGCCATGGGCTGAGCTTTGCCGCGCCGAGGCAGACGAGGCTGGTGAGCAGAAAGGTGCCCACGGGCAGGGTGAAAGCCACCACCGCCCCGCCCAGCAGCTCGCCCTGCGGCGTTTGGGGCAAGCGGGCCCGCAGCCGCTTTTCCAGCGCCGAGATGGCTTTGCCCATCAGTACGACGGGGTGGGGGAGCCATGGGGGGTCGCCGAAAAGGGTGTCCAGCACAAAGCCCCCCAGAACTGCTTCGCCGATCATCGGGCCGCCTCCTTCGTGTACTGCACCGTTTTCACAAGGTGCAGGATGCGGTGCGCGGCCCAGTCGCGGGCATCCAGCAGATAGCCGCCCGCGTTGGGGGCGCACCAGTGGTAATAGTCCTCGTGGGGCAGGGCGTAGCGCTCCATCGCTGCCATTTGGGTGCCGCCGTGGGCGAGGATGACCAGCATCTCTTCGCCGTCGGCCAGCGCCTTGTCCACCAGCGCGGAAAATGCCCGGCAGACCCGCCCGGAGAAGCGTGCCTTCGTCTCGCCGTCGGGGCAGGGACTTTCGCAGTTGGCGTCCACCCATGCCAGATAGTCGGGGTCGTGCTCCATCTCGATGAAATTGCGGCCCTCGAAGCTGCCAAAGCACATCTCCTGCAGGTCGCGCACCTCCACGAGGTCGGCCTCCGGGAAGAGCACTTCGGCGGTCTGCCGGGTGCGGCAGAGGGGCGTGATGTAGACGGTTTTCGGCTGGATGTCGACCCGGCAGAGCTGGGCCCGGCCTTCGGGCGAGAGCGGGATGTCCCGCTGGCCCTGATAGCGCTTTTCGGCGTTGTAGGCGGTCAGCCCGTGGCGCAGCAGATAGATCAGCATGGGGGCAGTTCTCCTTTCAGAATGGTGGGGATGCCGCAGAACATCTGTACGACGCATTGGGCCCGGCTGGCCAGCAGACAGGCCAGCCGCCCGGCAGCTTCCCGCGCGGCCCGCTCCCCGGCGTCCACAGGGACCACGCCGCCGCCCACCTCGGTGGCGATCACGATATCATAGGCGGCGAGTTTGTCCGCGAGTTGCTCCAGATCGTCCGCATCCTTTGCAAGGTTCTGCACCTCGGCGATGCGGGTGCCCGGCAGGGCGTTTGCAAAGGTGCGCTTGCCGCTGTACAGCGGCCCGGTGATGAAGATCATAACAGCCCTCCCCATTGGCACGCACACAGCGCCGCCAGCATCCACAGCTCGGCTTTCTGCAAAAACCACCCGGCCAGATCGCCGGTGATGCCGCCAAACTGCTTTTTGGAAACAACGTAATAACGAGCAAAGATAAGAACCGCCGCCAGCGCCAGCCCCCAGCCGCCCAGCGCTGTCAGCGCGGCGCAGAGGGCGAAGGCCAGCCCGAACAGAACGCTGCGGACAGTCTCTCGGTCCGCCGCTGAAGCAAAGGTGTGGGCGAGGCCGGTGTTCTTCGCCATGGGGAAAGCGGCCACGGCAAGGCCGGAAAGTGCCCGCTCCAGCACCAGCGCCAGCGTCCAGAGGAACCCTGTGCGCGGGGTAAACTGCACGGCGGTGCACAGCGCAAAATAAGCGAGGAAATAACTGCACAGCCGGATCACGGCAAAGGCCCCGCAGTGGGGGTCCTTCAGGATTTCCAGCTTCTTTTCCCGGTCGCCGTAGCTGGAAAGGGCGTCGCAGGTGTCGGCGTAGCCGTCCAGATGGATGCCGCCCGTGACCCAGACCGGGAGCAGACAGAACCCGCCCGCTTTCACCAGCGCCGGGAGCGGCAAGGCCCCGCACAGGGACCACAGCCCGCCGATGACCAGCCCGATGAGGGGGAAGGCGCACATCGAGTACCGCATATTCTTTTCGTTCCACTCGAACTGCGGCACCGGCACAGCGGAAAACATCGCAAAGGCCACCGCAATGGTCTGGAAAAAGATCATGATTTCGCTCCTTTATAAGAGACCGGGATGCCGCACACCACCCGCACCACAGCGTCGGCGCGGGCCGCCAGCCCATTGTTGACCTGCGCCAGTGCTTTCAGGTAGCGGTCGGTGTCGCCCGCATAGCCGGCCCCGCCGCTGAACACCTCGTTCGAGACGACGATGAGGTGTTCGCATTGTGCGGCCAATTGGGAAAGCCCGTCCAGAATGGCCGAAGCGGTGGCTTCGCCCGCACCGGCAGGGTCATACAGTTCGTTGGCGGTCAGGTTGCCGAGGTCTTCCAGCAGGGCGGTGCCCCGCGCGGGGAGCCGGACGGCGTCAAGATGCAGCGGGCACTCCACGGTCTCAAACTGTTTTTTGGCCCGCATTTGGCGGTGCTTTTCCACCCGCGCGGCACACTCGGCGTCCCACACCTGCATGGTGGCGAGGTAATAGCGGGGAAGAGCTGTTTTCAGCACCAGCGATTCGGCGTATTCGCTTTTTCCGCTGGCCGCGCCGCCCAGCACCAGCGTCAGCATTGGGGAGTATACGGCGTGATGCCGCCCTCCGCGAAGGAATAACAGTGGTCATAAACGGCAAGCGCCATATCCCACAGCGGGATGGACGCCACCGCGCCGGTGCCCTCGCCGAGGTGGAACCCGGCGGTCAGGAGCGGGGCCTTGCCCAGTGCTTCCAGCACCAGCCGCGCCGCCGGTTCGGAGGAACAGTGGCTGGCGAAAACGGCCTTGGCAGCGGCGGGGCAGAGCCGCACGGCACAGAGCGCCGCGACCCCGCTGATGAAGCCGTCCATCAGGACGGGAATCCCTTCCAGCGCCCCGCCGAGGAAAACGCCGCACAGGCCCGCAAGGTCGAACCCGCCAAGCTTCGCGAGGACGTCGAGGGGGTCAGCGGCGTCGGGCGTGTTGACCGCGATGCCTCGGCGGATGGCGTCTGTTTTGCGGGCAAGCCCTTCATCGGAGAGGCCCGCGCCCCGGCCGGTCATGGTTTCGATGGGCTGGCCCAGCAGCACCGCTGCCACCGCGCTGGAGGTGGTGGTGTTGCCGATGCCCATCTCGCCGGTGGCCAGCAGCTGCACGCCCTGCGCCTTCTGGGCACGGACGAGGGCGATGCCCGCCGCGATGGCGTCGATCGCTTCGGGGCGGGTCATGGCAGGGCCTTGGGTGAAGTCCTGCGTCCCGGCGGCGATGCGGCAGTTGACCACACCGGGCACCGGGTCCCCGGCCATGCCCATGTCCACGGGCACGACCTTGCACCGGGCCGTTTTTGCCATCTGGCAGACACTGGTCTGCCGGGCAGCAAGGTTTTCGGCCACGGCGCGGGTCACGCTCTGGTCGGTCTGGCTCACGCCCTGCGCCACCACGCCGTTGTCGGCGCAGAGGACCAGCACGGCCCGGCGGGAAAGATCAAGCTGGGCCGTGCCGGTCAGCGCGGCGGCTTCTTCCAGCAGCGTTTCCAGCGCACCGAGGCCGCCCAAGGGTTTTGCGAGGCTGGCCCAGTGGGCGTGGGCGGCGGCGCGGGCCGCTTCGTCGGGCGGGGTGATAGTGGAAAGAAGCTGGTTCAGTTCCGGTTCTGTCATGGGTTCGGCTCCTTTTGAAGATAAGATCGGGCGGCGGTCACGAACCGCCGGGGCAGGGAAGTGCCCGCCCAATACAAATGCGGGAAGCCCGCATAGAAATGCTCATTTGCAAAGCCGCAGGGCCAGCTCCGGCCATCGGCTTTCCGAGCGGTGAAGGCGTCGCCGTTCGCGGTGGTGTCCCAGTGGTGGAACTCGTGGACGGGGAGCGCTTCGCCGCGGCGGAACAGCATACTGTCCGCCTGTGCGGTCAGGGCGGCGTAGCCAAACCGCACGAGTTTGCCGACCCGGAAGCCCTGCCCCGGCAGCACGCCCGCCATGGGATAGGCGGTGCCGTCGGCATCTTCCAGCGACTGCCCCAGATAGAGGAAGCCGCCGCATTCGGCCGCGGTGGGCAGACCGCCCTCGATGGCGGCGCAGAGGGCGCAGCGCAACGGTTCGTTCTCACACAGCGCCTTGGCGTGCAGTTCCGGATAGCCGCCCGGCAGGTAGACCCCGCCGATGCCCTCCGGCAGGGCGGCATCGTGCAGGGGGCTGAAAAAGACAAGCTCAGCGCCCGCCGCCCGCAGTGCGTCCAGCGTCTCGGCATAGGTGAAGCAGAACGCTTCGTCCTTTGCCACCGCGATGCGCACCGTCGGTGAGGCAGGAGTCAGAAAATCGGGCAGGGGCGAAACGGGGGCGGGAAGGCTCGTCAAAGCGAGGAGCCGCTCCCAGTCCAGCGTGGCAGAAACTGCTTCGGCGAGACGCTCGATCTTCTCCTGTAGACCGGAAACTTCCTCCGCCGTTTTCAGCCCCAGATGGCGGCTCTCCACAACGGCGTCGGGCAAATGGGGCAGATAGCCCAGCACGGGCAGCCCGGTCTCCCGCTCCAGCAGGGGGGCAAGCAGTTGGTGCAGACGGGGGGAGCAGTCGTTGAGGAGGAGACCCGCCAGATGACTCGGCGTCCGGAAATTTTTCAGCCCGTTGATCTGAGCCGCCAGCGTCACACTGGCCCCTTTGGGCTGGACCACCAGCAGAACGGGGAGACCGAGGGTATCCGCCAGCGCCCACGCGCTTGCGGCGGTGGTACAGTTGAGCCCGTCATAAAAGCCCATGGCTCCCTCGCAGAGGGCGGCATCATGCCCGGCGGCATAGTGGGCGTACAGGGCCCGCACCGTGTCCGGCGCCGAGAAGAACAGGTCGAGGTTGTGGCTGTCCACCCGGAGAGCGGAGCGGTGGAACATCGGGTCGATGTAGTCGGGCCCGGATTTGAAGGCGCAGGGCCAAAACCCACGCTTCTTCAGCGCCGCCAGCAGGGCACAGGTCAGGGTGGTCTTTCCGCTGCCGGAAGCGGGGGCCGCAAGGACGAACTGGATCATTTTCGTTCCCCCGTGATCAGAAAAATGGGGTTGTTGGCCATCAGGAGATGGAGCTTGCCTGCCGGTCTGGTACGGCTGACGGCAAGCTGGGTTACTTCGGCAGTCTGTCCATGAGCCGCCAGCGCCGCAATGGCCGCACTCAGGGTCTCCAGCGCAATGGCGGAGATGCACAGGCGGGCGTTCGGGTTCTTGGCAAGGGCGGCGTCCACCACCTCGGCCATGCTGCCTTTGGTGCCGCCGATGAAGACGGCGTCCGGTGCGGGCAGGTCGGCCAGAACCTGCGGGGCGGTCCCCTCGATCAGGGACAAATTATAGGCGTGGAATTTCTCCCGGTTCTGGCGGATGAGGGCACAGGCGTCGGGGGCGCACTCCACCGCGTAGACGTGCCCGCGCGGTGCGGCCAGCGCCAGTTCGACGCTGACGCTTCCGGTCCCGGCCCCGACATCCCAAAGGGTATCCGTAGGCCGGACAGCCAGCTTCGCCAGTGCGGCGGCGCGGACTTCCTGCTTCGTCATGGGGACCTCTCCCCGGATGAAGGCATTATCCGGGAAGCCGGGGGTTCGCCGGGCAGGGAGGACGGTGTGCTCGATGAGCAGAACGCTCAGGGGGGCACAGGCGTTTGCGGCAAGGGTCTGCGCTGTACCGAATGCGAGATGTTCCTGCGGTGTACCGAGGTTTTCACCTATGATCGCATGGGCGTTCCCAAGGCCCGCATCGGCCAGTTTGGCGCAGAGGGTGGCGGGCGTTTCGGTGCCGCCGGTCAAAAAGAACACCGGGCGGCCTTCGGCGGTCAGGCACTCGGCTGCCGGGTCACAGGCACAGCCGTGGGCCGAGACGAGCTTCCAATCCTGCCACGGGCGGCCAATGGCAGCAGAGAGAAGCTGCACGCTGGAAAGGCCGGGCAGCACCCGCGCCGAAATGCCGAAGGCCCGCAGCATGGGCAGCAGCTTGGAAGCACCGGAATAAAACCCGGTGTCGCCGCTGTAAAGAAGGGCCGCATTTGCTGCCGGAAACTCGGAAAGGCAGGACAAAATATTCTCCGGTTTATAGAATGCTTTCCGGTTCTCGGTGCAGCCGGTGGGCAGATGTTCCAGCAGCCGTTTTGCCCCGATGATGAGGTCGGCGCTCTGCAGGGCGGCAAGCCCCTGCGCCGTGAGCAGTTCCGGTGTGCCGGAACCCATCCCAATCAGTGTGACCATCCCAAAGCCTCCTTGCAGCGTGCCAGAATTTGTGCGGCAGTTTCTCCCTTTTCAGCCGGGCGGCGGAGCACCACGAGCTGTGCGCCCATGTCCTGCGCGGCCTGTACCTTTTCGGCAAAGCCGCCCGCTGCGCCGCCGTCCTTTGTGACGAGGAAACGGATGTGGAACTGCTCCATCAGCGCCCGGTTCAGCGCGTAGGAGAAGGGTCCCTGCATCGCAAGGATGTTTTTGTGGGGAATGTGAGCGGCTTCACAGGCGGCGATGCCGTCCAGCGTGGGCAGAACGCGGGGGAACAGCCGCGCCGGGTCGATGCTGGAAAAGGCAGCAAGCTCCTTGGCCCCGGTGGCCAGCAGGACATTACCCTGTGTTTCGGCGAGAAACTCCGCCGCGTGCATGGCCGACTGGAACACCATGCTTCCTGCCGGGAGGGGGCTTTCGGCCCGCAGCAGCCGGTGGTATTCGATCTGCGCCGTTTTGCACGCCGCCGCAATGTTTTTGGTGGCATCCACTGCATAAGGGTGGGTGGCGTCCACGCAGAGGTCGGCCCCTTTCAAAAGGCCGGCCATTTCCTCCGGTGTCAGCCGTCCGCAGTGCACTGTGATGCCGGACAAACTGCCCTGTTCCTCGGCCCCCAGCGGGGTCGCCACGCTGACGAGGACGTCAGCCCCCAGCGCAGCCAGCTCTTTGGAAAAAATGCGGCCCTCGGTGGTGCCGCTGAAGACGACTGTTTTCATCCGCGATACCCCCTCGGTGTAACCATCCGGCCGCTGAGCTGTTTTGTCTCCGCGTTGCCGATGAAGACGGTGGTGAACATATCCACCGGGGTATGTTCCAGCTCGGCCAGCGTCAGGACGCGGTGGGTCTGGCCCTCCCGCCCGATGTTCCGCACCAAGCCGCAGACGGTCTGGGGCGGTTTGCTGTGTTCCAGCAGGATGCGGACTGCTTTTTCAAGGTAGTCCGGCCGCCCCTTGGAGGAGGGGTTGTACAGCGCGATGCAGAAATCGCCCATGGCTGCCGCTGCCAGCCGCCGCTGGATGACCGCCCACGGGGTGAGCCGGTCGGAGAGGGAAAGCACGCAGAAATCATGGGCCAGCGGTGCCCCCAGAACGGCCCCGCCGCTGAGGGCGGCGGTCAGGCCCGGCACCACTTCCACGGCGACATCGGGAAACCGCTCGGCCAATTCCAGCAGGGGGCTGGCCATCCCGTAAACGCCCGCATCGCCGGAGCAGATGAGGGCGACGGTCTTGCCGCTTTGCGCCGTTTCCAGCGCCCAGCGGCAGCGGTCCAGCTCCTTGGTCATGCCGGTGGCGTAATATTCCTTTTCCGGGTAATAGGGGCGCACGAGATCCAGATAGACCGTATAGCCGCACAGCACCTCGGCTTTTTGCAAGGCGCTCTGCGCCTGTGCGGTCAGAAACTGCGGGTCGCCGGGGCCAAGGCCCACCACGAACACGGTGTTATTCATGCTGCCACCTCCAATCTGGGGCATAGGGGCGGAGCGCCAGCGCAAAGGTCACGCCGCCGCCCGCCTGTTTCGGGATGCGGATGGGTCCGCCCGCCGCCAGCACAGCCGCCCGCTCGCACACATTGTCCACGCCGGTAACGCTTTGAACAAAGTGCGAGGGCGTAAAGGTGCCGGGCGCGGCTTGGAGCTGCGCGGCGGAATAAAAGGAAACCTTCCACCGGTGCGCTTGGCAGAACGCCAGCAGCCCCGCTTCGTTTTGTTTCAGGTCGATGCTGGCGGCGGCGCAGATGCAGACAGGGGCAAGGCCGTGGGTTTCGCAGAACGCGGCAAAAGCTGCTTCCAACTGTTCGGTGGTGGTGCCGCGCTTGCAGCCGACGCCCAGCACGCCGATGCGGGGGACAAGGTGCAGCGCATTTCCGGCAGGGAAAAGGGTCAGGGCGAAGTCTGCTGCGTCCTGCGTTTGGGTCGGAATTACCCCCGCAGGAGCCGCGCCGAGAAAGGAAAATTCCGACCAGACGGAAGCGGTCTGTCCGGCCAGCAGTTTCCCACTGACGGCCTTGATCCGCGCCGGTTCCAACACCTGACAATTTTGATGCTTCGCCCACTCGTCCACAGCGAAAATCCCGTTGGCATCCGTCGCCGTGGTGATGACCGGCACCGCCCCGCAGAGCGCAGAAAGCTGGCGTGCCAGATCGTTGGCCCCGCCCAAATGACCGGACAAGATCGGCACCGCGAAGCGTCCGCATTCGTCCAGCACGACCACGGCGGGGTCGCTGGCTTTGCTTTGGCAATGGGGCGCAATGGCCCGCACCGCAATGCCGATGGCTCCCACAAATACCAAGGCATCCGAGCGGACAAACTCCGCCGCTGTCCACTGGGCTAAGGCCGGCCCGCCATGGCCGCAGCGGGTCACGCTGCCGGGCAGGGAAGCGGCCAGTTTTTCAGCCAGCCCCAGTCCCCTTTCGGTGAAGGCGGCGTAGGCGCGGGTCACCGGTCGGCTCCTTTGCGGAACGCGGTGGTAAAGGCGGGGTCGTAGAGCTTGCTGCGCTCGTACCGGGTGCCGAGAAAATCCCCCACCACGATGAGGGCGGTTTTGGTGATGCCGTTCCGGCGGGTGCTCTCGGCCAGCGTTCCGACGGTGCAGCGCACGATTTTCTGTTCCGGCCAGCTTGCCTTATAGACCACGGCGGCAGGGGTAGCGGGGGTGTAAGCGCCCTGCAGCAGCGCTTCCTGCACCTTGTCGATGAGGCCGATGGAGAGGAAAATCACCATGGTCGCCCCGTGGGAAGCAAGGCTTGCCAGCTTTTCCTTTTCCGGTACGGGGGTGCGGCCCTCCATCCGGGTGATGATGACGGTCTGGCTGACGGTGGGCAGGGTGTACTCGGCGTTCAGGGCCGCCGCCGCCCCGCAGAAGCTGGAAACGCCGGGGGTATCATCGTAGGAAATTCCGGCAGCGTCAAGGGCGTCCATCTGCTCCCGGATGGCACCGTAGAGACAGGGGTCGCCGGTGTGGAGCCGCACGGTGGTCTTGCCTGCCGCTTCCGTCTGCCGCATGACGTCGAGCACCTGTTCCAGCGTCATCTCGGCGCTGTTGTAAAGGGCGCAGCCGGGCTTTGCCAGCCCCAGCAGGGCGGGATTGACAAGGCTCCCTGCATAAATGATGCAGTCTGCCCCTTGCAGAAGGGCGGCTCCGCGCTGGGTGATAAGGTCCGGCGCACCGGGTCCGGCTCCGACAAAATGTACCATAATGCGTTACTCCTTCCAGTGCTGCAATAACTGTGCGGCGGCTTCGGTCTGGCCCAGCGGGCCATTCTGGTTTGAAAACAGGATCGCCCCCACCCGGAACGCCCCTGTCGCACGGCGGTCAAGGTGGAGCTGGATGGCGGAAAGCAAGCTTTTCAACACCGGTTCCCGCAGCCCGGCAGCGTCTAATATCTCCAGACAGGCGTCGGTGGTGGCGGCGTCCATCAAAGAAGCGCAGACTTCACGGGGCGCGCCGCAGAGGGCCGCATGGGTGCAGAACAGCTCCATACGGCAGTCGGCGGTGTGGGAGTGGGTGTTCATGATGCCGCCCGCCAGCTTGACGAGCTTGCCCACATGGCCCACCAAAAGCACCTCCTCGAATCCGGCGGTAGCGGCCATATCCAGCGTGTCACCGATGAAGTTTGAGGTCTTCACCACCGGGAGGACGGCAAATTCCGGGTAAGTCCCGTGGAGGTAGTCCAGCCCATAGTTGCCGGGCGCAAGGATGAGCCGCCGGGGGCCGGGGGCTGCTTTGGCCCGCAGGGCGGCTTGGTTCATTTCCAGCTGGATGGTGTCCAGAATGGCCTGTTGGCTCATGGGCTCCACGATGCCGCTGGTGCCCAGCACAGACAGCCCGCCCTCGACCCCGATGTGGGGGTTGAAGGTACGCTTGGCCACCTCTTCGCCGCCCTTGATGGAGAGGGTCACAGCAAAGCCGCCGGTGTAACAGGCATTTTCGGCCTCTCTTTTCAGCGCCTCGGCGATCATCTGACGGGGGACATGGTTGATGGCGGCTTCTCCGACCGGCTGGTCGAGGCCGGGTTTTGTCACCCGGCCTACTCCTTTGCCGCCGGAAATGCGGATGTCCGTGGTGTCGGGCAGCAGGGCGACAGAGGCGATCACCGGCAGCCCGGTGGTCACGTCCACATCGTCGCCGCCGTCCTTTTCGATGGCACATTCGGCTCCGGCGTCCGTTTTGCGGCAGAACAGGGGGGCCACTTCCACCACGATGCCCTTCGGGGTGCGGAGGGCGACGGTCTCCGGGGGGTTCCCGGTCAGCAGCAGCCGGGCTGCCCCCGCCGCCCCCAGCGCCGCGCAGGTGCCGGTGGTGTAGCCGCAGCGCAGCAGCTTCTGCCCGCTGCGGACGTAGTGCTCAAACTTGGGTTTCGGAGGCTTTGGAGGGCCGAACAGGGCTTCGTACTGCTCCCGGCTCAGGTCGTAAAGTGCTTGGATGTTCTCCGGCGCAAAGGCTTCTTTGGCCGTCAGCACGCCGGAAACGCCCTGCGGTGAGACGCAGACCACTGCATCCGCGATCTTCTGGGCCATGTCCAGCTCGTGCAGACTGACGATGACGGCAAGGTTCTGCTGGTGGGCCAGCTTTTGCAGGATGGTCAGCAGCTCGATCTTGCCCTTGATGTCCAGAAACGAGGTGGGCTCGTCCAGCAGGAGGATCTCCGGCTGCTGGCAGATGGCGCGGGCCAGCAGGATGCGCTGGCGCTGGCCGTCGCTGATGCAGTTGAAGTCCCGGTCGGCAAGGTGGGAAGCCCCCACCAGCGCAAGGGCGTCCCCCACGGCCTGTTTGTCCGCTTCGGAGAGGATGCCCAGCCGCCCGGTGTAGGGGATGCGGCCCGCCGCCGCAAACTCGAAACAGGTGGTCAGCTCGGTGCGGCGGGTGTGGGGGAGCATCAGGGCCAGCCGCTGTGCGCGGGCAGTGCCGGTGTAGGCGGCAAGGTCTTGGCCGCCCAGCAGCACGGTGCCGCCGAGGGGGGCCAACTGCCCGGCCAACGTTTTGAGCAGCGTGGATTTGCCCGCGCCGTTCGGGCCGATGAGGGTCAGGATCTGCCCGCGCCGGACGCCGAGGGCGATGGCCTCGGCCAGCGGTGCTTTGCCATAGCCGATGGCTAAATTTTGCGTTTCGCAGAAAAAATCGTTCATCGTGCGCCCTCCTGATTCCGGCGGACGAGCAGCCCGATGACCACCGGCGCGCCGAACACCGCTGTCACCGCGCTGATGGAAAGCTCGGTGGGGGCGAACAGGCTGCGGGCGATGAGGTCACAGAGCAGACAGAACGCCGCGCCGCCGAGGCAGCACCCCGGCAGGACATAGAGGGGCTTTGCGCTGCCCAGCAGCTGCTTGACGAGGTGGGGTACCGCAATGCCCACAAAGGAGATGGGCCCGGCAAAGGCGGTGACACAGGCGGCCAGCAAGCTGGAAAGCAGAACCAGCGCGCGGGAAAACCGCTTGACGTTGACCCCGACGCTCTGGGCATAGGCTTCCCCCATCTGGTAGGCGGACATGGGCTTCGAAAGGAAGAACGCCGCCGCCAGCACGGGCAGCACCACCAAGGCGGCGGCCCGGACGTTGCCCCACGTCATACCGGAAAAGCTGCCCTGCGACCAGTTGTGGAGGTTGACGATGTTCGAATCCTGCGCAAAGGCTACCACGAATTCGGTGATGGCGGAACAGATGTAACCGATCATGATGCCGCAGATGACGAGGATGCTCATCCGCTGCACCCGGCGTGCCACGGCCAGCACAAAGGCCATGGCGGCCATGGCCCCCGCAAAAGCGGCGAGGATGAGGGTGACGGAACTGGTCAGCAGCCCCCGGTTCAGGAAGACCACCATGACCAGCGCCACGGCCAGCTTGGCCCCGCTGGAGATGCCCATGACGAAGGGGCCCGCGATGGGGTTGGCGAAAAAGGTCTGGAGCAGGTAGCCCGCCGCCGAAAGCGCCGCCCCCAGCAGCACGACCATGACCGCGCGGGGAAGGCGGAGCTGGGTGATGATGCCGACGGACAGGGCGTCCTGCCCGCGGCCCAGCAGTGCCGAGACCACGGCTCCCGGCGTCAGCGCCACGCTGCCCCAGAAGATGTTCGCGGCGAAGAGAATCACCAACAGGAGCGCCAGAAGCAGATAGGCTGCGGCAAGGCGTTTTTGGCTTGTCATGAGCGGCTCCTTTCGTCAGGTCACGTGGGTGAGAAATTGCAGGTCGGCGGGGGCATCTTCGGTCAGGACGCGGTGGAGATCCACCACGAAATCGGCCAGCTCCATGCTCTGCTGGAAAAAGCTCTGAGTGGTGCACCAGACATCGCCGTTCTGCACGGCCTTGAACTGGGCCAGCAGGGGGCACTTGGCCACCAGCTCGCCGATGGTGGAGACGACGCCCTCAATGGTGCTGTTGTAGAGCAGCACGTCGGCATCCTTGGCCCCGGCGTAGAAATCTTCCAGCGGGAGATTCATGGTGGAAAGGCTGTTGCCGCTGTCGGTCAGGTCGTGAAAGACGTAATCGCCGCCCGCCAGTTCGATCATCTGGGCCACGTAGTCGCCGCCCTTACGGACATTGGCGAGGTCGTTGGCCGTGATGGAGAAAAAGGCGCAGGTCTTGCCGGTGGGCGCTTGGTCGGCCAGCACGGCGATGCGCTCGGTCTGTGCGGCGAACAACTGCTCGGCCAGCTCTTCTTTGCCCAGCAGGATGCCCCAGAATTTGATCCACTCCATCCGGGCGAGGGGGCTGCTTTCGTAGCTGGAGCGTTCCACCAGCGCCGGGATGCCGAACCGTTCCAACTGCTCCTTGACCTCCGGGGTGTGGAAGATCATGGTGTTCTCAATGGCGAGGCTGCAATTGGCGGCTAAAATCTGCTCGTAGTCCGGGGCGCTGTACTTGCCCGCGTAGGCGATGCGCCCGGCTTCCATGGCGGTTTTGGCCTCGTCGAGGTACCAGCCCTCGGCTTTGGTGCCGGAAAGAGTGATCGTGTCCAGCGCGTCGAGGTGGATGAACAGATCCATGACCGATGTAGAGACGAGGTAAATGTTCTGCACCGGCTGGCGCAGGACGGTCACGCCGTCAGGGAGGGCGTCCACTTCGGCGGCATCCTCCGGAACGACAAGGAACTTCTGATCCGAATCGGGGAGGGAGAGCAGGGTATAGCCCCCCTCGTAGCAGTCGGCTGTGAACTGGGCCGCGTAGTCCAGCGGGTAGCTGTGGCTGAACACCAGCTTGTCCATATTAGCGGGGGCGGACTGCGCTGCGCAGCTGCTGAGCAGAAGGGCAGAGGCGGGAAGGGCTTTCAGAAAATTGCGACGTGAGATCATATCAGTTCAGGGTAAAGGTCAGGGTGTACTCGATCTCGTGGGGAGTGCTCATGGCAACGGTATCCGCCACGACGGAGAGGGGAGTGCCCAGCGCAGCCACGGGAATCTCAAAGGTGGAGTTGCCCTCGGTGTTGGTGGGCAGATACTTCTCGCCGTCCACGATCATATAATCGTAGTTGGGGCTGCTCCAGACGATCGCAGCGGTCATCTTGCCGTCCGCGACGGTCAGGGCAGCGGGACTGTCCACGCTGGCGCGGCCGGAACCGCCCTCCAGCACGACATTGACGCTGTACTCGCCGTCCGCAGGGGTCTCCGTGGCCTCTTCGGCCTTGGGCTCTGCGTTGCGGACACTGACGGTGTGGTCGTACCACTTGCCCTTGGTGCCGAGGATGGCGAGGGCAAAGTCCTCGTCTAGGGCGGTCAGGGGGATATCGTAGCCGTACACCTCTTCGGTGGTGCCGTCGGAGTAGGTCACGGTGTCGGTGGTGGGGAGCAGCCAGTCGGCCTTGTTGGCGTCGGCATCGGCCGCACTGCCCAGATACAGGTTGACGATCTTCTTGGAAGCAAGGCTGACGTGGAAGGTCATCTGGCCGTCTTTCACGGTCAGGGTGCCCTTGCCGTCACAGGCTTCGTTGGCGTGGACCATGCTGCTGTCGGTCTCGAAGTCGGCGGTGTAGACGCCGTCCGGCAGGGTGGCAGCGGCCTCCGAAGCAGCCTCCGAGGTCGCGGCCACGGAAGAAGCAGCCGAAGACGCAGCCTCCGAGGCCGCGGCGGAGCTTGCGGTGGAGGAAGAAGCACCGCAGCCGGTGAGGGCGGCGGCCAAAATCAGGGTTGCGGCGGAAAGCGTAAGAAACTGTTTGCAGCGCATCGATCAAATACCTCAAAAAATCAAAATTTCAGATGGGTGGGAGCCTCCTCCTCCTGCGGGGGCGGCTCCCATAAAAATTGCCCGAAAAGATCTCTCCCTTCGGGCAATGAAATGCGGGATATTAGCCGTTCAGGGAATCAATGGCGGCTTTGGTGTGGGCAATGTAGAGCTGCTGGATGTCGTCGATCTCACCCAGACCATTGATCTGGCAGTCGATGGAGTCGAAGGCATCGGCGGCCTTGAACTGGCTCAGCCAAGAATCGGCGTCCTCACCGGCCATATCGTTGTTGGCGTGGTCACCGGCAACGACCATCAGCGGGCGCAGGACCACCTTGGTGTAACCGGCAGCCTTGACGGCTTCGATCACGTTCTCACAAGCGGTCTCCTCCGGCTCGCCTTCGACGGTGCCGATGAAGACGTTGTTGTAACCAAGGGTGCCCATGGTGGTCTGCATCTGGCTGTAGCTGACCTTTGCGGTGTGAGAGGTGCCGTGGCCCATGAAGACGAAGGCCACACCGTCGGCAGCAGCGGCGTCGAGGCTGTCGTAACCGGCTTCCTTCACGGCAGCGGCGGTCACGGCCTTGGCAACGGCTTCCTTATCAGCGTTGATGACGGCAGCGTCGGAACCGACCTCGCCCAGCAGGGGCTCTGCCACGGCGACGGACTCAAATTTGTCGCGGTAGGAGTCGATCATCTCCATCATCTCGTCGTACTCGGCACCGTGCATCAGGTGGGTGGGCTGGACCACGAGGTTCTTCACGCCGTTGGCCACAGCGCGATCCATGGCCTGCTGCATGTTGTCGATCTTCTCGCCGTCACGGGCCTGCACATGGTTGATGATGATCTGGGCGGTGAAGGCACGGCGGACCGACCAATCCGGGTAAGCCTCCTGCAGAGCATCCTCGATGCCCTTGATGTCGGCCACGCGGCTGTCGTTGAAGGAGGTGCCGAAGGAGACCACCAGCAGCTCATTGTCGCCGATGTTGTCCTCGTTGCGGCTGTCGTCCTTGGAGGCATCGCCGGTGTCGCGGCCAAAGTAATCGGGGTCGGCCTCTTCGCCCTCGACCAGCTCCTTCTGTGCGTCGGTCAGAGCGTCCCAAGCGGCCTTGGCGGCAGCGCACTGCTCGTCGGTGTTGTCGTTGCGCTCCTGCACATAGATGGCGTCGATCAGATCGGCAACGTTCTTTGCAGCCAACTCATCTGCCTCCTCACTGGAAACTTCGCTGGATGCGGCGGCAGAGCTTGCCACGCGGGAAGCAGCGGTGCTGGATGCGGACCCGCCGCAGCCGGTGAGCACACCGGCGCAGAGGGCGAGGGCGGTCAGAGCGGCCGCCGCCTTGTGGATCGTGCGTTTTCTCATGTTCTGTGTTCCTTTCCTGTTTTGGATACATTCGTTGGAACCGGACAGAAGGGTACAGGAAAGAGAACCTGACCAAACAAAAAGGCCCCTTTTGCTTGCGGGATGGCAAAACAAAAAGGACCTTTTCCAGTGATTCAGGCTTTTTGGGTACAACCAATTCCTCGTGATTTGGAGCATACGCTCCCGTACCGACAACCGGCAGGTTTCCTGACTGAAAGATCACCGCTCTCCGCCGCCTTCCCGGAGCAGATGCTCCAGTGACCGGTGCCCAAAGCACCCGGACGGGGGACTCCCTTATCACAGTGACGAGATCGTGCGGGATTGTGCACCCGCTTCCCTTTTAACGTTTCTGCCTTTCGCTTATCAGCAAAATGACAAAACGCACCGACTGTTTTCTATTCAGTTCGCTAGAAAGTATAGCACACACACGAGAAAAACGCAAGCGATCACAGCCACTGCCGCAACACGTCGTTCAGCTTGTTCAGGTCGAGGGGTTTTGCGATGTGATCGTTCATGCCCGCATTGCGGGAGAGGACGACATCCTCGGCAAAGGCGTTGGCCGTCATGGCAACAATGGGGATGGTCTGCCCGCCGTGGAGCGTCTGGGCCCGGATGGCGGCGGTGCTCTCGTAGCCGTTCATCAGCGGCATCTGGATGTCCATGAAGATCAGATCGTAATAGCCGACGGGGGCTGCTGTGAACTTTTCTACGGCCTCCCGGCCGTTCTCGGCACACTCGATGGAGACGCCGGTCATCCCGATGATCTCCTTGGCAATCTCGCGGTTCAGCGCGTTGTCCTCCACCAGAAGGATGCGCTTGCCGGTGTAATCGCAGCGGGCCAGCTCGTCCAGTTCGTTCCGGTCGGCGGCGTTCGGTTTGCCCGACACGAGATTTTTCAGCGCAGCGGTCAGGCGGGAGCGGAAGAGCGGCTTTGCAATGAAGTCGTTGACCCCGGCGGTGCGGGCCTCGTCCTCGATATCCGTGTAGTCATAGGCCGTCAGCACGATGATGGGCAGTGCCTTGCCGAGTTTCTGCCGGATGCGCCGGGTCAACTCGACGCCGTTCATGCCCGGCATCTTCCAGTCCACGAGGACGGCGAAGTAATCGTTGTGTGCCTCGTGGCGGGCCGCGGCGCGGGCCACGGCTTCCTCGCCGGAGGTGGTCCACTCGCCGTCGATGCCAACTTCCTGCAGCATCTCGACCGTGCTCTCGCAGCACAGCACATCGTCATCCACTACGAGGACCGGCAGATGGGCCAGCTCGTCGATCTGCTCGGTGGAACGGTTTTGCAGTTTCAGGAAGATGGTCACGGTGAACTTGCTGCCCTTGCCCAGCTCGCTTTCTACGTCGATGGTGCCGTTCATCATGTTCACGGCGTTCTGGGCGATGGCCATGCCGAGGCCGGTGCCCTGAATTTTGGTGGTGCGCTTGTCATCCGCGCGGGTGAAAGGCTCGAACAGGATCTTCTGGAACTCCGGCGTCATGCCGATGCCGTTGTCTTTCACGGTGAACTGGTAGCAGCCTACGCCGGGGGAGTGGGTGGGCTGCTCGGCGATGGAAAAGACGATGTGGCCGCCGTCCGGAGTGTACTTGATGGCGTTGCTGAGGATGTTGGTGATGACTTGCTGGATGCGCAGACTGTCGCCGTAGACGTCCTCATGTTCCAGCTTGTGCAGGTGGACATCGAGGCTGTGGCCGTGGGCGGCGATGTTGCCCTTGTTGATGCCGATGAGGTCGTCCACCAGCTCGGCCAGATTGAACGCTTCCTCGCTGAGCACGACCTTGCCGCTCTCAATGCGGGACATATCCAGCACTTCGTTGATCAGGCCGAGCAGATGGTGGCTGGACTGGGTGATCTTCGCCAGACAATCGGCCACCCGCTCCGGGTTGTTGATGTTGGCCCCGGCAATGGCTGTCATGCCGACGATGGCGTTCATGGGGGTGCGGATGTCGTGGCTCATGTTGGAAAGAAACTCGGTCTTGGCGCGATTGGCGCGGTTGGCCGCGTCGTAAGCATCCTTGAGGGCCTTGCGGGAGGCGATCTCCGTCTTCTTTTCCTGCGTGACATCCTGTGCGACGAAGAGGGCCTGTTCCACCACGCCGTCCTTCCACGAGACGGGCAGAATGGCCATGGTCTTGAACTGGGTCTCATCTTTGGTGCTGTACTCGAAGCGGTAGATGTCGTCCGGGGTGCGGAGCTGCTGGCGCAGGTGAGCGGGGGAGAGGCTCTCTTCCAGCGTCCGTTCGCCGCCGATGGGCTGGAACTGCGCGAGGAAGTAGGCCACAAGGTCGTGGTAGCAGCCGCTGGAAGGGCGGCTGGCGGCGGAGAGCATGTTGTAGAACGTGTATTCATCCGTGGAAAGGTTGCACAGGAAGTACCGATCCACGAGCTTGACCGTACTTTGCAGCAGCATGTCCATGGCTTTGTTCTGCTGGGTCAGCGCGGCGATCTGGGCGGCCTCCTTTTTGGAGTCGGTGATGTCGCGGATGAAGACGATGGCATAGCGGGGGTCTCCGGCGGTCTCGCCGGGCATGACGACGTTCCGCACCCAGCGTTCCTCGCCGTTCAGCCGGAGGCGGCACTCAAAGCTCAACTCCGGGCGGTTCTGCCGGAAGCGCTCGATGATGTAGCTGCGGTCAAAGATCATGGCCACGGCGTCCCGGTCTGCGGGCGCAATGAAGCGGTCGCGGTAGGAGCAGACCAGCGCATCCCACGAGGGCTGCTCGAAGGCGCTCAGGAAGGAGGGAGCCTCCTTGAGGGGGTCGAAATGATCGGTCTGGAGATCGACGTAATATTCGCAGAGGTTGGATTCTGTGTAGGCGCGGTGGAAGGCCTCGCTCTTTTTGACGAGAAGTTCCGCCTTTTTCTCCTTGTCCACATTGACGAAAACGCCCACGAAGCGGCGGATGGTGCCGTTCAGGCGGCGGCTGGCCTCGGCGCTGTCCCGGAACCACTCATAATGGCCGTCGGGCAGACGCATCCGGTACTCGACATCGTAGGGGCTGGCACCGGTCCGGTCAGAGAGGGCACGATCCAGCGCGGCCAGCACCGGGCCCCGGTCGTCCGGGTGGATGAGGGCAGACCAAGAGTCCAGCGTGTTGGGAAAATCCAGAACATCGTGGTAGCCCAGCATCCGGCGGAACTCATGGCTGTAGACCACGCCGGTGGGGGAGCCGGCTCGGTCACAGTCGATGTACCATATGCCGGAGCGCATGACGCTGTTGACGAGGTGGAGGTTCTGGCGGACCCAGTCCATCTGGGCGGAAAGGATCCAAATGGGGGCACCGTCGCTGTTGATGGAGTCCGTTTTGTACAGCCGTGCAAAAATGGGCACGCCGTCCTTCGTCAGCAGCTGGCCGTCGCCGTCTGCGGTGATGAGGGGCCAGCGCTCCGGCGCCAGAAAGCTCTGGTTCTCGCCATAGAACAGGGCCCGGAGCGAACAGCCGGTGACACGGCAGAAATCTTCGTATTCGTAACCGAGATCTTTTAAAAAGAAACCGCTCACATCCGTGATGGTGAGCGCTTCATCATACAGGCCTACCACTACGCCGACCGGCTGGCTGCGCTGGACGGTGTTCTGGATGGCGGCGATGCTTTCGGGAGTCAGCTTGGAGGTGTTCCGGGAGTAGAGGACATCCTCCTGCAGAGTGGTACATTCCATATGTAGATCTCCTTCGAAAAATGTCGAAAATCATACGCTTGATACTTTTTTCATTTTACCACTGCGGCAGGGCCTTGGCAAGGGATTCGGCCATTTATAATAGGTATAAAAACCGGAAAAACGGCTGCCGAAAAAAGAAAGCGGAAAAATTTTGAAAAAAGCTGTCGCAGAGTGTTGACAGGGGAGGTGGGATGTGATAATATGTAGCTACGGAACGGAGGCGGACGAAAGAAAGCCTACGGACTGCAGAAAAGGTTTTCTGAATTGAATATCCTCGGCAAAGCAGTCGAAAGACTGTGACGCAAAGCTATAGGGCCTGTAAAATGGCAGCCAGCTGCTTCTCGGACAGAACACAACCATGTGGAATGCCGAGTGACCCTCATCTGGATTTCAGGTGTTGATTTGCCGAAGTGTGTCAGCAGATCAACACCTTTTTTTCATTGTAATTCTTCTCTTACGGAGGAAGGACGTCAAAACTGAATATTCTCGGCAAAGCAGTCGAAAGGCTGTGACGCAAAGCTATAGGGCCTGTAAAATGGCAGCCAGCTGCTTCTCAAAACGGACACGCGGTGCCCGCCCTTTGAGCGACCTCCATCTAGGAATCCTAGGTGTCGATTTGCCGAGTGTATTTTGGCAGATCGACACCTTTTTTCGTAGGGTCACTCAAAAGAGGGTAACACGATGCGTAACACTACGAAAAACGTCCTGAAGAACTTGCTCCTGTGCGTTGCAATGTTCTGCCTGATGATGGTCATGGCAATGCCCGCACACGCTGCAACTTCCAATGGCGTCGAGTTGCTGAGCCTCATCAACAACGAGCGCGCAGCCAATGGCATCGCTCCCCTGACCATCGGCAGCACCGAGCTGAACGCAGCCGCTCAGGCCCGCGCCGAAGAGCTGGCAACCAACTACTCCTACAACCGCCCCAATGGCACCCGCGAGTTCACCGTCCTCGCTGAGTACGGCGTCAACGAGATCGAAGTTGGCGAGAACTACTGGGCAGCTTCCGATTCCGCTGAAGATGTCTTCGCAACTTGGAACCGTTACGATTTCTTCCGTGCCCGCATGATGAGCAAGGACGCCACCCACGTTGGAATCGGCTACTACGAAGGCGGCGAGTACGGCAACTACTGGGTCATGATCTTCACCTACGCTCCCAACACCAGCGACAAGCAGTTCGCACAGGAGCTCCTGACTCTGGTTAACAACGAGCGCACCGAGAACGGTCTCTCCGCGCTGACTCTGGGCGATGCAAACCTGAACGCAGCCGCTGAGAAGCGCGCACAGGAAGTTGCAAAGACCGCTTCCCACACCCGCCCCGATGGCACCAACTGCTTCACCGTTCTGGGTGAGTATGGCGTTAAGCGGACCGGCGAGGGCGAAGGCGAGAACATCGGCTGGGGCGAAGCTTCTGCTCAGGAAGTGTTCGACTCTTGGATGGCTTCCGACAGCCACCGCGCAAACATTCTGAACCCCTCCGCTACCGAGATGGGCGTTGGCTACTACTTCGATGCCACTTCCGCTTGGGGTCACCAGTGGGTGCAGCTCTTCGTCTGATAAGAGCTTCTTCAAAATGATATCTCCGTGCTTCGAATAAATCCGGGGAAGGCCCGGCATGAGCATCCGCTCGTGCCGGGCTTTTTCTTTGTGCGGATTTATGCTATACTAAACTTGACCAATTGCAGAAAACAGGAGGAACCAGCGTGGAGGATTACCGCACCGTCCGGGGCACGGCCATCGGCGAATACGAAGAGAAGAAGAGCCGCTTCCTTGCCCAGCTCTCGTTTGCAGACAGTGAGGAAAAGGCCGTGGCCTTTCTGGAGCAGGTGCGGGCGGCCAACCGCACGGCGCGGCACAATGTGTACGCTTACCGTCTGCGGGAGGGCAACCGGGAGCGCTATTCCGACGACGGCGAGCCCGCCAAGACGGCCGGCACCCCTGCGCTGGAGGTGCTGCAGCACAGCGGCCTGACCGATCTGATCGTGGTGGTCACCCGGTACTTCGGCGGCGTGCTGCTGGGCACGGGCGGCCTTGTCCGTGCCTACACCACCGCCACGGCCCGTGCGCTGGAAGCCGCCGAGGTCGTCACGGTGCGCAGCGTGGTGGAGCTGGAAGTCACGGTGGACTACTCGCTCTATGAGCGGGCAGCTCTGCTCATCAACGGGGCGGGGGCGAAGCTTGCAGACCCCCAGTTCACCGACCGCGTGACCCTGCGCTGGCAGATGCCCGAAGGCACGGAGCCGCCTTTGCTGGAACAGCTCCGGGAGCTGACGCGGGGCGGGGCGCAGGTGCGCGTTTCGAAGCCGTTTTACGCACCCTTTTGAGAGGTGGAAGCCAGCAGCTTGACCGCAATGCCAAGGGCTCCCCTATCAGGAGAGCTGGCACGCGAAGCGTGACGGAGAGGTTTATTTTTTGGAATGACAGCGATTTTCCCCCTTCGACAGGGCCATTTTGCTAAAATAGCGGCGGGGAAGGGGGCACAGAAACGAAAGCGAGGGATTTCGGATGGATGTACGTCAGCGTACCGAAGAGATCGAGCGGCTGACCTTTGCCCCATGGGCGACCTTCAGCGATGCCAGCCGGGGCCGGGTAAGGCCGGAGCCGCAGGACCCCATCCGCCCCATGTTCCAGCGGGACCGGGACCGCGTGCTCCACTGCAAGGCGTTCCGGCGGCTCAAGCAGAAGACGCAGGTCTTCCTCTCGCCGGAAGGCGACCTCTACCGCACCCGGCTGACGCATACGCTGGAAGTTTCGCAGATCGCCCGCACCATTGCCCGCGCCCTGCGGTTGAACGAGGACCTGACCGAAGCCATCAGTCTGGCCCACGACCTTGGGCACACTCCCTTCGGCCACGCGGGCGAAAGCGCGCTGGACAAGCTCTGCCCGGACGGCTTCAAGCACTACCGCCAGAGTCTGCGGGTCGTGGATAAGCTGGAAAAGGACGGCAAGGGCCTGAACCTGACGTGGGAGGTGCGCAACGGCATCATCACCCACACCAAGGGCACGTGGGCGGCCACGCCGGAAGGGCGCATCGTTCGGATGGCGGACCAGATCGCCTTCGTCAACCACGATATCGAGGATGCAGTCCGCGCCGGGGTGCTGGACCCGGCCACCCTCCCCAAGGGGTGCACGGCGGTGCTGGGTGAGACGAAATCCCAGCGCATCACGACCATGATCAACAGCATCCTGCTCCACAGCGACGGCGATGTGGCCGTGGGCAGCGAGGAGGAAGAAGCCTTCCTCGCCCTGAAGGATTTCATGTACGCCAACGTCTACACCGACCGCACCGCCAAGCGGGAAGAGCAAAAAGTGGAAAAGGTCCTCACGGAGCTTTACGAGTATTACCTGACCCACATCGACCAGATGTCCAACTTCTATTTACAACTGGCCTATCAGGAGGGCAGGGACCGGGCCGTGACCGACTATATCAGCGGCATGAGCGACGAGTTCGCCATCCGGACCTTTGAGGATGTGTTCGTGCCCCGCAAGTGGCACGTATTATAAAAGGAGCAGGGAAAAGACAAAATGATCCCACACGAATATATTGAAGAGCTGACCCGCCGGACGGACATCGTGGATCTGGTGGGCAGCTATGTCCAACTGAAACGGAAGGGCCGCCTATACGGCGGGCTGTGCCCCTTCCACAGTGAGAAGACCCCCTCGTTCTATGTTTACCCGGACACGCAGAGCTTTTACTGCTTTGGCTGCGGGGCGGGCGGCGACGCCATCGCCTTTGCGAAAAAGATCAACAGCATCAGCTATGGCGAGGCCGTCAAGCTGCTGGCTGGCCGCGCCGGGATGCCGGAGCCGCAGGAGGACGACAAGACCGGGCGGATGCGCAGCCGCATCCTCTCGATGAACAAGGAGGCCGCGCGGTTCTTCCATGCCTGCCTGAACTCCACGGTGGAGGAGGCCCGTCAGGCCCGCGCCTACTGGCGCCGCCGCGGCTTGGACGATAAGACCATCGTTCGGTTCGGCCTCGGCTATGCCCCCAACGACGGACAAGCTCTGTATCAGTTCCTGCGGGATAAGGGCTACAACCAGCAGGAGCTGGACGCCAGCGGCCTGTTCAAGCGCAGCCAATCGGGCCGCATCTACTGCCTGTTCTGGAAGCGGGTCATGACGCCCATCTTCGATCTGCGCGGCAACATCATCGCCTTTGGCGGGCGCGTGCTGGACGACTCCAAACCGAAATACGTCAACAGCCCGGAAACGCTGGTCTATCATAAATCGGAGACGGTGTTCGCGCTCCAGATCGCGAAAAAGAGCGCGTCCCGGCGGTTCGTCCTCTGCGAGGGCTACATGGACGTCATCAGTATGCAGCAGGCGGGCATCGATACCGCCGTCTGCGCCTGCGGCACGGCTCTGACGCCGGAGCAGGTGCGGCTCATCAGCGAGTACGCGGAGGAGGTCATCCTCAGCTACGACTCGGACGAAGCGGGCCAGAAGGCGACCCTCCGCTCGCTGGAACTGTTCCGGAACAGCCCGGTGCGGGTGGGGGTGCTCCAGATCCCCGGCGCAAAGGACCCGGACGAGTACATCAAAAAATACGGGGCCCAGCGGTTCCAAGCCCTGCTGGACGGCGTGGGCAACGCGCTGGATTTCCGGCTCAAGCGGCTGCGGGATCAATATGACCTGAAACAGGATGCCCAGCGGCTCGAATACGTCCGCGAGGCCGTGGACATGCTGGCCGAACGCTCCAACCCCACGGAGCAGGAGGTCTACGCCGGGCGGCTGGCCGAGGAGACGAACATCTCCAAAACGGCCATCATGACCCAGTTGGCTGCCGCCGTGAAAAAGGCGGGCAGCAAGCGCCGCAGGGACCAGAACCGCGCCCGGCTGCAGTCCGGCGAGATGAACCAGATCAGCGTCCCCTACAGCGCGGGCGGCTCACAGGCGCTGGGCGTGGCCTCGGCGGAGCAGCGGCTCTTGGCGGCTCTGCTGCGGGAGCCGAGCTACATCCCGCAGGTGCGGGCTCAGCTCTCACCGGACAAGTTCCTGCTGCCCCAGCAGAAAGAGCTGTATCAGGCCATGCTGGACTGCCAGCAGCAGGGGGTGGAGGTCAGCCTTTCCACCCTCCACGGCTTTGTGCAGAGCGAGGAAACACTGAATGAACTGAGCCGTCTTGCGGCACAATACAGTGATGTCAACTGTACTCCGGAAGACATCGGGTTTTATCTGGACCGCATCGCCCGCGGGACCCCCATGGCGAACAAGGCGGCCCAGATGTCGAATGAAGATCTAGAACGATATCTCCAGTCGATGAGAGAAAAGAAGCAGGGCAGCGCCCCTGCGGAAGACTGAACTGCTCCCTTTCCTCCCGGCTGGAGCCGGAAGGAGAAGGAATTATGCGGAAAATGTCACAAACAGAGGAATTGGCAAAGATTTTGGCGGCTCGTGCCCGGCGGCACACCCTGACGCCGGAACAGGTCAGCCGTGCGATGGACGAGCAGGATTATGACGTTGCCGGGCTGGATGCGCTGTATGCGGAGCTGGAAGCCCGCGGTATCCGCGTGGCCGAGGAGGAACCGGATGTCCCGCTGCTGGACGAAGCGCAGATCGGGCGGTTGGAGCATGAGCTCTCGGCGGAGGGCGTTGCGCTGGATGACCCGGTGAAAGCCTACCTGAAAGAGATCGGCCGGGTGCCGCTGCTTTCCGCCGAAGAAGAGCGGGCATTGGCCCATGCCGCCAAGGCAGGGGACATGGAAGCCCGGCAGAAGCTCAGCGAAGCGAACCTGCGGCTGGTGGTCTCGGTGGCCAAGCGCTATGCGGGCCGGGGGCTGCCCTTCCTTGACCTCATCCAAGAGGGCAACCTCGGCCTGATGAAGGCGGCGGAAAAATTTGAGCCGGACAAAGGCTTCAAGTTCTCCACCTATGCAACGTGGTGGATCCGCCAGTCCGTCACCCGCGCCATCGCCGACCAAGGCCGGACCATCCGCATCCCGGTGCATTTGGTGGAGCACATCAACCGGGTCAAAAAGACGGCGGGGGAACTGCTTCGGAAAAACGGCCGGGAACCGACGGCAGAAGAGATCGCCGTCCGTTTGGAGATGGAGCCTGACCGGGTGCGGGAGCTTTTGCAGTTGTCGCAGGAACCCATCAGCTTGGAAACGCCGGTGGGGGAGGAGGAAGACGCCCATCTGGAGGATTTCATTCAGGATGAGGAGGCCGGGGTGCCCGTGGACGAAGCGGGCCGCCAGCTGCTGCGGCAGGAGCTGATGAGCGTCCTCAAGAGCCTGACGCCCCGCGAGGAGCGGGTACTGACCCTGCGGTTCGGTCTGGACGACGGCCAGCCCCGCACCTTGGAAGAGCTGGGGCGGGAGTTCAACGTCACACGGGAGCGCATCCGCCAGATCGAAGCCAAGGCCCTGCGCAAGCTCCGCCACCCCAGCCGCGCCAAACGGCTGAAGGATTATCTGGAATAAGAACGATGCAAAAGCACCCTGCCGGCCGGGGTGCTTTTGCTTTGCGGAAAACAAGAGTCAACCTGTACAAAATGCACAAGGGTGTTTTAGGTGAGAACGTGCAAAAACAAAAAATCAAGGCCCAAAACGAGCAAAACATACACGCTTCCGTGTGTGCGAAGAAAGAAGGCACTTGACAAAAAAATCGGCCTGAAATGCGAAAAATGGCTTGACAACAAGGCTTTAT
>ENA-USTZ01000174-USTZ01000174.1-human-gut-metagenome-genome-assembly--contig:-NODE-174-length-31284-cov-4.520717_pt1 | contig 31284 bp, 28 predicted proteins | sample MGYA00250049_ERZ773375 | MGnify/ENA primary metagenome ERZ773375 (study PRJEB29103, sample SAMN06111956) | human gut metagenome | biome: human gut; feature: ankylosing spondylitis patient; material...
ACTTTGTAAGGAGGTACCACTTATGATCTCTTATCGTAAACTCGCCATGCGTGTTCTGGGGCACAGCCCGGTTTCTTCGGCCAAAACAGCCCGCCGCTCCACCGGAAAGCGCGCCGCCGCCCTCGCCCTCACCGCCGCCCTTGTGGTCGGGATGACGCTCCCCGCCTTTGCCCAAGACTGGTTCATTGAAAATGGTGACATCTCGATTTCGGCTGGTGAAAGCGGCAACAATGTCACACAGGGAGGTACGACAACAGAGAATGACACGGACACGGTTATTAAAAGCAAGGACTCTTCTACCGCGTCTTCGAATACAGTAACGATCGATGCAGATGAAGGCAAGACAGTGAATGTCACGCTGGAAAACGTAACGATCAATGTAGACGAAGGGTACGTGCACGGTTATGACCCGAACGCCTATAAGACCGCTGTAAGCGTTACCGGCAGCGGCAATACGAATATCGAACTGAACGGCAACAACACGCTGACAAGCGGATATGGCCACGCCGGTTTGGAGCATAATAAGACCGACAGCAGCGGTACTTTGACCATTACAGACGACAAAGGTGACGCTGGCAGTTTGACCGCCAACGGTGGTTTCGGCGGTGCCGGTATCGGTGCTGGTACTCTGAACGATGGTCAAGTAACAATTACGGGCGGCACAATCAATGCAACCGGTAATTACGGCGGTGCCGGTATTGGTGGTGCGGGCAATCGGAGCAATGGCACCTATTATACCGGTGACGGTGATGTAACAATTACCGGAGGCACGATCACCGCTACTGGCGGCGAAATGGCCGCTGGCATTGGCGGCGGCGCATACGGTGACGGTAATGTCACAATTACTGGTGGCGATATTACCGCAAAAGGCAACGACAAGGGTGCTGGCATCGGCGGTGGTATGGGTTCAAAGACGAACGGCACAGTTAGTAGCAGTAGTAGCGGCAGTTTATCTGTTAGCCGTGATACTATTGTCGGCGGTGATGGCAATGTAACTATCAGCGGCGGTACTATTACAGAAGCCACTGGCGGCGATATCGCCGCCGGCATTGGCGGTGGTTACCAAGGTACAGGTAATGTAACCATCAACGGTGATACCGTCGTCAAAAACGCACAAGGAGGCGTCGGTGGTGCTGGTATCGGTGGCGGTAGTGGCAGTGGTAATACCGGTACCGGCCTTGGCAATGTGACCATTGAAGGTAATGTCACCATCGAGAACGCGCAGGGCGGCACTAGCGCCGCTGGAATCGGCGGCGGCTCAGAAGGTACGCCGGACGCCGACGGAAACGGAAACAAAATTTCCATCAAGAGTACCGAAGACGGTTCGCCCAATATCACTGCCAAAGGCGGTGAAGGCGAGGACGATGAATACTATCCTATCGGCGGTGGTGCGGCCATTGGCAGTGGCAGCGTTTATGAGACGATTGGCGAAGTAAACGCCAAGTCCGATATCATCATCGAGGGTAAAGTGACCATTGATGCCACTGGCGGCGGCGATGTAGCCATTGGCGATTCGACCAGCGGCGAAACGCGGTTCTCCGGTTTGCAGGTGGGCACGACCATCACCCGCCGCAATGCGAATGGCGACGATGTTTCCCAGCCCGGTGATGTTGTACGCGAGCAAGCGCCCACCGAAACGGAAGCGGCAGAAGCACCTTCCACCGGCTCGGTGGAAGTGGAGCGCCCGGTCACGGTGGAGGGGCTGTATGTCACCAACGTTCTGGGCAAGCAGATCACCCACACCTGCACCCAGAACGGCACGACCCTGACCATCCGCGCCAACGGCATCGTGACCTCTGCCCACCTGACGCTGGGCATGGTCCGCACCCTGAAGGCTCAGGGCGTGAAGACCCTTGTGTTCACCACCCTGCTCTCCCGCTCCACCACGGTCTCGGTGGACGCCCTGCTGGCGGCGGAACCCGACGCCCCCGATGAAACGGCCGTCGTCTGGACCCACACCGGCCCCCGCGCGGCCTTGACCATTGGCGGCGCAGACCACAGCGCCCTGCTCAAGTAACCGGACAGAACACACAACTTATAAAAACACAGCCGGGAGGCTTCCGCTTTTGGAACGCCTCCCGGCTGTTTCGTTATGCCGTTTTGGTTTTGAGGTAGTACCCGATGCCGATGGCGTCCGCCAGCGCCCAGCCGATCGGGACGCTGAGCCAGATGCCCGTGACCCCCAGCGGCGTAGCCGAGAGCAGATAGGCCAGCGCCACGCGGGTGCCCAGCGAAGCAATGGTCAGGACCACCGACATCATGGGCTTGTTGACCGCCCGGTAGTAGCCGTAGAGCAGGAACAGGATGCCGATGCCGATGTAGCACGCGCCCTCGATGCGCAGGTAGTGGACGCCCGCCGCGATGATCTCGCTCTGACCGGGGTCAACGAAGATGCCCATGAGCGGCGCGGCAAAGGCCCAGACCAGCACGCTGATGAGGATGCAGAACGCCGCACTGGTCAGCCCGGCGCTGCGGATGCCCTTGCGGATGCGCTCACTCTTCCCTGCCCCGTAGTTCTGGGCTACATAGGTGGAAAAGGCGTTGCCGAAATCCTGCACCGGCATGTAGGCAAAGGAATCGATCTTGACCGCCGCCGCAAAGGCCGCCATGATGACGATGCCGAAGCTGTTCACAAGACCCTGCACCATCAGGATGCCGAAGTTCATGATGGACTGCTGGATGCTGGTCATGACCGAGAGGTTCAGGATGGTGGCGAGGTTCCGCTTGTCCCACCGGCAGTCGGCGCGGCGCGGGCAAAGGCGGGGGAACTTTTTCAGGGTGTAAAGCCCAATGCCCACGCCCGACACATATTGGGAAAAGACCGTGGCTCCCGCCGCCCCGGCGACGCCCCACCCCAGCACGATGACGCACAGAAGGTCCAGCACCACGTTCAGGATGGCCGACACGGCCAAAAAGATCAGCGGCACCATGGAGTTGCCGATGGCGCGCAGGAGGTTTGCGAAATAATTATACAAAAATGTTGCAAAGATGCCCATAAAGATGACGACCAGATATTCCTTCATCAAGGCTTGCAGTTCCGCCGGGACCCGCAGCCCCCACAAAATGCCCCCCAGCCCCAGATAGACCAGCAGGTTCAGCGCCAGCGCCATCCCTGCAATGAGCACGAAGGACTGGAACACGCTGTTCCGCATTTTTTCCTTCTCGCCGCTGCCGTACTGCATCGAGATGGCCGCGCCGCTGCCCATGCAAAGGCCCAGCAGGATGGAGGTCAGAAAGGTCATCAGGGTGTAGGAGGAGCCGACCGCCGCCAGCGCATCCGCGCCGAGGAAGCGACCGACCACCCACGTGTCGGCGATGTTGTACATCTGCTGCAAAAGGGTTCCGAACATCAAAGGCAGGGCGAACAGCAGGATGTTCCGCGTGATGGGCCCTTCCGTTAAAGTACGCTGCATGGTGGTTTCTTCCTCTTTTCCGAAAACTCAACAAAATCTGATCCGGTATTCGCGGGGGGTGCAGTGCTTGATCTCCCGGAAGGTCTTGATAAAATAGCTGCCGTCCGAAAAGCCGCATTCCAGCCCGATCTCGCCGGTCTTGAGCCGGGTGGAGCGGAGCAGCTCCGCAGCTTTTTCCACCCGGAACTGCTTGACGTACTGGATGGGCGTGATGCCCAGCAGCTGCCGGAAGCTGCGCAGACAGGCGCTCTCGCTGAGGGCCACACAGCCCGCGATCTTCTCCACGGTCAGCTCCTCGGCGTAGTGCTCCTCCACGTAGCGGAGCATCTGCTTCATCCGCTCGGAGGCGATCTGTTCCTGCTCCGAGACCTTGGTCTTCCCGCCGACGCACTGGGTGCTCAGCAGCCGCAGCGCCGTCGAGAGATGATACCGCACCCGGTTCTCGTAGTCGAAAGGCTCATCGGCCACCTCTTTCCACGCATCCCGCAGACAGGCCAGCACCTGCTTTTGCCACGGCACGGCCTCGTCCAGCAGGAAAAAGGCCGGGGCACCGGGCTGCAGCAGCGGGCGGATGAGCTTCTGCCAGAAGATCGTATCCATGCCCCCCACCAGCCGGGGCTGAAACACGCCGGAGTGGAGCAGAGCCGTGTGCTCGGCCTGTTCGACCGAGTGGAGCGCCCCGGAGTTGAGGAACACCCCCTGCCCGGTTTGCAGGGTCAGGCGGGTCTTGTTCACATCCACCTGCAGCGGCCCCCGCATCGCGAGGATATACTCAAACTCCTCGTGCCAGTGCCACGCCACCGAGTAGCTGGCCAGATCTTCCGCATAGCACGCGATGGGAAACAGCGCGCTGCCGTGCTGGACCAGCTCGCGGCCCTCGGCGTCGGCCATGATGTCCGTCTCGCAGTGGATCCCGCTGCCATGGACGATTGTTGCACAGCTCGTTTGATATGCCATATTGCCCAATTCCTTTCCGCAATACTTTGAACATTTTTTGTCAAAGCCGATTTTGTTGTATAAAAGGTGCGATTTTGTTCTATCATATCCGCCGGAATCGTGGTATTATTTCATCGGAGCTTCCAAGCTCAGTATAACACCGAACGAAGTGAAACACAATCGTTTCCCCGCCGTTCGGCGTGCAGAAAAAAAATTCTGACAGGAGGTATTTTTATGCTTCGTATCGAATACTTTGATAAAGACCGTTTCATGCGTCAGGTTTCCGCCAGCCATGGCAGCGTGCTGCTCCATCTGGACAACGGCAAGACCTGCGATTTGAAGAAGGATGCGGCGGCATCCTCCATCCTGCGGATGATGGACGCCCCCAAGAAGGGCTTTGACATCACCGTGACTGACCCCACCGACGTCACCGGCTTCCTGCGGTATATGCTGGAAGCGGGCCGCACCGAGCGCATGGCCGGCTGAACCAAGCCATCTTCTCGTTCATTCGCATATTACAGCAACGCAGAGCGCCCGCTCCGGGGTCAGAAGCCGGAGCGGGCGCTCTGCGCGTTTTCGCCCTTACAAGATGCAGCGGCTGATGGCGCGGGCCACGGCCAGAAGCTCTTCCTGCCCGATAAAGCCGAACTTCGCCTCGTGCTCGTCCGCAAAGCAGACCGTCAGCTCGGAGGTTTGCAGCGGGTCGCCGAAGCCCGCCGTCTGGATGCCGAAGTGCAGCACCTTTTTATAAAGCAGCACAAAGATCTCCTGCCGGGTGCCGGTCACGCCCTGCATATCCACCAGAAAAATGCGGTGGGAGGTGAAAACCGCCTGATCGCGCACCGTCTTGTACGCGCCCACGATGGTCTCGCCCTCCAGCAGCAGAGCCTGTACATTTTTGCAGATGTCCTTTTCCTTGATGCGGACGAGGTTCTGCATGGGTTTATCCCGAAATTCCATAGGTCGTTATCCCCTTTCAGCGTAGTTTCGTCAGCCTTATTGTAACACCCCCGCCGGGCGTTGACAAGCGGCTTTTCCTCTCGCCTTTTGGGCGCGGGTGTGGTATACTGGGACGGAGCATTTTAGATTTCCCAAGAAATGAGGTTTGACCCATGGAGATCATCATTCATCAGGCCATCCTGCACGTGTTGGACACCACCCTTGACGCCCCGGTGCTCAGCGGCAGCAGCATGGAGCTGACCGCCGAAAAAGCGGCCTACCTGCAAAACCACATCGAAAAGCTGCTGGCCAGCGATGACATCCGCCAGTGCCGCCCGCTGCCGGACTCGGCCTTCAAAAACGAGCTGGAGCACAATCAGGACTTCATCGACCTGTCCTGCCGCATTGCGGGGGTGCTGTTCGACTACATGCACGCCCACACTACCATCCCCGGCGCAGACCTCGCCGTGGTGGATTTCACCCGCGACGGGGCCCCATGGCTGGGCATCCTCAAGCTGAACTATAAAAACGGCTACACCCACTACACCGAAACGGTACAGGGTGCCCCCGTGAACTCCATCATCCAGCAGCGGGCCTGTCTGCCCACCCAGAGCGGCAAGGTGGAGGAAGGCGCCCTCGTCAACTTGCAGGATTTCTCCATGCGTCTGCTGGAAAAGAAGTACGACATCGACGGCCACAAGGAGTTCTACCTTTCCTCCGTGGTCTTCCAGTACACCCAAGCTGAGCCGGAGAAAAAGAAGCTCCAAGCCATTCAGGAAGCCGCTGCACAGGCCGTGAAGGACGCCTACGTGGACGAGCCTCACGCCGACGCGCAGGTGGCCATGCTCATTGCCACGGAGGCCGCCGACAACGATAACCAGATCTCGGTGGAGCAGGTGCGCCGCCAGTTGGCCGAAGAATACCCGCTGGCCGCTGTCCCCTTCGACGACTATGTGGAAAAGAGCGAGGTCATCGAGCACGTCGAGCAGCCCGTCACCGTCACCCCCTCCCGCATCCGCCGGATGGAGAGCCGCCGCATCCACACCGCCAGCGGCCTTGAGGTGAAGATCCCCACCGAGATCCTCTCCTCCGACTCCGAGGTGGAGTTCCTCCACGACGCCGACGGCAGCGTTTCCCTGCTCATTAAGAATGTGATCTTGTAAACACAGCTCCTTCCGCCATCGCTTACCGCTGCGCCAAGGCTCTCTCCCTGAGGGAACTGGCGCGGCAAAGCCATGACGGAGGGAGTTATTCTTTGCAATCGCCGCTTTTTCTCTTGCCAAGTGGGCGGTTTTGTGATATATCTTTCTTGTATTCATGATTGTATCTATGAATGAGGAGGAATTGGAAATGGAACTGGCACTTATCTGCGCACAGCAGGTCATCGTGCTGTTTTTGCTCATCGGCGCGGGCACGGCGGCCATCAAGACCGGTGTGCTCAAGGCGGAGGGGCGGCAGACGCTCTCGAACCTGCTGGTGTATCTGGTCGTCCCGGCCATGATCATCCACTCTTACATGATGGAGTTCAGCGAGGAGATCCTGCACAACTTGCTGGCGGCCTTTGGGCTGAGTGTGCTGGCGATCTTGATCGGCACCGTGCTGACGCTGGCGCTGACGGCCAAGCAGAAGGACCGCCGCGCCCCCATCTTCCGGTTCGCGTGCGTCTTCTCCAATGCGGCCTACATGGGCTTCCCCCTCATCTCGGCGCTGTTCGGTTCGGAGGGTCTGCTCTACGCCAGCGCCTACGTTACCGTTTTCAACATCCTGCTCTGGACCATGGGCTACGGCATGGTCAGCGGCAGTTCCAGCCCCAAGGAAGTGGCCAAGAGTCTGCTCCGCACGCCGGTGCTCTACGCCATGGTGGCGGGGCTTGCCATCTACCTTTTGCAGCTCCCGGTGCCCGCCCTCATTGCGCAGCCGCTGGAGCTTTTGAGCAACATGAACACCCCGCTTTCCATGCTCATCACAGGCATCCTGATCGCCACAGGCGACCTGAAGCAGATCGTCTGCGACCGGCACATCTGGAAGCTGGCGGCGGTGCGGATGCTGCTCATCCCGGCAATCTGCCTTGCCGTTTTCGCGGTGCTGGGGCTGCTGCGGTTCGGCATGAGTGCACAGGTGGTCCTGCTGCTGGAGTGCTGCCCCGCCGCCGCCATCACCTCGGTGTTTGCGGTCCAGTTCGGCCACGATGAGCAGTTTGCCGCCGGGTGTGTCGTTCTGACCACCCTGCTCAGCATCGTCACCCTGCCGTTGTGTGCCTTGGTGCTGACGGCATTGATGTGATCCACTCCGCAACAAAAAAGGGCTGCTGCCTACTCCTTTTCCCATCGCGTTTCGTTGCGCCAAGTCTCCCTCACCGAGGGAGCTGGCACGGCGAAGCCGTGACGGAGGGAGGAAAGGCAGCAGCCTTTTTATTTTTTTACACCAGCGGCATGATGTTTTCCGGCGCTACCCGGAGGTAGGCAGGGGCTTGAGGCGGCGGGGAGGAAAGGGTCGTTTTGGACACCTTCCACCACAGCTTGTCTGCATCGTCCGCAGCGGTGCAGATCACGTTCCAGTCAAAGGGGGTTTCACTGGAAACGCCCACCTGAACCGGCATCCGGTTTTCGCCGTCCACCGCTTCGGGGGCAAAGTCGTGGGCGCGGATGCCCACGGCGCAACACCCTTCCGGCACCGGCAGGGCCACGGTCAGCTCCCGCTCCCAGCCGGTCAGGCGGACATGGTGTTCGTCCACCCGGACGCAGGGCAGGATGTTCTTGCAGCCGGTCAGCCGAGCGGCGGTCAGGCGGCGGGGGTCGGCGAAAACTTCCTTCGTCGTGCCCGCACGCAGCACCTCGCCGCTGTCCATGACGATCATCTCGCGGCAGAGGCGGTAGGCTTCGTCCCGGTCATGGGTCACGAGTAGGGCCGTGCCGTCAAAGTTGGAGAGCAGACTTCCCACTTCGCCCTCCACTTCCTCGCGCAGGTAACTGTCCAGCGCACTGAAAGGCTCGTCCAGCATCAGGATGCGGGGTCTTCCCGCCAAGATGCGGGCCAGCGCGGCACGCTGCTGCTGCCCGCCTGAAAGCTCACTGGGCAACCGATGGGCCAGCTCTTCCAGCCGCATGGCGCAGAGAGCTGACCCACAGGCAGCTTTCCGGGCGGCGGGGTCTTTTTCCTTTTTCAGGGCACAGAGGATGTTCTGCTCCACCGTCATATTCGGGAACAGGGCGTAGTTCTGGAACAGCAAGCCCACGCTCCGCTGCTGCGGGGGCAGGTCGATGCCCTTCTCGCTGTCGAACAACACCCGGCCATCCAGCACGATGCGGCCGCTGTCGGGCTTGACGACACCCGCGATGCAGCGCAGGGTCATGCTTTTGCCGCAGCCGGATGCGCCGAGGATGGCGGCAGCGGTGTTGCCCACTGCGAAATCGGCGTGGAGGGTAAAGCCTTCAAATCGCTTGGCAATGGTCACTTCCAAACTCATGCGTGCCTGCCCCCCTGCCTCTGTTTGCGCTCCAGCAGATTGACCGCCAGCAGCACCACCGCCGAGATGGCGATGTCCACCAGCACCCACTGTATCGCGCCCGCTTCGTCATTGGTGCGCCAGAGCTGGTACACCGTGGTGGCGATGGTGGCCGTCTTGCCGGGGGTGTAGCCCGCGATCATGCTGGTGGCGCCGTACTCGCCCAGTGCACGGGCAAAGGCCAGCACCGTGCCGGCCAGAATGCCCTGCCGGCAATAGGGCATCCGCACCCGCCAGAAGATCCATGTGTTCGAGAGGCCCAGCGTCTGCGCCGACCACGCCAGCGTTTCGTCAAAGCTTTCGAAAGCGCCGCGGGCCGTGCGGTACATCAGCGGGAAGGCCACCACGATGGACGCGAAGATGGCGCTGTACCAGTTCATGACCAGCTTGACGCCGAAATGCTCCATAAAGAAGATCCCCAGCGGCCGCTTGGCACCGAAGAGCAGCAGCAGGAAGTAGCCCACGACTGTCGGCGGCAGGACCATCGGCAGCGTCAGGATCACATCCAGCACGCCCTTGAGCATCCGCGGGAGCTTCGCGATATAATACGCGGCAAAAATGCCGAGGAAGAACACCGCCGCACAGCTGATGAGCGCAATGCGGAGGCTGTTCCAAAGCGGATACCAGTCCATCATAATGCCGTGAAGCCGACGCTCTCGAAGACGGTGGCGGCACGGTCGGTCTGCAGATAGGCCAGAAATTCCTTGGCGGCCTCGGCGTTGGGGGCAGCCTTCAGGACGGCAGCCGGGTAGATGACCTGACCGCACATCTCCTTGGTGGCCTCGTCCACGACCTTCAGACCAGCGCTGAAGGCATCGGTGCAGTAGACGACACCGGCATCGACGCTGGCCTCGCTGACCTGCGTCGTGACTTCCTTGACGTTGGAGCCGTAGGTGATGACACCGGCAGCCGCCAGAGCCTCTTCGTCCAGCCCGTAGTAAGCGAGGATCTTCTGGGTGTACTGGCCAACGGGCACATCACGGTTGCCCATGCAGAACAGGATATCCTCAGCCTTCAGGTGCTCAGCCAGAGAATCGAAGCTGTCGATGCCCTGATCGCTGTTTTCGGGCACGCAGAGAACCACCTTGTTCTCCAGCAGGTCCACGCGGCTGTCGCTGTCCACGAAGTCGAGACCCTCGGTATTGACATCCGCAGAAGCGGTGATGTCCAACTGGTTCATCTGCTTCTGACCGGCGGAGAGGAAGAGGTCGCAGTCTGCGCCCTCCTGAATCTGGGTCTTCAGGGTGCCGGAGGAATCGAAGTTGAAGCGGAACGTCACGCCGGGGTTCTCTACTGCGTAGTTCTCGGCGATGGCGTTCAGGGTCTCGGTCAGGGAAGCTGCGGCGAAGACGATCAGCTCGACGGCCTCGCCGGAAACCGCCTCAGAGGAAGCGGCAGCGGAACCTGCCACGGAGGAAGCAGTGCTGGTGGAGCTGCCGGGACCGCCGCAGGCAGTCAGGGCAGCAGATGCGGATACGATGCCGGCAGCGTACAGGAAGCTGCGGCGGGAGATCTTGCGATTCATTGTGTGTACTCCTTACGCTTCAAAAAACGCTTTGATCGAAACCAACTTCATTTTCTGGCGCACTCGCCATCCAGCCCGGCGGCGATGCGGATGCCGTGTTCAAGGCTGGGCAGGATGTACTCCAGATTTTCCTGCACGGCCTTGGGGCTGCCGGGCAGGTTGACGATCAGTGTCTTGCCGCGCAGGACGCTGGCGGCGCGGCTGAGCATCCCGCGGGGGGTAATGCTCAGGCTGTGGCAGCGCATGGCCTCAGCGATGCCGGGGGCACTGCGGGTGGCGACAGCATACGTCGCCTCCGGGGTGATGTCGCGGGGGGAGAAGCCGGTGCCGCCGGTGGTCAGGATCAGGTTGACCTGACGGCCATCGGCCAGCCGGATGAGCTGAGCCTTGAGGGCCTTGGCTTCGTCGGGCAGGATCATCGTTTCCTCCACCTTGTACCCGGCGGCGGTGAGCATCTCCACGATCAGCGGGCCGCTCTTGTCCTCCCGTTCCCCGCGGGAGCCTTTGTCGGACAAGGTGATGACGGCGGCACGCAGCGGCGGATCCTCCTCCGGGGGCAGCAGGGTCATCTCGTCCCCCACATGGATGGTGCCGCCGTGGAGCACACGGGCGAACACGCCCTCGTGGGGCATGATGCACTCGCCGGTCTGCTGCTTGATGACGCAGTCGTTGTGGCACTCCTTGCCGATCTGGGTCATTTCCAGAACGACATCCCCCACCTGAAACCGGCTGGTGACGGGCAGGTTGCGGAAATCGAACCCTTCCACGACCAGATTTTCGCCGAATGCGCCGTAATCGACCCAGATCTTCTTGCGGAAGTTCTCGATCTTTTCGGCGCTCAGCAGACTGACCTGACGGTGCCAATTGCCGCCATGGGCGTCGGTCTCGATGCCCCATTCCGGGGTCAGGGTGGCTTCGGGCACCTCGGTCTTGACGGTGCCGCGCTGAGGGCTGGTGCAAATGGCCAGAATCTTTCCCATATTATCCTCCGATCCGATACATCCCGCGGGTCGCCGGGATGTTTTGTTTGCGTTCAAAATGGTGCTCCTGCGGCTTTTCCCAAATCGTCGTTTGGATCGCCTTGAGCAGCTTCTCGTCCGTTGCGCCGGAGCGCAGCAGGGTCTTCAGGTCGCAGCCCGCTTCGCTGGCAAGACAGGGGCGCAGAAAGCCCTGACTTGTCAGCCGGACGCGGTTGCAGGAGGCGCAGAACTTGCCGTGCACCGCCGCGATGAAGCCCACGCTCCCCTGCCAGCCGGGGGCGGTGTAGTAGACCGCCGGGCCGTCGCCGAGGGCGGCGCTCTCCTGCGCGGGCAGCGGGGCCAGCCCCGGCCAGCGCTTTTGCAGCCGGGTCAGCAGTTCCGGCCCGGAGATGCAGGGCATGGCCGCGCCATAGCCGATGGGCATCATCTCGATGAACCGCACCTGCAAAGGCTTGTCTTTAGCGAGGGCAGCCAGCGCTTCCAGCTCGCCCTCGTTCACGCCCGCCTGCGGCACGCAGTTCAGCTTGACGGGCAGCCCGCTTTCCAGCGCGGCATGGATGCCCGCCCTCACGTTTTCAAACTCGTCCCGCCCGGTGATGCGGGCGAACTGCTCCGGCGAGAGGGTGTCGAGGCTGATGTTCACGCTGTCCAGCCCGGCAGAGAGCAGGGCGGGCAGTTGCTTTGCCAGCAGAACACCGTTGGTGGTCATGGTCACGCGGCGGATGCCGGGGATAGCCTTCAACTGGGCCACCAGATAGTCCACGCCCTTGCGCACCAGCGGTTCGCCGCCGGTGACGCGGACGGTATCCACCCCGCACTTGGCAAACAGCGCGGCAAGGCGCAGGAATTCTTCGTAGGTCAGAATATCTTCCCGTTCCAGCTTCTCCACGCCGTCCGGCATACAGTACCGGCAGCGCAGATTGCACAGGTCGGTGACAGACAGGCGCAGGTAATGGATGCTGCGGCCCTTTGCATCAAACATAGCCGCCCTCCGCCCGGATGTACAGGCCGCTCTTGCCGCCGCTCTTTTTCTCAAGGTGGATCTCGCCCAGTTCCATCCCCTTGTCCACGGCCTTGCACATATCATAAATGGTCAGCAGCGCGGTGGAAACGCCGGTCAGGGCCTCCATCTCCACGCCGGTGACGCCGCTGGTCTTGACGGTGCAGCGGGCCTCGACGGCGCGGCGGTCTTCCAACAGCTCAAACTCGATCTTCACCTTGGTCAGCGGCAGCGGATGGCACAGCGGGATCAGTTCACTGGTCCGCTTGGTGGCCATGATGCCCGCCACGCGGGCCACGCCCAGCACATCGCCTTTCTTGACCGTGCCGTTTTTCACGGCGGTAAAGGCTTCTTCGTTCATGGTAATGATGCCGTGGGCCGTGGCTTCGCGGGCAGTGACGGGCTTTTCGCTCACATCCACCATCACCGCATTGCCCTCGGCATCGAAATGGGTCAAGTTGCTTGTCATATTGTCACGCTTATCCTCCGTACAACCTCTCAGCAATGCCCAAACCCGCAGTTGGGCCAGTGGCACTCGGCGCAGCCAAGGCAGAGGCCGCCCTCGCCGAGGCGGGCGATGTCGTCGGCGGTGATGGGGTCATCGGCCAGCAGACGGGGCAGCAGCAGGTCAAAAATGGTGCGCTTGGCGTACATCACGCAGCCGGGCAGACCGCAGACGGGCACGCCGTCCAAGTAGCTGACGAGAAACATGGCACCCGGAAGCACCGGCGCGCCATAAGTCACGATGTCGGCCCCGGTGTTCTTGATGGCCAGCGGGGTGCGGTCGTCGGGGTCCACGCTCATGCCGCCGGTGGTGAAGATCAGCTCGCAGCCCGCTGCCTTTGCTTCCAGAATCGCCGCCGTGATGCCCGCCGGGTCGTCATCGCAGACCTTATGGAATGTCATCTCGCAGCCGTATTCCTTGAGCTTTGCTTCAAGGATGGGGGTGAACTTGTCCTCGATGCGGCCCTTGAATACCTCGCTGCCGGTGGTGATGACCGCGAACTTCTTCTGGTGGAAGGGCAGCACGTTCAGGATGGGCTCGCTGCCCGCCGCTTTCTGCATGGCGTCCATCTTCTCCTGCTCGATGACGAGGGGGATGATACGGGTACCCGCCAGCTTCGCGCCCTTTTTCACGGGCAGGTCGCCGTGGATCGTGGCGATCATCATCTGGGGGGTGCGGTTCACGGCCAGCAAGGCTTCGCGGTGGATCTTGAGCAGACCGTCACAGTCGGCGATCAGCTCGATCTTGCCCTCTTTCGGCTCGGTGCCGTAGATGTTTTTGCCCGCAGCGGCCTTGTACAGCAGTGCGGCGGCCTCATCCTCATGGAGGATGCCGGGCTTCTTTTCCCAGACGTAGAGGTTCTCCTTGCCGATGGAGAGCAGCACCGGGATATCCTCCGGCTGGACGATATGGCCCTTGCGGAAGCGGGCTCCCTTGAACTCGCCCGGAATGATCTGCGTGATATCGTGGCTGAGCACCTGCCCTGCCGCGTCTTCGGTACGGATCAGTTTCATGGTAATTTCCTCTCTTCCTCACAGCGCCGGCATCTGAGCGGCGATCCAATCGGCCAATGCTTCCGGCTCGTCCAGCGCGAAATCTGCGCCCGGTACATCGCCCACCACGGCCAGCGGCTCAAAGGAGGCCGGTTCCTCGGAGATGGCGCTGCGCACCACCTCGATCTTGGGCCAGCCACTCTCCTTAAAGCCTTCCATCAGCACGAGGTCGTAGCCGTGGCGCTCGAACAGCGCCAGCAGATCCTGCTCGTTCAGGCGGAGCTCTTCCGTCAGCAGGTAGCGGTTCCCGGAAAAGACAGCGACGCCCTCCGCGCCCGCTTCCCGCAGCCGGTAGCTGTCGGTGCCGGGGACATCGGGGGTAAAGTCGTGGCCGTCGTGCTTGATGACGCCCACTTTCAGCCCGCGTGCCCGCAGCAGAGGGATCAGTTTTTCCAGCAGCGTGGTCTTGCCGCTGTTATGCACACCGCTGACGGCCAGCACCGCCGGGTGTTTTAAGCTCAGCTCTGCAGCCAGAGCCTCCTTGCGTTCAGTATACAAACGAAAGCACCTCCACTTCCTCGCCCGGCTTTACCGGGCCGCTGCCCGCGGGCAGCTCTACCAGACAGTTGCAACCGATCATCGCGGACAGGCTGCCGGACGAATGGGCTTCGGCGTTGCCCTCGCCGGGGATGGCCACGGTGCCGCCGGACGCCTTCGCCCGCAGGTAGCGGTTGCCCTTGCTGGCCTTGGAAAAGCCGGTGGTCAGGGTGCGTTTGGTGCGGGGCAGGATGCAGCCTTTCTCCAGCCGCCCAGCGGCCCGCAGCAGGGCCGGGAGGACGTACTGCTCCAGTGTGGCCGCCGCCGCGAAGGGGTTGCCCGACAGGCAGAAGACGAGCTTGCCCTCTACCTTCGCCGCCAGCATGGGGCTGCCGGGCTTCTGGGCCACGCCGGAGAAGACAGGCTCTGCCCCCAGCGATTCCAGCACCACGGGCAGATAGTCCTTCTGCCCCACCGACACGCCGCCGCTGGTAACGACGGCGTCGCAGCCGGTCAGCAGCTCTTCCAGTTCCGCCACAATGAGGGCCGGGTCGTCCGAGCAGTGACGGCGCTGGACCGCAAACCCCATCTGCCGCAGCCGGGCCGCGTTCTGGATGCCGTTGGCATCGTAAATTTTGCCGGGGGCCAAAGTCTCGCCGGGGGCCAGCAGTTCGCTGCCGGTAGCCAGCACGCCGACGGTCAGCGGCCGGTAGACCGGCACTTCCGCAAAGCCCTGCCCCGCCAGCACACCGAGGTGCGCCGGGGTCAGCACCGTGCCCGCATCGGCAATGAGGGTCCCGGCGGCGATGTCCTCACCCCGGAAAACCACATTCGCGTTGTGGGAAAGTTCGGCGTAGATGCGCACGTTCTCTTCTCCGCCGTCGGTCAATTCCTGCATCAGGATGCAGTCAGCCCCGGCGGGCAGGGGTGCCCCGGTCATGATCCGGGCCGCACACCCGGCGGGCAGGGCCGCCGTCGGCGCGTCACCCGCATACAGCTTCATCACCACGGGCAGGGTCTTCGGGGTCTTCTCCCCGGCCCCGGCCGTGTCCGCGCTGTGAAGGGCGTAGCCGTCCAAGGGGCTGCGGTCGAAGGGCGGCTGGTCCATCCGGGCGCACAGGGGCGCGGCAGCAATGCGGCCAACGGCTTCGTCCAGCCCGGCATTCTCAACCGCAGGCTTTGGCAGCTGCGCCGCCGCGTCCAGCACACGGCGCAGCGCCTCGGCGGGCGCACAAAAAGGCTGTTTCATTTGAAAAATATCCTCCATTTTGCACGCAGAAACAGCCGTCCGCTATGGCTCGGACAGCAGCGTTTCTGCGGATTCCATCGTTTTTCAAAAGGCAGGTAAAAAATACGGGGACGTCTTGACGAAAATCAAAACGCCCCCGCAGAAAACACGACACAACATCCCCGCGCTGCTGTTTGCAGACTGCAGCGCCGGAGGGACCGGCTCTGCGCGGGCTGTTTGCAGCAGCCGTACACAAAGGAGGCCCCTTGGGTCGGGTCGATGGGAGGAGTTCTTTTTTTCAAATTGCAGCGTTTCTTCTGCGGGAAGGCGGCCGGGTTTCCCCAGCCACCCTTGAATGCCGGCTCGCGTGCGGGCCCTTAGCATTGCGGCGCGGCGTCAATGCCCTTCGGTTTAGACGCCTTTGCTCAAAGAAGCTCTTATACCCTGTTCAATTGTATGGATCGCTTTAGTCGGTCCACTCATCCACGTCGCTGATGGCTTTCGCGTAACGGCGGGTGAGATACTGGGTGGAAAAGAGGAACCGCTCGTTCTGATTGTTGGTCAGCTCCTCAATGTCGGAAAACTCCGGCTTGCCCTGCATAGCCTTCCACGTCTGCTCGACCGCTTCCGGCGAAAGGCCGTAGGGCGAGCGGCGGAAATAACGCAGCGGGGTGGCGCTGGGGTAGATGCGGGCATTGAACCGCACCATCTCCGCGAACATCACGCACAGGTCCTCGTCCTCGATGAGCTGCGCGATCATGGCGTAGTTGTCGCTCATGTTGGCGTTGGAGTAATAGTAGGTATCCTTTGCGCCTGCACGGGCAACGATATCCTCGCACTGAGGGTCCTGCGGCATCTGGGCCAGCAGCTCGTCGGCGTTTTCCACCTCCGTGACCAGCAGGGCGTGGGACGTGATCTGCGCCGCCGCCGAGCGGGAGCGGATGTACCCTGCCAGCTCCTGCGCCGGGGTCAGCTCCGGCAGCTCCGGAGCCGTCTGGGTGGGCTGGTCGGCGTAGGGGTCATTCTCCGCTTCGGGGGCTGCGGCCAGAAAATCCAGCAGCTCCGGCTTTGCGGCGCTGTCGGTATCCGGGGCCGCTTCAGCGGGCGTTTCTGCCGGGGCGGAAGCGTTCCCCGCGGCTTGCTTTGCGGCAAGCTCGTCGGTCTCCCGCTCCACTACGGCGATCACGTCCTCACCGGCCTTGGCGGCGGCGCCGTCAAAGGTGCTGCCCGTCTCTTTCAGGCGGCGGGCGATCTCGCTGGCAGCGTTGATGTCGAACACCTCGGCCTTGGGCTTTTTCTTCGCGGCCATCTCCGCCTTCTGCAGATCCAGAACGACCTGTTCCGGGTCTGCATTGGCGTCCACCGTGGTGGTGTAGCCGGGTTTGCGTCTGCCAAACAACATGACGAAATTCCTCGTTTCTCTGGGATTTTACTCAGCAGCGGCCTCGGTGGTCTGGGCATAGATGCCGCGCTTTTCGAGGTCGTCTGCCATATCGGCGAGGTCGAACTTTTCCAGCGTCTCGCGGGTGGGCACACCGGTGGTCTTATCCCAGCCGAAGATGTCGTAGAACATGTCCTTCGCCTTCTCCATGTCGGCACGGTCCAGCTTGGTGGTGCCTTCCTCGAATGCCTTGAAGTCGGGGTCCTTATCGAACACCCAATCGCAGATGGCATCGTGCTCCTGACGCAGGTTTGCGCTGCCGCAGTTCTGCTGGAAGCTGATGGCGGTCATGGCGCGGAGCATCTGGGTGATGCGCTCGCCGTCCTCCTGCAGACCGGCTTGGGTATAGGTCTCGCCCGTAACAGCAGTCATAAAGTCTGCCTGCAGATCCAAGTCGCCGTGGTACTCACGCTCCTTGGAGGGAGACTGGGTCATGGGCCACATCCAGTTGCACAGGGTGGCAGAGTCGTGGAAGTTCTTGTCGTTGACGCAGTAGGCGGCCAGCTTTGCCTTGTTCTCGTTGATGGGAGTGTAGGCCTTGGCCTTATCGTAGCAGCCCTCGCCGAAGAAGTCCTCCATGACCTTCTTGGTCACCTCATAGGGAGCGCCAGAGCCGGTCTCGCAGACGATCTCGTGGATCATGCAGTCGCGGTTGTAAACGAGGTTGTACAGCATGCCCACCTGCCATGCCTCAGCAGGGCCGTGGTGGTTGGGGAAGCCGTTATAGATCAGGTTGGAGTTGGTGGCACCATCGTTGCGGTCCAGCCAGCTCTTGGGCAGACCGAACTTCTCCATCATGGCCAGAGTGCCCTTGGCGATGACGGACAGGTCGCCCTCACCGTAAGCCATGCGGCGGATCAGCTCCACCTCCCAGCGGGGATCGCCGGCCTTCTCCCACTCCCAAGGCAGAGAGTCATACTCTTCCTCGCTGATGTACTTGGTGGCCTCCTCACGGGGCATCCGCAGGATCCACAGCAGGTCGCGGTTCAGGTTGCCGTAGTTGTCCCACAGGCCCATATCGTCCACAGCATGAGACCATGCCAGGTTGATGACCATGGTGCCGTCGCCTTCGTACTTGAAATCGTGCACGCCGTCCGGATAGACGCGGGTGCCGTACAGCACGGGCATACAGGTGTTGGAGTTGTGGGTGGGCAGGTCGTAATCGGCCAGCGGATCCACATCGTACTCCGTGTAGCAGCGGATGGGGCAGGAGGAGCAGCCGCCGTTCTTGACGGTGTACTCGGCAGCCGGAGCGCCGAAGTCGAAGTAGCCCTTGAAGCAGCGCAGAGCCACCTTGTTGATATCGTTGTAGGGCTGCTCGCCGGTATCCACGGGGCCGCCGGGAGCCTTTTTCCACATACGGCCGGGAGCGCCGGACCAGCGGTTCTTGCCGGAGGTGGCGCTGTACTCTGCCCAGCTCTGGGGCTGTGCGGGCACGTTGTGGTTGTTGTTGCCGCCGATCAGGTTGCCCATCATGTAGTTGGAGAGCTCCAGCACCTTCTTGGGGTCAGCCACCTTGACGCTGCCGGTGCCGCGGATGGCCAGACCCTTCAGCTTCTTGTTGCCCATGGCAGCGCCCAGACCGGCACCGCCGGAGTTGCCGAAGCTGGTGTTCAGGGTGGAGTAGTCCACCAGATGCTCACCGGCGGGGCCGATGGAAGCAGTCTCGAACTCACGGCCGTTCTGCTCCACCATCCACTTGTTGGAAGCAAAGGTACCCTTGCCCCAGATCTCGCTTGCGTCCTCCAGAGAGACCTCGCCATCCTCGATGCGCAGGTAGACGGGCTTTTCGGAGATGCCGCTGACAACGATGCCGTCGTAACCGGCATACTTCAGCATGGAGCCGATGTGGCCGCCCATGTGTGCATCGATGATGGAGTGGCCCTTGGACCAAGTAGAACGGAAGGTCACGTTCATACGGCCGGAGCAGGGCACGCCGGCACCGGTCAGGGGGCCAACACCAAAGATGACCAGAGCCTTCTCGTCATAGGGGTCCAGCTCCATGGGAGCTTCCTCGTACATAATGCGGTAGGCCATGCCCATACCGCCGATATATTTATGGTATTTTTCGTCGTCCTGGGTGGTGATCTCACCGGTGGTCAGGTTGACGCGCAGGATCTTGCCTGCCCAGCCATAGGTTTCAGCCATTGTTGTTCCTCCTTACAGGTCCATGTAAGCAGCCTGTGCTGCGCTGGTAACGGCATCCCAATCCACGATGGACAGAGCGCCGGACGGGCAGCCCGCGACACAGGCACCGCATGCGATGCACTTGGACGATTTGCCAGTCTCCGGGTTGACGGTGGGCATATGCCACGGGCAAGCCTCGTGGCAGGCACCGCAGCCGATGCACTTATCGGTATCCACGACGCGGATGCCCTGCTCATTGGTCACGATGGCCTTCTGGGGGCATGCGTTGCCGCAGGCGGGGTCCTCGCACTGGCGGCAGGTATCCGGGAAGTAGACCCAGCAATTGTCTGTGCCGGACAGGAGGCCGTTGCCCGCACCGTCGAGGTTCAGGCGGCGCTGGATCTTAACGCGGCTGATGTAGGAAGAGCAGACGCCGTCGTTGGTCAGGGTGCAGTTGATCTCGCACCGCTGGCAGCCGGTGCACAGATCTGCGTTGACCACCAGCAGACCCTGCGGCAGCGCCCACGTAGCCACTGCGCCGGAATCGATCTGACTCTGGGAGCAGCCAAACAGCGACAGCATCGAAGCGGAAAGGCTCAGCCCTGCAAGGCTTTTGCCCGAAATTTTCATGAATTGACGGCGGGTCATGTCAGCCGTCAGGAAATCGGTTTTTGCCATAGGTTCCATTCCTCCGTGAAGTTACTCTGCGCTGAGCACTTCGGTCACATAGAAATAACTGTTGTTGACGACATTCGTCACGGCGGTCGAGGTAATGGTCGCGCCGGTCAGTGCATCCACCTCGGTCAGGTCGGCGCTGCTGGTTTCAGCACCGGTGCCGCTGGTGGTCAGCTCCGCCTGTTCCAGACGGTATGCCGCCTGTTTTTCGGTCGACCAGTCTGCAAAGGGCTTGGCCTGTTCCTCGCCGTCCTGTGCGCTCTTGCTCAGGCTTGCTTGGTACAGCTTGCGGCTTGCGACGGCCTCCGCACTGGAATCCAGCGGAGGGATCAGCTCGTTGTCCATCGGCTCGCCACGGATGGCCGAGAGGGTCATGCCCGCCTCGTACATCTTGCGGGTGGCTTCCGCCTCCGGGGAGGTATCCCCTGCCCGCCAAGCGGACGGGTCGAAGTCCTCCGCCGGGGCCTCGGTCTCTGCGCTGCCCGCGGCGGCATACACGGCACCGGTGGCCGGGTCGGTCACGGTGTAGCTCTTGCCCGCCAGCGTGAAGGGCGCTGTGCCCTGATACTGGGCCGTGAACTCCGGGTTCACGCACTGGCCGCCGAGGTTGTCGGTCTCGCCCTGCGCAAGGATGGCAACGCTCTGGACTGTGCCGTCCTTTCCAAGGGTCACGCCGACCTCGACATCGCTCTGGAAGCCCTTCTGGGAGCCCACCACATAATAGGTGTTCTCATCCAACTGGTACACCGCGCTGATGCCGTAGGTGGCAGCGTCGGCGTCGGTCAGGGCCAGAGCGGTGCCCGCAACGGTGGTGCGGGCATTCATCAGCCCATGCAGACCCAGCGCCAATGCCAGCGAGGCCGCGCCCATGGCGGCATAACCCGGCAGCCGTCTGCGCCACAAAGGCTGCGGCGCATGATTTGTCTGCTTCATTGTTTCACCTGCCTATTCTTATCGTCATGCACGGGGTTCCCGTGCACGAAAACAGCCGCCCAGCCTGCTGCAACAGAACGGAGCGGTATCTTCGTTATAAGAATAACATGTTTTTCGTAAGTTAGTCAACACATACAGACGCGTTTTTCAGCCAGAACATTTCCGAACCTTCCTCGCTGCCGCATGAAACTATTTCTTCTTTCGGATGAGCAGTTTCAGCCCATACGCTTCCGCCAGTTCCAGCGACTGCACCGTGGGCATTGTTTTGCTGACGAGGGCGGGCACCCCGGCCCGGATGGCCTTGCGCACCATATCCACCGGCACCCGGCCGCTGGTGTAGAGCACGCACTGGCCCAGCTGCACCCCCTCCGCCAGCGCACAGCCAACGGCCTTATCCAGCGCGTTGTGACGGCCAAGATCCTCGCACTGGTACAGGATTTTCCCGTCCCGCAGCACAAAGCAGCTGTGGACGGCGTGGGTAGCGCGGTAAAGGGGCAGCTCATCCCCCATGGCGGCAGCCAGCGTCTCCACCCACTCGTCCGGGATCTCCCGCTGCGGCACCGGGGCCAGCGGGCGGAGTTTTACGGGAGACGCCACGGTCAGATTGTCGGTACAGCAGCTGGGCACCTCCTGCCCGGCGGCGGCCGCCGCTTCCAGCGGGTGTGTCAGATGGACGCTGACCTTCAGCCCCTCGGCGCAGACGGCGATCTGCTCCACCTCGTCGGCACAGGTGATCCAGCCCTCGGTCAGCAGACGGCCCAGCGCCAACTGGGGCAGCAGCTCCGGCGTGCAGACCACCCGGAACGCCGTCTGCTCGTTGACAAGGATCGCCGCCGCGTGCTCCACGGCCAGCGTCATCTCCCCGCCGGACGGCAGACGGACGGTCTCTGCCCCCGGCCGGCTCTTGAAACGATCTGCGATCACCATACGCTCACTCCCCCATGTAGGCAAAGCGCGGCTGGACCTTGCCGTCCCGCTCCACCGTCTCGCACCACATGGCCGCCGGGCGCACCCAGAGGTCGTGGTCGCCGTAGAGGGTACGGTAGACCACCAGCTCCTCCTCGGTCTCGCTGTGGTGTGCCATGCCCAGCACCTCGTACTCGTTGCCCTTGAAATGCCGGTAGCGGCCGGGCTTGATGTTGTATTGGAAATCCATCCTGCGTTCCTCTCCATCGTCTTTCTTTATTGTACCATGGTTTTCTCCGGCTGAAAAGATGCCGAAAAAATTGCGTCAAATTTTGGCTAAACCTCTCAGCTCCAGTCGTTTTCTTTTGCCGATTTTGTGGTATACTACTTATAAAATAAAAAAGTTTTCAAAAAATGGACTTTTGATCGAGGTGGAATTTTCATTGAGCCGTTCCAAAATCACCCTGCGCGAGGCAAATGCGGCCTATGGGGAGCTGCGCCGGAACGCCAAAGCGCTGATGCACCGCGCCGAGACGTTCCTCATAACAGCCATCGTCCTCTACAAGATCCTCACGAACCTGTTCTTTCTGCCCGCCATGCGGGGCATCTGGTCGCTGACGCTGCGCTTTTCGCCGGTGAACTACCTGACCAACAACAACGCGCACCAGATCTTCACCGCCCCCAGCATTTTGGGCGGCATCGCGCTCATTGCGGTGCTGGCAGCCCTCTGGAACCTGTACGAGTTCTCCCTTGTGCTGCATGGGCTGGACTTTGCCCGCCGGGGCGAGGCGTGCAAGCTGCGTTCCCTGTTCCGGGAAAGCTTTTTCTCCATCCGCCACGCCGTTTTTCCGAAGAACTGGCCCATCCTCTTTTACTGTGCCGTTCTCATCCCCTTTACGGATGTTTTCGTCACCTCCAATTATATCACCCAGTTGGCTGTGCCCGAATACATCATGGGCGTCATCCGGGCAAAACCGATCTATCTGGCGCTGTACAGTGCGATCTTCCTTGCCGCTGTGCTGCTCACGGTCTTTTTTGCGCTGGTACTGCCGTTGTTCACCTTGGAGCACAAAAATTTCAGCACCGCCGTCAAGGAGAGCTGCGCCTACGTCAAGCAGCGGTTTTTCCGGGTATTGGCCGCGCTGGCCCGCTGGAACTTCGGGGTGTTGCTCCGCATGGGTCTGTTGTTCGTGCTGGCCACGATGCTGATGTATGGCATCGCGGCGGTGGTGGGGCTGGAGAGCACCCGCGCCATGCTCCTGCTCTCCCGCGCGCTGCAATTGGTGGAGCTGCCCTTCTTCGGCTTCCTGCTGGACTGCAAGGTAACGGTGGCCCAGTGCACCATCCTCGGTCTGCTCTATTTCCGGACCCGGAGCGCCGATGCCATTGCGCCGGAAGAGCGCCCCGACAGCAAGCGCAGCCGCCCCCGCGGGCAGCTGCTGCTGACGGCCATGGTCGCGGGCGTCACCCTCGTCACCTGCGGAGTTACAGCCTATCTGCTCAGTCTGCCGCAGGACGATGCGCTGCTTGCCGCCGTGGGCGGCGTGACCCCGCTGGTCACCTACCACCGCGGCGACTGCTCCATCGCCCCCGAAAACACGCTGCCCGCCTTCCGCTCGGCCATCCTGAAAAAGGGCGACCGCATCGAATTGGACGTCCAAATGACTAAAGACGGCGTGGCCGTTGTGACCCACGACACCAATTTAAGGCGCTGCACCGGCAAAAATGCAAAGGTCTACGACCTGACATTTGCCGAGATCGAGCAGTTGGACGCGGGCAGTTGGTTCAGCACCCGCTTCGCCGGGACACGGATCCCCTCCTTCGAAGAGGTATTGCAGCTCTGTCAAGGGAAGATCGACCTGAACGTGGAGATCAAGCCCAGTGCCGCTACCCCGACGCTGGAAGCCGAGACCGTCCGCCTTCTGCGGGAGTACGGCTTCGAGGGACACTGCGTCATCACCTCCCAGAGCTATGAGACCCTCCACAAGGTCAAGGAGCTGGCCCCTGACATCCCCACCGGCTACATCCTCGCCTTGGGGGTGGGCAACTATTACGACCTGCCCGACGCCGACTTTTTCAGCGTGGAAACGACCTTTATCACCTCCGGCATGGTCAACCAGATCCACCTGCGCGGCAAGACCGTCTCCGCGTGGACCATCGACCGCGAGGAGGACGCCAAGCACATGATGGAGCTGGGCGCGGATGACCTGATCACCGACAAGCCCGACATGGTGAACGAGCTGCTCCGCCAGAACGCCGAGATGGACACCACCCTGCTCTCCCTCCGCGACGCCATCCAGAATTGGTTCTTTCCTTCCGATGAAGAAGTCTCCGACTCGGTGGAGGAAGTCATCGAGGACCCGGAAGAGTTCTTGGATGCAGCCTGAGCGGCCCGCTGCGGAGGATGCTTTTTCCCACGCTGCCGGTCGTCCAATTCTTTTCCATAAAAAATTCCCTCCTACCCTTTTACAATAAACGCTGCAATCGCTGCAGCGTCAAGGGGGCGGAGGGAATTTTTCTTATTTCTGCATCTGCTCTTTGTGGTACTGCAGCGTATAGAGCTGGTAGTACCGGCCATGGTTGGCCAGCAGCTGCTGATGGGTACCCTGTTCCAGAATCTTCCCGTGGGACAGGACGATGATGTTGTCGGCGTGCTGGATGGTGGACAGGCGGTGGGCCACGATGAGCATGGTGCCCACCGAGCGCATCTTTTCCAGCGAATCCTGAATCAACAGCTCTGTTTCGGTATCGATGTTGGCGGTGGCCTCATCCAAGATCATAACGCTGGGCTTATGGATGATGGTCCGCGCAAAACTGAGGAGCTGGCGTTGGCCGGCGGAGAAGTTGTTACCGCGCTCCCGCACCTCTTCCTCAAGGCCGTGGTCGAGCTTCGAAATGAACCGGTCGGCGTTGACGTAGCGGCAGACCTTCATGATCTCGTCGTCGGAGATGTTCTCCTCCCGCAGAACGATGTTGCTGCGGATGGTGCCGGAGAAGAGGAAGACGTCTTGCAGCATCTGGCCGAAGTGGCGGCGCAGCGAGGAAATTTTAATTTTCCGGATGTCGATGCCGTCGATCAGGATCTGGCCCTTCTGGAACTCATAATTGCGGCAGATGAGGGAGAGGATGGTGCTTTTGCCGGAGCCGGTGGAGCCGACGAAAGCCACGGTCTCCCGCGGGTCCACATGGAAGGAAACGCCCTGCAGCACCCACTCGCCGGGGATGTAGCTGAACCAGACGTCCTTGAACTCGATCTCGCCCTTCACCTCGTCCAGCTCAATGGCGTCCGGGGCGTCCACCATCTTGGGCTGCAGGTCCATGATGGAGAAGACCTTCTCCGAGGATGCCAGCGCCGACTGCAGCCAGTTGAACTGCTCGGCAAGGTTCTGGATGGGGGTGAAGAACTTGGAGATGTACATATAAAAAGTGACGACTGTGCCGCTGGAGACGGTCTGGCCGAGGAAGGTGACGTTTTCCAGATAGCCCATACCGCCCAGATAGAACAGGCAAAGGATCGAGCTGATGTACAGCATATACACCAGCGGGCGGAACACGCTGAACACGAAGATCTGCTGCTGATTGGCTCTGGCAAGAGTCTCGCTCTTTTTCCGGAAGGTCTCCATCTTCTCGTCTTCCCGGCCAAAGATCTGGGTGACCTTGATGCCGGAAAGGTTCTCGGACAGGTAGGTGTTGATGTCGGTGGTGGCATCCTTCACCTTCCGGTTGGCCCGACGGGAGAATTTGCGGAAAATGACCGTGAAAATGACGATGAAGGGCACAAAGCAGAGCACCATCAGGGTCAGCTCGTAGTTCAGGCAGATCATGGCCGCCAGAATGCCGAGGATGACGAAGCAGTTCTTGGTCAGCTGGACCAAGAGGTTGGTGAACATCATGGAGATGGCGTTGGTGTCGTTGGTCACGCGGGTGACCAGCTTGCCCACGGGGATCTCATTGAGCTGCTCGTGGGAGAGGGACTCGATGTGGGTGAACAGATCCTCGCGCAGGTCGGAGATGATGCGCTGGCCCACCCGCTGCAAAATGACCGCCTGTAAATAGGTGCTGCCCATGGAAAAGACCAGCACGCCCGCATAGACGGCCACTGCGGCAAACAGGGCGTTCAGCGCAAAGTCGCCGACCACCAGCTCCTCAATGGAGCCGACGATGAGGGGTGAGACGATGTCATAGGCGATGGAAAAGAGCATCAGGAAACCCACGAGGATGAACTTGCCCAGATACGGCTTGGCGTACCCGGCCAGACGGCGCAGAATTTCGCCGTCGTCCATGTTTCGCTCAAAGCCCATGGCGGTCTTTTTGTCCTTGACGCCCGCGTAGGCAGCCACCAGCAGCGCCGTGATGACGCCGATGACCGCGCCCACCAGCAAAAGCGGATTCAGGTCACTCACTGCGCGTCACCTCCCGTTTCGTCTTCCAGCCGCTGCAGATCGACCATGCGGCGGTACTCCTCGCAGGAAGCGTAGAGCGCATCGTGGGGGCCGACGGCCTCGATGGCGCCATCTTCGAGGAAGATGATCTTATCCAGCCGCTCCACCGTCGAGATGCGGTGGGCAATGAGCAGGGTGGTCTTCCCTGCCCGGCTGGTCTTCAGGTTGTCGAGAATGATCTTCTCGGTGCGGGTATCCACCGCCGAGACCGAGTCATCGAGGATCAGAATGGGGGCATTCTTCAGTAGGGCGCGGGCGATGGAGATGCGCTGCTTCTGGCCGCCGGAGACGGTGACGCCCCGCTCACCGAGGACGGTCTCGTAGCCGTCCTTGAAGTCCACGATGTTGTCCCGCACATCGGCGAGGCTGGCCGCCCGCTCGATGTCCTCCTGCGTGGCATCGTCCACACCAAAGGCGATGTTGTGGGCGATGGTATCCGAGAAGAGGAAGTTGTCCTGCGGCACATAGGCGCACGCATTGCGGACCGAGTGGATGGACACGCGGTTCACATCCTGCCCGTCCACGAAGAGGGTGCCGTCCGGCACATTGTAGGTGCGGAGCAGCAGGTCCACCAGTGCGGTCTTGCCCGCGCCGGTCTTGCCCACGATGCCCACGCTCTCGCCGGGCTCGATCTGAAAGGAAATGTTCTTGAGCACGTCGAATTCGCCGTCCGGGTAGCGGAAGGTCAGGTTCCGGAACTCGATGCCGCCCTTGGGGGCCTTCAGGTCGGGCACGCCGGGGCGGTCCGCCACATCGATGGGGGCATCCAGCAGCTCGGTGATCCGGTTGAGGGAGGCCTTGCCGCGGGAGGTCTTTTCGATGAGCATCGATACGGCCATGATGGGCCAGACGATCGCCTCGAAATAGCCGATGTACTCCACGAGCTGACCGGCGTTGAACCGGCCGCAGTAGACCAGATAGCCGCCGTAGCCGAGGATGACGCAGATGACCGACTCAACGAAGAGGGTGACCAGCACTTCCATCAGGGTGGCGATCTTGGTATAGGTGACGTTGATCTCCTCGTTCTCCTTGTTCAGCTTCCGGAAAGCCATCAGCTCCTTCAGCTCTTTGACGAAGGCCTTGATGACCGCGATGCCGGAGAAGTTCTCCTGCGCAAAATCGGACAGATCGGAAAAGGCTTGCTGGCGCTCTTCCCAGCGCTTCGTCATCACCTTGCCCATCAGCGTGCCGATGGTGAACATGATGAAAGCCGGGATGAGGGCAAGGACGGTCAGCTTGACGTCCATCCGCCACATCTTATAAAGGGCCAGCAGACCCAGCGTCAGCGCATCGAAGAACATCAGCACGCCGTCGCCAAAGCACTCCTGAATGGTGTCGAGGTCGTTGGTGTACAGGCTCATCAGGTTGCCGACCTTGTTCACCTGATAGTACTGCTGAGACAGCTTCCGGCTGTGGTCGAACATCCGCTCCCGCAGGTTCGCCGTGACCCGCACCGCCGAGCCGAAGAAGCAGACACGCCACAGAAAGCGCCCGATGACCATGAGCACCACGATCCAGATCATCGGCAGACAGATGTGCTGCAAAAGCACTTCTTTGGTAAAGGGCAGCGTTTCGCCGCCCACCACCACCTGCCCAAGGTTCATGCCGTTGATGACCAAGCGGTACAACTGCGGGATGATCAGCTGGATGTAGTCCACCATCAGCAGTGCTGCCAGCCCCAGAAGCAGCGCCGGGGCGTGCTTGAGGTAGTAGCGGTTGATATACTTGCCGAATATCATGGTTTTGCTTTTCCCTCCTTTTCCGATTCCGAGACGATTTTAAACGATTGTGCGAAAAAAGCCACCGCATCTCACGTGATGCAGTGGCTTTTCGTCTGGAGCGGCCGACGAGGCTCGAACTCGCTACCTCCACCTTGGCAAGGTGGCGCTCTACCAGATGAGCTACGGCCGCATATGGTGCCTCCGATCGGAATCGAACCAATGACACGGGGATTTTCAGTCCCCTGCTCTACCGACTGAGCTACAGAGGCATCTAACTTTCAACATGTTGTTGAAAAACAATGTGGAAAGTTGGCGATCTGGATGGGAGTCGAACCCACGACCTCTGCCGTGACAGGGCAGCGTTCTAACCAACTGAACTACCAGACCACTGGTGGAAACTATAGGGCTCGAACCTATGACCCTCTGCTTGTAAGGCAGATGCTCTCCCAGCTGAGCTAAGCTTCCACTTCGCGCCGGCGACATCTCATCGCTGACGACTTAATTATTTTACCACATCGGGCTATAAATGTCAAGCCTTTTTTTCAAAAAAACTCGATTTTTTTGTGGTTTGTAAGTTTCGATTGCAAAATAGCTTGTTTTATGTTGAAACTATACAGTTTTCACAACAAACTCCTTATTTTTGCGCCATTCGGCTGACTGCTTCATAGAGCTGGCTCTTTCGATAACCGGTTTCCTGTGCAAGTTGCTTGCAGGCATCTGTCAAACGCATGCCCTGCTCAACTGCTTGCTGTACCCGTTCCACAGCTGCTTCCAGAGAAAGTGTTGTCTCCGGTTCCTGCGGTACTGCCCCGGCAACCACCAGTACGAACTCTCCCTTTGGTGGTGTTGCGGTATAGTGTGCCACCGCTTCTGTCAATGTCATGGTGCAGACTTCCTCGTGTACTTTGGTTAGCTCCCGGCAAATAGAAAGCGACCGGTCTGCTCCGAAGTACTGCTGCATATCCGATAAGGTGCGCAGCAACTTATGCGGTGCCTCATAAAAAATCATGGTACGCTGTTCCGTGCGCAGCCGTTCCAGATGTGCGATCCGCTGCTTCTTGGTGACTGACAGAAAGCCTTCAAAAGTAAACTGTGCCGTATGCTGTCCGGATATCGCAAGCGCTGCAATGGCCGCGCTTGGCCCCGGCACCACGGTTACAGGAATCCCCTGCTCCCGACAAAGCTGCACCAAAGGTTCCCCCGGATCCGAAATGCAAGGCATCCCGGCATCCGTTACCACGGCACAGGATTCCCCTGCCAGAATGCGTTGGGCAATGCTCTGCGCAACCGCCGTTCCGCTGTGTTCGTGATAGCTCACCGCCGGCGTTTTCAGTTCATAGTGGTTCAGCAGTTTCCGGGTAACACGAGTATCCTCTGCCGCAACAAAGTCCACTTCTCCCAAAATCCGCAACTGCCGCAAGGTAATGTCTTCTAAGTTGCCGATGGGGGTTCCTACTATATATAATGTTCCGCTCAATTGGATGCCTCCTGCTCCGGCAAGCGATAAAGCCGCCGCATTTCTTCTGTATAGCCGCTTCCTTCTCGTACATGCAACTGCGGCAGTACGGACAGAAACGGCTTGCCGCCCTTTCGTCCTTCCATCAAGAACAGCCAAGGAGCTGATTCCGGATTTTTTGCCACAAACCGCAGCCGTTTCGGTTCAATTCCATTTTGCTGCATAGCGGCCACCACATCTGCCAGTCGTTCCGGACGGTTGCAAATACAGAGTCTGCCGCCGAATTTCAACAACTGATTGGCTGCCCGGCAGACATCCCCGATGTTACAGAGAATTTCATGCCGTGCAATACGCTGTGCAGTCATTGCACTTTCAATACCAGCAGACTGCGCCTTATACGGTGGATTGCAAGTCACAAGATCACAGCACTGCATCGGTGCATCTGCCCAGAGCGTGCGCAAATCGGCACAAATCGGTGTCACATGCGAAACGCCGCTTGCCTGTACCGATTGCTGAAACTGCTCAATGGCTTGTGACTGGATGTCCACTCCATACACCTGTTTGGGCGGATCCTGCCGCTGCATAATCATGGGGATAATGCCGCAGCCCGTTCCCAGGTCACAAACCAAATCCTTTCGGCGATAACGGCTAAAATCGGTCAGCAAAAAGGCATCCGTTCCAAAGCCATGTTCCGGGCTTACGCAAACTTGCAGCGTTTCTGACAGTGGTTCCATACGATAAGAAGGTTTCATTCCGACTCCTTTCCGCTCCGGCGCAGACACATCCGCACTCCGCCTGCTACCAGGTAAACCGCCAGCTGCCGGCGATGCTGCATCAAATAAAACTTTGCCCCATCGGATGCCGGCAGAGCATGCAGGGTCAGATAAACTGCAATTCCAAGCTTTCCTGCCGAATCGGGAAGCCGTCCGAAAATGGCTTCTATCTGCTGCATTTGCAAATCCGGCTCGGAAAGCAGCAAGCTCAGCTGTACCAAGAAGTGATCGTGTGTTTCATCCATTGGAATGGGAATCTGTACCGCATAGCCGCCCCGGCGCACCACAACGCCGGCAAGCTTCGGGCAATTTTGAAAAATGCCATAGGCACGCAGCCGCACACCGACATGCAAGCTAACCTGCCGCAGATTGGTGCAGCCGGAAAATGCGCAATCATAGACTCGTTCCAAGGTATTGGGCAGCACCAGCTGCACCACTTCGGTACAATCCGAAAAGGCATGCGGTGCAATTTCCCGTACTGTATGCGGAACCAAAACCAAGGGTCCCGGATCCAAGCAGCGAATCAAACGGCTCGATTCCATTTCCCATTGCATGAACAGACACTCCTTTCCAAATGAGGCAGCCCAGTCAAAACGCTTTTTGACTGGGTGTTTGCCAATTGATTCTATCTAATAAACAACAGACTTCTAAAACAAAGTTTTCATTTCCTGTAAACCCGAGACAGAGATGGTTGCAGTCGCTTGAATCTTTGTCCATTCCTCTGGAGCCGTTTCCGCATCATAAACGCCAACAGTAAAAAATCCTGCCTGCTTGGCGGTTTCAATACAGTGCAGCGAATCCTCTGCCACCACCAATTGCCGCCGTCCCAGATGCATAGCAGCTGCTGCCTGCCGGAAAATCTCCGGCGAGGTTTTGGTTGCACCTGCTTCCTGTTCGGTCAACAAAAAAGCAATCCGCTCCATCAAGCCCAATCGCTCCAACGCAGCCTGTGCCAGCGTTCGATAATTCGCCGTTACCACGCAATAGGGAATCTGTTTCTGATCCAAATCATTCAGCAACTCCAGCGCATGCGGCTTGAGCGGCAGTGTCGTCTGATACTGCTCTGCCGCCAATTCCTGCACGTGTTGGGAGAATGACTCCGGCGTATATGTACCCGTACACCGGCATCCCAGGTTGGAGTGGATAGAAAAGGCAAAGTCGAGCACGGTAGCCCCTTGCGGCAGTTTGTACAAATCGCCTTTGGGAGTAAATACGAATACCTCGTCCTTATATAAATCCAGCTTGAACTG
>ENA-USTZ01000204-USTZ01000204.1-human-gut-metagenome-genome-assembly--contig:-NODE-204-length-29569-cov-5.899634_pt1 | contig 29569 bp, 29 predicted proteins | sample MGYA00250049_ERZ773375 | MGnify/ENA primary metagenome ERZ773375 (study PRJEB29103, sample SAMN06111956) | human gut metagenome | biome: human gut; feature: ankylosing spondylitis patient; material...
CGCAGTTGCGGTTCCCTATCCCCGGACTGCAGATACACAGCACCCGGATTATTCAGGAGAAGTATATTGAAGTTAAATCGGTTAATACAGAGCATTGTTGGAATGTCTTCAAGCATATTTTCGAATCAGGTAGACATGTAACGTTGTATCATAAGCATAGCATGAACAAGCCCTATTATTATAAGCAATGTTCTTGCAGAACAGTGGTAGAAGCTGTTGAACGAATTAAGCAGCATGATGAATATGAATTGAAGAGACGTGAGGTTTCGGTTCTCCAAAAGTTTGATACATCAGACAGACGATTAAAAGTCTATAAGAGTAATGATAAAGATAATAATTCAGGAAGGCTAATTATAGTTGTATGCTAGAAACGAGGTGAGTAATAAATTATTATATGATTGTAACAAATGAAATAGATTATGAATGGGATGTGGACAATCAGTTTGTATGCGCAGGATTTACAGACAGAAATAAAAAGTCTGTTAAAGCTATGGAAACAAGTGATAAGATAATTTACTATGTTACAAAGCACTCAAAATTTATGGCTAGTGTAGAAGTGTCAGGTGTTTATTTTTATTCAGAAGAACCGGTATGGGATGACTTGGAATTCATCAAAAATAAAACAAAGTGGGGATCACAATTACAAGGCAGTTTTAGAAAATTAAGTGAGCATGATTACAATGTTATTGCTAATGAAATAAGAAAAAGAATCGAAAATGAATAAACTTATTAAAGTTGAAGGGGCTGTGAAATAACAGTCATCTACGCAAAAAGAGGACTTTTCGTTCATTTTAAAAGAAAAGTCCTTTTTAAAATTTCATATTCAAATCTTAAGACACATTCTTATAATTCCTAAAATCAGCAAATGTACTGGATAAAAAAGATAATTAAACCACTTATTCTGTTTTCCACGTTCTCCATTATAAGTAAGTGTCAGGCCAAATCCAAGCAAAGCCCATGGTTCTTTGAACATGGAAAGATAGGAAAATGGAATCGCAAGTGCCTGTCGGTCATGAAAAATATAACAGAAATATCCAATCAGCACCGCATGGTGTTCATAATCTAATCCCAGATTCATTGCAGCAAAGCACAATACTGCCACAATGAGAAATGATACGAAATACCATAAAGCTTTCGGCAATGCTGCCATCTTTTCCTTGAGTACATCAATCAGCCAGATCATGGCAAGCACCAAGGCTAACGTAAACATAATATTGTTCCAGTTGGCTTCAAAAAATGTAGCTGTTGTACACATATCAAAAGGAATTTCTGATATTACTCCAAATACAAGAAGTGTAATTAAATACTTCCATTTATTTTTTGTGTGGAAATAGCCTTCCACGAGAAGGAAGATGAATATTGGAAATGCGATTCTTCCTAAAATATCAAAAAAGTCACTCAACCGATTCAATGCTCCTCCATCCAAATTCGGATAGATTAACGCTTTGTTTGTGTGATCGATAAGCATAGATAGAAAAGCAATGTATTTAAGCTGCGCCCCTGAAAATATTTTTATTCTTTCTTTTATATTGTTCATAAAAAATAGTCCTTTTTTTAATTTTTTCAATTACATTCACTTATTGGGTCATCTTTAACCACCCCACTGGATATGGCGAAAAGGAACCGTTGAATAGTAGGAAGCTAAGATTGTGATAACTCTATATTACTATAGTTGTTTTGAAAAAACTATATAAAAGAAGAGTTTATTCGAAATGTGCTGATGAGATGGAAGAATTAAGACAAAAAAAGCAACTGCTATTGGTTGAATAATCCGGGTTCCGTGTCTCTGCTGTCCGGGGATAGGAAACCGCAAATCCGTTTTAAAGGAAACCACCATTCCAGTGGTGGAACCCTTTATCATAAATCCCTTAGAATGTAATCATGCACCGAAAAGTGTAAATACATTCAAAGGAGGTCATGACTATGACCAAATACAGAGAGATTCTCAGACTTAGTGGTCTGGGACTCAGCCAGCAGAACATTGCCGACAGCTGCAATGTCTCCAAGAAAACGGTCAATCGCATTTTAAAGCGAGCTAAGGAATTAGATATTTCCTGGCCGCTCGATGAAAACGATACCGATGCTGTGCTCGCAGAAAAGTTTTTTCCTTCTGCAAACCAAGTCACATCTAATAAAAGGATGCCGGACTATGATTACATCCGCAAGGAGCTGCTTCGCAACGGCGTAAGCAAAAAACTCCTATGGACTGAATACATGGAGGACTGCCGTGCCAACGGCGATGAGCCGCTCATGTATTCTCAATTCTGCTATCACATCCAGCAGGATGAGCAGAAACGACGTGCTACCATGCACATCAACCGCAAACCCGGTGAGCAGGTTGAAGTTGACTGGGCAGGGGATCCTGCAATAATCATCGACCCGTATACCGGTGAAATCTTAAAGGCTTGAACTTGTTTGATTTGTCAAATGTAAAAGATATGATAGGTCATATAGGAAAGTACATGGGACTAAATTTCGATGAAGAAATATATACAAAACTTACAGAGGATTACGGAGGACATCCTTTTTTGATTCGTCATATATGTAGTTTAATAAATAAAGACATTAGTTTGGATAGACCATGTCAGGTGTCTAAATATGAGTACGCTACAAAGAAAAAAGAATATGACGCTATTGTGAAGATTTGACGGATGTTGTTATTGGAGCAAATAATATCGAGATAGGTACATATTCCTTCTATGATTGCACATCCCTTGTAAATGTATCTATTGCAGCTGATTCAGAGGATGATAATCTGGAACTGTTTATTGATGATGAAGCGTTCCAGAGTTGTTCTGTGCAGAATGTAGTAATTGGTCGTGGAAAAGTGGAGATTGGAGATAGTGCGTTCTCGTATTGTGAAGACCTTGTGAGTGTAGAAATCAAAGGTACGTTATCGGATATAGGAGATTATGCATTTTATGATTGCCCGGCGGAGCTGGTTATTAGCTATAATGGTGGGAGTTATAACAAGGAAAGCATTGAAGATGCAAAGTAGTATGTAACAGTAATTCTTAGTGGGGCAGTGTGGGCAATTTTTGCCTATACTGCCTCTTTGAATTTTAAATTCGATAGTATTGTCCATCAAATAATTAGTAGCAACGCCAACAAAAGTGTTGACATCCTTGTATTAGAGGATATTGTAATACTAAAGAATCTATTGTATTATTTTCCGTTTTGAAAATGGAAGGAGATTCAAGTGATGACATATTATTCTATAAAAATAATTTGATTTCAATGGCTGAAGATTGGGAAGAAATGGGTGATATTAAAAAATTTATTCCTATAGGATGGCTTGGTTATTCTGGTGGATACGTTCTCTATGAGGTGAGCAGCCATAACATTTTTTTGGAAAATATGGATGTAGATGGAGAAGTAGATGATAAGCCAATTGCCCAGTCTCTAAAAGAACTTATTAACAATATAGCAGTGTTCTAATAGTACAAAAAACGGAAAACAGAAGAAGGAGAATATATATTGAGAGTTATATCTAAAGATGAAGAAATCATCTTATGGGATAAATTAAATAATGAATTTAAGTTTAGACCCGGAACAGACATCTCTGGTGAATGGATTATAATACCGGGCGATACAAAAAAGTATCATAAAGCAATTCCCTGGAATAAAGAACAAGAGAAAATAATCAGTTCTATTTTGAAGGAAATAGGACTGGAAAAAATGTATGCCTTAGATTGGCAGCATGATTGTTTTGAATTCTCACCAATGGAAGATATTTCAATGAATTATAACTATTATGATTCTGATAGGAAATGCCAAGTGTATTTTCCAACATATTATCCAGATGGAGATTATTATTTTTTCTTTGATAGCACATGGAATTGTGGGATATTCGGTCATCCTTGGCGAAACGAAATTATAGTAATGGGAGCAGAACTGATTAAAAGGTTTGAAAAAAACAAGGAAAAACTAGGACTTTTGGAACATTAAATGAGACATTTTATTTGAAAAAGAGAAAAGATGAGGGTAAATGAAAATAATAGCTATGGGATGAGTTTGCATATACCGGCATAATGCGAGGACGACATGGAGCCGGCAGGCAGCATGATAACATGAAAATTAATACTTTGTAGGTGGATACATAACATGAAATATACGAATAAGCATATAAAAGAAGAATACAAATTCAATCAAATATGGCGAACAATCGGAATGATTCTTTTATTAATCGGAATATTTTTGGTGGGATTTGGATTGATTCAGACAAAGAGAAAGATGGATCGTGTACGACCATTTGAACAGGTATTACAGGAAGAATCCAATCCTGCGAATAAGACAACTTATATTGAGATTATCGGGGGGCCGGAGAAGCTGGCGGAAAATAAACATGAAGGCTATTACCTTGTAACAACCGCAGAGGGAAGTTATATTGTAGTGATGCAACCGGAACAGTTTGCAGATTTGAAGCAGAGAGTGGAAGAGAACGGTACGGCAAGAGTGGAAGGCATGACGAAGGTTGTGATTGACGAGAACGTAAAAAAGGTAGTTAGTGAGTATATCAATCACAAATTTATTGCTATACGTATGATTAAGCTTACCTATGGAGAAATACTCAAGGAAGGATATTTTCTGAATATGGATATCGGAGGCATCTTAATGTTGGTTGGAATTTTGGTGGTATTAACACAGGTGCGCGCGATTAAAAAATACAGCCATCTATTGGCAGAGCAGATTGACGAAGAATGTAATCAGCCGGAAGCTCTCTGGTTTAGCAATTTTAGGATTTATTTGACAAAGAGCTTTCTTGTATCTGTATATGGTGGAAAGTTGAATGCGCTGGATCTGGCAAAGGTACAAATGACAAGGCTGTTTGAAACAGTGAAGGGTAGTTTGAGTGTTATCACTTTGGAGGTAACGACAACAGAACAGAAGAAAATAACCGTCAGCGAGAATGAATGGCCATTTTTTACAATGAATGAAGAAGAGATTACTTATCTTACAGATGTATTCGGCAAAAGGAATATTGAATTTGTTTGTGAGATTCAACCTGATGAAGAAGACTATGAAGACGAAGAGGTTTGAAACGGAAAAAGGATTTTTTTGCTGGACAGGAAGGCGGACGTAGATATTTACCATACGCATTTGCAGAGCAATCGGGATTTCATGAAATGTTAAGAGGAAGCTAATGAGAATGATGGTAGAAAAAAAGAAATCAATAGCATTAATTATTATTTTACTTACAATTGTTGTTATTTTTATTTGTGGTCGATATTATTTTGCACACAATAAAAGTTATAAAAATGTGGCAATTGAAAAAGGAGATTATATATATCTTAATGGAGTAAGATATTCTCAAACATCGAAACTGGAAAATTATAAAATATCAAATGTGGTGATTTGTACATCTGATAGTGGGAGAAAATTATATGAGATAGAAGAATATCCTGATTATGAATATATCGCGGGATATTATGCATGGGATGGCGTAATATATAAAAAAAATGAAACAGACTGATAACTTCTAGTTTAGAGAGAACTTAGAAATGATTCGATTTTGTCCAAAGGATGAGATACAAAATACAATATACGAATAAATAAAGACGACCAGTCTTATCATAAGACCCATCGTCTATTTTTTTCGGAGTTTGATATGAAACCATAGAAAATTAAAACTTAGTGAAAAAGTGCAGTAAGTTTTAATTACAATATTGATTGTGGATAATAGGGATAGTATAATAAAATTAAAATTAATGAGAAAAGTGTAGCAAGTTTTAATTTGAGGAGGCAAATCTGTGGAAAAAATTATAAATAGAGATATCTATTTAAGTAGATTGATAGACAAAAAGGAAAATGGTATGATTAAGGTTATCACAGGAATCAGAAGGTGCGGAAAAAGTTATCTTCTGTTTTATTTGTTTCGTGACTATCTTATATCGAGTGGAGTAAGGGAAGAACAAATTATTTCCATTGCACTTGATGATGATATTTGCGAACAGTATCGTAATCCGGATGAACTATCAAAATACATTCGTTCAAAAATTGTAAATAAAGAAATGTACTATATTCTTATAGATGAAGTGCAATATGCTATTACAAAAAAAGAACTTGAAAATCCGGAAGATGTTAAGCTATATAATGTTTTGAATGGATTGATGCGTCTTCGAAATGTGGATATTTATGTAACAGGAAGTAATTCAAAATTACTTTCTCAAGATGTAATGACGGCATTCAGGGGCAGAGGCGATCAAGTTCAGGTATTCCCGTTGTCATTTAAAGAATATTATGATTTTGTCGGTGGAGATAAATCGGAAGTGTATGAATTGTATGCTCTTTATGGGGGAATGCCGCAGCTTTTATCATTTAAGCGTGATGAGGAAAAGGTTAAGTATCTGAAAAACTTGTTTTCGGAAGTATATTTCAAAGATATAAGTGAGCGATATATTGTAAAACTTCCCGATGTTTTGACCGAACTTACCGATGATTTGTGTTCTTCGGTAGGTTCACTTACAAATGCAAAGAAGATTGCCGATACATTGGAAAGTGTAAAAAATATTAAGGTGTCTACCAGTACGATCGCAAAATATTTGGAATATCTGATAGAGTCATTTATGTTCAGCGAGGCAAAAAGATATGATGTAAAGGGTAAAAAGTATTTTGAGTATCCTTTGAAATATTATTGCACGGATGTAGGGCTTCGTAATGCAAGGCTTAATTTTAGACAACAGGAAGAAACACATATAATGGAAAATGTCATTTATAATGAACTGATAATCCGTGGGTATTCTGTAGATGTTGGCGTTGTTGAAATTATTGAAAATGTTGAAGGCAAAAAAAGAAGAAAACAGTGTGAGATTGATTTTGTTGTAAATATGGGAGCAAGAAGATATTATATTCAGTCTGCATTATCCGTAAGTGATCCTGATAAGATGACAACTGAGTTAAGACCTTTGAAAAATACAAAAGATTTTTTCAAGAAGATTATTATCTCAAAGTCGAATGCAAAACCATGGATAGATGAAGATGGTATTGTGCATATTGGCTTGTATGATTTTTTGTTAAATCAGAATTCCTTGGAACTGTAAAGAAACAAATCGGAATTTGTAAAGCTGATTGATTTTATAATACAAAGTATTGGAGAGAAATAATATATGTTAGATTTAAAAATCAGATACAACGAACTAACAGCAGAGCAATTTATTGAATTATGGGAAACAGTATGGGGAGATGGACCATCTCTTGAGCAAACAAGACTAGCAATGAAACATACCATATTTAGAGTTTCTATATGGGACGGAGATTGCATTGTTGCTATGGCAAGAATGAATGGTGATATGGGACTTAATTATTATATTAAAGATGTTGTTGTCAGACCTGAATATCAGGGAAAAGGTATTGGAAGAATATTAATAGATGAATTAAGAAGGTTTATAAATAACAATGGAGTAAAAGGAACAGATATTTTTGTGGAGCTATGCGCGGTTCCGGATAAGATACCTTTTTATGAAAAATTTGGATTTGAAGCAAATGAGGCACAAAGATTAAAAATTTTTCATCATGTTGAGTAATATTAAAATTTCAGTTTATGCAGACAAAAGATGAATGTCTATATCAGTGCAGATTACAGAAGAAACGGAATCTTTAAGAAAATGATTATAATGGGGCTGCCGCACTAATTATATAGTGCGACAGCCCTATTTATGATTCTGTTTATATTTCCAGAATATAGAAAGATTAAGATAAAGATTGACATAGCAGAACAATAGTCTTATAATCGTTCTAAAAAGAACGATCAAGGAGGGCGCAATGTATTTCTGGGATCAGCATAAGACAATTACAAACTATTATGAATTGCTTTCGAGCGGGATATGTGACCGGTACGGATTAACACAGATGGAATACGATATACTTATGTTCCTGCACAACAATCCGCAGTTCAATACCGCCGCGGAAATCGTAAAAGTTAGGAAATCGACCAAATCACATGTCTCTACTTCTCTGAAAAGTCTGGAAAACAATGGACTAATCAGAAGAATACAAAGTGAAGATAATAAAAAGCATATTGAGATTGTTTTGTTGGACAAGGCGGAGATAATTGTGGAGGCAGGATTAAATATGCAGAAGCAATTTGCCAAAAATGTCTTGAGCGGGTTGACAGAAGAAGAAAAACATATGTGCATCCATGTATTTAATAAAATCTGCGGTAATGCAGAAAAATGTTTGAAAGAGCATAAGGAGAACGCAAATGAAAGAGAACATGTATAAACCACAGATTCCGGACATAATGGAAGCAATATTTGATGCAGCGTATCTGACGTTTGATCTGGTAGCCGCAATTTTGTTTTTTATCTATGCAAAAGGAAACACATTATTTGTACTTTATGGAATATTGACATTGACGCTTTGCGGAGGGGATGCGTTCCATCTGGTGCCAAGAATTATCAGAGCAGTAGGCGGAACCAGCGATAAGATAAAAAGACAGCTTGGCATAGGCTTACAGGTGTCTTCGATTACAATGACCGTATTTTATATTATTCTGATGTATATCTGGAAGCTTACGTTCCCGGAAATTACGATGCCGGCAGCAATCGAAGCCATCGTCTGGATATCGGCGGTTGTTAGAATTGTGATATGTCTGTTCCCGCAGAATAACTGGTGTGCAGATGAAGGAAACATGAAATTGTCCATCATCAGAAATGCAGTCTTTGCAGTGACAGGTATCGGAGTCATTATTCTGTATGCGATTTCCGGAAATGCAAATGGATATCATATGACAAGGATGGTTGCAGCGATTATTATTTCGTTTGGCTGTTATCTTCCGGTAACTTTATTCAGCAAAACAAAGCCGAAGGTTGGATTGTTGATGATTCCAAAGACGTGCGCTTATATGTGGGTTATAGCGATGGGACTCCAGCTTTTATTTTAAAGCGGAAATAGACCAAAGAGATATAAAGTAAAACAGGGACAGAACGGAAAATAATTGTTTTCGAACTGCCCCTGTTTTTAAATTATTTATTTGCCCTGCTGACTGTAATGGTTAGTAGGGTGTTTTGATTTTAAAAAAAGAAATTGTTTCCCGATAGAATTGTAGGATTACTACTGGTAAATATATAAAGGCGAATAGTTGGAGGCCTTTATGAGTTATATAACCGGAACAGTTTGCAGATTTGAAGCAGAGAGTGTAAGAAAACGGTATGGCAAGAGTGGAAGGCATGACGAAGGTTGTGACTGACGAGAACGTAAAAAAAGGTAGTAAGTGAGTATATCAATCACAAATTAACCGTCAGCGAGAATGAATGACCATTTTTTACAATGAAAGAAGAGATTACCTATCTGACAGATGTATTAGGCAAAAGGAATATTGAATTTGTTTGCGAGATTAAACCGGATGAAGAAGACTATGAAAAGGATATATAGAATTATTGAGGATATCACTACTTTGTATGTTTATATAAACTTGATTGACTTCTACGCCCTAAGACATTATGGTTAAGGGCATAAAAGTCAATTCTTGATTAAAGTAGGTGATTGAATGAATGTCTCAGATAAAATAATATAGCTTGCAAAAGAAAATAATGGTGTTGTTACCACTGCGGTTCTTTCTGATAAAGGAATATTGTGAGGGGACTTAAAAAAGCTAGTCGATGAAGGCAAGCTTGAAAAGACTGGTTAGTATGATACATTGGGATTGTGAAGCCAAAAAGCTTAGACATATAGATATGAATATAAAATGTGAAAAAGCGATTGTTCTGTGAGAGGGGAGCAGTCGCTTTTTTAGTCGTATATGCTTTCCAGCTGTGCATACCTTTTGGCAATAATGGAATAAATTGCCGAAAGGTATGGAGTTTTCAATAACATGTGTTATTATATAAATGATAGTGATAAATTGAATGCATTGAGAAATGTGTTTGATGTAAATACTTTTTGCAGATTGATTGAAATACTATGATCAATAAGAAAGCGTTAAATGACACATGAAATAATAGAACACGTCATCACTTTGTGGGTCGTGCAAATAATTGGAGGATATGTATGGGTAAAGAATTATTTGACAATATACCGAGTAAAGTAGAGGATTTATTGTCGGATGTAAAAAATGGACGTATTGGTCTGCCTGATCTTCAACGTCCCTTTGTTTGGAAAGACAATAAGGTGCGAGAGCTACTGGATTCAATGATGAAGGGATATCCGATCGGATATATCATGCTGTGGGCGTCTCCGGAAGATTATGAAAATACAGGATATATTGGTAAAAACGATAAGATCTACAAGCAACTGGATGATCTGGTAATTGATGGGCAGCAGCGTTTAACCGCATTGTTGGCAGCAATGTATGGAGTAACCATTAAGGACAAAGATTATAAAGAGAGAAAAATTCGTATTTCTTTTAATCCATTAACCCGGGAGTTTGATGTGTGGACACCGGCATTTGAAAGAAACCCAGAGTGGATCAGTGAAATAAGCAGCGTGTTTATGGCAGATCAAGAACACAATATTTCTAAGCTTAGAAAGGCATATATAAGGAAAGTTAATGAGGGACGTGTCAAAAATGGCGAATCGGAACTTACGGATGATGAAGAAGATATTGTAGAACAAAATATTAATGATCTGCTTAACCTGAATATCTATTCACTGCCAACACTAAAGATTAACTCGAAGGCTGACGAAGAAGATGTAGCTGATATATTTGTCCGTGTAAATTCCGGTGGTCAGAATCTTACTGAGAAGAATTTCATTGAAACACTTATTGCCGTTTATGACAATGCTGTTCATGACAAAATTAATAAGTTTTGTGCGGAATCAAGAATACCGGCAAATGGAACGTCATTTAACCAGATATTGCAGGTTGATCCTTCACATTTGATCAGAATGGCAGTTGGTGTTGGATTTAGAAGAGCACGTCTGCGTTATGCATATATGTTGCTTCGTGGTAAAGATCTTAAAACCGGAGAAATAACCCAGGATGTGCGGCAGGACAATTTGAGGATTTTCAAAGAGGCTTTAGATGAGGTTACTAATCTGAATAATTGGCATGCTTTTATGAATATATTTGCATCTGCAGGTTATCTAAAGGGGAATTTAGTTGCTTCTTCAAATGCAGTTGTTTTCAGTTATGTTCTGTATCTGATTGGAAAATATGATTATAAGGTGCCTTCTTTGAAACTGCAGAAAATTATCTGCAAATGGATATTTATGTCTACGATTACAGGATTTTATACAGGTGTTTCCCAAACAAAAAGATATTAAGAAACAGCCCATGTTTACCTGCTTGCAAACAAAAGAATATTGCTACTAGACTAAGAGATACTACATAAGTGTGTTGGTATCTCTTTTTTGTTGCCGTGAAACAGCAGACTATTTCATTTCTGCTTGATTACCTTAAAACTTATTAGTCTATGGTTTGTCAAGGGCTTGTTGCGTGAGAAATGCTGAATATCACCCTTTACAAAACATAGGCTGATAAGTAACTTTTCAAAAGCAGAAAAGAAATGGCAATGCTTATAACAATATGATATAATGCAGATGAAGACAAAAAAGGAATTTGTCGAGCTGGTTAGTTCGAGATAATTTTGAGTTTGTTAAGATGTGGTGCACTTGATGGAATCACAGGTACGACATCATATTATGGAGGATGAAATAGATGATAGGTTTGATTGTTGCGAGGTCAAAGAATAATGTTATAGGCAAGAATGGTAATATACCATGGAAAATAAAGGGAGAACAAAAGCAATTTAGAGAGTTAACAACGGGTAATGTGGTTATTATGGGGCGAAAGTCTTATGAAGAAATCGGTCATCCGTTGCCTAATAGAATGAATATTGTTGTTTCCACCACAACAGAGTATCAAGGAGATAATTTAGTTTCAGTTAAATCATTAGAAGATGCATTATTATTGGCTAAAGGACGAGATGTATACATATCTGGTGGATATGGACTATTTAAGGAAGCTTTGCAAATAGTAGATAAAATGTATATCACAGAAGTAGATTTAAATATTGAAGATGGAGATACATTCTTTCCAGAATTTGATATCAATGATTTTGAAGTTTTGATAGGGGAAACACTTGGTGAGGAAGTGAAATATACGAGAACATTTTATGTAAGGAAAAAATGAATTGAGTAAATTTTGGATTTAGGGTGTTTTCATAAATATATTGCTTTTTATGCATATATAAATTGTTGTAAGACAAATTCCAGTTTGTATGGGGCGATAAAATCAGAATTTGAGAGAGGATTGAATATGAATAAGGAATGGTCTGAACTTAATAAAACAATGCAGGCACAAATAAAAAAGAAAGATACTTATAAGAGGGGTATTGATACTTTACTTACTTTACGAAGTCAGTTAATACAAACCTTAGTATCTTTCAAAGAAGAATTATGCAGAGAAGATTTTAACTCAATCCCCTTCATAAACGCTGATGGTTATCATAGTAAGACGATTGCTTATTCTATTTGGCATATTTTCCGCATTGAAGATATAGTTGTGCATACAGTGATAAATGAAGATGAACAAGTATTTTTTGCAGGCAATTATCAAGAGCGTATCAATTCACCTATCATTACAACAGGAAATGAACTCATGAAACAGCAGATTGCAGACTTTTCAAAACAGCTTAATCTGGAAGAATTATATTTATATATTTTCGAAGTATGGGAAAGCACTGAGAAAATGCTTGAACGGTTATCTTATGATGAATTGAAAAGAAAAATACCGAAAGAAAGAAAAGGATACTTAGAATCGTTGAATGTAGTAAACGACAATGAAAAAGCAATTTGGCTGATTGATTATTGGTGTAATAAAGATATTTGTGGACTAATTCAAATGCCGTTTTCAAGACATTGGATTATGCACACAGAAGCCTGTTTGCGTATAAAGAACAAGATACATTCATAGGCAAAAATTTCAGTTTGTAGAACTAAGGAAATTGGAATTTAAGGAGGAATAAAGTATGGTTAGTGATTTTATAAGAGCAGCATTTCCATGGATTTTAATGGGTTTATTTGTAGCAATCAGTTGTTCCCTTATGAGTAAAAAAGAGAAATAAATTCCTGTTTGTATTTATAAAAGAGAAAAAATGAGAAAAGTAGTTTTATTTATTGCCATGAGCCTTGACGGATATATTGCGGACGGTAATGGTGGAGTAGCTTGGCTAAATGGTCATGGAAATGACAATGAAAACATCGACACTTATACAGAATTTACCAAAGATATAGATACTGTCTTAATGGGGTGGAATACTTCTCATCAGGTTGTTACTGAACTTTCTCCGCAAGAATGGGTATATAATAAATTTACAACTTATGTATTAACACATAAAGAGTGCAATTCTTCCCAACAAATTCATTTTACAAGTGAAAATCCTGTTTTATTATTGGAACGGCTAAAACAAGAAGCAGGAAAGGATATTTGGATTTGTGGCGGAGCAAATCTTGTTCAGCAGTTGGTAAGCAAAAATATGATTGATAAATATTACATTTCTGTTATTCCTACTCTGTTAGGAAATGGGGTTCGTCTTTTGGGCAACATAGACAGGGAAATAAAGTTAAGGCTTTGTAAAACACAGACTTATAACGGAATAACCGATTTGATTTATATGCGTAGATAACTAGAGAGAAACAGAAAAGCTGTTAAACCGACGGAGCGATCCGACCACGTTGGCGGGAAAATCCTTAAGATTTTTCCGCCATGCTTGCAAGGGGGCGGTTCGCTTCGGCGGTTCGGCGAGCTTGCGAGCCGTTCAAAGCCCCCGTTATCTAACAAGGGGGGCACAAAAAACAAGAAACACTATACACTAACAAGCGGAAAACGCTGTATTTATAAGGCAAAACCCCATTTTTACAGTAGTGATATAAATTGTACCTATATCACTATGAAAATTGAATAGTAAATATGAGAAAGACAGTTGATTTCAAAAAATAAGAAATTGATTGTCGTTTTCTTTTGCAGAAATTTAAGTGCAGGCAATTATGGTAGTTGTCGTAATTGCTGTCAGCTCAGTGTTTATCACTGATGGTGTGAAAGATTTACGGTTGGAGATGTTCAATAAGATTATTGGTGCTTAATTATTTTTATTGTAGTGCTGATATGAGAATGTTATAATTGGGGTATAAAACATACAAATAAATTTGCTGAAAAATGAGGTATCAAAATATGGAAAATGAATTACTGGAAAACTTAGGAAGACTTCACACAACTGAACTTGGCGTTATTAGAATTAAAAAGAACTTATCTTTGAATGTAGAAAATGTAATTGAATGGTGCAAAGAAAAAATTAGCCTTTCTAATGCGGAAATCACAAGAAAAGGAAAAAACTGGTATATAACGATTGATAATTGTATTATAACGGTAAATGCGTACAGTTATACCGTTATCACTGCTCACAAGGTAAAATGATAAATTTTTCTATAAAGGAATTAAACGCATTTGCAGTTATTGGGCAGGAAGTAGAACTGACTAATTATCAAAAAAAGAATATTCAGATTAGTACACAGTTTTGGAGAAAGTTTAACAGTAGTTTGAAAAAAGCGTATCTTTCACAATCAGGAAATTGGGTAAAATATGCTTTTATGGAAAGAAGAAATGGAAAACTTTATTATTTCTGTTCTATTCCCCAAAGAACCATTACCCCAGAGGGCTTTCTGTATAAAGAAATACCGTCTTATAAATATTTGGTTGTGGAGCATATTGGTGCTATGGATAAAATATATGAAACTTATGGCAAGATTTATGAAGAAATTATTCCTAGTACATCGTATATTCCTATAAAAGATATTATCCTACACTTTGAAAAATACGATTATCGTTTTCATTGGAATAGTGATAATTCAGTTATTGAAATTTGGATACCTATTCAAGATTAGAAGCAATTTTATATCCATACACACAAAGCAGTTAGTCTTAGGATTGACTGCTTTTTCTATACAGATTTTTAATGACAGGCAATTATCAATTATGGTAGTTGCCTTTTTTGATTGGAGGAATTGAAGAATGAATGATAAAAACTTTATTGAAGAACTAAGACAAAAGCGTGAGGAATACGGAGTAACACAAACAAGGCTTGCTGTTGCCTGTGGTATCAGCCGTGAATATTACAACCGCATTGAAAAAGGAAAACAGCCATTGAATGACGAATTAAGAGAAATCATAGAAAAACAGATTGAGCGTTTCAATCCGCAAGAACCACTATTCTTATTGATTGATTACTTTCGTGTCCGCTTTCCTACTACGGACGCATTGGCGATTATCCGTGATGTATTACAACTGAAATCTAATTACATGCTTTATGAAGATTATGGAAAATACGGATATGAAAGCAAATATGTACTTGGCGACATCAATATCATGTGTTCCATGCAGGAGCATTTAGGTGTTTTATTGGAACTGAAAGGCAAAGGCTGTCGGCAAATGGAATGTTATCTGCTGGCACAGGAACGCTCATGGTATGACTTCATGCTGGATTGTATGACGGCTGGTGGTGTGATGAAACGGCTTGATTTGGCTATCAATGATAAAGCAGGAATATTGGATATTCCAAAGTTAAAGGAAAAATACAAGGCTGGCGAATGTATGTCCTACTTCCGTATGCAGAAAGATTACAGCGGTACAGAAAAATGCGGTAGCGATTTACCAAAGAATACAGGAGAAACCTTATATCTCGGTTCAACAAGTAGCGAATTATATATGTGTGCTTATCAGAAAAATTATGAGCAGTATGTCAAGAATGGCACAGAAATTGAAGATACGGAGATTAAGAACCGTTTTGAAATACGCATGAAGAACGAACGAGCCTATTATGCGGTTGTAGATTTACTGACCTATCGGGACGCTGAACGCACCGCTTTTTCTATCATCAATCATTATGTCCGCTTTGTTGACAGAGAGGACGACAAGCCAAAAAGTCAATGGATAACAAATGATGATTGGGCATGGTTTGTAGGGGAAAACAGAGAGCCGATACGCTTAACCATAAAGCCAGAGCCTTACACTTTACAAAAAGCGTTGCATTGGCTACAAAGACAAGTCGCACCAACCATAAAAATGGTACAGGCATTAGACAGAGAAAATCGTACAACGATACTGAAAGATATGATTGAGCAGGCAGAACTAAAAGACAAGCATAAACATTTATTACAATTAGAGAAATCAACCATAGAAGAACGTATAGATACCGCTGTTCCACAAGAGAATGACGGTATTTTTTAATGTAATTGAAAAATTTCAGATTTAGTCAGCAAAGAGCTGTTTTCATTCCCTATGTGAAGTGAAAGAAGAAAAATAAATTTTTTATTAAATCTGCAACAAAATGGCTACTTGCGTACAGATATGGTGCGAGAAAAGGAAATCTAAACTTTTTTTGAAAATAGGTCATTAAATCGGGGCTTGCTGTCCCTATATGAAGTGAAAGAAGAAAAAAGTTTTGAAAAAATGACGGAAATTCGTGATTAGTGGACAGTCTTCTGTGAAAAGAGGAAAAACATCATCATTTTGTATTCAAACAGGCATTAGCAGTTGAGTGTTGATGTGAAAAGATGAAAATACTTTGTTCTCAACTTAACAATTTAAGGTTTCCGTTCCCTATATGGTGCAAAGAAAATATTTCATTCTATTGTTGGCAGTAACGGTATGGTTTGGGTAGTTAGGGTGTGAAAAGGAAAATATTCTTTTTTCATCATCAACTTAGCAAAATGACATTTTCTATCCCTATATGGTGCATGAAAAGAAGTTAAAATTTTTCCATTTAAACTTAGCAAATGGACGTTTGCTGTACAGATAGTAGTGAAAAAGGAGAAAATCAACCGTTGATTGCCAAAATGAACCGTTCCATTTGTACTAATAATGGAAAAAGTTTTGGATTTTGGTTACGTTTCTCCTCTTTTCCAACGCGATATATAGGAAAGACGATTTTTTTCTTTCAATCGTTCTTTGACAACTGAATAAAGCTATTCAATACGTTTGACAGACAGCTAGCCGTTGAAACAAATACGCCACGACCTTTCCCCTGCAAGAGCGAGCGAAAACCTATTTGTGTTCTTGTAAAAGATTTGTCCTCTTTTATCGCCATGACCTGTACTGTCAGATAATGATACTCCCGTACAGCCACAGCTTGAGCATTAAGAGCGTCGCACGCAATGGGTACGGCTACATAAGAACTATGCAGAGGTGGAACTCCTGTGGGCTATGACAAAAGCCGTTGAATTGCTTAGAAAGATTTTACAGAAAGGGGGTATGTGTTATTGATAATGCTGTAAAAACAATTCAAAAGAAAAATGGCAAGTGTGGCATTGGCAACAGAGGAAAGACAAAGATTGTAGTAAAAGAGCATTTTTCCGAAAAGGGCAAAACAATGGAAGAACTTCTAACTGATGTCATGCTGGAAAAAGCAAAGCAGACAATCGCATAAAATCGGTGCAGTTGTAAGAAATAGATTGAATGACAAAAAGTACCCGTGTTATACTTTACTTGCAAGCAGGTATTGTAAACACGGGTTAGTTATAAAGGAGGATAACTGACAATGAAACAACAGATTTACAATACTGCACTTTATCTTAGGTTAAGCCGAGATGATGAATTACAGGGCGAAAGTTCCAGCATTACCACACAGAGAAGTATGTTGCGTTTATATGCAAAAGAACATCATTTGAATGTCATTGATGAATATATTGATGACGGCTGGTCGGGAACAAATTTTGACAGACCGAGTTTTCAAAGAATGATTGAGGATATAGAGGCAGGAAAAATCAACTGTGTTGTAACGAAAGACCTTTCCCGTCTTGGCAGAAATTATATTATGACAGGACAATATACAGAATTGTATTTCCCTAGTCATAATGTCCGCTACATAGCGATTGATGACGGTGTAGACAGCGAAAAAGGCGAAAGTGAGATTGCACCATTTAAGAACATCATCAATGAATGGGTGGCAAGAGATACAAGCCGTAAAGTCAAATCAGCATTTAAGACAAAGTTTGCGGAGGGGGCTCATTACGGTGCTTATGCTCCGTTAGGATATAAGAAACACCCTGACATCAAAGGAAAACTGTTGGTTGATGATGAAACAAAATGGATTATTGAAAAAATCTTTTCCCTAGCCTATCAAGGTTACGGAAGTGCAAAAATCACAAAGCAGTTAAGAGCAGAAAAAGTTCCGACAGCGTCATGGCTAAATTTTACAAGATACGGTACTTTTGCACATATCTTTGAGGGAAAACCCGAAAGTAAGCGTTATGAGTGGACGATTGCTCATGTCAAGGCGATATTGAAAAGTGAGGTTTATATCGGAAACAGTGTTCACAATATGCAGTCTACGGTATCGTTCAAGAGCAAAAAGAAAGTGCGTAAGCCCGAAAGTGAATGGTTTCGAGTAGAAAACACTCACGAGCCGATTATTGACAAGGAAGTGTTCTATCGTGTGCAGGAGCAGATAAAATCAAGACGCAGACAGACAAAGGAAAAGGCAACGCCGATTTTTGCAGGGCTTGTCAAGTGTGCGGATTGTGGTTGGTCTATGAGATTTGGAACGAATAAGACAAATAAAACGCCTTACAGTTATTATGCTTGCAGTTACTACGGGCAGTTTGGCAAAGGTAATTGTTCTATGCACTACATTCGTTATGATGTGCTGTATCAAGCCGTATTGGAACGCTTGCAGTATTGGGCTAAGGCAGTACAGCAGGACGAAGAAAAGGTATTGAACAAGATACAGAAAGCTGGCAATGCAGAGAGAATACGGGAAAAGAAGAAAAAGGCAAGTACATTGAAGAAAGCCGAGAACAGACAAAATGAGATTGACCGTTTATTTGCGAAAATGTATGAAGATAGAGCCTGTGAGAAGATAACAGAGCGAAATTTTGTGATGTTGTCCAGCAAGTACCAAAAAGAACAGATAGAACTGGAACAGCAGATAACAAGCCTAAGAGAAGAACTAAGTAAAATGGAACAGGATATGATAGGTGCTGAAAAGTGGATTGAGTTAATCAAGGAATATTCCGTACCAAAGGAACTGACAGCACCATTATTAAATGCCATGATAGAAAAAATCCTCATACATGAAGCAACAACGAATGAGGATAACGAAAGAATACAGGAAATTGAGATATATTACCGATTTATTGGAAGAGTTGAGTAATCAACAAGAGTAATATTTTTAACTAAGGGAAACCGGGTCGACAGAGTCGGAAGTTGAAAAACAATTTGCAGATTTAAGAGATGTAAGTAATGCGGATGAATTTGTGGCATATCTTAATGCAGTTATTGCCAATAAATTCACGGATGATTATTTTGAATATTCCTTACCAGCCGAGTTAAATAGTTCTTCAGCCACATCTCCGGCCTGGTATGGGTATATTGCTGCAATTAACGTATTGGGAACCCCAATGTTATTCAGCACAGCACCTTTATCACAATACTTTGTATTGGGAACGAGTGGAGATAAAAATTCGGTGGATAAACATCATATTTTTCCTAAACATTATCTCGAGAAGATTGGCTATAGTAATGATCGTGACAGAAACCAGATTGCAAATTTTACATATTTAGATTATGCAACCAATATTGATATTTCTGACAATCCTCCAATAGAATATGTTGGCAGATATAGAGAGAAGCTGGGGGAAGAGGGATATAAACTTGCCTGTGCTCAGAACGCATTGCCGGAAAACTTTGAGCAGTTATCTTATCCTGAATTTTTGAATAAAAGAAGATTGTTGATGGCACAGATCGTGAAAAAGGCATATAACGATCTTGATAAGTAATGGAGATGGGAAATTCATTGGCAACAAAGATACCATAGAGTTTTTGGAATTGCGGGATCGACTACATAATAGCAATTTTAAAGGAGCCGAATTCGACACCTTTAAAAATAGAGCAGATACATTTACGATGTCCCCATCAAAGTGGGTTGAGAATACTGGAGTGATAGGGATGGTAAGTAAGCCGCCAGATTTTAAGAAATTGGCGGCTTATTTTTCTCCTTGACAGTTCGGTTAGCCTAAACTAACATGAAGACATGCAACTATTGTATTTTACATGTGACGTATATTGTGTAACAATGCAGCTGGTCGGTAGGACTTTTGATAGTGTTGTTTGCAGGCATGTAGAACATGCTTGTTTTAGTCAGAAAATCCAAACAATACATAGATATTTATGTTATACTGTATGAAAGGTCAGTACAGTGATAGCAGGAGGAAGACAAATGCTGCTTATAGGAGCGAGGATTCAGGAATATAGGAAGAAAGCGGGATTGAGCCAGGAGGAATTTGCAGAGAAGATCGGCGTCAGCAGACAGGCGGTGTCCAAGTGGGAGCGGGATAAGGCGTATCCTGATCTGGACAGGCTTGTGTGCATATGTGAGATTTTGGATGTCCAGGTTGGCGAGCTCATATATGGGAAGAGCGGGCAGGCAGATGAACCCGGGGAGGCGGCTCAGGAAAGGGGAATTGCAAATAACACAGTGCATATGAGGAACTTCAGGGGGAAGTGCAGACTGGCAAGACTGAGGATGGTATTTGCCATTTTAGCTGCCTGCTGTGTTTTCTGTATGGTGGTGTTGACGGTGCTTATTGTGAGAAAAGAGTGGGGCACCCATCAGGATAAAAATGGAAATGTCCGAGTGGAAAAAGTGTATCGCCAGTATACAAAGGCTGATCTGGGATATATTGATGACAATGGACGTCGGGTTGTGGATACGGTTTGGCTTGATGTTCCGGGGATAAGGGATGGAGATTATCTTGAGCTTTATACCGGAGCTGACAATGATAGCATGTTCCTTAATTACAGATCATCAACTATTATTGCTACGTCAATAGTCATGGTAGTATTTATAATTTTGCTGGTTCTCACAATGCTTGAAATTAGGAGAATGAAAAAGGAAGATACGCTTCATATCGTACTTGAGGATAAAACTGCCGATGAAAAGATATAAGAAAATAATTTATGTGATTTTGATGATCTGCATACTGGCGGGCTCTGTATTTGCCGCACTTGATTTCATGGGTGTCGTTAATCTGAACTTCAGAAATAAAAAATTCGGTGAAGATGTGTCAGTAACGGAGAATGAAGCCGACAGCAATAGCAACACAGAGAATGAGACCAACACCAACAATCCCGAACCCTGGCATATAGTGTTCAAGGGCTATGCTTTTTCTGTGGAGCCTGTTGGACTGGCAATCATACATGAAAGCGGCTGCATTAACATAAGAAGCTGTGATGAATATCTGATACAGATTGATGTGGAGGATGGCACTGCGGAGGAGTTATGGAATGGCAGAGATGAACGTGTGAAGAACATGGAGGATTCTGGTTATGTGATAGAACTTGCTCCAGAGAAGGTTGAACTCCAGGGAAGGGAGTACATCAGATATATAATCAGCCTTGCAAATGAGCGAGGTGCGGATGTTGATAATACCTATTTCTATGTGCTTGTCTCTGACACCGGGGATGATCAGCGTTTCTTCACTGTTATAAAGTTTGATGGAATTGATATTGCTTCTTTAAATGTGAAGGAAAAGGATGGGATTTACCAAAAGGCTGTTGATGAAGTCACAGCTATTGTTGCCGGTGCAGTGCCTACTGACGAGACAAATGACATGGCAGGCTCATATTGGCAGGAAACACAGCCTGTTGATACAGGAAACTCTGCAACCGATAAAGACTCCATCACAAATGAAGATACTACATTATCATACGAACTCCCGGAAGGCTATATCCTCACAGATGATGACCTGTCGGGCAAGAAGTATTATTCAGATAATGATAGGGTTAATGTGAAGATATCTGTAGTGCCATACACATGGATGACAGCGGCTGACATGGCAGAAAGAGAGCGCGGAGCCGGAATTTCAAAGGTTATAAGATCAGGGCAATATGAAGTAAATGGAGTGACCTTTTACTATTATACCTATTCGATTCTGTATATAAGGGGCGGAAAAAGAAGCATTACATATCATTTTAATGGGTATGCTGATTTGAAAAATGGGGATATATATTCTGTATATGGATTCGCAGATGATAATCCGGCTGCAATGGAACCGGATACTTACGCAGATTTTATGAAGATCCATATGGAATGATTTGGGTTGACTGGTTGGCTTGGAACCTTAAATATGCTATAACATCAAAATACAATATTTTGACTTTGAAAAGGTGATAAAACAACGACAAAACTCCTGATAAATACCATTTCGCAGCTTCTGACACCAACAGTTGCCCGGTTGCAACCGATTATGACTTGATATGATCCGGGTTAATCATTAATAATTAAACCACTATGTTTATATTTTAAGGAGGATCAGATTTTATGAGAAACAGGAAAATGTTACTTGCAGGACTTATCACCGTTGGAATGGCAATTTCTCTTGTAGGATGTGGAAGTGACAATAATTCTACAAAGGAGGCTGCCACAACAGAGCAGGTGACTGAAACTCAGACAGAAACTGAGACAGAAGATATAGAGGACGATGATGATGATTCATTTGCAGATGATACCGAGGAAGACTCAACCGAGGCCTCAACAGAATTTACAATTCCGGTAGATGAGGATTTCACACTGGCACCGGGGCTTAGTGAGAGCTATGTAGATTTTGACAACAGGGCATTTGTATATAATGGAACAAAGTTCACACTGGGTGAGTCAACCTTGAAGGAACTCATAGACGCAGGAATACCATTTGGACAGAATGACATCAATAACAGTGGAAACAATGTAAATAAGAATTATGAGACTGACACCTACACAGCAGATATCAATGATTATGTGACGATGCAGTTCAAGTTTGCCAATTTCACTGACGGCGAGCAGAAGGCTGAGGATTGTGTTCTTTCTTATGTAAGATTTATACACCATTTTGTACCACAGCCGGATTATGACGCTGACATGAATAAAGAGATTTCAGAGGCTATGCTTGACGCAGCAGGACAGGTGAGCTTCTCATTCCCAACAACCATCACCAGGGATGAGCTTCTTGCCAATAGCAGTGAAAATGCTGAAGAGAAAGGCGAGAGAGTCAGCTATCAGAAGGATTCTGAGGTTTATATGGGAAGCAGCGGATATTCATTTGAGTTCAATGATGTGACAGGACAGTTAGTAGAGTTCAGTATCACATGGCTTCCATAAAGTGCATTAAAATTTTACATTGTTTATGTATAACAAAACCGGTCAGGAGTTAGCAATCCTGGTCGGTTTTATTTATTTGCAGATACAAAAAAGATGTTTGCTATGGTAGAATAAGTGTGCTGAGTTGATAAGTGAAATAAGGCAATAATATAAAAATTACTTCGACATACGTTTGGAATGAACGGAATTGTATATACTGGTGCATATGATAAGGAGGATTAACAAATGGAAGACAGAGTACTAGATTGGCAGGTTTACGAAGATACAGCAAGAAAAATGGTTACTGAAGGAATGGTATTGTTGAAAAATGATAATAATACTCTTCCGTTGAAGAAAGATGAAACAGTTTCAGTATTTGGACGTATGCAGAATTACTATTACAAAAGTGGAACTGGTTCTGGTGGCATGGTAAATGTTTCAAGGGTGGTTGGAATTATGGACGCCCTTTTGGAGAGAGAAGATATTAAGATTAATAAAGATTTGGCTGATGTGTATGTACAATGGGGTAAGGAACATCCGGTTGATCTTGGACTTGGATGGGGCCAGGAACCATGGTCACAGGCGGAAATGCCGGTGACAGAGGAGTTAGTACATGAAGCGGCTGATAGATCAGAGGCAGCAATAGTAATTATTGGACGTACTGCTGGTGAGGAGAAGGATATTACACTTGAAGAGGGCGCATATTCTTTGACAAAAACAGAATATGAGATGATGAAACTAGTAAGAAAGCATTTTAAAAAAATGATAGTCCTTCTTAATGTTGGTGGAATTATTGATATGTCGTTTATGGATATTATATCACCTAATGCTTGTATGTATGTATGGCAGGGGGGGATGATTGGAGGTTATGGTGTTGTAGATGTTCTTACTGGGGATGTCAGCCCATCTGGCAAGATGACGGACACTATAGCATATGATATTAAAGATTATCCAGCATATGATAATTTTGGCAATGGGGAAAGGAATTTTTATAAAGAAGATATTTATGTAGGGTATAGGTATTTTGAAACTTTTGCGAAGGATAGGGTAAGATATCCGTTTGGTTATGGACTTTCTTACACAGAATTTGAAATTGCTGTAGAAAATGCAGTCTATGACTCTGAAAATGGGAACATAAATATTAGTGCAACTGTAACCAATGTTGGAAATTGTACCGGTAAAGAGGTAGTGCAGGTATATGTGGAGGCACCTCAGGGAAGCTTGGGAAAAGCAACCAAAGTTTTGGTAGAGTTTGACAAGACCAAGGCGTTGCTTCCAACAGAAAAGGATATGATTGAATTCTCAATTCCTGTATCGCGAATTGCTTCGTATGATGATTCCGGAGCGACAGGATATCTGAATAGTTATGTGTTGGAAGCAGGTAAATATGCTGTTTATATTGGAAATAGCATTCGTAACACTCAGGAATGTTTGAACTTCGGATTAAATGATACGTTAGAGGTGCAGCATTTACGTGAGGTTATGGCACCGTATGAAGCATTTGAACGTATGCACCCAGTTGTGGATGAAAATGAAAATTTAAGTGTTTCTTATGAGCCGGTGCCACTTTTTACAGTTGATATGTATAAAAGAAGGGAGCAGGAAATTCCTGAAGAAATTCCTCAGACTCAGGATCTTGGAATAAGTCTTTTGGATGTAAAAAATCAGAAGGCAACAATGAGTGAATTTATTGCACAGTTTGATGATGAAGATTTGGCCTGTTTTGCTCGTGGAGAGGGAATGGGTAGTTCCCTTGTGACCGCTGGAACCGCGTCTGCATTTGCAGGAGTTTCAAAAAAACTTATTGATCATAAGATACCATCGGTATGTTGTGATGATGGTCCGTCTGGCATGAGACTTGACTCCGGTATGAAGGCCTTCTCCTTGCCAAATGGAACTCTGTGTGGATGTTCATTTAACAGGAAATTGAATACGGAATTGTATGCACTTTTAGGACTTGAGATGACGGCAAATAAGGTTGAGGTGCTGCTTGGACCAGGCATGAACATTCATAGACATCCTTTAAATGGACGTAATTTTGAATATTTTTCAGAAGATCCGTATGTGACAGGAGTGATTGCTTCTGCGCAGCTTAAAGGATTAAAGTTCAGCGGTGTTTCGGGAACAATAAAACATTTCTGTGGAAATAACCAGGAATATAATCGTAGACTTACAGATTCCGTGATTTCACAGAGAGCCTTACGTGAAATTTATCTGAAAGGGTTTGAAATTGCAGTTAAGTCTGGATATGCGGATTCAGTAATGACAACATACGGTTCCGTGAACGGATTATTTACAGCCGGAAATTATGATCTTAACACCACCATATTAAGGAATGAATGGGGTTATACCGGAGTAGTTATGACTGATTGGTGGGCAAGTATGAATCGTCGTGGGGAAAAACCTAGCGAGACTGATCTTGCAAGTATGATTCAGGCACAGAATGATATGTATATGTGTTGCCCTGATGGATCAAGAAATGCTGGAAATGACAACATAATAGAAGCTTTGAATGATGGACGTATTAAGAGAGCTGAATTGCAGAGAATTGCAAAAAATGTTTGTGATTTTGCCATGAATACAAACGCATTTTTACGTTTGGTTGGTGAACCGGTAAATATTAAAATTATTAATCGCCCAAAACAGGCTGATGATTTTGACATGAGCGATGTTGAGTATTCAAAAATAGATGAGGATCTTATTATTGATTTGACGGAAAAAGAAAGTGTACAGGATACAAATTATGTTATTGCACTTGACGCTTCCAAATTTGGTTTCTACAAAGTAAGTCTTCGGGGAAGTTCAAATTTGTCTAAGCTTGCACAGTTGCCATGTACACTATTTTATAATGGTTTTCCGATTTGTAATTTTACATTTAACGGAACTGACGGAAAGGATGTAGTAATTGAGAAAGAAGTTCCTTTCTATAGTAGATTTAATGTATTCCGTCTTTATGTAAAATCTAATGGACTTGTTTTGAAAGATATAGAAATTAAGTTTACTAAGAGTCTGGATGAAGTGGGAATAGATAATATAAGGGCAAATAGTGACATTTAATAGAAAAATGTTCATCAGTAATAGGCAGGCAGTTGCTCATGACATGTGCCAGGGGTTAAGGGATATGTCATCAAGAATTGTCTGCCTTTTGTTATACAAAATACTAAAGAGCCAAATTACGCATAAAAAGGATAGCACGATTCACTTTATGAGCCGGAGCTGTTTCCATTACAGCGGCTACAAGTTCCACCAGTGGTTTTATATGATATGGATGGAGAAAATGATCGGAGTCCACAATCCTGACGTTGTTTCGAAGGAGATATCGTGATAAAATAATGCGAGTGTCGAATTTTAAATGGCTTGATGTTCAATTTTGGGAGGAAATTTTATGAATAGGATTGTGTTGGAAGGATATATAGTGATTTCAGTCATGATCGCTATCACAGATATTTTGCTGGCAATCCAGTCTGTGAAGAAGAATAAGACCACAGGAAGGTTTCTGGGATTGGCTTGTGCCGCTGCAGCCTTAGTAGATATCAGCTATCTCATCAGTATCATAAGCAAGTCTTATCTGAACATGTCTATAATGTCAAGTGTATATTTTGTGGGCATAGACTTTATGTTGGTGTGCCTCTTGATGTTCACAGTATATTTCACAAAAGGAAGATTTTCAAAGTACGGCAGACTGGCTGTAGGATTCTGTTATTTATATTCATTTTATGAGCTGGTGATATTTGCAATAAATCCATTCAAAGAGATTGCCATAGGCTATGTGGAGCGTGATACATTCATAGCCGGATATATATATCATATGAAGCCTCTTTATTACATGCATTTGTTATTTTCCTATTCACTTGTTGTGATAGTGCTGTTCCTTCTTGTAAGGAAGATGTGCAGGATACCAAGAGAATACCGTTCCCAGTATAGCTGTGTTATCATCGGGATCGCCATGATCGTACTGGTGAATGGCGTGTTCCTGTTCCTTCCGGGAACCAATGTGTATAACCTGCTTGATTACTCCATCTGCGGATACAGTCTGATCTCATTTCTGATTTATTGGAGCTGTTTCAATTACTCCACTCATGGAATGTTAAATAAGCTTAAAACCTATGTATTTGAAAACGTTGGTCAGGGCATAGTTCTGTTTGATTACGAGGAACATCTTATCCTTCACAACGAGAGAGCCGATTATTTCCTGGGAGAAAAGCTCTTAGGCAAATGCGAAAATCTCGGTGATTTCCTTGCAGCATACAACCTGTCGGCAAATCTCGCCACTGAGGATGACAGTTTTTCACTCCAATGTTATATAAAATCAGACAATGAGGAGCGTCCACTCAGATGTGATGTTAGGAGGCTTGACAATGAAAAGGGAAGAAAACTTGGGCAAATGTTTGTATTCTCCGATATTGCTCTGGAGACAGATATGCTTACCGGATTCCAGAAATGGGAGAGCTTTAAACGTCTTGCCATAGAAGAGAAAGATCACTTTACCTTCCCTGTAGGAGTTGCCATATGTGATATAAATAGTCTTTCAACAATTAACAGTACCCTTGGTAATCAGGCGGGAGACAAGGAGATCAGGACACTTTCGGATATTATACGCAGATGCTTCCCCGAGAGGACATATTATGTTCGTGGAACTGATGCCAATCTCATTGCACTGTGCAGTAAGAGCAGTGAAGAGGAAATGTTTAATTGCCTCTCCAAGGTAAGGAAGCTTTATGCTGGAAGTATCCAGTATGCGGTAAGTGTGGCAGGGACTGCAAGCCAAAACATAACCAATGTCATTCAGGACGCAGCTCGTGCTATGCGTGCCAAGAAGCTGGTGGATTACAAGTCCATACATTCAGATATGCTCGCTTCACTGATCAGGGCTCTTGAGGAGTGTGACAGTGATACGGAACATCACGTTCGCAGAACACAGAGGTCGGGAGCAGAACTTGGCAAGAGGATCGAGCTTACGGATATTCAGCAGAGTAAGCTGGCACTGCTTTGTCTGCTACATGACATTGGTAAGATAGGGGTTCCCATGGAGATCCTTAACAAGCCTGGTAAGCTTACGGATGAAGAGTGGAAGATAATGCGTTCCCATGTTGAGAAGGGATATGAAATTGCAAATAGCAATACTGAGCTTAAGCAGATTGCAGAGGAGGTGCGTCACCATCATGAAAGATGGGACGGAAATGGTTATCCTGATGGACTCAGTCGAGAAAGTATTCCGATACTTTCAAGAGTTATTGCAGTTGTTGATGCCTTTGATGCCATGACAAATGATCGGTCTTACAGAAAAGCCATGTCAATTCCAAAGGCTCTGGAAGAATTAAAGAAAAATGCCGGCACCCAGTTTGATCCATATATAGTGGCAGAATTTATCAAGCTGGTTTCCGAGAATTATACAGCAGAGGACACAGAGGAAGATACAGAAAAAGTTGAAAATACTGAGCGGAGGCAGCTTATGGGGGATAGTACCGATGGTGAAAATATTCCCAATACTTCAAATGTCCATAATGTGCAGTACAGCAGATATCTTCTTGATATGTTCAACAATATAATTTCTGTGGACGATAATTTTGAGGTGCTTACCGGTTACACCAGAGAAGATGTAGAAAAAGGAATGAACCAGCAGGATCTTATTCCGGAGGAAGAACGTACGGAGTATCTGTGTCAGACCGCTGCAAATCTTGCAAAAAGTACATTTGTATTCCAGGAGCACAGAATACGCCGGAAAAATGGAAGCGACATATGTGTGTTGTGTTACGGAAGGAAGTTTTATGATTCAGCTATAAAAGAAGACAGGATGGAGATTATTATTACAGATATTTCAAAGACGTATTCAATGAAGGTTCTTACAGATGTGGAGCAGAATAAGGCTGAAGCGAGACTCAGAAACTGGGAGAGCACATATCGTTCAGATTCACTTACAGGCCTATTGAATCATGCAGCATTCAGAAATGACATGGAGATGAAGCTGCTTGCAGGGGATTCAATAGTTATGATGATAATGATGGATGTGGACAGGTTCAAACAGTACAATGACACTTACGGTCATCACAACGGAGATAAGTATCTGGTTCTTGTGGCACAGGCACTGCTTATGTCATTAAGAGATGAAGATTATGCATGCAGGATGGGCGGCGATGAGTTCGCAGCGATGTTGTTCTTCGGAAAAAATATTCCTGACAAAGCAATAAGGGAGAGAGCACAGCAGATATTCGATAAAGTTAATCTAACCGTGAAATCTGCAGAGGGAGGTTCCGGTATATCCATGGGCGCAGTAATAGCTAAAACAGAGGTGACCTTTAATCAGTTGTATGAAGAGTCAGATAATGCACTCTACAGTGCAAAGGAAAAGGGAAGAGGCAGAATTGTGGTTGTGGGGCATGGACAGAAAGCATAAATCATAAAATGGCAGAAAGGTTATAAAATTCAGAAAATTGGTCAGGAGAAGATGAAATTCCATGCTACAGAGTGGTAAATGCAAAGGGTGAGCTGTCAGGGGCTTTTGCCTTCGGCGGAGCCGATGA
>ENA-USTZ01000208-USTZ01000208.1-human-gut-metagenome-genome-assembly--contig:-NODE-208-length-29430-cov-5.118591_pt1 | contig 29430 bp, 26 predicted proteins | sample MGYA00250049_ERZ773375 | MGnify/ENA primary metagenome ERZ773375 (study PRJEB29103, sample SAMN06111956) | human gut metagenome | biome: human gut; feature: ankylosing spondylitis patient; material...
TGTTGATTTCCAAAAACCGGAATCCGGCCTTCGCCGGCTGAAAACATCTTGGCAGCAAAAAGGGGTACCTGATGTCTGAAACCACAGGTACCCTTTTTTGATTAAATTCAATGGTTTATTTCTGTTTCTTTTCTCGGATGGGCGATGGTCCGGTAGCCTTCCACGGCAAGAATCAGGGCGAGGATGACGAGGAGCGAACCAATGATGACCTGTGCGTAGGGCCCCCAGCCGGCGGCGCCTGCCATGATGATGCCAATCTGGTTTTTCACGATAAGGGAAAGAGAGCAGATGGTGACAAGGAGCATGAAACTCATGGGGAAGAGAAACATTTTATTGTTCTTTCCTGCGTTGCCGAGCCATGCGGCGACAGCAAGGAGACCGATGGCGGCAAGAAGCTGGTTAGCCGCGCCGAAGAGTCCCCAAATCTTGGCAAATCCGCCCATGCCGAGAGAGATGCCGAGAATGACGGTGATAATGGTCGCAAAATACGGATTCACCATGAGTTTGCGGAACCCGTCTTTGACATCTTTCGGGTTTTCAACCGGTTAGAGGCAGAATTCCTGGAAAATGAAGCGTGCCAGCCTGGTGGCGGTATCAAGAGAAGTCAGGCAGAAAGCGGAGTAAGTAAGGACAAGAAGGGTGTACATGATGTTTTTCAGTCCTTCAAATCCCGGAATGGCAGCGACCATGGCGGCGATCCCGCCGGCAAAGATATCCGTCGCGCCATGGGTATGGCCTGTGACACGGGCATAACCGATTGCACAGAGAGTGATGATGGCGAGTACGCATTCCAGGAGCATACCGCCATAAGCGATAGGCTTTGCATCCGATTCTTTATCAAGCTGTTTGGACGTCGTCCCCGAAGAAACAAGGGAATGGAAGCCGGAAATAGCGCCGCAGGCGACGGTGATGAACATGAAGCTCCAGATCGGAGTGCCCGACGGGTGCATACTGCCGAAGTGCTCCCAGATCTCCGGGATGGTGTAAGCAGAATTGGTGAAGATACCGAAGATGACGCCGATGGCCATGATGATCAGGCAGATGCCGAAGATGGGGTAGATCTTGCCGATGACCGCGTCAATGGAGATAAAGGTCGCGATGAAGTAGTAGACCAGAATGATGATCAGCCAGAACAACAGCGACGTCAGCACGCCGGAAGCACCGTTCTGGTTGCACAGCTCGACGATCAGGCCCGCAGGGCCGACGGCGAAGACGGTGCCCACCATGATCAGCAGCACCACGGAGAACACGCGCATGATGTTCTGCATCACGGGGCCTAGGTATTTGCCGGTGATCTCGGCGATGGAAGCGCCGTCGTTGCGCTCACTCATCATGCCGGAGAAGTAGTCGTGGACGCCGCCTGCAAAGATGGTGCCGAAGGTGATCCACAGGAAGACCACCGGCCCCCACAGAGCACCCTGCATTGCGCCGAAGATGGGGCCGAGGCCCGCAATGTTCAGCAGCTGGACGAGGAACAGCTTCCACTGGGGCATCACAACGTAGTCCACGCCATCGTTGATCCGCACCGCAGGGGTCTCGCGGTCGTCTGGGCCAAAGGTATTGTCCACGATCTTACCGTAGACGAAGTAGCCCACGATCAAAACCGCCAGACAGAGCAAGAAACTAATCATACCAGAAACCTCCTTTTTCCGGTGCTGTCCGCAGCCCCATTCCGCCGCCGGGCAGCCCCAAATCTCTGGCCTCATGTTAACATATTTTTCATCATCTGCACAATATTTTTCCAGCATAGGGCCATATCGGATTTTATATAGCCATTAAGAATTTTTACCGTTTCTAGGTTCGTTTTTCGACCGATTATCAGCAAAAAAGAAACGAAGCGGGAAATCTCGCTTCGTTTCTTTGCCACATTTCTCTATTTTTAACGATTCCGGTCGATGAAATCTTATCCGGTTCTTAACCGGGCGGAACTTATTTCACGGTCTGGGCCGCCTGTTTCTGGAGCAGATCGACAAATGTCTGTTCCTCGGCGCGCAGACTGCCCTTGTCCGGATAGACCAGAACATCCCGCATCCGCTGGCGCTGGGCCGGGCACTTTCTCAGCACCAGATGGTACTGCTCCAGCGCCTTGCGGGGCATGGGCGACGCCCACATGTAAGCCGTGGGCAGCCGCTGCAAGATCGAGAACTGGCTGCACCGCTCGTACACATGGATGCGCCGGGCCTGATTCACATGCCAGCGCACGCCGTCGCCGCCCTCCTCGCCGGGCCGTTGGAAGTCGTCGTGCAGGATCTCCATATACTGATTCAACTCCGCAAGGTCGTGCACCTCGTGCTTTGCCAGCGGGCCATCCCGGTTGGTCAGGAGCTGGTACTCGAAATCCATCACCGGTTCCATCTTCAGCCCCCGCCGGGCGCAGTAGTGGCTGTAGTGCTCGTGGTCCTCCACGGCGTACCGCAGCAGTGCCAGATGGTAGCCCCGCCGCAGCACAAAATCCAGCGCCTCCATCGAGCCGCCCTCCCGGATGTGGATGTGCATCTTTTCCAGATGAGCCGCCTGTTCCAGATAGTCCACCGCCGCGTAGGACGCATAGGTGGCATGGGGCAGCATCACCCGCAGTTCGGCGCAGCGCTCCTGCTCCTCCTCCACGCTCCGGCTCAGCAGATCCACATCTTCCAACACCCGCTCGGCCTGTTCGATGAACCGCCGCCCCTGCTCGGTGGGGATCATGCCGGTGGACGAGCGCTCAAAGATCCGGATCTTGTACTCTTCCTCCAAGTTTTTCAGCGCCTTGCTGATGTTGGGCTGGGCCGCATACAGCTGCTTTGCCGCGGCGCTGACCGAGCCCCACTGCATGATCGCAACCAGATACCGCAATTCTGTAATGTTCAAGCTCTTCTCTCCTTTTGGCATCGTATCCTATCTGTTCATTATTGTATCAGCCCCGCCGACGCGCTGTCAAGTTGACGGCGGCACATCGACGTTTTATAATAAGAAAAAGGAGTTTTTGCTATGGAGATCTACCACGTTCTGCGCATCGACGAGCAGTTATACGGCTGCGAAGAGCTGCCGGAGGGCCAGCCCGTCTGCTGCGATGTCTTATTGGAGGATGCCGCCGGGCAGCGGCGGGTCCTCGCCTACCCGGACGCCGAACTCACCCGCCTTGGCATCAACGAAGGCGACGCCGTCCGGCTCGAACACCACACCCTGACCAAATGTTAAAGGAGCGCTTATGCACAGCCTGTATTTTACCCGCCACGGCGAGACCGTCTGGAACGTCGAAAACAAGATCTGCGGCATGACCGACAGCCCGCTGACCGCCCACGGCCGGGAACAGGCCGCCGCACTGGGGGCCCATGTCCGGGACAGCGGGGTACACATCGACGAGATCCTGTACTCTCCCCTGTCCCGCGCCGCCGACACCGCCAAAGCCATCGCTGCGGCCACCGGCATCCCCGCCCGGCCGGAGCCCCGGCTACGGGAGCAGTGCTTCGGCCGCTACGAGGGCACCCCCCGCGACGGTGCTGAGTTCAAAATTTCCAAGACCCACTTTGCCGACCGCTATTCCGGCGGCGAAAGCATGCTGCAATTGGCCCAGCGCATCTACGATCTGCTGGACGAGCTCAAAGCCGACGAGGGCAAGACCTACCTTCTCGTCGCCCACAACGGCATCGCCCGCGTCGTGCGCTCCTACTTCTGCGATATGACCAATGAGGAGTACGCCGCCTTCGGCATCAAAAACTGCGAGTTCGTGGAGTACACATTCGAATAATGAGAAAGGCCGCCGGCACCCGGCGGCTTTTCTCGTTATTTTTTACTCTGCGTGACGATAATGGAACTTTTTATCCTTGGTCACGAACATATACACGCTGACGGCCAGCGCGGCAAGCTCGGCGGCGGTGATGGCCAGCCAGATGCCGTCGATGCCCCAAAGCGCAGGCAGGACGAGGACCGCCGCCACTTGGAACAGCAGGGTGCGCAGGAAGGAGATCAGCGCACTGGTCACGCCATCGCCCAGCGCCGTGAAGAAGGACGACGCATAGACGTTGAAGCCCATGATGAGGAAGCTCAGGCCATACAAGCGGAAGGCGCGGGTGGTCAGGACCAGCAACTCAGCGTCATAGCCAACGAAGATGCCGGCCACATAAGGGATGACGAACATGGAGCCGATGGTCATAAAAACGGCCACCACGCCGATGAGCCGGAAGCTCATGGAGTAGAGGTTGTGGACCTCTTTCCGGTTGCGGGCACCGTAGTGGTAGCTGACGATGGGGGCGCTGCCGACGGCATAGCCCACGAACACCGCCACGAACAGGAAGGACGCATACATGATGACGCCGTAGGCCGCCACGCCGTTTTCGCCCGCAAAGCGGAGCAGCTGATAGTTATAGAGGATGTTGACCAGCGACATCGAGAGGTTGGTCATCAGCTCGGAAGAGCCGTTGACACAGGCGTTCATCAGGACACGGCGGTTGAACTTGGTCTTGCTGAGGTGCAGTCGGCTCGTGTTGTTCCGGTTCACAAAATAAAACACCGGCAGCAGACCGCCGACGATCTGGCTGATAAAGGTCGCAATGGCCGCACCCTCGACGCCCCAGTGGAGCGCGCCGACCAGAACGACGTCCAGCACCATATTGGTGCAGCCCGCGCCCACCGTAAAGGCAAAGCCGAGGTGCGGCTTTTCGGCGGTAACGAAAAAGCTCTGGAACATATTCTGCAAAATAAAGGTGGGCAGACTGATCAGCAGGATGCGGCCATACCGCAGCGCATAGTCCAGCATCTCCCCCTTTGCGCCCAGCAGCGCAGCCACCGGCTCAATGATGAGCAGGCCGATGACCGTGAAGACGATGCCCGCAACGAGGGCCGCGATCAGGAACAGGCTGAAAAATTCATCGGCCTTCTTGTTGTCGCCCTCGCCCAGCGTGATGCCTACAATGGCCGAGCCGCCGGTACCCAGCATGAAGCCGATGGTGCCGATCAGCATCGGCAGCGGCATGATGAGGTTGACCGCAGCAAAAGCCGTTTTGCCCACAAAGTTCGAGACGCACAGGCCGTCCACGATGCCGTAGATCGAGGTGAACAGCATGGTACCGATGCAGGGCAGCACGAACCGGACCAGCCGGGAATAGGTAAAATGGTCGGACAATTGAATGGGTTGCTTTGGCATGAGTTCTCCTTCTTACATCATCCCGCCGGGGCGCCAGCCGGTGCAGTAGCGGGCATAGTCGCGGTCAGCCTGTTTGACGTAAAGGACGTATTCTTCTTTGCCTTCCTTATTTTTCATCTGGCGGACCTTGGTGGGCAGACTCTGGCGCTGAAGCAGCTCCAGCTCGTCGTTCAGCTCCTCCTCGTTGTCAAAGGTGTCCAGCTTGGTCCAGTGGGTCGCAAAGAGCCAGAATTTTGCAAGGTTGTCACTCATCTTCGGTCTCCTTCTCCGGCGCGTCCTGCGGGGCGGTCAGCCGGTAAAACGGTGCGATGGCGTTGGCGTCGCCGTGGCGCACGATGGAATAGGTAATGTCGCAATAAGGCTGGATGGCGGTGCTCTTCTCGACGGTGGAGATGAGCAGCACCTGCAATTGCAGACGGCGGAACAGCTCCATCATGGGGCGGATGCGGTCGCTGGTCATCTTGCTGAAAGCCTCGTCCAGCAGGACAAGACGGATGCTGTTTTCGCTCTTTTGGTAGATCTGCAGCAGCGAAGCGCAGATGGCCACATAGAACGGGGCCTGATTCTCGCCGCCGGAGGAATCGCGGCTGACGCGGGAGAGATACGCTTGCTGGCCGGAGACCGTGTTCGTCACCTTGATGTCGTAATCCAGATAGGTGCGGTAATCCACATAGTCCGACAAGGTCGCGCCGGAGGTGGTGCGGCCCTCCTGCCGGGCGCGGGTGTTCTCGTCCACATCGGCCATGATTTTTTCCATCAGCTCGTCCACCTGCCGCTCGTAGACCGGGTCCGCGGTGGCGGCGAGGTTGTCCAGCGAGTCGGTGTCGGTCATCTGATGGTTGCCTTTGTCCACGATGACCTGATAGAACGCGGCCAGCTGCGGGTCGCGGCTGGGTTCCAGCTCGAAGCGGTAGACCTCTTCGCCGTAGGTCAGTTGCTCCATCACCTTGTTCAGCTCCCGGAACTGGCGGCGGGCGTTGAAGATGTCGTCCTTCATTCGGAAGAGGATGTCCTTGCGGAAGCGGTCCTTGCAGTCCCGCTGAGCCTGTTCCAAGCGGGCGGCGTAGCGCTCAAGGTCGATGCGGACAAGGCTCTCGTGCTGGGCGCGGTACTGCTCCACCCCGGCAAGGCCCAGCGGATAATCGCAGACGTAGCGCTCGTTGTACTCCTTCTGGGCGGGCTCCAGCGTCGTGGACAGATAACTTTGCAGCGCGTCGTCCAGCTTGGTCTGGGCCTTTTCGGCGGTCTGCGCCGCTGCGCGGGCCGTCCGCCCGCCGGTCATCAGGCCCTTTTTGCGCTCCTGCGCCAAGGGTTCCAGCAGCGGGTATTTCCCGAAGAATGCCTCTGCGGCAGCGGTGCTTTGGCGGGCCGTTTCCACGGCCTTGGTCTGCTCCGCCTCGCAGGAAGCCAGCTGCTTTTCACAGACGCGGATATCGCCGCCCACCTGCTCCACCGCCTTGCGGGCGGCTTCCCATGCGGCTTCGCGGGCCTCTTCCTCTTTGTACAGCTCTTGCAGCAGCGGGTTCTCGCGGCAGTCGGCCAGCTTCTGTTCCTGCGCGGTGTAGTCGGCCTTGGCGGCGTCCAGCGCGGCGCGGCTGGCCCACAGGCCCGCCAGTTGTTCCAGCGCGTGTGTGCGCAGGACGTTCTGATACTGGTCGTAGGCCGCTTTCAGCTGCTTTTCGGTCTGGGCAGCCTCGCGGCGGCGCTCACCGAGGGCGGCCAGCTCCTCTTCCAGCGCACCGGCGCGGGCCCGGCGGGCGTCGAGGCCGATATACCGCTGGGGCTTGCGCAGACGCTCCAAGCGGAACGGATGATGCCGGAGCAGGTCACGGGTAGCGCTGTCCGGGTAATTTTCAAGGGTATCCGGCGTATCGCAGCAGACGATGCGGCGGAGGATGGTGTCGGCGTACTGGGCCGCCAGCGGGTTTTCGCTCTCCACCTGCGCAGCAAGGCTGTCGGCAGGGGGCGTATCGGCCCGGCGGTTCGCGCTGCGGATGCCCGGCGTGTCCAGCAGACTGATGGGCCCCACCCGCTCACCCAGCGCCACAAAGGCGCTCTTGGCGGCGGCGTAGTGGTTCGGCGGCACAAGGATATCGAACCGGCGGTCGCCGAGGCAAGCTTCCACACAGTCCTGCCAGCTCTCGTCCGCGACGCTGAGCAGCTCGCAGAAGATCTTCGCATCCGGGGTCATGCCGCGGCTCTTGAGCTCGGCGTTCACGGCGTCCCGCACCTTGGTGGCAGCGTCGCCGTGGGGGTAGACCCATTTGCCGCCGGAGACTGCGTCCAGCTCGGCCCGCTTTTCCTCCTGCCCACGGGCAAGGTCGGCGGCGGACTGCCGCGCGGCGAAATACTGCTCTTCCAGCGGCTTTTCCAGCTTGTCGAGGGCGGCGGTCAGGTCGGGCAGACGGCCTTCGGTCAGGCTGACCGGCCAGAGGGCTTTTTCGACGGCGAAGCCGCTGCGGCTCAGCACGGTCAGCAGGTTCGTGACGGTGTCGGCAGTCTGCTCCAGACCGCTCACCTTCCGGCTGGCGGCGTCCAGTGCGCTCTTTTTGCGGGCCAGCTCCTCGGTCATGGCGTCCAGCGCGCGGCCTTCGCCGCTGGCGGAGGCCGCCCCGTGGGCAGCCAGATAGGAGCGGCGGGCCTCGGCTTCGGCATTCTTGGCCGTCTCATAGGCGGCATTCAGCTCGGCCATCTGGCGGCGTCCGGCGTCGAGATGCCCCTGCCAGACTTCGTGCTCCCCGGCGTCCGCTTCGGCGCGGGCCAGCAGGGCCGCACCCCGGTTCACGAGGGCATCTGTCTCCTTGGCCGAGGCTTCCCGGCCGTATCCCACGATCTGTTCCAGTGCGGCGGCGCGGGTCTGCGCCTCGGCAAGGACGGCGTGGAGATTTTCCAGCTCCACCCGGTCGCCCTGTAAAGCGTCGAGGTCCAGTTCCGGCTGGGGCAGGATGTATTGATACAAAAACTCCCGGAAATTCGGGATCTCGTCCATGCTGGTGCCCATCTGGAACACTTCATTGAACTTTTTGCCCAGCGGGCTGGCGGCGCGGCCAATGCCCAGCGCACGGCAGATGCGGTCCCGCGCTTCGCTGGGGCTGCGGGTATAGGAGAGCCGGCCCACGGCGGGCTTGAAATCCTCCTTGGTGCTGGGGGCACCGGTGCGCGGGTCGATGAAGGGCAGCTTTTCCAGCGTGATGCCATCCTCGGAGATGTACCACGTCTGGTCGCCGGGATGGAGTTCCTGCATAGGCCCTTCAGACTCGACCCGGACTGCGATGACGAAGTTCGTCCGCTTGACGCTGTCCCAGAATTCCGCGCCGATGTAGGCCACGGTGCGGCCGGGGCGGCGGTAAGCGTTCTCGCCGCGCTGCTTGGCGTGGACCGAGCCCTGCAACGTGCGTCCGCTCTTCTTGTTGCCGAGGGCGTTGAAGTTGCGGTTGGTGGTCAGGCAGTAGCGGATGGCGTCGAGGATGGTGGTCTTGCCCACGGCGTTGACGCCGATCATATAGGTCAGGCGGGCACAGTCGAAGGTGACATTTTCAAAGTTGTGCCAGTTGATGAGCTTCAGGCGTTTCAGTTCGATCATTCTTCGTCCTCCGTGCCGGATTCGCCCTCCGGGCGTTCATACAAGGCAAGCTCGCTGCGGGTGCGGCTGCTCTCGGCTGCGGCGTCGGCAAGGTCGGCGTCCGGCAGGGCCAGCAGCACCGTCGGGAAGACCTCGATCCGGCTGTCGAGGCCGGTCAGCCGCCCCACCGGGCGGGCCAGATTGTACCGGCGCAGGGTGCGCAGCAGCTTTTCAAGGGTGAGCTGGTCCAGCCGCCGGGGCAGGTTCATCTTCTGCAGTTCCGCCTGAACCTCCTCCACCGTCACCAGCACCTGATCGGCGCTGGCGGCGAGGCTCTCCCGCTTTTGAAGATAGAGCAGCCGCAGCACCAGCAGCAGGATGCTCTCGTATTTCAGCAGCCGGGCCTGACTGCCCTCATGCTCGTTGACGAGGGCAGCGGCCTGTAAGGGGGCTGGGTAGAGCAGCACCGCATAGCCCAGCGGCGCGAAGACGGCCCGCACCTCGTTCAGGTGGTCCTGCACGTAGAGATATTTCGACCGCTGGTCCTCCACCCCGCCCAGCAGGAAGCAGTGGTTGAGCAGATAGTTTGCGGTCTCTTCCAGTAGTTTATTCGTTTCGGCCATGGGGCTCCTCCTTGCGGGGCGTCAGGATGAATTCTTCGAACCGGAAGCCGCCCCGTTCGACCCAGTTTCCGGTGAGTTCAATGTCATAATCGCGCCGGGGCGACTGCGAGTAGGTGTGCAGCCCGATGATGCGGGCAAAGTCGTCCGGGTATTCGGCGGCGAGGGTAGAAGCCGGGACGGCCCTGCGGGCGGCCAGCGCCTGTTTGGCCAGCAGGGCCACGTTCTCCTCCGTCACGGCCATCCGGGCGTAATCCAGCAGAAGCTTCTGCTCTTTTTGCAGCTGCGCCGGGTCCAGCGCCGAGGTCTCCACCGGCTTGAGCGGCGTTTCGCTGCGGGGCGCGGCGGGCGGGTAGAGCGGCTTTTCGCCGAAGACCTGCACGGGGTAGAGGTGGAGCCGCTTTGCCACCGGGCCGTCGTCCGGCTCAAAGAGCTGGTCGGGCGTTTTGATCTCCTCGGCATAGCGGCGGAGCAGCGTGGTGACGCTGCCCTGCGCCGAGCGGTCGCTCAGCAGCAAGAACTGCGCCCGCTGCACCGCCCGCTTGCGGTAGCGGATGTGGCTCGCGTCGATCTGCTTCATCAGGTCGCTCATCTCTTCCAGCGCGTCCCGCTGCTTCTGGATCAGGGCACGGACGGCGGGGGCCGCCTCGTTGGGGGCACAGCGCTCCACGCGGGCGTAATCCAGCGCCAATTGGGGCAGGAAGTTGGCCTCGCACTCGTCCAGCCCCTCTTCGAGGTAGGCGCGGTAATTGAAGAGGTTGTCGCTGGTCTTGAAGCGGTGGTAAGCCGCCGCCACCACCTTTTCCTCATACTGGTCAAACAGCTCCAGCACCTCCTGCGGGGTGCGGTTGCGGGTGAGCCGGTCGATGTAGTGGCCGATGGAGGCATTCAGCGCCCGGAGGGACTTGTTCAGCGCGTCGAGGTCGGACGCCACCTCCCGCAGCACGTTCTCGTAAGGGCTCTTTTCCTCCCCGATGCCCCGCAGCAGCCGCCACGCTTTGTAGAGTTTCCCGGTGTAGGTAACGACGCGGGGGTTCAGGATCTCCTCCAGCGCTTCCAGCAGAGGGGTCACCTCCGGCTGGAAAGCCAGCGCCGGTTCCTCCTCGTAGCTGCCGGGCTGCTCTTCCAGCCAGCCGGTGCGCCGCAGCCGGAGCAGGAAGCCCAGCGCCAGCAGATGCGGGTCGCGGGTGGGCTGCTCGGCCTCGTCCCCGGCGTCGTCGGCGTCCAGCGCCAGCGGCTTTGCCAGCGCCGCAAAATAATCCTCCGCGCGGGAGACGGCCTCGGCGCGGGAGATGCTGTAATCTGCCGTGTGGCGGCACTCCTCCCACAGCAGCAGGAGCAGCTCCGCATAAAAGGCCCGGTTCGGCCCCGCCAGCGGGCGGAACAAACGCGGGCTGACCAGTTCAAACAGCTGCATCAAAAAATCCTTTCTTTCGCAAAAATCCGTTTCTATTGTACCACAAATCCCCGGCTTTGTCACAAAAGGGCAGCAAAAAACACCGCGCCCGGCGGGCACGGTGTTTGGGGGGCGTTATTGCGCGATCCTTTCTGTATGCAGCATCAATAAGCGACAATGGTTGCGGAATTTCGTCTTGAATTTACACAATTTCACCACGATTTTGTGGTATTCTACCTGTAAAGAATTGGAAACGATGCTCTTCTTTACTCCCTTGAACAGGCAGGCCATGCTCCCTGAATCACACAACAGCCCCCCGGAATGCAGGACTCCGGGGGGCTTCGTGTTTTGTTCCGAAGATCTTACAGCTCCTGATAGGCGCTCATCATGGCGGGGATGAACTGCTTTTTGCGGCTGACGACGCCGGGCAGGATCCAGCTTCCATCCTCGGCGGGCTGGATCTCGAAGCCATCGGACAGCACTTCGGCGGCGTAGCGGCCGGTGCAGATGACGACGCTCTCCTCCTTCGGCACATCGGTCAGCAGCATGTACAAGTCCTCCACATTCTGCTTGTTGCGGGCCTCTTCGAGGTAGGGCTTGAGCAGAGCTTCCGCCGCCAGCAGGTTCTTGCGGGTCATGTAGCTGCCCTGCGCCACGCCGAAGCGGATATCGCCGCACATGAACACCTTGAAGTCCTGCAGGAAGACTTCTTCGGGCGTCTTGCCGTCGAGTTTTTCACCAGCTTCGAACATTTCGGTGGAAAACTCGTCGATGTCCACGCCTGCGATCTTGGCCAGCCGCTTGGCAGTGGCTTCATCGACGGGGGTGCAGGTGGGGCTGCGGAAGGCCAGCGTATCCGAAAGGATGGCCGCCAGCAGCAGCCCGGCGATCTGGGGCCGGATCTCAACGCCGTTTTCATCGTACATCTGGGCGATGATGGTGGCGGTGCAGCCCACGGGCTGATTGCGGAAATAGACCGGGCCGCTGGTCTCCAAGCTGCCGATGCGGTGGTGGTCGATGATCTCCAAGATCTCGGCCTGATCGAAGCCCTCCACGGCCTGTGTGGCCTCGTTGTGATCCACCAGAATGATGCGGCGCTTGCGCAGCGCGATCACGTTCCGGCGGCTGACCATGCCGCAGTACTTGCCCTCCTCGTCGAGGATGGGGAAATAGCGGTGGCGCACCTTGGCCATGACCCGCATCACGTCCGCCACCGGGGTGACGAGGGTGAACTTCATGATATCGTTGCGGGTCATATAATAGGAGATGGGGGCGCACTGACTCATCAGCTTGCCCGCGGCGTAGGTATCGCAGGGGGCCGTCATGATGGCGACGCCCATTTCCTCGGCAATACGCCGGATGGTGTGCCCCACCTTGGCGCCGTTGCAGAGGATGAGGAGGGAGGCCTCCTTCTCAATGGCGCAGAGCTGGCTTTCGTAGCGGTTGGTCAGGATGACGATGTCTCCCTTTTCCACGTTGCTTTCCAGCATTTCGGGGGTGGCGGTGCCGATCTTGATGTGGCCGGTGGTGCAGACGGCGTTCTCGTCGCCCACCACCATCGTGCCGCCCAGCGTTTCAAGGATGTTCTTGTAGCTGGTCTTGCTGCTGGCAAGGACGCCGGTATCAAAGACGTCCATGTTGGCGGTGGCGATGTCCTTCACTGTGATGATGCCCTCCAGCTCATTGTCGGCGCTGGTGATGGGCAGGGTGTCGATCTGCTGGTCGCGCATGATCTCCCACGCCTTGCGCAGGCTGGTGGAGCCGGGGATGCCGGGCATTTCGCGGTAATCCACATCCCGGATCTTGGGGTTGACGTCGGTGCACATCCGGGGCGGCGTGACGCCGAACTTTTTCAGGACGAACTCGGTCTCCTGATTCATCTTCCCCGCGCGGCGGGGTTCGCAGACGAGGTCGGTGGTCTTATTTTTCAGCTCCGCATACGCAATGGCGGAGCAGATAGAGTCGGTGTCCGGGTTGCGGTGCCCGATGACCACGACTTTGTGGGCTGCCTTTGGCATAGGTGTTTCCCCTCTCTATGGATCGTATCATTTACCTTCTCTCTCCTGCGCCGGGCGCAGAAGTCCAGTTTCATTTTAACACATCCCACCGCAGTGGTAAAGGCTTCCAAACCCACTTTGTCCCTTAAAAATCCGCAAGGTTCTAGGATACAACAACTTCACTGCCGACGGTTTTCGTTTTTGCTTGACACCCCCGCCAAAAACCGCTATGCTAGAGGAAATAAAACTTGAACGTTCGCCGCTTTTGGAGGGCCCGCATGAAAAAGCAACCACATATCCGCATCCTTGCCGCCGCGCTGACGCTGGCGTTCTGCATCCTCGGCAGCAGCTCTGCCCTTGCCGCACCGGCTGCCACACCCACCACCCGGCCCGAAAAGGAGGTCGTGGAGCCGAACGACACCACCCAGACCTCGCTGGATTACTTGGAGTTCCTGCTGCGCGCCGGCGGGCCCTTCCGGTTCCAAGAAGCCGCCATCAAGCACCCGGCGGATGACGCGGACGCCGGCCCCGCCGAAGGGGCCGTGGCGACGCTGACCATCTACAGCCAGACCACCAACAACACCGAACCCATCGACATCTCCGGCCACAGCTTCGTAGCGGTGCGGAATGTCTCCGACCACGCCATCGAAGTGGGCGGGCAGGAGATCGCGCCGGGCACCGGCGTGACCATCGGCACCCGCGCCAACCGCCCGGAGCATGAGGGCATCTGGTACAATTTGGAGGGCTACTACTGCTACTACATCTCCGCCTTCTACCCGAACCTCTACTCCATGCAGGTCTCGCTGGACGAAGACGGGCTGGCCGTCCTCAACCAGAACCTGACCACCGCCGACCACTGGTCCACCGCCTTCAACTGCGCCTCCTTTGCGGCGGGGCTGTGGAACTCCGTCTGCTCCGACCACCTCTCGGCGGGCACGCCCCACTCCCCCAAGGGCCTGAAGGCGTCCATCCGCTCCTACGGCGGCAAGCTCCGCTACAATGAGTCGGTGCCCTACGACTACATCGTCTCCTACGGCACCGCCCGCACCCCCAGCGCGGATTATTCCTGATTTTTCCGCTTTCTGCGAAAATGTTGGATACATCATCTTGATTTTCCCCCGCTTCCGCGTTATGCTTATGCCAAGGATATTCCGGAACAACAGGAGGAACTCATGTCAACCACCACATCATCCAAGCCGCTGTTTACCCGCCAGCAGCTCATCGCGCTGCTGCTGCCGCTCATTGCCGAACAGGCCCTCAGCGTGACCATCGGTCTGGCCGATACGCTGATGGTCTCTTCCGTCGGCGAAGCTGCCGTTTCGGGCGTCAGCCTTGTGGACTCCTTCAACGTGCTGATGATCCAGCTGCTGAGCGCGCTGGCCACCGGCGGCGCCGTCGTCGCCAGCCAGTACATCGGCCACCGGGAGCCCAAAAACGCCAAGGCCGCAGCGGCGCAGATCCTGTTCATCATGATCTCGCTCAGCGTCGTGGTGGCCGCCGTGGTCGCGGTAGGCCGCCATGGCATCCTGCGGGGCATCTTCGGCTCCATTGACGCCGACGTGATGACCTACGCCGAGACCTACTTCCTGCTCTCGGCGCTGAGCTACCCCTTCATCGGTGTGTACAACGCGGGCGCGGCCCTGTTCCGCGCACAGGGCAACAGCAAGATCAGTATGCTTTCCAGCCTTGTGATGAACGTGGTGAACATCGGCGGCAACGCGGTCTTGATCTACCACTTCCATATGGGCGTCATGGGCGCGGCGCTGGCCAGCCTTGTTTCCCGCATGATTGCGTGCTTCGCGGTCATCTACCTGCTGGAAAAGCCCTCCTGTATGCTCCGCATCGACCGCCTTGCCGACCTCAAGCCCGACCTCTCCCTCATCCGCCGTATCCTGCGGGTGGGCATCCCGGCCGGTATTGAGAACGGCATGTTCCAGATCGGCAAGCTGTCGGTCTCCAGCCTGACATCCACCCTCGGCACCGCCGCCATCGCGGCCAACGCCGTGGCGGGCAATATCACCACCTTCCTGAACATCCCGGCCAACGCGGTGGGCATGGCGGCGCTCACCGTCATCGGCCAGTGCCTCGGCGCGGGCGAGAAGGAACAGGCCAGCCACTACGCCCGCCGCCTGATGCTGGTGGCCTATGGGGGCGCATGGGTCATGAACCTGTCCGCCTTCTTCTTCCTGAACGGCATCGCACTGTCGTGGTTCCACCTCTCGGCGGAGTCCGCCGCCATGGCGATGCAGGTGATGCGCTGGTTCAACGTCATCTCCCTGTTCATCTGGCCGGCCAGCTTCACCCTGCCCAACATCCTCCGCGCAGCGGGCGACGCCACCTTCACTATGACGGTGAGCGTCTTCTCCATGTGGGTGTTCCGCGTCGCTTTCTGCTACCTGATGGTCCTCGGCTTCCATCAGGCCCACCTGCTCAGCATCTGGGGCGGTATGTTCCTTGACTGGGTGTTCCGTTCCCTCTTCTTTGCCATCCGCTTCTCAAAAGGAAGCTGGCTCGAAAAAAAGGTCATCTGATTGATCGGGAGGTTCTCTATGAAACACAGACTTGCAGCACTCTTCCTCGCGGTGGCGCTCTTCTGCACCCTGCTCGCGGGCTGCGCCCCCACCCCCGATATGCCGGGGCCCAACGGCGGCAGTTCGTCGTCCTCCGGCAGCGCGAACAATGGCGGGAACTCGGAGAGCGAGGATAATAACAGCGCGAACTCGCCGAAATTGCAGCCGTCTATCGTGATGGAAGCTCACAACATTCATAGCAACGTCAAAAATGAACACGTTGTGAGCTGTGTTTTTTCTGCTACGAACCCGAACACTGCCTATAGCGTTACACGCGGGCGCGTTGGTTTAACGATGAAGGATTCCGCCGGAAAGACTCTTGAAACAACTTACTTCATGCTTCAGACGATTGCCCCCGGTGACACCGTTCGCTTCGCCTATACCTACACCTGCAAAAATGGCCGTCCCTCTTCTGTCAGCTGCAGCCAGCCCAGCACAACTTCTTCCAGCTTCAAAGACCCGACCGGAGCCATCAAAGCGAATGAGCTTTCCGCTGAGATCACGGAAGTTTCCTCTCCGGACGGCTTGAATTACAACAGATTTTCCGGCTCAGTAACCAATAAAAGCCGCTATCTTTCTGAACGCACACAAATTTCTATCATTCTGAAAAAGAACGGCAAAATCGTCTCGTCGGATTTTCTGCTATTGACGATCCCCATTCCTTCCGGAGGAAAGAGTAACTTTACTCTTTATCATACAAAAGATGTCGACTTCAATCCAAAGGAGACCGAAGTCATTGCAACTCCTTGGTTTTAAGTTAGTTTTCCCTCCGCCGTGAAAACGGCGGTTTTTTGTTGCAAGAAAATGCACTTCTGAATCGTATGATCTTACGAAGGCCCTTTCATCCCTCAGCCCGCACAAATTTTTCATGGATTTTTTAGTAAACTTGTCGGGTTTGGGGCTTGCTTTTGCGCCCCGACAAGCGTATAATGATACGCTGCTAAGAACTTTAAGGGCCATCGGTCCCAACTCCAAGAAAAGGAAGTGTGTTCCATGCGAAGCTGGTTTTCCCGCCATCCCATCTGGTTCATGGCGTTTTATCTTGTGTTTTATCTCTCGGTGTTCCACTGGCTCGAAGCCAACATCGCCGTGCCCGAAGTCTGGGTCCACTGCCGGCTGGACGATCTGATCCCCTTCTGCAAATATGCGGTCATCCCCTATTTTGCATGGTTCGTCTGGATCCCGTTCACCCTGTTCTATCTGCTGTGGAAAGCGCCCCGCGCCGACTTCTGGCGGCTCTGCCTCCCCCTGTTCGCGGGCATGACCATCGCGCTGGCAGTGTATGTCGTCGTCCCCAATGGGCTGGATCTCCGCCCTTACCGCGTGTACGGCTCGGACTTCTTCGCCCGGACGGTGCGCTGGCTCTACGCCACCGACACGGCCACCAACGTCTGCCCTTCCATCCACGTCTTCAACTCGGTGACGCTGATGATGGCTTACTACCGCAGCCGCATCTTTGACGAGCCCCGCCGCCGCTGGATGCGCCCGGCCGCCGCCGTGCTCTGCGTGTCCATCATCGCCTCCACCGTACTGCTCAAGCAGCACAGCTGCATTGACGTCGTGCTGGGCATCCTGCTGGCACTGGTGCTGGACAGCGCTGCTTCCTCGCTGGAGCGCAGCGAATACCGTCTGCTCCAGCGTTCCTGAAACGCAAAAATCCCTCTGCCGCAGCAAAACGGCAGAGGGATTTTTTTGCTTAAAACAGATCTTCCGGCAGACAGATATCGTGTTTGGGGACTTTTTTCCACGAAAAATCGGCGGTGAGGCTTTCCGGCGTGCGGGGGGCCGGTTCCTCCTGCAAGCCGTAGGCGTAGGCCAGCTTGCCGACGATCTCCGCCGCCGTATAGCGGGCGCGGAGGTTCTCAAGGCTCTGGTCACCGTCCCGCTTGGAGAGCCGCCGCCCGTCCGGGGCCAGCAGCAGCGGGCAGTGGGCAAAGCGGGGGGCATTTAATCCCAGCAGCCGGTAGAGGTAGAGCTGCCGGGCTGTAGAGGAGAGCAGATCTGCTCCTCGCACGACCTCGGTGACGCCCATCCGGGCATCGTCCACAACGACGGCCAATTGGTAAGCGAATACGCCGTCGGCGCGGCGAAGGTAGAAGTCACCGCAGTCCCGCAGCAGGTTCTCGCTGTGGGGGCCCATGCAGCCGTCCGTAAAGGAGACGACCTCGTCGGGCACCTTCAGGCGGTAGGCGGGGGCTTTTGCCTTCCGCTTTTCCGCGACCTCGGCGAGGGTCAGGCTCCGGCAGGTGCCGGGGTAGATGACGTTGCCATCCGAGGTGTGGGGCGCACTGGCCGCATGGAGCTGGGCGCGGGAGCAAAAGCAGGGGTAAACGAGGCCCTGCGCAGCCAGCTTTTCGTAGCTGGCGGTGTAGATATCCGCGCACTCGCTCTGGTAATAGGGGCCATGGGGGCCGCCGTGGCTGCCGCCCTCGTCCCAGTAAAGGCCCAGCCACGCAAGATCCTCTTCCAGCAGGTCAGCGTACTTGCGGGGGCAGCGCTCGGCGTCAAGGTCCTCGATGCGGAGGACGATACGCCCGCCCTCATGCTTGGCGCTCAGCCACGCCAGCAGACTGCACGCGAGATTGCCCAGATGCAGCCGCCCGCTGGGGCTGGGGGCAAACCGCCCAACGACGGCGCTCACAGGCCCAGCTTCCACTCGCCATCCTTCGGCTGGGAGATGGGGGTGTTATAGAACTCGGCCACAGCCTTTGCCATGTACTCGGCGTCGATGCAGCTTGCCGTCTCCATGGAGGAGTGCATCGCCAGCTGTGCCAGACCGATATCGACCATGGGGATCAGGATCTGATGACCCAGCAGGTTGCCCAGCGTGGAGCCGCCGGGGACGTCCGCGCGGTTGGACGCCGCCTGAACAGGGACGCCCGCCTTCTGGCAGATGGCGCTGAAAGCAGAACCGGTGAAACCGCTGGTGGTGTAGGTCTGGCGGGCATTGTATTTCAGCAGCACGCCGCCGCCCAGCGTAACGGGGTGGGCGGGGTCGCTCTTTTCGGGGTGATTGGGATGGGTGGCGTGGCCGTTGTCGGCACTGAGCAGCAAGCTGTTGGTGCAGGCGCGGATGCTCTGCTCGCGGGTGACGCCCAGCTTCTCCTCAACGCGGGCCAGCACATTGGCCATCAGAGTGCCCTGTGCGCCCTGACGGCTGGAGGAACCGACTTCCTCGTTGTCGAACATGACCCACATGTCGCCGCGGCCGTCTTCCTTGCCCTCGCCCTGCAAAAAGCCCCACAGGGTCGTGTAGGCGCACTCCAAGTCGTCGATGCGGCCGGACATAAAGTATTCGCCCTTCAAGCCCACACGCTCGGCCTGTTCGCGGGTGCAGAGCACGAGGTCGGAGTCAAGGATATCCTCGCCCTTGACCCCGGCCTCTTCGGCCAGAACTTCACGCAGAGTGGTGCCCGCAGCGCCGAAGATGGGCTGCAGATCCACCTGCGGGTTGTAGTTCTTGCCCTTGTTCACCTCGTGGTCGAAGTGGATGCAGACGTTGGGGATGCAGGCCAGCGCGCGGTCCGGGTGGACGAGGATGCTCTTGACGCCCTCCTCAGTCCGGACGAGGATGCGGCCCGCCACGCTCAGGGGGCGGTCGATCCAGCTGGGCATGATCATGCCGCCGTAGCCCTCCGTCTCAGCGCGGGCAAAGACGGCATCCTTGCCGCCGTCCAGCTCCTTGATCTTCCACGTGGGGGAGTCGCTGTGGCTGGCCGTGACATGCCAGCCGGTCAGCGTGCCCTTGGGCATCCGCCATGCCAGCACGGCAGAGCCGTTGCGGGTGGTGTAGTATTTGCCGCCGGGCACCAACTCCCATGCGGCGGTCTCCGGGCGGTTCTCGTAGCCGTTGGCCTCCAAGATCTCCACCGCCGCAGCCGTGGAGTGGAAGGCGCTGACGCCCTTGTTCAGAAAGTCGAACAGACCTTCGATCTCGAATTTCTGCATTTTTGTCGTCTCCTATCTTTCACTATGTCCTGCAAAATCTCCCCGCCCGCAGTGCAGAGGGAGAGATCCGTTTTTCCTGTTGCATTATACTACATCCTGCCGAAAAAGGGAAGCAATTCAGACCGCCGCGCACTGTTCGAGCTGTTCATCCAGCAGCCGCCGGGCCTGCGCCGCCTGTAAGCCGCAGACCAGCTGCAAGCGCTGCCCCTCCTGCACAAGGCCCTTGTGGGGCATGGACAGCAGGGCCGCCGTGTCCAGAAGGCTTGTGTCCTCCACCGTGATGCGCAGCCGGGTGAAGCAGTTGTCCACCGTGCGGATGTTGTCCGGCCCGCCCAGCGCTGCGATCAGCCGCCGGACGTCCGCCGGGTCGATCTCCTTTTCCGTCTGCCCCGGCTCCTGTGTGCGGCCGGGCGTGGGCAGATCCAGCACCCGAATGGCCACGGTGAAAACGACGAAGTAGACCGCGATCTCGGCCAGACCCAGCAGATAGAGCAGGGCCGCGCGGCTGGTCTGCCCCGGCGCAGCGCTCAGGTTGAAGACCAGCGACCCCAGCAGGTTGGAGGTGAACGCCCGGACATGGAGGGCGTTCAGCAGGACCATGAACCCGCCGGTGATGGCCGCATGGAGCACCCAGAGCACCGGCGAGACGAAGCAGAAGAGAAAGTCCACCGGCTCGGTGATGGACGCCAGCGAGGCCGTGACCGCCAGCGGCAGGATGGCCGCCGCCGTCTGCTTCCGGCGCTCCTTCCGGGCTGTGAAGATAAAGGCCGCCGCGATGCCGAGGTAGCCGAAGGTCTTGGTAAAGCCGGTGTACATCCAGACAATGTTCCCGGTGAGCGGCAATCCGTTGGAATACTCGGCCATGGTCACGGTATAGGCCCCGGTGTAAGTCACCGAGCCCACCGTCAGCGAGCCGCCCAGCGCCGAGAACTGGAAGGGCATATAAATGAGGTGGTGCAGCCCGGTGGGGATGAGCAGCCGCTCCAAAAAGCCGTACAAGAAAACGCCCAGCTCCCCGGACGCCGCGATCCACCTTGTGATGGCGTGGATGCCCTGCTGCAGCGGGGGCCAGACGAAGCAGACCGCCAGCCCGAAGGCCGCAGCAAAGGCCGCGATGCACAAAAATGCCCATCGCAGCCCGGAATACACCTGCGTGATCAGCCCTTTGAACTGCTTTTCACAACTGTGATTGAAAATGTACGCCGCCGCAAAGCCCAGCAGGACGCCGCCCGCCACGCCGGTGTCCATCACCTGAATGCCGAGGATGGTGGTCTGGCCCGTGGCGGCAAGGCCGGTCAGGCCGTCGGGCTGGGCAAGACGGCCCAGCGCATCCAGCGCGGTGTGGTTGGCCGTGAGGAAGATGAGATAAGCCATGAAGGAGAGCAGCGCGGCCTCCTGCTTTTCGGTGCGGGTGCGCAGGGCGGCGATGCCCACGCACAGAATGGCACTGAGGTTGTTGATGAGGACCATCATCCCGTTGTACAGCACCTCGCCCACCAGCCGGATGGGGGGCCAGTTCAGCGCCGGGCAGAGCTGGCGCAGCGGGCTGCTGGTGAGCAGCGCCCCCACCACCAACAGCAGCCCCGCCGCCGTCAGGTAGGACAGCGGCGCCAAAAGCGCCTGCGAAAAACGCTCCAGCTTTTGCAGGAGTTTCTGCATTCGTTTGTCCCCCTTTCCGGCACCGCACACCGCCGCACCCATTTTATTTTATGAGTGAATTATACGAGCCAGCGCAAAAATTGTCAATCCTGCCCGAAGGCAAAAAATGGGGGCGAAGTTTGTGCAATTTGTACAGGGAAGGTTGAAAATCGTCCTGCACACGCCAATTGACAACCGCCCGGCGGCACAGTATACTAGAGCTGTACCCCAGAGATTTCCCCGGTCTTCCACCGGGAACCGATAAAAGGAGGTCTTCTCTATGACTCGCAACCGTATTCTTTCCCTGCTGGTGTGCGCGGCCCTGCTGGCCAGTCTGCTGGCAGGCTGCACGTCCACTTCCGACAGCTCCTCGGCTTCGGCCAGCGGCGACGCCCCTTCCAGCGAAAGCATCCCCGCCTCCACCGCACAGGCGGACACCGGCAAGCTGACCTCGAATCTGGACGAGGACGAGAACTCCATCTTCTCCATCCAGAACACCGAAGCTGCCTTTGCCCCCTGCCTCGGCTGGGGTCCCGGCGTTTCGGGCTGCTCGCTGAAATCGGTCATCGCAGCAGCTTCCCTGCTGGGCTGGGCGGAGAACGGCAACCTCGCCATGCGCTCCACCGACGCCATTCAGGACGCCTACACCACATGGTTCAATGACCTCAGCGCCGACGACCAAGCCAGCTTTGCCGACGCATGGCCCCTCATCAAGGAGGATGCCAACACCCTGCTGACCGACAAGGCCAGCATGGAGGGCCGCATCTCCGACGCGGGCCTGAACGCCAAAAAGCTGCCCGGCTGCTCCAAGGAGAACTGGAACGCTTTGCAGAAGGTCGTGGACGCGCTGGTGCCGCAGTCCAGCGAATATTAAGTTTTGCTCTAAAAAAATTGAGCCCCGACGAATGTCGGGGCTCAATTTTTTTAAATCTTTTTGAGGGTGTACTTCCGGGTGCCCATGCCGATCTTCTCGGCCTGTTCCAGCGTCGCCTCCCACTCAATGTTGGGGTTGGAATCCTTGAAGTTGTCGTGGTGGCAGTTCCAGCCCGGCTTTGCAAGGTTCTGGCTCAGTTGGCTGTTGGGCAGCGGCTGGGCGGCAAGGCACGCATCCGCGCACGCCTGATCCAGCGCCACCGGGTCGAAAGAGGCGAAGATGCCGATATCCGGCAGGATGGGTGCATCGTTCTCGCCGTGGCAGTCGCAGTTGGGGCTGACGTCCTGCACGAGGCTGATGTGGAAGGTGGGGCGGTCATAGCAGACGGCAGCGGCGTACTCGGCCATCTTGCGGTCCAGCATCTCGTTGGCGCTGTCGCACTGGGAGTAGATGGCGTCGAAGTTGCACGCACCGATGCAGCGGCCGCAGCCCTTGCACTTGTCCTGATCGATGACGGCCTTGTTCTGCTCGTTGTAGCGGATGGCGTCCGAGCCGCACTCCTTGGCGCAGCGGTGGCAGCCGCGGCACAGGCTCTCCTGCACTGCCGGGTGGCCGGAAGCGTGCTGCTCCATCTTGCCCGCGCGGGAACCGCAGCCCATGCCGATGTTCTTGATGGCGCCGCCGAAGCCGGTGGATTCGTGGCCCTTGAAATGGGTCAGGCTGATAAAGATATCGGCGTCCATGATGGCGCGGCCGATCTTGGCGGTCTTGCAGTATTCGCCATTTGGCACCGGCACCTCGACCTCATCGGTGCCGCGCAGACCGTCGCCGATCAGGATCTGGCAGCCGGTGGTCATGGGCCAGAAGCCGTTCTCCTGCGCACAGGTCAGGTGCTCCAGCGCATTCTTGCGGCTGCCCGGATACAGGGTGTTGCAGTCGGTCAGGAAGGGTAGGCCGCCCTGCTCCTTGCACAGGTCGGCCACGACCTTGGCGTAGTTGGGGCGCAGGTAAGCCAGATTGCCCAGCTCACCGAAGTGCATCTTGATGGCGACGAACCTGCCGTCCATGTCAATGTTCTTGATGCCCGCCGCAAGGCAGAGGCGACGCAGCTTCTCGGTCAGGCTGGTGCCCACCGGACAGCGGAAATCCGTAAAGTAAACAGTCGATGCTTCCATAAGTAATTTCCTCCCTTTTGAACGTGCGGTGATGTTTGGTACTCTCTCTTTTCTTTCTGTGATTATGCAATGGCGCTGATGGCCGCAACGGCGAGGACGACAAGGCCCAGCACGATGCGGTACAGGCCGAAGAACTTGAAATTATGGCGCTTGACGTAATCCATCAGGAAGCGGATCGCGGCCAAGCTGACCACAAAGGCCACCGCACAGCCCACCACGAGGACTGCGATCTCGGTGCCGGTGATGGCCACGCCGGACAGCGCGAACTTGACCACTTTGAGCAGAGAGGCACCGGCCATGACCGGGATAGCCAGATAGAAGGTGAACTCCGCCACACAGGCGCGGGAAAGGCCCAGCAGCAAGCCGCCCACGATGGTCGCGCCGGAGCGGGAGGTGCCGGGGATGATGGCCAGCATCTGCCACACGCCGATGAGGAAGGCTTCCTTATAGGTGATCTGCTCCAAGCGGGCCACATGGGGCGCGCTGCGGCGGTTTTCCACCACGATGAAGAGGATGCCGTACAAGATCAGCATGGCGGCAACGGTGATGTAGTTGTAGAAGCGGGCCTCGAACCAGTCGTCCAGCGGGCTGATGACCAGCACCGGCAGGGTGGCGGCCACCACCTTGAACCAGAGCTGCCAGACCTCCGGCTTGGAGGTCACGTGGCCGTGCCGCAGCCCGAAGGGCCAGAGCTTGTTCCAGAACAGGACCACCACCGCAAGGATGGCACCCAACTGGATGACCACGCGGAACATGGACATGAACTCTTCACTTGCATTGAACTTGATGAGCTGCTCCACAAGGATCATATGACCGGTGGACGAGATGGGCAGCCACTCGGTGATGCCCTCCACAACGCCCATCAGAATGGCTTTCAGAATTTCAAAAAACATCGGTTTCCTCCCAGCCCGGCGCACAGGGGCACGCCGGTTTTTTGTCGTTTTCAGGTTCGCCTTTCAGTATACCATATTATGCGGCCCGGCGCACGAGAAATCCCAAAATTTTACCTTCATCTGCGCTTGGAAATATGCTATACTGGAACCACCGGACCGGCAGTGTACAAAGCTGCCTCCGGCGCATTCTGAGATAACGAGGTATGACGTATGAATATTCTGGTCATCGGCTGCGATCAGGTAGGGGCCGCACTGGTTCGCGACTTGGAGCGCATCGGGCACGACATCTCCCTCATCGAGAAGGACTCCGAACAGCTCAAGCGGCTGGACAGCTTCGACGATTACAGCTTTGGCGGCACCGCGCTGGTGGGCGACCCCACCGACCCGGATGTGCTCAAGCAGGGCGGCGTGGAGAACTGCGACGCTGTGGCCGCCGTGAGCGAGGACGACTCGGTGAATCTGATGGCGGCCCAGATCGCCAAGAGCATCTTCCAGCGCGAGAAGGTCATCTGCCGCGTTTCGGACCCGCATTTGCAGGTGCTGTACCACAAGGCTTATGGGCTGGAGACCATCTGCCCCACCATCCTCACGGAACAGGCCGTGTTCCGCGCCCTCTCGAAGTAAACCCAACGTATAAAGGAGTCTCTCTATGAAAGTTTGTATTGCCGGCGGCGGGCGTGTGGGACGGTATCTGGCCCAGAGTCTGCTGGCCAACCACCACTCCGTCGTCATCATTGAGCCCATCGAGGCGCAGTGTCGAATGCTGGCCGACCAGCTCGACATCCCGGTGATCTGCGGCGACTCCATCAGCATGGATATCCTGCGCACCGCCGATGTGGCCAGCTGCGACGCCTTTGTGGCCGTGACCGGCTCGGACGAGGACAACCTCATTGCGTGCCAGCTCGCGAAGCGGGAGTTCGGCGTAGACCGCACCGTAGCCCGCGCCTCCAACCCCAAGAACCGGGAGCTGCTCCACACCCTCGGCGTGGACACCGTAGTCTGCGGCACCGACAACCTCAGCCACATCTTAGAGCGGGAGATCGAGACGGACACCATCCGTCAGCTGCTTTCGCTGGGGGGCGGCACCGCCAGCCTGAACGAGATCCTGCTGCCGGAAAACTTCGCCTTTGCAGGCAAAGCCATCATGGACATTCCCATCCCCGGCAACGCCATCTTGGTCAGCGTCACCCGCGACACCGAGCTCATCATCCCCCACGGCAACACCGTCCTGCTGCCGTGGGACCGCATCCTGCTGCTGACGCAGGACGACACCCTCCACCTGCTGACCGAGGCTTGGGGCCTCAGCGACAAGTGACCGAAGGGGAACTGCGCCGCACCGCACTGGTCATCCCTCCCAAGGGGCGCGCCGTCCTTTCCATATGGGCTGCTGCGGCGGGCTTGTTCCTTGCGCCCTTCGCCTTCTGGCAGGGCATCGCCGCCGGGGTGGTGTTCTGTCTGCTCTGGGCGGGGCTGGTGGCCCTGCTGCGGGCGCGGGCGTGCAGCTACGCCGCGGTGCTGGGGGCACAGACGCTGACCATCTATGTCGGCATCGCCTTCCCGGTGCGGCGGGTGGTGCCCCGCCGGGCCGTGACCGGCATCCAGCAGCTCCGCTCGCCGCTGCTGCGGCTGGCGGGAGTCACCGTGCTGGTCATCTCAGCGCCGGGCGCACGGGTGCTGGTGCCCGCCGTTCCGGCGGCTCAGGCCGCAGCGCTGGCCTATGCCCTTGCGGAGGATGCCCCATGCCGATGACCGAAAAGCATCTGCACCCCTTTGCAGCCCTCCAGATCTTCCGCAAAACGCTGGTGCTCTACCTTGTGCCGCTGGTCAACGTGCTGTTTGAGCGCAACTGGGAGGCCCTGCGTGCCGCGCTGCGGCAGGACATCGTCCTGTTTTTGCTGGTCTGCGGCGTGAGCTGGGTCATCCTCCGCGCAAGCAGCTGGTCGCTGGACGAAAACGGCACCCTCTGCCTCCACTGGAAGCTGCTGTTCCGGTTCGACCGGACGGTGCGCGGGGCCTCTCTGGCGGCGCTGACCATCGAGCGGCCCTTCTATTTCCGCTTGGCCGGGGCCAGCCGGGTCACCCTTTACCCGATGGGCGAACCGAAAAAGCGTACCCTGACCCTCTGCCTGACCAAAGGCGATGCCGCACAGCTGGCCGACCAGTTGCTGCCGGTGGAAGCCCCCAGCCTCCACCGGCCCAAGGGCGGCGAGCGGGCCGCGCTGGGCTTGCTGGGGGCCAACGGCCTTTCCACGCTGGCCCTCTTCCTGCTGGCCATCCGGCAGAGCCGGCAGGGCCCTGACCGCTACGAGCTGGCCTTTGCGCAGATCAGCTTTCTGGCCGGGCTGGCGGCGCGGTGGCTGCCCACCGGTGCCGCTTGGCTGCTGGCCTTTGCGGGCTTTCTGCTGGGGCTGAGCCTGATCCGCAGCTTCGTCCAGACCGTCCACTACGAAGTCTGGCACACCGCCGACCAGATCGGCAGCCGCGGCGGCTGGCTCGACCGGTTCGAGATCCGGGTGAAGACAGCCGAGATCAGCTACGCGGACGTCCGGCTCTCCCCCTTTGCGCGGTTGCTGCGGCGCTGGCCCGTCTTTGTCACGGCGGGAGGCTGCTGGCCGGAGCTGCCCCTCTTCGTCTACCGTTCCGGGGAGGAAGCGCTTTTCCGCGAGCTGCTGCCGGAGTTTCGGATGCCGCCGGATCTTCTGGCCCGCACCGAACAGCGGAGCCTCGTCTTTTTCGCACCGGCCGGCATCCCCTTTGCCCTCTGCGCCCTGCTCACCCTCCTCTCGGTCTACACCCTGCCCAGCCTGACCGTGACCCTGCTGTTCCCCACCGTCTTCTTTGCGGCGGGGCTGGCGGGCGGCATGATGGGCTACCGGCGGGAGGGGGTCTGGCTGCGGGACGGGCAGCTGACCCTGCGGCGGCAGCGGGGCATCTACCTGCACAGCATCTGCGTTTTCCACCCGGACCTCTGCCTGACGGCGAACCAATCGCCGTGGGCTGCTAATGTGGACCGCACCAACCTGACCTTCGCCTTTCCCGGCCGGGTCAAGCTGACCGTCCGCAGCGTGCCGTGGCGGGACGCGCAAAAATGTTTTGAATTTTTAGAAAACCCTCTCAGGCGCTGACGCGCCAGCTCTCCCAGAGGGGGAGCTTTTTCGAGGGCTTTGGATGTTTTCAAAAAGGAGTCTTTCTCTGTGATAAAAACGATCTTGTTTGATTTGGACGGCACCCTGCTGAACACCATCGACGACCTTGCCGACGCGGGCAACTGGGTCTGCGCACAGCATGGCTGGCCGACGTTCTCCGTTGAGCAGTTCAAGCATATGGTGGGCAACGGCATCCCAAAGCTGGTGGAGCGCTTTTCCCCTGCCGAGGCCCGCACGCCGGAACATCTGGCCGCCACGCTGGCCGAGTTCACGGCCCGGTACGACGCCCACAAGGAGGACAAAACCGCTCCGTACCCCGGCATCCCGGAGCTGGTGGACGCGCTGAACGCTGCGGGCATCCAGACCGCTGTCTTCTCCAACAAAGCAGACCCTCTGTGCAGAAAGATCATCGAACACTACTTCGGTGCCGGGAAGTTCGCCCTCGTCCGGGGCAGCAGACCGAATGTGCCCACCAAACCCGACCCCACCGGCGTTTATGCCCTGATGGCCGACCTCGGTGCCAAGCCGGAAACCACCCTCTTTGTGGGCGACAGCGATGTGGACATCCTGACCGGCCACAACGCCGGACTGCCCGCCATGGGGGCGCTGTGGGGCTTCCGGGGCGAAGCAGAACTCACCGCCGCCGGGGCCGATGCGCTGGCGGCCACACCGATGGACATTTTTACCTACGCAAAAAAACACTGATGTCAAAAAGCGGCTCTTCCTCTTTGGAAGGGCCGCTTTTTCCGACACACGTTTGTTTTCACATTGTTTACGGGGAGTTCATTGCATTACGGGCCGTTCTTTTTTATAATTTGATTCAAATTTGAAATTTATCTGGAGGTTTTTGCATGGCAACCGAAAAGAAAGCTTCCCCCAACGTCGAGAGCCGCCTTCGCCATAACATCCTGAAAATGCCGCAGGAGGTCTATCAGGCCAGCGGAATCGTCATCAACGGGCGGCGGCTGAAGAGTTTTGTCTTCACCACCGACCTCGCCATCATCCGCAACTGCGACGCTGACGCGGTGTTCGCGGTCTACCCCTTCACCCCGCAGCAAGCCATCAGCGATGCCATCATCAAGGCATCCTACATCCCGGTGTTCTGCGGTGTGGGCGGCGGCACCACCCACGGCGTGCGCACCCTGAACCTCGCCCGCGATGTCGAGAGCCAAGGCGCGATGGGCGTAGTCCTGAACTCCCCCATCTCGGACCTGAATCTGCTGGCCGTTTCGCGGGTGGTGGATATCCCGGTCATCATCACGGTGACCAAAGAGGACACCGATATCCGCTCCCGCATCGAGGCCGGCGCTTCCATCCTGAATGTGGCGTGCAGCACAGACACGCCCCGCATCGTGAAAAAGATCCGGGACGAGTTTCCCGATGTGCCCATCATCGCCAGCGGCGGCAAGACCGGCGAGACCATTTCGGCCACCATCGCCGCCGGGGCCAACGCCATCACCTACACCCCGCCGTCCCCGGCCATCCTGTTCAAGGAAATGATGGAAAAGTACAGGGAATGAAGAAAAACTGTTCGATTCCTCGTACGGGTTGCATAAAAAAATCCTCGATTCCTCGTACGGCAGTCTCGCCCCGTAGGCATTCCTAAATTGCTAGGACCCGCGCACTAACAAACAGCCCACCGGGCTGTTTGTTGCCGCTTGCCAGCGGCCGTGTTGTTGCCATCACCGATGCTGAGTGGCATTACAGCCAGTGCGAAGCTACTCTGGTAGCAGATGGAAAAGTAGATCAGACTTATGTTGGACTTCCTGTAACCTTAAGAGAAGATCAGGTAGAAAAAGCCCTTCTGTATCAGGGAACTACCGTTGGCTGGGGTATTGGAATTACCAAGAGCTGTGAAGATCCGGTTCGTGCCATCAAATTCCTTGACTATCTGTGCTCCGATGAAGGACAGATCCTGTATCACTGGGGTATCGAAGGCGAGAACTACACAATGGGTGATGACGGACTTCCGGTAGCTGTAACAGACTACAGCGGTGACTGCACACAGGGCTTCAATAATTCCAAGGATTACTGGTGCGTAACAACAGAAGCAAGAACAGCTGGTACTATCGAAGACGTTATCAAGGCAGCTGCACCTGCAGGATATCCTCAGGACTTTACACAGGATATTATTGACAATTACTACAAGCAGGTAGAAGTAGCTGACAAGGGTTGGGCAGTATCCGATTGTAACTTTGCAGTAGTACTTGATTCTGTAGGTGAGTATCAGGCATCCTTACTTGAACTCTACACAGAGTACAGAGATCAGTTGACAATGTGTTCTCCTGATGAATTCGACACATTATATGATGAGTTAGCTCAGAAGTATGCTGACGCTGGATATCAGGCAATCGTTGATGAAAGAAAAGAAGCATACGAAGCTGGCCAGAGCACAAAATTACCACAGTAATTTGTACACAATCTAACCTGATTTGTAAAACAATAAATACGGCCCCCGACAAGTGTTGGGGGCTGTTTTAAGAAAA
>ENA-USTZ01000218-USTZ01000218.1-human-gut-metagenome-genome-assembly--contig:-NODE-218-length-28455-cov-86.646663_pt1 | contig 28455 bp, 26 predicted proteins | sample MGYA00250049_ERZ773375 | MGnify/ENA primary metagenome ERZ773375 (study PRJEB29103, sample SAMN06111956) | human gut metagenome | biome: human gut; feature: ankylosing spondylitis patient; material...
TATAAAACAACTCAAGATGTATATCAGCAGGCATTAAAGTATAGTCATGAGCTCGGTTACATCATCTTGGCTCTTGCCGTTGTTATTGTAGCGTTCCTTGCATACAAGGGGCTCAAGAAGAAATAAGAAACTATCCCCCATCCTGCTTCCTCAAGCGGGATGGGGGATTTTTCTTTCGTATAATTACTTATCTTCTAAAGCATTTCATCATGGCAAAAAAAGGTTGGATTCAAGTGACCTATTCCTTGATAATCCAATCACCTATCGTCCGCTGTGTGCTGTCATAATTTACACCAATCTTAAACAGACGCTTACCATCGGCAGAATATGGAATCAGATATCCCTTTTCATCTATCTGTCTGATTGCTTCCTCGGCTGAACCATCATATTTCAACTCGAAAACAAATACGGCATCAGGCATATACACCACTGCATCAGCCCTGCCTATCGCACTATCCTCCTCTACCCTCATGTGTGCTCCCATCAGGTTAAAGATAAGATAGAACACCGTCTGGAAATCCCGTTCGTTCTTATTGCTCAAACGGTTGGAAATGCTGGCAAGATAAGCCTTCAGGCGCACCATCGCTCCCTCAACGTCTGCCTCATAGAGCATTTCCAGAAAATCACCTACCAGACTATTATTATCCAAAGATATTGGTGAAAGATAGTTAGGTGCAAGACTCTTGAGCATGCCAATCTTAACCTCTCTGTTAGGATATTCCAAGGTATAACGTTGCAGCATCGGGTTATACTTCTTGATGGTGAGATAACCACTCTGATAGAGCAACGGAAGCGCAGAAGTCATCATTTCCGGCGAAACATCAAAGTCATCCACATCACATGATTTCTTCTCAATATCCATCACATTGACGTGATACTTCTGCAGCGTCTTGATAAGATAAGTCGGCGTACCCGAGCCAAACCAGTAAGGAGCAATATCCCGTGCATTCAGTGCCTTTACCAGGCTGAACGGATTGAATACATCTTCAGATTTCTTACTGAAATGATAGCCGTCGTAGAATCTTGTCAGCTCTGCCAGGCACTCCTCATACGTCATACCCAGGTCTTCTCCCAATGCCTCTATATCCGGTTTCATCTGAGTGGTAAGCTCCTTCTTGCTAATACCGCAGATAGCCGAATACTGGTCGAACATACTGATGTTATCGAGGTTATTCAGTTCACTGAAGATGCTGAGCTGCGAGAACTTGGTGATACCCGTGATGAAGGTAAACTCCAAGTATGGGTCGAGCATCTTGATGGGACTATAGAAGTTCTGCATGATGAGGCGCAGCGGTTTCAAATTTTCCTTTTCATGCACTACATCCAGCAAAGGGGCATCATATTCATCAATGATAATCACTACCTTCTTACCCGTCTGCTTGTATGCTTCTTTCACCAGGTCTTTCAAACGGAGGTTAGCGTCCACCTGATGCGTCTTATATCCCCAGATTGTCTCCTGCTCTTCAAGCATATCAGCCAGGTATCTTTCCAGCTGCTCCACTCCCATGTGCTTGGCGCCGCTCAGGTCGAAATGCAGCACAGGATGCTTCACCCAATCCTTCTCATAATCAGCAATGGCCAATCCCTCAAAAAGTTCTTTCCTTCCCTCGAAATAGGCCTGGAGGGTAGATGCAAAGAGCGACTTTCCGAATCGTCTTGGACGACTCAGAAAAACATACTTCATCTTTTTCTCTCGAAAATCCACGATGTATTGGGTCTTATCAATATAGAGATAATTACCCTCTCTGATATTCGAGAATGTCTGTATTCCTACAGGATAGAAATTTACCATTTTTGCCATATTCCTACATGCTTTACGTTTTGCGCTGCTAAGTTACGAATATTTTTTTGAATAGGAAAATTTTGGGAGAGATATTTTTCACAATTATCTTTTGCACTATTAAATTAATAAGAGAAATGGCGAACACAAAGCGTCTATGTTGCGAGGCATTCGTGAACCGTGCCAGTCGTATTCCGGCTCCAATCCACAGATTCAAAGAGGCAGAAAAGAGAGCGAAAACGTTAAAGAATACTAACAATGTGTCCAGTTGCCCTACCAACTGGACACCTGTGTGTCATGGACTTATGACACACCCTCTTCATTTATTGTAGGTGTATTGAAATCGTAGTTCTTACTAAATAGGTGGAGTTCATAAAATGAAGTTCTATGAGTGTTATTTAACACTTAGAAAATATTTTTTGTTATATCTTATTGGTTTTCAGTCATTTACTCCCCCATTTTATAATTCATCTTTTTTAACATCAAAAATTTACTGATTCACTGAAAAAATTGTAATTTTGCAGCGCAATCACATCTCGGTATATTACTGAGATGCAAAACAGTAAATCATTTTGTCGTCCATAAAACGGCATAATAAATATGCGATCAGGATAAAACAAGAATATTCAAAACTGAATATAAAGTTAAAAGTAATAAATAAAAGTAATTAAAAAACAGATATGAAATATGAAAGTAAAAAGTAAAAGCAATAGTAATAATAATAATGTAAATATGAAGTAATCATATAAACATCAAGTAAATGTACCGAATAAAAGAAAAAATAATTCTCATTGCATTTACATGCATGAGTAGTCATCTATCGGCACAGAACCTACATAGCGTGAAGGATTCACATCATATATATAATGTGAACAAATCACACACCATATATGATGTAAAAGATTCAGTAAAGATTTTCTTCAGGCAGGGAAAGATAGACCTTGACCCTATCCTGAACGATAACCAATCGGCACTGAACCGTATCGCTGAAACTATGCGAAACTGTTATGCAGATTCCATTTATCAATTGCGAAAAATTCTCGTTGTAGGCGTTGCCTCACCCGAGGGAACACTGAAATTCAACAAGTGGCTATCCCGAAAACGAGCCGACGTGCTTTTCAGCTATCTATCACAATACTCCACCCTGCCCGATTCGCTGAAGACATCAAGTTTCTTCTGTCCCGACTGGAAAGGGTTGATTCAAATGGTAAAGAATGATTCCCAACTTCCCTTCAGAGAGGAAACGCTCTCGCTGCTAAACCGAATAGCCGGCGAAGCTGAAACAGAAAAAGAAATCCTGAAGCAGGAAAAGCATCTGGAGCTAATCAAGAATTTGCGCGGAGGTATCCCTTATCATTATATGTATAAGAAATATTTCCCTGCACTCCGATTCTCACAGCTCTTCCTATGGTACGACAAGGTGCAAAAGCCGCAGATTCCGGATTCAATACCCAAATGGGAAAACGTAAAACAATCGGTGGATACGGTCAGTAACACCGACTCCATCTATATCGAGCCGAGTCCGATCCGAAAACCGTTCTACATGGCTATGCGGACGAACATGCTCTACGATGCGCTCCTGATTCCAAACATCGGAGTGGAGATGTATCTGGGAAAAAGATGGTCGGTGGCTGCCAACTGGATGTACGGATGGTGGAAGACCGACAGGCGACACTGGTATTGGCGAGCCTACGGAGGTGATATTGCCATACGCAAATGGCTGGGAAAAGCAGCTGAGGAGAAACCGCTCACAGGTCACCACATCGGCTTCTATACCCAAATTTTCACCTACGATTTCGAAACAGGCGGTCGTGGCTACATGGGTGGCAAACCTGGCGGTGCTATCTGGAATAAGATGAACTATGCCATGGGTGCCGAATATGGCTACTCGCTCCCTATCGCCAGAAAACTGAACATCGACTTCACGCTGGGTGTAGGATATTGGGGCGGAATCTACCACGAGTATAAGCCGCGCAACCAATACTACGTGTGGCAGGCGACGAAAGAACGCCGATGGGTAGGTCCTACGAAACTCGAAGTCTCCCTGGTGTGGCTGCTGGGGCGCGAAAACGCTAACAGCAACTGTAAGAGGAAGAAGGAGAAGGTGAAGGAGAAAGAGATGAGGAAGAAAGAGAAGGATAGGAAGAAAGGAGGTACTGATGAATAATTTCAGCAAAACGGGAAAAGCCTATCGACTTTTTGTCCTATTACTTTCCCTACTCTCTATTCTATCATCCTGCAACCACAAGGAGTTGTATTACGAGGAGAATGCTCAATTCCGATTACTGAAGGTAGCCTTCGACTGGAGCCAGCTCTCGGGTCATGAAAAGCCTGAAGGTATGCGAGTTATCTTCTTCCCAAAAGATGGAAAGAGCGAACCGTGGATTTTCGATTTTCCTAAAGGAGAAGCCCGGCAGATAGAACTGCCCGAAAACGACTACGGGGTAATCAGCATGAATTACGATACCAACGGAATAATATGGGAAAATCCGAACAGCTATCTGAATTTCACCGCTGATACAAGAGATACGAAATCGCCCGATGGCGAGCAGGCATCCCTCACCCCATCTTGGCTTTGTGGCGACCACATCAACTGGGTTTCCGTGAATGCCAGCCACGCAGCTGCATCATCAGAAAATGCAGAAAACGGAGTACAAGTTATTACACTATACCCCAAAAGCATGGTTTGCCGCTACACCTACGAGGTTAACGGCATCCGCAAGCTAGAGCGCATAGCGGATATCAGGGCAAGCCTATCCGGCATGTCCGGTTCGCTTCTGATGGCAGCCGACAAGCTCCCCGGCTCTCTTTCCGAGCGTCTTCTTTTCGGAGGGGAAGTAATCGGCAATCAGCTACGGGGTGGTTTCTATACGTTTGGCAGCACCCGGGGCATCACAGCGTCTAATCTCTTCAAGCTCTTTATCAAGAGCCGATCAGGCAAGCTGTATGTTTTGGAGCAGGATGTTACCGCTCAGATTCAGTCCGTTCCTGTGGTGGGTCACGTGGGTGATGTTCACATCGTCATAAACCTCGACTTCGAGATTCCGGAAGAAAGCGGGGGAAGTTCCAGCGGAGGAGCCGGATTCGATGTAGGAGTAGATGACTGGGGCGATGTGAATGTGGATATTATATGTTAAGGATGTAACATAGAAAAAAGATAAGACTATAAATAATAAAAGATAAATATTCAAATAGTAATAGTAAAATATTTTTTAAAAGAACAGTTAATTATGAAAAAGGTAATTTTTGGAACAGCATTGGCCTCTATGGCATTGCTTTCAGCATGCTCATCAGACAACGAGCTTGCAAATGTGGGAACTACAGCAAACAACGCTATCGGATTTCATGTAGTTGGTAATAAGGCGGAGACAAGAGCTAACATTATCAACACGAGTGAAGATATTAAGAAGACCGATTTCAATGTGTTTGCATATAAGAACAACAACGGTGAAGATGGTGATATCTTTATGGGTGGTGACAAAGCGAATGAAATCGGACTGTACGGAGTAAACATCAAGTATAAGAATAACAAGTGGGATTATAATGATCCTACAGAACTCCGTTACTGGCCAACAACTGCACTTAATTTTTATGCGGTCAATCCAGGCAGCACAGGTTTCTTATCTTGGAATTTTACAAATGAGACAAAGCAAATATCATACAATTGCTCTGATGAATATGCCAAAGATAACAAAGGCGAGTATTCAAGTGCAAAAAACATTGATGTAATGTATGCTGTTGCCAAGAATAAGAGCCAAATAGACAATAATGGAATTGTTAAGTTCAACTTTAAGCATATATTGTCTCAAGTAGTATTCCAAGCAAAGACACAATATGCAAATATGGAGGTAGTAATCAAAGCACTCAGTATTCATAATTTCTATGGGGGCGGAACATTTACAATTCCAAAAGAAGAAAGAGAACCTTCACAGACGGATTGGGCTCCAACTGCAGTAACTTACCATTCAACAAATGGATTAACAGCGGTAATGGATCAGAGCATTAAGGTTGATAAAACTGATGAGGTTACTAACATTTCAACACAGGGACCGATGTTATTCATTCCTCAGAAATTAACAGAATGGGATTTAAAAGGTAACATAGATGCAGTAAATGCAGCAAATGCACCAAAGCAGTCTTATCTGAAGATTACTTGTAAGATTAAGCAGAGTGGTGCTTACCTCTTCGGTGACGATACTAAATTTGACGAGCTCTATGTTCCTTTCGGGGCAGATTGGCAGCCAGGCAAGCGCTACATCTACACCCTCATCTTCGGTGGTGGCTACAATGCTCAAGGTCAGGCAATCTTGAAGCCTATCAAATTCGATCCTGAAGTTGAAACATGGGGAGAGCCAGATGCAAAAGATATCAACATCAACATCAACAAATAATCCAATCATCTGCAAAAAAAAATACCGAGCAGGAGCATCATCTCCTTGCCCGGTATTGTTTTTTTACTCAGATAAAGGTGAAGGTCACCAATCTAATCTACATCTCCGCTTTCTGTTTTTTATGAATTGCTCAGATTCTTAATGATTTCCAAAGGCAGCTGGGTAGCTTTGGCAACCTGTTCGGCAGAAAGTCCCATTGCCAGCAATCGTTGTGCTGTTTCTGTGTTGGCCTCATGTTTGCCTTCTGCTCTACCTTTCTCTATACCTTTTTCCATACCTTCCACAAGACCTTCTTGCTTACCTTTCGCCATGCCTATTTCTATACCTTCACGCTTGGCAGTGTCTACGGAATTCTTGATGTCGCAATATGCATTAACCATTTGATTCACATTTAAATTCTTTGGATGCAAATATACTGCAAAATCTTGATAACGCCAAATATTTGAATGAAATTAACATCATTATTGGTCAAATAACTGAACTTTCGCATATCAGGAAGTTAAAGGAATTAAGGTAGTTAAGGAGTTAAGACGTATGTCTTGCTGCTTAAAAAACTACGCCAAAAAGACTGTTGTCTTAACTCCTCAGCGACCGTAGGGAGCGATAACTCCTTTAACTTCTGAACTTGCGAAACTTGAATTCAGTAAGTACAATAAATCTCGGAAAATTCGTTGATAAATGTAATAAACCGTTAAAAAAGATGCCTACTTCCTACGAAGTAGACACTTTTTTGGGGGAAGTAGACACCTTTTTTCAGAAAAAAACACTATATTTGCCAACGAAAGAACTATTAGGAAACATACCTAAGAATAGAATTGGAAAAAGACAGTATATTTTTACATACTATAAAAAAAGATTAATATGAGAAATTATTTAACTGGAAAAGAACGATTACTGGTTGCAGCACTTGCTTTAATTCTTCCATTTTCTTTCGCAAAAGCAGAAGCAAGAGAAGATGGAAAGACCGGTCAGCAAGGCTGGTATGTAGGAGTAGAGGGTGGAATGCCTTTCGGCTTCTCTACCTTCTCAAGTTTCGGACACGACAAGACTCATCCCGGTTGGGCTGCTGGCTTATATGGGGGCTATCGTTTCAACTCCATCTTCTCGGCTGAGTTATCTGCCAAGTATGGAGAAATGAACTTGTCTGCACAAGACTGCTGCGTAGACCGTAACTATTGGTTGGGTAGCGACGGTGTGCGTTACAAGGCTGGTGTCTTAGGCATGGACAGTTGGGAATATGCCAATCTGAAAAGCCATGTCTCTATGGGACAATATGGAGCCAGCGTAAATATCAACCTCCTCGGGTTGTTCCCTCAAACAGCTGACAGCCGATGGGATTTGGCAGTATCACCTCATATTTATGCTGTAACGACCAAGGCTGATATTCAGACTATAGCCGATGATGCCAAAGTGATAAAAGGTTCTACCAACTGGCATTTGGGTTATGGCGCAGACTTGCAGGTTGGCTACCAACTGACCTCTTGCTTAAAACTTGGTATCTATTCCGGTTTGACTCGTCTTACTGGCGAACGTATGGACGGAATGCCGGAATATCTGCATAAGAACAACTTCTTGTGGGAAAGTGGCATAAGATTAGGAATCAACTTGCCTTTTACCAATCATCATCCGTAACTCCTAAAACAAGATAGAGAATGAAAGCAAAAAGAAGATTTAATATTTGGTTATGGGTGCTGTTATGCGTCCCATGCCTGTTGACAAGTTGCGACCATGATGTTCATGATGACAAGGAAGAAAGCGGCTTGTCGGTATCGCTCATTTGGGCTGATGAAGCCGACCAAGGTACGGAAGTGAAGGATGTGAAACTCTGGATATTCAATGCCTCTGACGGCTCGCTTGTAGAGGAAAAACAATATGGCGGTGCACAGGAGGTGGCAAGCCAACGCTTCCAACTCCCGGAAGGAACCTATCGCATCCTGACTACCACCAACCTAACAGAACCGTTCTTTATCAGCGAACAGACCCGGTCTTTGACTAACTGGAACAATATTCAGATAGGTTTGACCAATCCCAAGGATGTAAGGAACAATGCCTATTTCGGAGTTGCCGATGTGAAGATAGACAACAAGGAAGGCAGCTATGTGGTGCAAACCCCTATAAAGAGCGTGCTTTCGGAACTGACCATCATCATCGAGAACATACCGAAAGGCACAGAGATGAGTGGCAAGGCTTTGGATTGTGCCTGGTGTCTGTTCCCAACACAGAAGAACAGTGATGGAGACTACGGTTTGCCGAGCATAGAGCCAACGGAAGTGGAACTCCCTACCCTCCTGGCTACAGAATCAACCCTGAAATCGGAAGTCATCCGACTGATGCCGACCATACAGAGAAGCCCCGCCTCTCATATTTATCTCCGACTACAGCTCCCAGACAAGACCTTGCAGGAGTTTGACATCACTGCTCCTAAGATGAATGTTGGTGGAAAGTATGAGCTAAGGTTCAAGTACGAAGAAATGCAGCCGAAGATGAATCTGCAAACGGGCATCAATGACTGGAATGACCTCAACAAAGAAGTAACAATCAAATAAAAAATAACTTTTAAAATATTTATAATATGAAAAAGATGATTAAGTTTTTCGCACTTGCACTCTTGGCTGGTGCAATGGTTTCATGCAATACAGAAGATACAGCTTCTACAACAGCAAATGGTAAGGTAGCCGTACAGTTTACTGGTGGTATCAGCGTAAACACCCGTGCTTCGGGTTTAGCCTGGGCTGATGGTGACATGATCGGTATCTTCATGACTGGAGCAAATCAGACTCTCTCGGCAGATGCAATCAAAGAGGGTGTTGACAATGTTTGCTATCAGACAGATGGAAGTGTTGCCTTTTCACCAATTTCTGGAGGTAAGACCATTTACTATCCTATTGATGGTGATGTGGACTTCTATTCTTACTATCCATATACTACGGTAAGCAATTACAAGGTGGCACTCAATGTGGCCAACCAAGGGAGTCTGGAAGCTATCGACTTCATGTATGCCAAGACGACAGGATACAACAAAGCGAATCCACAGGTAGAGTTGAAATTCAACCATATGTTGAGTAAATTGGTTCTGAATGTTCAGGCAGGTAATGGTTTGACGCAAGACGATCTCAATAAATTGACGGTCACCATTAAAGACCAGAACACCACAGCCACTTTCAATCTGGCAGATGGCGTAATCTCCGGCGAAGGTAATCCTGACAACATCCAGATGAAAGCTGTCCAAGTCGGTAAGAGATACGAAGCCATCCTGCTTCCAACGGCATCAAAGATCAGAGAAATAGAGTTTGAATTGAACAATGGTTTTGATGCTCCGTTCGTCTGGAAAATGGACCAAGAACTCAAGGGCGGTAATTTGTACAATTACACCACCGTGAAGCTGACCCGAACCACTATAGATATGATGGGTACTATCCAATCTTGGAACGAGGTAAAAAACAACAATGAGAATATAGCTGATTAACAGATATGATGAAGATAAGATTTTTTGCAATTGCAGCACTCGCCCTCTTACTGGGTGCCTGCACACAGGACGAACTGGCTGACGATAGCCGTCTGTCCAAAGAGGAATACCCAATAGTCATCCATGCCACCGGACTGTCCGTGGAGGCAACGCCATCAACCCGTGCATCCGTGGACGGCGACTGGGTGGGCGTCAATTCCGTGGCACTCAAGATTGGCGATGCGGTAAAGGAGTACATAGTAACGACTTCGGATGCCGACGGATACAAGAGTGCCACGCTGACCTCCAACGACCCGTACTACTGGATCAGCCGCAACCCGATTACCGTATCGGCATGGTGGCCCATGGATAATACAGACATCACACAGATGCCTGTCGTAAAGGTTGCCGAAGACCAAAGCAAATTGGCTGACTTCCAGAAAAGCGACTTCATCTCTGCTGAGAACCGGAAGGTGGAATTTAACAACCCGACTCTTGAATTTACCCACCGCACGGCACGCGTGGCAATCGAACTGAAGCCCGGCACGGGATTCACGAGCGTCGCCGGTGCCACGGTGAGCCTCGTGAGCCTGTCCGCCGATAACGGCAACCCGACCGCCATCAAGACTTACAACGCAAGCGGCAACACCTACGAGGCACTGACTGCCCCGCAGACCGTTGCGGCAGGCAAGCCGTTCGTCCGGGTGGAACTCGGCGGCGGCACCTTCTACTTCCGCCCGCAGAACAACGTCGTATTAGAGGCTGGTAACCGCTATACCTACATCGTCAAGGTGAACGCCACCGGTCTGACGTTAGAGGGCTGCACCATCGGTAGCTGGACTGACGGCGGCGGCGAGAGCGGCGCGGCTGAGGATTTGGGCTACATCTACGACAGCAACACCAAGACCTACACGGTCTATAACGCAGACGGCCTGCTGGCATGGAACGAAGCCTCACAAAAAGATGAATCGATAAATTGCACCCTCACCGCCGACATCGACCTGACGGGTAAGGAATGGACACGGTCAGGCATATTTACATTCTACTCCGGCGTCTTTAATGGGCAGGGACACCGCATTACAGGATTTAACTCTTCAGCAATGAATAATACTGGATTTTTGGGTTCACTCTTAAGTGAACGTGGAGTGATAAAGAACCTACAACTCATAGATGTGAATCTGTATGGCAGTAGTGGAAATACTGCTGGAATAGTGGGCCGAAATCATGGCCAAATCATTGCCTGCTCTGTGACGGGAAAAATTTCTGCATCATATGGTGGAACTTGTGGTATAGCCGAATCAAATTATGGCGATATCATCGCTTGCTGGTTCGACGGTACATTGAAAGAGTCTAACAATGGAGCTATAGTGCGTTATAACTACGCTACTATAACTTCCTGTTATTGGGGAGGCAATGCCGGGCAAGGAGTATTCCGTATTGAAGGAGGAACGGTAGATGCCACGAAGGTGGACGGCGCGACCGTGAAATGGCAGACAGCCGTCGACGGCATGAACACCGCCCTCACCGCTGGCGACTACCAGTGGACACTCGGCACCGACGGCCTGCCCGTATTGCAAAAGATACAATAACGAACACTAAACAACACGCATCATGAAACGAACAACCATTCATATATTCGCAGCCCTCGCCCTGCTGCTCGGCCTTGCCGCCTGCACGCAGGACGAAGCAGGCTTCCTGCCTGAAGGGGCGGAAGGCACATCCATCGTCTTCACCGCCACGGGGTTAAACCCCGCTGCGACAGCCACCGCCGGCACCCGTGCCCCAGTGGATGGCAATTGGGAGGGTGTGCAGAGCGTGGCAGTCCTGATGGACGGCACGGTGAAGACGTACAACGTGACGCCCTCCACCGCCGACCCCACCAGCGCCACGCTGACCTCCACCGACCCGTACTACTGGACCAACCACAACGACATCACCGTCACAGCGTGGTGGCCCTACACCGCTGGCGAGACAACTCCGCCTGCTGTGAAGGTAAAAGCCAACCAAAGTGCCCAGAAAGACTTTGAGGGCAGCGACCTCATCGTAGCCGACGGACAGACGGTGACCTACGGTAGCCCCACGCTCCGCTTCACCCACCGCACGGCGCGGGTAACCATCGTTCTGACGGACTACACCGAGGGGCTGGCATCTGTGCGGCTGACGGGTCTCTCCACCGAAGGCGGCAACCCGGCCGAAATCACCCCGTATGACAAGGGTAGCAACACCTACACCGCTCTTGTAGCCCCGCAAAGTGTGGCAGCTGGCACGACCTTCATTACCTGCACCTTCACTAACGGCAAGACCTTCGTTTATAAGATGAAGAATGCTACCGACTGGCAGGCGGGCGGTGAATATACCTACACAGTCTCCCTCACTGCGGCAAAAGACCCGGGATATACCATAGAGGGCAACGGCAGCTACACCGTGACATCCGCCGATGGCCTGATGCATGTAGCCGATTTAGTGAACGGAGGTAAGACCGACATTAACATTACCCTCGACAAAAACATTGACCTCACGGGCAAAGGCTGGACGCCGATAGGCACAAGCTTCAAAAACTCATACACGGGCACCTTTGACGGCGGCGGCCATACCATCACGGGGCTGACCGTTACGACAAATGACAAATATGCGGGTCTGTTCGGCTATATCGGTAATGCCGGTACGGTGAAGAACGTGGTGATGGAGGGCGTACTGATAACAAGCAATAACGGGTCGAGCCAGGCTGGCGGCGTGGCAGGATTTAGCCGGGGCACTATTGAAAACTGCTCGGTGTCGGGCAGCGTCAGCGGCACGGTGTACGTCGGCGGTGTGGTGGGTGCTCAATGGGGCGGTTCCATCACCGGATGCAGTTCATCTGCCACAGTGAAGGGAATGGTCGATGTCGGCGGCGTGGCAGGTCAGACGAATTCGAATGCCACCATGACCGCTTGCTATGCCACGGGCAACGTGACCTTAGAAATAGCCTCCCAAAATAATATCGATGTCGGCGGTGCGGTGGGATTCAACGGAGGAAGCCGCATCCTTGCCTGCTATGCCACGGGCAACGTAACCAGTACAGGTAGTAGCACCGTCAATGTGTATATCGGCGGCTTTTGTGGATATAACTCCACCACCGTGACCGCCTGCTATTGGAAGAACAATCAGGAACAAGGCATCGGCTACAAAAAGGTAGGCACCGCCCCCGAAGCTACGAAGGTGGACGGCACCAGCGTTACCTGGCAGAAAGCCGTCGATGCCATGAACACCGCCTTGCAGAACGCAGGTTCAGAGTGGCGTTACGAACTCACCGGAGCATTGCCCACCTTGAGGAAGCAGTAAACGTCGGGCGGAAAAAGTTCCGTCCGCAACGGAAAGAACCGAAGTATAACCCCAATAAAGAAAGGAGGACGTGATGGAACACACGGAGAATCCACCATATTGGTTTTGGCATCAAGGCATTGTCAATAATAATATAGTCTCCAGTGTAAATATGGAAGCTGTAAGCCGGACATTGTCAAGATTGGTGCTCATTAAAGACAACAAATCAAGTATTTAAGTTAAAAACATGGGACTTTTTCACAGAGGCAAGAAAAATAATGACGATGAGCCGGACAGTGTTCAAACCAATTCATTCTCTGATATTATGAATGGTTTGCAGTACGCCGTAAACTGTGCACAAGATACATTACAGAATCATCAGATACAAAATCTGACCAGACTTTTTGAAGGAACAAATGCAAATAACGCAAATACGTTCCAATCGAAAAAAATCATGGTTGGAGACAAGACTATTGATATTCCACTTATAGCCTTGATATCCCATCATTATCTTGCAATGGATAATGTGCAGATAAAGTTCAAGGCGAAGGTCGGAAGCGTGGAATCACAGATTCCGGAAAACAACTTGCTGTTATCCAGTCCGCACAGAGCCAATCTCCAGATGCAGATGAGCAACATAAAACCAGATACAGATGATATCATGGAGGTTTGCGTCAATTTTAAAGTTCAGGAGACTCCGGAGAGTATTTCCCGAATCATTGACGATTTTGTAAAAAATATCTAACAATTTTAAAATTCAAATGTTATGGCAGAAGAAATAAAGAACCAAGGGCAACAAGAAAATGCGGAAAACTTGAATGAAAATGTAAGCGGACAGGCGAAAGAAATTATCTCCGCTGCATTGGAAGAGACTCAAAACAGAGAAACTTCTCCAGTTCTTAAAGCAGATTCAAACGTGACTGACAAATTCAAGGGGCTTCCCATGCGGGAACTTATTGCAGCTCCACTTATTGCAGCAGCCGAAGCACAACAGGAATTGGCAGCGACAGCATGGAATTTCTACCAGCAAATTGCATTTGATGGTAAAAGCGGCAATAAAGCGCGTATATTGGAATTCGATGTCGAAAGACCGATACAGCAGGATGGAAAAATGACAACAATGTCACAAAGTGTCAAGGCTCCGTTTATAGGATTGGTGCCTATTCCTTCCCTGCTCATAGATCGCGTGGATGTCGATTTCCAGATGGAGGTTACCGATACATCAAACGTAAAAAGCACTACCAACGCAGAAGTAGAGGCAAAAGCTTCTGCAAAACATTGGTTTATAAATGCGGAAATCAGCGGCAAAGTCACGACCGCCCGCGAGAACACCCGCATGACCAACCAAACGGCAAAATACCAGATACATGTGACAGCCAGTCAGCAGCCGCAGACCGAAGGTCTGTCTAAACTGATGGATATAATGGCATCATGTATCGAGCCTATAACAAACGAAAGTAACAGTAAGTAAATATATGAATTTGATTCAAGCATTAAGATTGCCAAACAGTCAAGCAGTAATGACAAATATTGCACGGTTTCATTATCAAAATATTTATAATGTAGGTTTGACCCCTCCGATTGTCACGCAAAGTGATTTGACATTTCAAATAAAAGGATATACCCGTAACTATCGTTTTCTTAGATTAGACTATGCCTGTGTCATATATATTGCGGATAGAATAGCAGTCGTTGCTTCAAATGGCATAGATACTTTAAGTTCAGGTTTTTCGGGGTGTTATATGGCCAGTTTTAGGCACAATGGCATTAGGTATGTTGCTCATATTCCAACGCCTAACAATAGTATTAAAACATCATGGAATCGGGCGGTTAAAAATCGAATAATAGATAATGTTGTTCTTTTTAAACCTACTGAAGGATTGGCGAGAATCCCAGGAACCATTGGTATTTGGGGAATTATAACATTTAACGATAGATGTTATCGGCTTGATGTAAATGAAAACGCTCCTCCAAGTCAAGCCATACGTGGCCAAAGAATTTTTAACTCAATCCCGAGAAATCCCATACTAACAGAAATTCCACCTATCGCCGGTGGTCAGATGCCTTAATAATTATAACAATTGTAAATAAGGGAAGAATGGTTGTTTCATTGAGGAGTAGAATTCTATTCGGATATATAATTCTGGTGGCGGTCATAGGCAGCATGGCCGCCATTCTCATCCATGAACCTGCGAAGTTCCACGACCTATATGCGTATTTTAAATAACGGTATTTACACAAACAGCAAATGAGCGAACAATTCGTTACCACTACCAAGCATTTCCGCAAGATGCTTGCCGCAGGCTATCTGTTGATAGTCCTGCTGGTGGGCGGCATCATCTGCACGTGGCTCGGAGAATGGCGCGACTTGGAGTTGCTGGAACGGGAGAACCGTGAAATCAACCGCTTCCGCAAGGAAACACACGATGCGTATGTGGGTGTGGTGGAGTTGTCTCTTTTGGGCGAGTCGGTGCTGGAATGGGACGATAAGGATGTGGCGGCATACCGGCGGCAACGGATGACGGTGGATAGTATGCTTTGCCGCTTCAAGAGCCATTACGAATCGGTGCGCATAGACAGCGTGCGCCACTTGCTGGAGGACAAGGAAAAGCGGCTGTGCGCCATCATGGAGGCTCTGGAACAACAGGCGGACATCAACCGCCGGATAGCCAAGCAGGTGCCGGTGATAGTGCAAACGAGCAGGCAGGAAGAGCCGAAGAAACAGAGGAGGAAAGGTTTTCTCGGGTTGTTCGGCAAGAAACAGGAAGCACCTCCGACGACGACCACCACGATGCTCTACACACTGAACCGTGATATGATAGCGCAACAACGTGCCCAAAGCCATCGTCTGTCGGAATATGCCGACAGCCTTGCCAGCCGCAATGCGGAACTGAACCGCCAACTGCAAACCCTTATCCAGCAGATGGACCACAAGGTGCAGGCTGACTTGCAGGAACGTGAGGCGGAAATATCCGCTATGCGTGAAAAGTCGTTCTTGCAGGTAGGTATCATAACGGGTGTCATGCTGCTGTTGCTCATTATTTCATACATCATCATTCACCGCTATGCCACCCGCATCAAGCAGTACAAACGTAAGACAACAGATTTAATCGGGCAACTGCAAAAGTCCGTAAAACAAAACGAATCGTTGATAGCCTCACGCAAGAAAGCGATGCACACCATCACCCACGAGCTACGCACACCACTGACTGCCATACATGGATATGCGGAACTGATGCAGGACAACGAAGAAGAAAAGATAAGCGGTTATGCGGACAATATCCTGCAAGCCTCCAAGAGAATGACCGACATGCTCAACTCCCTGCTTGACTTCTTCCGCTTGGACAGCGGCAAGGAACAGGCGAATGTCCGTCCGTTTCGTTTGGAAAACATCGCGGAGCTGTTGCAAACGGAGTTTACGCAACAAGCAGAAGCAAAAGATCTTAAACTTACCATCGAGTGCCCGGAGGGTATTATCCTGAATGGCGACAAGGAGCGCATCATACAGATATGCGACAACCTGCTGGGCAATGCCGTCAAGTTCACGAATGCCGGAAGCGTTTCACTTGTCATAAGCTATGACGGCAATAGGCTGACCCTTGTAGTAGAGGACACCGGAACCGGCATGAGTGCGGAAGAACAACAGCGAGTGTTCGGAGCGTTCGAGCGGCTTTCCAACGCCGCCACGCAAGACGGTTTCGGATTGGGGTTAAGCATTGTGAAACAGATAGTCGGGATGCTTGGCGGCACTATACGCTTGGAAAGCGAAAAAGGAGAAGGCAGTCGTTTTACTGTGGAGTTGCCAATGAACACTGCCGATATTGGTATTGAAGAACAGACAGCCGCAGAAAGTCTGGCTCATATAGAAAGACCTTATTCTGTCATCGTATTGGACGACAATCCGATGGTATTATCCATGACAAAGGAAATGTATGCTGGTATAGGTGTGCATTGCGACACGTTCACCACTATTGGCGATGCAATGGAAGCCATGCGGCAGCACACATACGACCTCATGATAACCGATATGAAGATGCCGGAGATTAACGGCTATGAGGTGTTGGAGTTGTTACGCTCGTCAAGTGTCAGCAACTCGAAAGAGATTCCCATTGTCGTGGCGACCGCCTCCGGCAGTTGCAGCGAAGAGGAGCTGTTGGAAAATGGATTTACCGCCTGCCTGTTCAAGCCATTTTCCATTTCCGAACTGGTTGCTGTATCAGACAAATGCCTTTTGACAAGTACGGACAAGGATGAACTTCCCGACTTGTCCTCTCTGCTTGCATATGGTGACAAACGGGCGATGCTCGACCGTTTGATAACCGAAACAGAAAAGGATATGCAGGCTGTCCGGGAAATCATGGAGAGGAATGACCGCAAGGCGTTGGACGAATGGATACACCGTCAGCGAAGTTCATGGGCTGTTATCCGTGCTGACAAACCCTTGTGGAACCTGTATGAACTGCTGCATCAAGAATCTGAATGTTCCGAAATGGAATTGCGGAAATGCGTGGATGCCATGCTTCGTATGGGAACAGTTATCATAGAACTTGCGCAAAAGGAAAGGAGGTTGTCGGATGAAAGTATTTGTGATTGAGGACAACCCCGTCTATAACGATTATGTCTGCAACCTGCTGAAGAAAGACAGCTTCGATACTATGTCGGCATATAATCTTGCCACTGCCAAGAAACTATTGGCAAAGTCAGAGGTGGATGATATTGTCGTTGCCGACCTACGCCTCCCCGACGGTGAAAGCATAGAGTTGTTACGGTGGATGCGTGCCAACGACAAACAACAGGTGTTTATCGTTATGACCAATTACGGGGAGGTGCATACGGCAGTGGAAAGTATGAAGCTCGGCTCAAAGGATTACATACAGAAACAGTTGTTGGAGGATAAACTGATACCGCTTATCCGCACCCTGCAAAAAGAACATGAAAAGCGACTACAATGGAACATTCCGATATTCGTCCGGCAGGGCGAAGCCTATCAGAAAATCAAGAAACGTGTGCGCCTTGTAGCCACCACCCGGATGAGCGTGCTGATACTGGGCGAGAACGGTACGGGCAAGGAACATATCGCACAACATATACACCAACAAAGCAAACTTGCCGATAAACCTTTTGTGGCAGTGGACTGCGGAGCCTTGTCCCCGTCATTGATACAATCCGCCTTCTTCGGACACGTCAAGGGCGCGTTTACGGGTGCCGAAGCAAACAAGACGGGGTATTTTCTGGAAGCGGATGGCGGCACGCTGTTCCTTGACGAAGTGGGCAACCTAACAATGGAGATGCAACAGATGCTGCTCCGCGCCATACAGGAACGCCGTTACCGTCCCGTCGGAGCAAAGGAGGACAAAACAGCCAACGTGAGGATAGTGGCTGCAACCAACGAGGATTTGCAGAAAGCCGTAACGGAAAAGCGGTTCCGGCAGGATTTGCTCTATCGCTTGCAGGAGTATGTGATAACCATGCCGCCCTTGCGCGACTGCCCGGAAGACATCATGCCATTGGCCGAGTTCTTCCGTGAAATGGCAAACCGTGAGTTGGAACGTGAAGTAAAAGGTTTTGCCGCATCTGCCCGTAATGCCCTGCTCGCCCATGCGTGGCCGGGCAACGTGCGCGAGTTGAAACAGAAGATACAGACGGCAGTCCTGCAATCAGAAGGCGATATGATAACCGAAGCCGATTTGGAACTTGACAATGAACCGTCCGCTACTTCCGCTTGTTTTACATTGAAGAGCGGGGATGAAGAAAGAGGACGTATCCTGCGTGCTTTGAAACAAGCAGCCGGTAACAAGAAAATGGCTGCAAAGATACTGGGTATCGGCAGGACAACGCTGTATAATAAATTGGTAGAATATGGATTGAATGAAGAAAACTGACCGGAGTATGGCTGTAAATGGCAATAATTGATTAACTTTGCAATTGTATTTCAGAAAATAGCAGGCGATTGGGTAACTTTTCGCCGATGATATAGACATAAGACCGCAAGGCGTTTCGAGCGAAAATCTGGTAAATTGAAACTACGGAGACGATTGCGTGATGCTTATGCTATGCCTACGCATAGCGTGCATTCACGTACTCTCCGTAAAGGCTTTACCAGAGCCATCGCTTGAAAGTAGTGTGAATTGCACGCTACTTTTTTGCCTCGCCAAAAAGGAAAGGAAATACGTTATGGCGAAAATACAATTACTTGCCGTTATCTCAATAGATGGCTGTCCGATGAAACTGCATCCCCGGAAGCGGTTGCTTCAAACCGAAGATTACGGTATGGATGAAATACGTGCCAATGCCCTGTATAAGCTGACATCCGACTATTCGGTATCCGTGCTTCAAGAATGGAGGGAGGAAGGTGGAAGCATTTGCCATTTGTTGGAAGTAACTGCCGGGAATACCGAATATGCCAACGGACTGTTACGGATGAACGTGATAGATGAAATCATACTATACGTTGTTCCAACCATCGACGGAAACGGAGCGCATTTTTTCAAGTCAGCACTACCTATGAATGACTGGCGGCTTATGGAGAACAAAACTTATAGGGACGGAGTAATCCGGCTTACCTATCATAAAGAGCCACGGGCATAAAATGTTCAGATTATGAACATCTTGGCGGGATTTCCGTGCTCAGAAAGTGAACACATGTTCAGAATCTGAACACATTTCACAAGGGATGCAATCAAGGATAAAATTATTTTTGAATTTTATCTTTCTGAAAAACAATGTAGTACAATTTTCTCACAATCTTTTCTCGTGTTTAGGGCTATGATTTGCCCATATATCAGTGTGCGCACACTGATAAACAAGTGTAAACCCTCAAAACAGAAAAGATAATGAACCATCTCATATTGGCGGAAACACAGTTTTTCGCCCTGATAAACGGAAAAGACAACGGTAGCACGGAAACGGCATACGGCGGATTCGTGCAGGAAGTAATAAACCTGTGCTACGGCGGCAATGATGCCAAGCATATTATTGTGGCGTTGGCTTTTGCCGAAATCGAATTACAGCACCATCCGCAGAACTTGTCGGCATCGGAGGAGAATGTCGTCACTGTGTATATCCGCAAGGCGTTATCCTTCATCCGAAAGATGCAGAAGATGGTATCCGCTTCTGCAATTACCTCCGTGCCACCACTAACATCCACATCCGAAACCAAAGCCACAGTCCCAGCCCTGCAATGGACCGGTAATGCCGTCGAGTTGGTAGAACTAATCTATGCCCTCTACGCCACCGGCTGCATCAATGGCGGCAAGGCTTCGCTGAAAGAGCTTGCCCCTGTCCTCTATTCCTTTTTCGGTGTGGAGTCCAAAGACTGCTACCGCTTCTATACGGACATCAAACGCAGGAAAAGCGACAGTCGCACCTACTTCCTTGAAAAGATGCAGGACAAACTGAACGCGAAGATGCGACATGACGATGAATTGGAGCGGATGAGGAGATAAACGAATGCCAAACAAAGGATAAGCGGCCGGATTATACGGTTTCTTATCCTTCTTCATTTACAATCACTCTATTATCTGCCGGAAAGCCGATTAAAATCATTAACTTTGCAAGTATTAATCAATGACGGATGAAAATAGATAACCTCGAAATATTGAATGGACTGATTGCCGGAGCCGAAGGCGGGACAGTTGAGTTCAAAGAAACTACCGGGCAGTTGGAGCGTGGAATGGAAACTCTTTGTGCCTTCTTGAACGGTACGGGCGGCACGGTGCTGTTCGGTGTAACCGACAAGGGAAAGATTATCGGTCAGGAAGTGAGCGACAAGACGAAGCGCGATATTGCGGAAACCATCAGACGAATCGAGCCGTTTGCGACCATTGATATATCCTATACAGACATTCCGGGAACGAACAAAAGTGTTATAGCTTTATCAGCGGAAGAACAACGATATATGCGCCCGTTCACCTATAAGGGGAGGGCTTATCAACGGATAGAGAGCGTTACATCTGCCATGCCGCAGGGTATATACAACCTGTTGGTTATGCAGCGAGGCGGAACCTATGCTTGGGATTCCATGCAAAATCCCGGCTTGAAAATATCCGACCTTGACGAAACGGCAATCTTGGGCGCAGTACGTGGAGGAATCAGAGGCGGACGTTTGCCGGAAGGTTCTATGCAGGAGGATGTCCGAACCATCCTTGAAAAATTTGACTTGTTGAATGATGGAAAGCTGAACAATGCTTCCGTTGTCCTATTCGGACGGAACTTCTACCATTATCCCCAATGTCTGCTCCGTTTAGCCCGGTTCAAAGGAACGACAAAAGATGAATTTTTAGATAATCAGCGTGTGACAGGCAATATATTCAACTTGCTGGATGCTGCAATGGCATTTTTCTTCAAGCATTTGTCCCTCTCCGGTAAAATTGAAGGTTTGTACAGAGAAGAGGAACTGAATGTGCCATATAAGGCATTGAGAGAATGTTGCATAAATGCTTTTGCACATCGTGTTTACCATCGCCCCGGCAGTTCAGTCGGGATTGCTATCTATGATGACCGCGTGGAGATTGAAAACAGCGGAACATTTCCGCCTGATATTACCATTGAGAAACTGTTGGGTGGCCACAATTCCGAACCACAAAATCTGATAGTAGCCAATGTGCTGTACAAAAGTGCAGTATTGGAGAGTTGGGGACGTGGCATAGCCCTTATGGTAAACGAATGTCGCCGTGTCGGTATTCCGGATCCGGAGTTTCATACCGACGGCAATGCTGTATGGATTGTGTTTCATTATACAAGAACTACAGTAGGACAAGACCCCACAGCAACCCCACAGCAACCCTATAGTAACCCCACAGTAACCCCACAGTTAGGAAAACTGTTGTCTGCTATTGGGAACAACACTCTCTCTGCTAAAGAAATCATGGAGAAAACGGGAATGAAAGATAAAAGGAATTTCTTAAAGAACTATATCCATCCGGCAATAAATTCCGGTTTGGTCCTTTCACTTTATCCCATAGGCTCCAAGAGTCCGCAACAGAAATACTATCTTACTGATAAAGGTAAAGGTTTCCTGCAACAATAACGGGTATGGCTAAAAAGAAGAAACATAAGAATGATGTAAAAACTGATTTACCGATAATCATGGATTATGGTATCGGCAGTATATCCGTTTATGACCCGGCAGACATAATGCCATACAACGAGCCGCCAATTAGCGAACAAATCCGCTTCAAGAAACTCGGCAAAGAGATGAAATCCGAGTTCAAGTGGCTGGTATCTTCCGTAGTGATTGAGTATTGGCAAGAAAACCGACAGATACCTTTCGGTGAAGAAATGTCGAAACTCAGAACCAGACTGTTGAGAATGTTTGCCGAAGAATACAGCATACTGCTTAAAGACGATACAGAGCTGAAAAATTATTTGCTGACGCTTGCCATTACCACCATCAACAAGCATCTCAAATCTGAGAATAAAAAGAGGGCGTCAAAACTCTCTTTTTAACAAAATTACCCTTGCTACAGATATCTGTGACAGGGGTAATTTTCATATTTTGGGTGTTTTGACACATCCCCTTTTTCATATATAAAGGAATCTGTTATTTCTGCTGCAACAGGTGTTTCAAGTTTTCATCATTTGCGATACGTTCCAGTTCCTCTTGAACAATCTGCTTCACTTCCTCCTTGATGCGCCTGTAATTCGCCTGAACCGTTTCCTTCATGCGGTCGTTGCCGTCCCCGTCCGTAAAGTCGGTAATGACGGGGATTTTCTTGTAGGCTTTCTCCTCGCGCTTCACCTTCTCGGCATCCACGACAATCTCGCAATGGAAAATCTTCTGCTCGATACGCTCGTTGAAGTTGTCGGATACCGAACCGACAAACATACCCTGCGTCAAGCCGGAAATCTTGCTCGGCGGGATGAGTGAATCCATCTGCGTGTTGATGGAGGTGGAAACATCCTGCCGGTTGATGGAAATGGACTGCCGTTTCTGCAACACCTTACCGAAGCGTTCGGAAAGCGTCTTGGCGGTTTCACCCACCACCTGACCGGAAAAGATATTGCCGACGGTGTTCATCACGACCTTCGCTTCTTTATCACCGTAGTCGCGCACCAACTGGCTGAAATCCTGAAAGCCCAGACACACGGCAACCTTGTTGCTTCGCGCGGTGGCGATAAGGTTGTCCAACCCCTTGAAATAAATCGTGGGCAGCTCGTCGATGATGACCGACGACTTCAGCATCCCTTTCTTGTTGATGAGTTTCACGATACGGGAGTTATACAGACCGAGAGCGGCCCCGTAGATATTCTGACGGTCGGGATTGTTGCCCACACAGAGTATTTTCGGTTCTTCGGGGTTGTTGATGTCCAGCGTGAACTCGCTGTCCGACATCACCCAATAGAGCTGCGGGGAAATCATCCTTGACAAAGGGATTTTCGCGCTTGCTATCTGCCCCATCAACTGCTCCGCAGCCCCTCCGAGCCATGCGTCCATGAACGGAGAAAGATAGTTTTCCAATTCCGGGTAAGAGGTCAGTATCGGGAAAATATCCTCATAGCGGCGGTTCAGGAACTCAATCGCATGGGGGAACGTGCAGTATTTGCCGCCTTGATAGATTTTGAGATACCATATAATGCTGGCAAACAAAATAATAGGTGATTCCACAAAGAAGTCGCCCTGCTTCTGCACCCATGTTTTATTGAGGTTGAGCATTATCGTATAGGCACTCTCGTAGGCATCCGTAATATCCTCCATGAAATCCGGGTGGATGGGATTACAGCGGTGCGAGCGTCGCGGGTCGTCGAAGTTTATCACATAAAACTTCGGCTTCACCTTGTAACCCTCCGGGTGGTTCAGCAGATGGTTGTAGGCGATTGTAGATAAGTCGCTGAATTTGAAGTCATATACATACATCGAAAAGCCCTTTTCAATCTGCTGCTTGATGAAACTGTTTACCACCGCGTATGACTTTCCACTACCCGGCGTACCCAACACGATGGAGGCACGAAAAGGATTCACCACATTGATCCATCCGTTGTTCCAACGCTTTTTGTAGTAGAACCGTGTCGGAAGATTGACCGAATACTCGCTTTCGATAAGCCTTGTTTCCTGCATGAAGCTCTCGTTCTCGTTGTTGAACACATCATCCATGAGGTTGTGCTTCAACAGGCGGCTCAACCACAGACCGCCCATCAGCAGGAATACATAGCCCGCGCCAACGGTCAGGATATACAGTCCCGTCACCGCCTCCACCGGCAATGGCAGGGCCAGTATCCACCAGTTGAGGAAGAACAGCACGAAGCCCACGGCAAGGACCGCCCAGATTTTCCCCCACGTGATTTTCTCGCCCTTCACGCCCTTTGTCCCCAGACAGGACAGGGCAAGCAGGAGGACGGCAAATAGTTTCGTGTAGAGGATGGAACGGAACAGCCCCGCCGTGCGGTTGAAGTTCATCAGTATCCTGTCCACCACACCGATGTCCACACCCCAGAGCCGTATGGCTTCATAACAGAACCAGTACACGTTCATGACCACTAAAATAATACTCACGGCACGCAGAAAATCCATGATTTTCGCCAACGCCCTCAAATCGTCTTCTTGTTGTGACATACATTGATTTTTTTGATTGTTGATATTTTCGATTACATTCCCAAGCCCTTGCGCTTCTTCTTTTTCTTCTTGCGCTGCATCGCCCGGATGAAGGCTTCCTCCTCGGCGTCCACTGCCGGACCTTCGGGGGCAAACAGGTTCATACCACCCGAATGGTTCTCGTATTCCCCTCCGGAATATCCTTGTTTGTCCTCTTGTCCCTCCACCATAACGGAAAGCGGAATCGACGGCTGTCCAGCGTAAGGCTGCGTGAAGTGTTCCTGCAAGGCGTTGGCGGAAAGTTCCTTGCCCATGCGTGAGCCGTTCAGCACGCAGCCCGTACGGTGGTCGATGAACGTGGCTCCGTAGATGCGCCCTTCCTCCGTGTAGCGTAGTACGGTGTCGATGCCCTTTCCTTTGAGGGTGGCTACAAACTTCTCCTTGTCATACGTGCCTTCCAGCACGGAAAGGACGGTGCGTTTCGTCATGTCGGCAAGTTTCCTCTCCTTAAACTCCTGCTTGGAACGGGCAAACTTCTTCTGTACGGCTTCATAGCCGACGGACTTCCCGAACAGCGAGGACTTGAAAGGATTGCCGACCTTGTTGCCCTTGTCGTCCGTGACGGAATAGACCAGCCCGTGATACTCACGTCTGCGCACATTGCCATGTGCTTCCTCCACTGTCATATTATATAAGGAAAGGAGGGCACGGTATTCTCCCATCGTTTGGAAACGGTATTGCCCGTTCAAAGCCTTAACGATATTCCCCACCTGCTTCTTCACGTCGCCCGCAGAGGCGTCCACCTTGCGCAGCGGCGTGTCAAGACGGCGATTCTTGCGTTCCGCGTCATGCAGCCCGTACTTCCGTTCCAGTTCGCGTGTTATCTGCTTGCTCCGGTAAAAATTGTTCCGGGTGTCTATGCTCCTGCCGTTCTCGTCCACCCTGACCGTCACGATATGCAGATGGTGGCGGTCGATGTCCTCATGCTTGAAAACGAGATACGGCTGGTTGCCGAAGCCCATCTTCTCCAGATACTCCCGTGCGATGTTCTGAAGCTCCGTGTCCGTCAAAATATCGTCGGGATGCGGATTGAGCGAGATATGCACCACCGGTTTCTCCACCTTCGACCGCACGGGCATCAGAGCGAGAAAGTCCTCCATAGCCCGGTGGATGTCCATCGTTCCCGTACCGTCATTGTAGATGCGGTTGGTTGTCAGAAGCCGCCCTTTCGCCTCGTTGATCTTCTCCCCGTTGTAGGCAAGTGCGCCATACAACGAGTTTCCTACACTGATTTTTGCGACCATTTTTCCTGCATCTCCCTTGAAAGTTCCACAATCTTACGGCTCAGTTTTACGAGTTCGACGGTCTGTTGCTCCAACTTGTAAAGCAACGCCATCGCCTTTTTCTCGGAAAAATGCAGCCTCAGTTCCTTCACTACTTGGTTGTAGTTCGTGCCTATCGCGCGGAACTGCGCATGAAAATCGGACAGTTTGGTGTAGTAATCCACCAGCGTCTTGTCCACTTTCAGCACCTTGAACGGCTGCCCGAAGAAGTGCGCTTTCAGGAAAACCGACTTGGCGTTTACGCCTGACTTCTCGAACATGGAGAGGAAACGGTTGTGTTCCTCCTCACTGAAACGGACGGTGTAGCGGAACACCGCCGGGTCGAGTTTGGGATTTCTCCCGCCTTTGTTTCTTCTTTTTTCACTCATATTACTTTGGATTTAGCGGTTTGACGGCATAAGCCGCCGCTTTGAGGCACAGCACCGCAGGTTTGAGAGGCTTCCCGACTTCGGAGGGTAAGCCCGCCCCCTGCAAGGGCAAGGCGTTTTCGTGGCTGCTCAAAATGTTTTGAGCGGCTGAAAACATACCTTGCTATGTTCAGGTGAACATAAAAATCCGTCGGGGACGGATTGGGGATGATTCCTTTCAAACTCCGGGCTGCGCTACCTGCGGCGTACCCTGCCGTTCGGGTGCAAAGTTACGCCCTTAAGGCGATGTCCGACAGAGGCTTGACCCGGACAATCAGTGCCAACCGGCGCAACGTGCTGCCACTTGCCGGAGAAGTGATACAAGTTCCAAAATATCCTTGTTTATTTGCAGTGTGATTCGGATGTGGGACTGAAAATACACTCCTTCCGCCGGATGTTCGGACAGCAATCCGGGCATCAATCCAAACGGTTGAAAACAGGTGTATGTATTCAGATAGTTTTCCAAGCACACGTCCGTGCGGACGGATAAAAGCATGGACGGTTGGACAAACCGATGAATACCCGCAGGCACAGCCGGATTAAGGAGTGAATAAATAAATGAATGGGAGTGCGTGCGTACGTACTAATGACAATACGCTACCGCCACCGGACAGATGTATAACCAAATAAATTATCAAAAAAATGAAAGAAGCAACTTATGTGGCAATCTCCACGCAGAAAGGTGGAGCGGGTAAGACAACCCTGACAGTGCTTGTAGCAAGCTATCTGCACTATGTGAAAGGCTACAACGTAGCCGTGGTGGACTGCGATTTCCCGCAGTACAGTATCCATGACATGCGCAAGCGTGACATGAAAGCCGTCATGGAGGACGGGCATTACAAGGTGCTGGCGTATGAGCAGCTCAAACGACTGAAGAAGAACCCGTACACCATCAGATGCAGCCGTGCGGAAGATGCGGTAAAGACCGCCGAAAATCTGGTGGCAGCGCAGCCCGACCTCGATTTCGTGTTCTTCGACCTGCCGGGAACAATCAACAATGCCGATGTGGTGCAGACCATTTCCCAAATGGACTATATCTTCACGCCCATCATCGCCGACCGTGTGGTGATGGAGAGTTCCATCAAGTTCGCCACTGTCATCAACGAACAGATGATAAGCACGGGCAAGTCCGGCATCAAAGGGATTTACCTCGTGTGGAACATGGTGGACGGACGCGAAAAGACTGAACTTTACAAGGCATACGACAAGGTCTGTGCCGAGTTCGCCCTGCCCATTCTGGAAACACATCTACCGGACAGTAAGCGCTTCCGCAAGGAGACGGCGGCAGAACGCAAGGCGGTATTCCGCTCCACGGCGTTTCCGGCGGACAAAATACTGGTACGCGGCAGCAACCTCGACAAACTCGTCGATGAGATTCTCGGCATCATCAAAAACTGAACGGCATGGCAAAGAAAACAAGAATCGAGGACATCGACAGCGAAGCCGTAATCAACTCATTTCGACTGGACGATACAAGCATTCCGCCGGAAGCGAGAAGCACGGACGGGAACGCTCCTGTCCCACCTCCGAAAGAAGCGATACAAGAAGCCGTTTCTCCACCCGCCTCGCACTCCAAAGAGGAGCCGGAACGCAGGCGCAGGAACAGCAAGCCGGAAAAATTGGATTATGACACAGTATTCATATGCGGTTCCAATATCACGGCAAGGCTCGGCAAGCAGGTCTATATCCGCAAGGAGTACCACGACCGCATACAGAAGATGCTTCATGTAATCGGAGGCAACGAAGTGACTATCGCGGCATTTCTTGACAACGTGCTGACACACCATTTCACGCTGTTCCAAGACGAGATAGCCGAATCGTTCAAACGGCACATGGAATCCTATAATTTATAAACACTCAAAAACAACAAAGAAGTATGAAAAGAACAAATAAGAACCGTCAGGCTGAGTATCTGCAAACAGGAAAGAGTGAAAGAACCGCTGTCCGTGCAGCAAAGTGTGTAACCGACTACGGGCATGAAAATACCGACGTTGACTTCCGCAAGGATAAAGGCAGAGACAAACCGCTCTCGACTTTCCTGCAAGCATCGGAAATCAAAACGCGGCAATGTATATACATCAGCCGAGAAATTCATGAGAAAGTCGCTATCGTTACCAGTCGGATGGGAAACGGTTTGAGCATCGGCAAGTTTGTGGATAACATCCTCCGCGACCATTTCCGACAATACGGGCAGCAGTACATGGAACAGATTGAAAACGCCCAAAAAGTAAGATTATGACAAAGGCGTTTTTAATCGTA
>ENA-USTZ01000219-USTZ01000219.1-human-gut-metagenome-genome-assembly--contig:-NODE-219-length-28398-cov-3.709897_pt1 | contig 28398 bp, 25 predicted proteins | sample MGYA00250049_ERZ773375 | MGnify/ENA primary metagenome ERZ773375 (study PRJEB29103, sample SAMN06111956) | human gut metagenome | biome: human gut; feature: ankylosing spondylitis patient; material...
ATGCGGCAATGTGTTTTGGTGGAGATACATATTTAGGAGTATTAGATTATACTCACACTATGTTATTTACTAGAAATGATGCTGATGATAGAAATGGTTTTAAGAGATACGTTGGAGCTTATATACCATTAGAGTCTTCTATTAATCTTTCATTGAGAACTGATACTGTAGGTACAGCTAAAACCTATGAATCTGGTACAGGCTATGTATCTGAACAACGCAGTAGAGCCTTTTAACAATGAAAAAGTAAGACAGGCATTAAGCTATGCCATTAACAAACAGGAGATTCTGGATTTTACAGCTGATGGTAAGGGTACACCAATCGCCAGCAGTATGTTCCCTGCATTTGGTAAATATTACATGGAAGAGCTGAATGATGTCTATACAACAGATGCAGAGAAAGCTAAGGAGCTTCTGACAGAGGCAGGTTATCCAGATGGATTTACCTTTACGATCAAGGTTCCATCCAACTATCAGCCACACATTGATACTGCAACAGTACTTGCAGAGCAGCTCAAGACAATCGGTGTAACCGCCAATATTGAGTTGATCGAGTGGGAGAGCTGGTTAAGTGATGTATATAAGAACCGTGAATTTGAAGCTACTGTAGTAGGTGTAGATGCTTCTACCTTAACAGCAGGCGCTTTATTAGGACGTTTCGTATCTACAGCACACAATAATTTCATCAATTACAATGATGCAGATTATGATGCAGCTTATGCCAATGCACAGGCAGCAGCATCTGATGAAGAAGCAACGAAATATTATAAAGAGTGTGAGACAATTCTGACCAATACAGCAGCCAATGTATATATTCAGGATATGGCAGAGCTTGTAGTTTTGAATAAGAAATATGCAGGCTATGAATTCTATCCTTTATACATTCAGGATATTGCCAAGCTGTATATTGCAGAATAAGTAATAAGGAGACGGGAATATGAAATACTGCAAAAAACTGTTTGCCCTTCTGGCTGCGGCCCTGCTCTGCATGGCCCTGACTCTGCCGGCCGGGGCAGCGGCCCCGCTGGTGCGGGATGAGTGCGGCGTATTTGACGCCGACACGCTGGCCGACCTTGAGGAGCAGGCCGAAAGCGCTTCCGATGGCCACGACGTGTATGTCTACTTCCTCGTGGTGGACGACATCGGCGATGCCGACCAGCGCGACTACGCGAAAAATTATTACATCTCCAACGGCCTCGGCTATGGCGATGAACAGAGCGGCATCCTCTTCCTGCTGGCAGTCGGATCCCGCAAGTACGTCACCATCACCTACGGCGAAGGAGTCACGGCTTTCACCGACTACCGCATCGAGCAGCAGGAGGACGAGATCGTCCCGCAGCTCTCCGATGAGGAATGGGCGGATGCCGCCTATACCTATATCGATATGTGCGACTATGCACTGGACTACTATGCCGACTATGGCGAGCCCATCGATGTGGATAACGACATCGGCCTGGAAGACCTGCTCATTGCCATGATCTTCCCTCTCGGCATTTCGGCGTTCATCTGCCTCATCCTCTACCACCGGATGAAGACGGCCCGGCAGAAGACGGAGGCCGACGAGTATATGCCCGGCTTCACCCTGCGGGTCAAGCGTGACCGCTATACCCACACCACCTGGGAGCGCACCTATGACCCGCCCCAGAAGGAGTCCCACTCCTCCGGCGGTTCGTCCGTCGATTCCGACGGCTTCGGAGGCTCGTCGGGCGGCTCGTTCTGAAGCATAAAAATAAAAACACCTCGCTGCATGACACAGCGGGGTGTTTTTGCTTTTACAGTCTCAGCCGAGGCTCACGCCCATCCGGCGGGCGACGGTGAGCAGCTCACAGCCCTCGGGGATGTTGCGGGCCTTACCGGCGATGTCCTCGAGGCGGTTGGCGATGACGCGGTTGTTGACCATGGCGACGGTGACGCCGTAGCGCTCCACTTCCACCAGCTTCGCGGCGTAGCTGCCGAACTCGGTGGCCAGTACGCGGTCATAGGCGCTGGGGCTGCCGCCGCGCTGCATATGGCCCGGGATGCAGACGCGGGTCTCCATTCCGGTCTTCTTCTGGACGGCGGCGGCGATGCGGTTGGTGGCGGTGGTGTAGCCCGCCTCGGCGCGCTTGGCGGTCCACTCCTTCCGCTTCATCTTGGCCTCTTCCTCGTTCATGGCACCCTCGGCCACCGCGATGATGGAGAAGTTGGAGCCCTTCTTGGCGCGGCGCTCTACGGCGTCGCAGACGCGGTCGATGTCGTAGGGCATTTCGGGCAGCAGGATGATATCCGCGCCGCCCGCGATGCCGGAGTAGAGGGTCAGCCAGCCAGCCTTGTTGCCCATGATCTCGATGCACATCACGCGGCTGTGGCTGCCTGCAGTGGTATGGATGCGATCGATAACGTCGGTGGCGATGTCCACAGCGGTGTGGAAGCCGAAGGTCACGTCGGTGCCGTAGATGTCGTTGTCGATGGTCTTGGGCAGGCCGATGATGTTCAGCCCCTCCTGCGAGAGGAGGTTGGCGGTCTTGTGGGTACCGTTGCCGCCGAGGCAGAGCAGACAATCAAGCTTTGCGTCCTTATAGGTCTTCTTCATGGCCGCGACCTTGTCGATCTTGTCCTCTTCGACCACCCGCATCAGTTTGAAGGGGGTGCGCTTGGTGCCCAGAATGGTGCCGCCCAGCGTCAGGATGCCCCGGAAGTCATCCTCGTTCATCTCTTTGTAGTCTCCGGTGATGAGGCCGTGGTAGCCGTTCAGGATGCCCACGATCTCCACATTGTCGCCCATCCGGGCATACAGCGCCTTGGCCACGCCGCGGATCGTGGCGTTCAGGCCGGGGCAGTCGCCGCCGGAGGTCAGGATGCCAACACGTTTTTTCATCTTGCAAAATCCCTCTTTCCTCTGATCTTCCCGCATTGCGGGAACAGGTTGTTACTATTAGAGTATTCCCAAAGGGGGCCGGTGTCAAGAGCGGGGGCGAAAAAACTGTCCAAATCTCGGCTCCGATAATATCCATCATCGCCAGATACAGCATTTTCAGCAGACTGCCATCTGTCGGGAAAACGCTCTTGGATTTTGTGACCTTCCGCAGCTGCCGGTTAAAGCCCTTGATCGTGTTCGTGGTATCCTTGTCACTTCGACATCTTTTCTTTGACCCTGTCTGGCACGTCAATCAAGCCAAATCGGTAGAACATCCCATAAATATACGACACACCCCGGATATCTCCCAGAGCCTTGGGTCGGTCCACTAGCTTTCCGATTTTACCGATATTGTGATATGCCAGTAACACGGAACTCCAAGCAAGGCTCTTGCTACCCTCTCTACGGTCGATCCACAGTTCCTTAGTAAACTCATCTCCCCTGCCCTTCTTCAGCTTATATGTAAAGAGCAAGCCGGACATCGTCTTGAACTTGTATCCCCGAAAAGCCGCCACACACTTCCAGAGGTTCTCTTCGCAAGGATCCTTCTTCAGCGCAACCACAACTCGGTAGTGGCGTTGCCGCTCTGCCCCGGTGCTGATATTGGCTTCGTCAGCGTCCTCCGGGAAGTACACGCCTTTTTCATACGGCAGATAGGAGGTCACAGAGGGGCGAGACAGATTCAGAGCGGTCATGGTAGAGGTGACGGCAATGGAGTAGTTCTGTGTTTCTCTGAAGGTATTGAAGGTCTGCTGAACGAGCTTTGCCGTGTCCGACTCGTAGACTTCGGCGGTGATAAGTAACTTCCGAACCTTGATGGGGTTGAGGGACAGTGCATCCGCGATGGCTTGCAGGCTCATTTTGTCCGTATAAAGTTCAGCAACCGCTTCCATCTGCTGTACCAGGTTCTTGGCCGCACTGTACTCCGGTTTTGATGGCTTCCGCCCACCGCCAGGCTTGCGTGTCTTAGCCAATTATTTTCAACTCTCTTTTAATTTCATCACAAACTATATATCATGCTCAAGAGTATGCCGTGTGAACTTCTGGAGTTCAGTGTCCACACGGCTATAAATGAAGATTCAACTGTACACTTTCGCTTTTATCCGCCCTGTGTAATTTTCATTCTTAATATCTAAATTCATTTTTCAGGAATGACACTCCATGTCTTTTCATAGCGACCCACTCTCCGACCAAATCTTGCTGGTCTAGGGTTTCATATACAAATAACCAGTTTCTATCCAAGTCGCAGTCAGTTTTCGCTAGATTCTTAGCATCATTCTGTAGGTAAGCAGTGCCGGAAGAATCCCCCTTCTTCTTAAAGTAAAGGTAGGACAATAATTTATAAACGCAGTCATTGGTTGCCGCCACTTTAGACGAATCAATACTCTTTACGTCCATATTATGCTTTAGCGCAAAGTATATGGCATAACCGCATTCTTCATAGTTTCGCTTTTCCAATCCATCTTCATACGCCAAATCAATAAACTTTTGAATTTCCTCTTTTGGAGTATCAAACGCTTTAAAAACATATTCATCCATTATTGATATTAAATATGGATATAGCATACAAAGATGCATACTCATTTTCCATCTGTATTTTCGTGCATTATCCGTAAGAGCCTGTTTTGATAATACTTTGATTGCATAATTTAATACTGATGCATTTTCACCGCTTGATTTTATCAATTCAATCGCCAAATCAAAGTAAGCTCTTGCTTGCTTATAATCCACCTTTCCATATGGAGTTAGCAAGCTAAAACCATTTAGCTTTCTTACCCAATGTTCAAGCACTGTATCCGGTAGTTCCTCAACTTTCGTCTTTTTTTGATTCAATTGTAAATCAAATTCTTCCAACTCAAGTCCAAGGTCTACTATAAATGACTCCGCCAAAGCTCTCGTTTCCACATAGCAAGTGTAGTCATCAATATTCCGAATAAATCTCCATCCCTTATCGTATAATTTCTGATCTACCACAGTAAGTATTAGTTCAGATATAAGGTTTGATGCATGTGGTCCAATTAAGAGTCCATGTGTTTCGCCTTATTTAATCGCTTGACACTTTTTGTCAATTTTATTAAACCACCGGGTTTTATTTCGGTCTCCTTTCGCAGTTGCTTTCCCAACCAATGCCCATGGTATCGAATGAGTATAAATGCTCGGGAAGAACGTTGAAATATCTGCTTTTACGACAAACCGCTTTCCAATCAACAAGTCATCCTTCGGAGACCCGGCATTTCTCCAGTCATCATAGTTCATTTCAAAGAGCTCATCTTTATTTTTTCTCTTTTGAATATGAATTCTACTGATAATATACGCCTGCGAATCTGTATAGGTATGAAAATGTGCTTGGATATAGTTCCAATTGCCTTTAAGGACAGAACACATTTTCTCATATGCCATCGGCACAGGAATTCCTAATTGCCTAGGTGTGTTAATGTTTCGGAGTGTCTTATAGCGGACATAGTCATGGTCGTCATTAGAAAATGACACATTATTATTTACACAGTAATCAAAAAAGGGAATGCTACTGAATACGGGAGGAATCTTGTTCGAGATCAAACCAAACGCCAGCAGACCCTTATATAAATCATCTGCCGAAATTTCATCCATATAATCCGCATATTTCTTTCCCATATGTAGGTCCCTCTTGTTTCATATCACCATGCCATACCGTATCAATACAGTAGGCTTAGGTCAGCAAAGCTGCTGCCAAGAGATTAGTGCCCACAGCCTGTAAAATTAACAAAACATCGGTAGCGACAGTGGCAAAAACTTTTATCATTTTAGCTTTCATAGACTTTTCCTCCTTGTATTTGACGGCGACACTTGTTAGGTATCTCTGAAAGGGGCAAGACAGTACACAGACTATGAACGCTAAAACTGTGGCAAACAAACTAAGCGGCCCCAGCTCGACTGGTCTAAACCTATTATTCTCTGCATCTTAGCCACAGCACCCATGCTGTGTTGCCTGCCGCTCACCGCGAGAGGTGTGCAAAGTTTCGAGCGGCAAAGCTGTGAGAACTCTCCCACAGCCTTATATTATACTAAAAACCGGTGTTTTTCAAGGATAGCAAGCAAATATACAACACCGCAGTCAAATAATCATCTATGCTAAAATGCAGAGGTGATTACTGTGAAAACACAGCCCAAGAAATTTGCAGTCCTTAAAACTATTTCCTCGAAAATAGGTGCTTACCTTCATAAAATCGATGCTGTTCCGCAAGAAGATGATTCGGATTTTGAAGATGAGGAATGGATGGACCATCCAACAACGCCATCTCTTGCCCACGTCATCCTTGATCTACTGCTCTCCCCTACATACCGTCTACCCAAAACTGTAACCGCAGTACGCATCTATCGAGATGAAAACATATTCTCCGTCTGTCCAAGGTGCGATGTCTGCATAGAGCGAGAATACCAATGGTACTGCCATCGATGTGGACAGTATCTCGACTGGTCAAAACCGGAGGATGCAGAGGAAATCTTCATAGGTTGGAGTGGCGTTGAGGACGACTAACCGTCTCGCTATGCCACATCATTTTGATGTATGCCACCAAGATGCCAATCCATCCCCCCATCGTATTACCGAACACATCATCGAACTCTGCGATGCCAAGTCCCGTAATATACTGGGTCGCTTCGATTGCCACAGACATCACGAAGGGAATCAACAGCACCCACTTCTTCTGAAACCACCTATACAGCCCTGTCCCCAGCGGTATGAACAGCCAGATGTTATTGATGACCCCCAATCTCACAGATTGCTCTTTCAAGAACTTCCCAGCATAGGAAAAGAGGACAAAGTTCGTTCTTGCATCCCCTGACTCCCGAAACATCAGTGTTTCATAAAGAATGAAAGCCACATAAATAATCGTCAGTACTACGTCTAAACTCTTCGGAAGAACAATCATCAGCAAACAGACAACGCAGCCAAAAACAACCACCATGCATCGGAAACCATTCAGAAGGTTGTCCACACACAGCATCACATTGCTGTTTCTGTCAAGCAGAAGGTTCACCTTGCCACTACGTTTGATGCCGTACTGCCCTTTAGATAATGCTTTTGGATTGCCATTCGCATCAAAATACATATCCGTATCTGCTGTACCGTCTCTATGATAGGTACGTTTGAGGATAGTATAGCCTGCATTGGTAGGGGCGGGTTTGCCATCTGCACCAAGATAGGTGATCTGACCGATATATCCTTGCTCGTTGCGTTGGTATAACTCGCCATACTGACCAAGCAAAGACCTCACAGGATTCCCTTCTGTGTCAAAATACTGCTCACCGACAACAGTTCCATTCCCATCACGCTGATATGTCTTACTTGCATACCCAAATGAAGTACATACTGCATGACCGTCTTTATCGAGAAATGTCAAACTAGTGTTCTGGCCTTCAGTATTAAGCTCACGATAAAGCCCATAGTATCCGCCGGAGCACTGTACCCGCTGTCCGTTCAAATCGTAGTAGAAATCATCAGAAGCCCTGCCGTCAACCTGCATTCTGACAATAGTAGAATATCCGTCACTGCGTATTATTGGATTATCTTCGGCATCAAGATATGTGATTACCGTACTCGTTTCATCGTATTCATACGATAATCCGTAATAATCCCCATACCTTGCCACTGGGTCTCCGTTTGCATCAAGATAACATTCTTCTACAACTCGGCCGTTATCATCACGCATTCTACACACGGTCGCATAGCCTATATCAATAGCTTCTGTGATCACTCCATCAGGATTCACATAGCTTGTGCTGGTCACGCTTCCATCTACGGTTTCTCGGATACTCAATTCTGAGGCTGTGTATCCTGCATCGTGGTCTACATCCGCATCTGGCGGTAACGCCAAGATAGAAAGAAGAACTACAGATGCAATCAGCAGGATTCCGCATCCTCGTTTCAGCTTCGCACTCAAACTCCGTAGCCTCTGCTCTTAATGGTCTCCACGACCTGAGACACATACTTCTGGCAGGTGTCATGGTCAGGTGCTTCCACCATCACGCGGACCACCGGTTCCGTGCCGGACTCACGGACAAGGATGCGGCCGGTGTCACCCAGTGCCTCGGCTACGGCCTTGACTGCTGCCTGCACTGCTTCATCATCCTGTGCAGCTTTCTTGTCGGTCACACGAACATTCTCCAACACCTGCGGGTAGATGGTCAGCGGCTCGGCCAGCTTGCTCATGGGCATCTTCTTGGCCAGCATCACTTCCATCATCTTCAGGCTGGTCAGGATACCGTCACCGGTGCTGGCATATTTAGAGAAGATGATGTGACCGCTCTGCTCACCGCCGATGCGGCAGCCGTTCTTTGCCATGTACTCATAGACGTACTTGTCGCCCACAGCGGTCTTTGCATAGCCGATGCCCTTCTCATCAAAGGCCTTATACAGGCCAAAGTTGGACATGACCGTAGTGACCACAGTGTTGGTCAGCAGCTTGCCACGCTCCTTCATGTAGCAGCCGTAGATGTACAGGATGTGGTCGCCGGTGATCACATTGCCCTTTTCATCCACACACAGGCAACGATCAGCATCACCGTCGTAGGCGAAACCAATATCCAGCCCCTTCTCTACCACGAACTTCTGCAAGTCCTCAATGTGGGTAGAACCAGCATTGTTGTTGATGTTCAGACCGTTGGGCTGTGCATTGATGACATAGGTATCAGCTCCCAGAGCATCGAACACAGATTTAGCGATGTTCCAGGAACTGCCGTTGGCGCAGTCCAGGCCAACCTTGACCCCCTTAAAGGAATAGACACCGAGGCTAATCAGATAACCCATGTAGCGGTTGCGACCAGAAACATAGTCCACCGTGCAGCCGATGTGCTCCCTGTGGGCAAAGGGAAGCTCCGGCCAGTCCTGATCAAAGACATGGAGCTTGCCGTCAATGTAATGCTCGACTAACAGCAAGATTTCCTCTGGCATCTTCTCACCATAGCAGTCGATTAGCTTGATGCCGTTGTCGTAGTACGGATTGTGGCTGGCAGAGATCATGATTCCGCAATCGAAGTCATCCACGCGGGCGATGTAGGCAACACTGGGCGTGGTGGTAACGTGCAGCAGGTAGGCATCCGCGCCGGAGGCGGTCAGACCGACGACCAGACTGTACTCGAACATATAGGAGCTGCGGCGGGTGTCCTTGCCGATTACAATGCGAGCAGGCTCGTTGTTACCGTTGCGCTCACGCAAAGCGTTATAGTACCAGCCCAAGAAACGCCCCACTTTATATGCGTGGTCGGCGGTCAAATCAATACCCGCTTCTCCGCGGAAGCCATCGGTTCCAAAATACTTTCCCATTATAGTTTTTTCCTTATCCAAAGAGTGATTTAACAAAACTAAGTTCTTATTGTCCTACATTACTGCATCATCGCTTTCACACTGTCCCCCCGAATACAAACCCATCTTAATTAGAAGTTCTTTTACGCACTGCTTAATACATGTTTTAGGGTATGCACAAAATACAGCTTGTTTAAAGCTTTTCCCTTTTCGTAAATCTTTAAAGAACTTTTCTCGCTCTTGTGGCAGTTCTGAAGGATGTCTTAACTGATGATTATTCTGAATCGCAGCATCAATATCAACATCATAGAAATTGAAATCCATCATATCGAGCAGTTCTTGTCCTTTTTCCGTTTGACAGAGTGCAAGAGATACTCCCTTAGATAGCTCACCACTCAATTCAGTTCCCCATGAATCACCTATTGTAATATCACCGGCACGTTCAGTCTGAGCATAATGGCATGAATAGCAGTTTTCTGTGTAACAAAGTCCGTTTAGAAAAGCCATTGTATAACGGTCCTGAACTCCTTTAGGAACAATACGAATCGGCTGTGTCTCTATAGCAAATTTATCTGCGCTACGGAAATAAATCGCCCTAACTTCAGTCAGATTATGCCCATATTCTTCCATCGCCTGCTGCAAGATTTTTACAGACGGTGATCCATGACAGATAAGATCCACCGTGTATAAATTTCTGCCATCTCTCACATAATTCCTCATAGAAGAAACCTGACAAGGTAACCCGATAAACAGAACCTTCTTTCCGGATTTTAGTTTATCCTTGACTGCTTGATAAATCCCTATTGGATTGCTCTTGACATACTTCGATCCAATAAACTCCGGAATTCTCGATTCATCCTCAAACAATTCGAATATGAATTTTCCCTCTTTCAACTTACATGCTACTACCGCTCCGCCGTTACGAATCATTGCACACATGATTTCCTGCCCAAAGCCACCGGATGAGCTGGTTGCTCTCACATTCTCTTCTCCCCAGCCCTGAAGCCATTTTTGCGGCTTTCGTAAATCTGCTGGATGATTCTTTTGACATACCTTGTGACACATATTGCAGTTAATACACAAAGCATCATCAATCACTGCATTCATGTATTCAATATCGTCCACAACAGAAATAGCCTTGTGCGGGCAAATATCCACACACGCCATACAACCTGCACACATGTTGACATCGCAAACAGTATTCATGCGCACACCCCCACAAAATGTACTGTGTTTGGTGTGTACATGGGTACGAGGACTTTAGAGCTTGTTAGATTATACCCCCCCCCCGTTTTTCTTAATAATTTCTTACGCAACGATATAGAGCGTTTTGCCATCAGAGAGGGACTCACAAAGTATATAAGCCACCCAACCTTTGCTTTTAGTGTTTTTTCTCTTGTCAGCGGCATCATAATGCCTTTTCGTATATTGCGTATGCACTCTTTATACAAGTCAGGGTATTCCGATACCATTTCCGATTCGAGCAATCCACTGGAAATGCTTCGGTTAAAACGATATCTATGATATTCCCATGCCTTCTCTATGGCGGGAGTAACTTTCTTCCAAATGGATTTTTGAACATCAAGTGACTTGATACCGCACAAATTACTCTTTAGGTTAAACTTTCGCATTGCACTATCCGGATTAAATGTTTGATGATAAACCGACTTCTCTCCAATTGCTACCGTATTAACATACTGCAGACACTGAATATTGAATAGCATACCCTCACCATACCAAATGGTTGGATCAAAACTAATATTGTTGTCGACCAAAAGCCTTCGACTGTAAATCTTGTTCCATACCGCTACGAATATCTCATCCGAATATATCCATTCAATCGCCGTTTCAGCTTTTACAACGTATCTATCTTCATTTGTTTTGATTCTCCCTGTAGAATAGTTGTTTTCATTCATTCCAATTAAGGAGCCATTCTCACTTATAAGCATCAAAAAGTAGGATACATAGTCCGAATCAACCCAGTCGTCACCATCTACAAACATGACATACTCGCCTGATGCACATTGTAATCCTGCATTCCTAGCCGCCGAAACCCCTCTATTTTGTTGATGGATGATGTGTACTCTCTGATCTTCTGCTGCAATTCGATCAATAATTTCAGGGCTATGATCCGGTGAGCCATCATCTACAAGAATTATTTCAATATTCTTGTGTGTTTGATTCATCAGAGACTTTACGCATTTTTCAACGAATTTCTCAACATTATACACCGGTACGATTATGGACACCAAATCCTCATGCATTGCATTTCCTCCTCAATTCGTTTTACAACATATTTTCTTTTTCATCAGAGAGAATACCACAGAAAACAAAAAACTCGTTCCGGACACAAACATGAAGCATTCAACCCCTTTTTCTCTGATAGGAAGCAGGTACATCCACACAAAGAAAAAATACATATGTGAAAAATAGACAATTGAACTGATTTCACGACATTCCTTTGAAACTCCTACTTGATAGCGGTTCTTGGAATACTTCATGACAATACCTAAAATCCATGGCACAGATAAAAATGCCACAATGTTGGTGGTCGAATAAGGTATCTTCAAAAGAACAGAGCAAAAACATGCCAATATTGGGGCTATTATTCCACCCCTTCGTGACAAGGGCTTATGCTCTCGCTTCACAAGCATTCCCAGCAAAATATAGCTTGGTCCAGTAAATAATCTGCCATTCACTATAGTAAGTTTGATTATTCTAGTTTCCTGAAAGCAGTTGATGACATATGCCAGTGCAAAGAAGACACAACTATAAAGCAATAATTCATGCCAGTGTTTATGGGGCACTAACAGCAATACTGCCATTCCAAATATAGTGGCCAGCAAGTACCATAATTGCCATGAATAGAATTGTTCTCCAACAAAAAAATAGTTCTTAATCAGATTGTAAACTGCTACATATAAATTACTGTTTCCTCGGAGCTCCTTGAATGTTCCATAAACCGTGAGAGGAATATATATAATAGACACTACCACATAAATCCGCACATACTTCATCAAGCTGGCAACTATTATTTTACGTTCTGCATCACGATTATGGCTCAGCCTTTCTTCTAAAAGATATCCCGTTATACAAAAAAACAGTGGAACTGCCAATGACTCAGCATACTCCACAACCAGCTTCACCTGTTCGTTTTGTATGCTCATTTTAAGTCCGGAATGAATTGCAACTACAACGATTGCTAAAACCAATTTAGTATAATCTGCAAGCCAATAGTTACTTGCTTGCTTGCTTGCTTGCTTGCTTGCTTGCTTGCTTGCTTGCTTGCTTGCTTGCTTGCTTGCTTGCTTGCTTGCCAACATTATCCTACCTTCTCCTTTTCCTGTCAATTCACTTTAACGTTTATTTTTCATTATTGCCAATTTTTCTAACAATAGCTTTCTTTTCAAAAAGAGTACCAGTAAGATGACAATGATCAGCCCATATCGAATCCATACCGGCTTATCAAACAAAATTGTCACACCAACGGAGTATATAATAAGAAAAATGGATAATACCAAAATAAGTTTCACATTGTATATAGGCTCTGTGATTTGCTGTTCTCTGCAAATCTTCATCATAAAAACATAATGTAAAACAGACAAGAAAATATAGCACACAAGGGTGGTATATGCAGCTGCAATATATCCGAACAGGCTGATAAAGATGTAGTTAAGTATAATATTCCCAATAGCAGCTCCGGTAGAAGCAATCATGATGTTTTTACTTTTCTCGTAATACAATTCAACATTGGAAAACAGTGAATATAAAAACATAAAGAACACGCTGCATGACACCGGCGGCACTACCCACATGGAATCGCTATATTTGTTTGAGCCGAGCAGCCATACCAGCTCTGGCGCAAACAATGAAGGAATCAAGGTGATGATCATGACTAATATCAGCAAAATCGAACTAAACTCGTTCAGTTTTTTATACTCTCTTTCTTTGCATTTTTGATAAGTCCAAGGAATAAAGGAGGAGTTTATGCTTGATGTTACAATCTGCATAATCATGGATGCGTTGTATGGCACACTGTATAATGCCGTGTAGGATTTTCCACACAAACTATTGATCATGATTCGATCCGAACTTCCCAGTACTGTCATAGACAAATAATGCGGGATTAGCGGAAGATCCAATTTTAACGCATATTTCCAATAGGTCAGATTAAATAATTCATGGTTTTTCTTAACAATTAAAACATAAATCAGGAGTCCTGCTGTTGTAATTGTAATGGTATCTCCCAATATTCTCGCAAGTCCAACACTCTCTAACCGGACAAACAGTACCCCTAGCAATGCAGATCCAAGTGAAATAATCAGCGTGACAAGGCACAATAGTTTATATTTAAAATTGTACCGCTGATGAACAGTCCAAAGACTTGTCGCAGCTGAAAAGAAAAAACCGATGAACATCATTATTATTGCGCTCATCGGCAATTCAAATATCCTATCCAGAGCTGTATGGAAAACAAGATAAAGAATAAATACCAGAACTGTTGCAAAATTAGACAGTCCAAGCATTGCAGTGGTATATCCATCCTGGTCTTTTTCATATTTGACCATGCCGTTGTTGAATATCTGGTTCGACAGATTCAGCGTTGCAAAAATAGTCAGGATACTTTGCCATGCGCCAAATAGCGAAATAACACCATATTCTTCTGTCGAGAGCATTCTTGTGAAAATCGGGACGGTTATAAATGATATGCCTTTTTGCAGAATGCTGCATATTGTAAACCATAACGAAGCCTTAACTGCTTCCGGAAGACTTCTATACCTTGCAAACACTTTTCTCACTTGAGCGCTCCCTCAACAATCGCATCTAGCCTCTGAAACGAACTTCTTTCCGAACAAGCTTGCACATCAATGCTCTCATATAATCTATCGCTATTGGGGTGTTCAAAAATATACTTGAGCTTTTCTACAATTTCATCTACATCATGCGGCCGTTGAATGATATCGCAATCCTCTGTTTTCATAATGCTCCTTGCTCCGACATTTTGAGATATCAAGAGCGAACAATTACAATTTAAGGCATCCGCCGCAACAAGTCCAAAGGGCTCCACCTCTGAGTTCATTACAAAGCAACTGATATGATCAAGTCGTTCATAATATGGAGTCTTGTCCATGTGACCACAATACTGGATATAGTCCGTTTCCTCGATTTCCTCATTACCCGGATATTTTCGACCAAAAATATACAGTTTGCAAGGAATTCCCTCAGAATTCATTTTTTTCACTGCCATACTTACAGCATAGTTATTCTTTACACAGCGATTTCCTCCACCCACCGCAACAGAGAAAGGTTCTTTCTCCTTTTTCTCTCGCTGTTCAAGTTCAACGCCATTATTAACAAATGTGATTCTTCCTGCGTACTCCGGGTAGCGACTTTTTACCCACTCAGAGTATCCTTCGGAAACACATACAATGCATTTCGCATCTCTCAGCAGGTTTCTTTCATTTTCAATGAAATCCGATGTGAGGTGTAATCTATTGATTTCGTTCTCGAAATCCATGCACCCGTGCATTAAATACACAAACTTCTTATGAAATACTTTCATAAAGTCATAGTACCGCTTAGCACATACGCCAGAAACGACAACTCCTTCACTGATCAGTATTTTCCAAAACGTTTCCAAAACACGAACAGGCTTGTTGTTACTCTTTATATATAAAATTTTTCTATCTGCACTTGTAATCAATGCCTGATTAACATTATCAGGACCTCCATTGGAAAAGTGCCCGCCTAACAAAAACCATGCCATCCCTATTTCCTCCTCAAGCATTCAATACTTGCATCAGCCATTGAATATCTTCCGCTCTTTTCTTTTCCAGCATTTCTTTAACCCTTTTCTTATCAATAACCTTATCTACGACTTCAAAATCATCATACCGTGTGAGAAGTCGATTTTCCGTTCCCGTCAATTTCAGAATGCTCTCTATCCGTGTACCAAATCTTCCAGGAAGAACGCTGATGAAATCTGTTCCCAAGTTCAAAGAAAATGCTGTTGCATGGAAGGAATCCGTTAATACACACGCCGCGCTGCAAAACAGGCCCAAAAACTCCTCTACAGACGGCAGCATAACACACTTTCCACCTTTTCGGCGATCCGAGCGTCCAAAGCCAATACGGATAGCATCCCATTCCTTTTTTTGCGCAAGTTGTTCCGCATATTGATCCATCTGAGGATTGGGATTCAGCTGATAAATTAAAAGATAAGGGTTTTCAGTTCTATGCCTCGCAGCAAGTTTTCTCCATTCATTTGCTTCAAGCATCAGGGTCGGGTCAAGCACCAGCGTTGATTTTATGTCCATCGAAGCAAGAAGTTTTACCGCAGACTCTTCCCGTACAGAAATTGCACTGTATTTTTCCAGGAGTCTCTTCGTTTCAGAAATTTCTTCCGCATCCATCTGTTCGCGCCCAATACTGGCCGAGAACGCAATGCGCGGCTTTCCAGCCGGGGCAAAATCCAGAAAGTATGAACGGTCAATGCCCTGATTCCAAATACTGTTCCAAACCTGATCGCTGCCGGTGATGTAAACATCGGCTGCGGGAGGATTCGCTTCCAGTTCTTCATAAGAGCAGTATCTGAGCTTTGTTAGTTGAACTTTTTCTTCCAAAAATCTCCACATAGGTGATTTCCGGTTTTTAAGCATCATCTTCAGAATCGCTATCGCTGCCTTGCGTGTAAAGCTATTCACGCCCCACAGCGGCTTCAATTTTTGCAGAGTGCTACTTTCCAGCATTTTTTCTGCACGATTCTGTGGAAGGTTATCCTTTCTCCAGTAATCCACAAATTCTACATCATATCCGCACTTTTTAAGAATCTGCTGCGTTGCATATGTCTGCATTACGGAGCCATAATTATCAACAGTATGTAACGTAATTACACTTGCTTTCATACAATTTGTATTTCCTCTTAAAACTTCTATAAAAATTATCCTCGATTTTTCAAAGCATATTCTATAAAAGCGTCATAGCCATGAAACAAAGGTTTACTACTTAAAAATGTATCCATAGACGCTTCATAATTATAGACGCATTTCATCTTTCCGATAAACGCCTTATTATCGATTTCTGTTCTTTCTTCGAACAGCCAAAAGAATTCTGCCAGTTCCTCTTTGGGCGGAACATATCCGTATACACTATAATATTCTTTGACCAATTCAACCGCCTCAGCAAGCTGGGCTTTTTGTCTTTTTTCTCTGTACTCACCCAAAGAGCAGATGACTTTGGCAGGGTTACCTGCTAACACGCAATCTGACGGGTACCCCCCCCCCGGTTACTACGCTTCCGGCTCCAATTATCGTGTTATTCCCGATAGTCGTTCCCTTAAGAATCACTGTGTTCATTCCGATAAAGCAATTATCGCCAATCGTCACTTTTCCGGCACTGCCCAGAACCTCGCCAAATTTCCCTTTCAATACAGACCAATCATATCCATGTGTTAATATTTTCACACCAATCGTGATCTGAACATTCTTTCCAATATCAATAAGCCACGGGCGTGTCAGGTCAATCAATACGGCAGATGGTTTTGAAAACAACTTCGTTCCTGTTCCAATTCTCATACCCTCAGCACGCAGATAGTCCAGCCAGCTTTCTGGTGATCTTTTGCTCCATATTCTTCTAATTGTATGTAAGCAATTACCGATGTTCATCTGTGTTCCCTCCTGCTGACAATTATTTTATATGCTGGCTTTGCATAGCAGAACATGAGTGCCTGTGCCTTTTTCACCTTTGGAATATAGCTGTTTTTCAGCACACTTCCGAGATATTGCCTGCAAATCGGATTTATTTTTTTTAACAAATCTTTAGGGCATTTTTGACCGTTTCTGCAGTAGGTCGTATAAATGCTGGCGTGCGCAAAAAAGACCGCTGTCTCAGCTATGTATTCCAAATCCGGGAACCACTTTTTATAGAACGCAAGCTGCGCGATCGAGGCATCCATCGGCGCCAAATTGACTTTTGTGTTTCTCGAAATACTATTTCCACGCTGCACATAATGATAGAACGGTGTAGAAGTATAGGTTACCGTTTCCGCCCGTGCCACGATCCGATGCATCAAATAGAAATCTTCACACAGTTTTCCCACAGGGAATCTCAGTTGTCCCTCCCCATAGGCTTCCACCTCAAATAAAGTGCGCTTAAAAATTGCATCGCAGAAGCTCATGTTGAAGTACCGATAGCTGTTCAATTCAATCAGGCTTTCTGTTTTCTTCCAGACCTTCGTGATATCCGATGCATAAGGAGAGTATTTTGCTCCATTTTCCTGTTCATACCACACTCCACCAATTGAAATATCCGCGCTATCACTCCGTAATCGCCCCATCAGCGTTTCATACATCGTTGGGTCAATATAGTCATCTGAATCAACAAAAGCGATATATTTCTTCGTTGCTGCATCAATACCGGTATTTCTTGCTGCAGAGAGTCCTCCGTTTTTCTGGTGGATCACTTTTATGTTCTCGTATTTCGCCGCATACTCATCTGCGATTTCTCCGCTCTTATCTTTAGAGCCATCATCAACTAGAATTATTTCATCTACAGTCAATGTTTGACTAAGAATGGAGTCAACACACTTTCTCAAATACTTCTCTACGTTATAAACCGGAACAACCACTGTTAGCTCACTGCCCATATGATTCATGTTCTCCCTATCTTAATTGTTAAAAATGGTTTGATACGGAAGCACTATATTGCTATTCTGCATGCCGACAGTGTACATGGCATAGACAAAGTATAGCGTGACAACTGCTGCAGAACAGATTATCCTTGTGTTCTTGTTTTCAATCCCATTCAATGTCATAGGAACAAGAATGATTGATGCCAAGCCAAAAACCATTCTGTAACGGTCAATTAGAACAATTTTACCTGTTAACGCGGATGCCCATAATGCCACTACCTGAAGATTATAGTATATCTTGAATTTTAGATTCTCTCGCTGATAAAAAAAAGTTGCAAAAACTACAAGCAAGATATTCATTGCTAAGACCACATATCCTTGTCCTTTCTGAGCATATGTGCTTTCAAGATATGTGGAATAATAGTCCATTCCACTTAGGATACCGTTTGCAATGTTGGCAAAGAATTGGCCAAAGACAAAAATAGCAAGCGTAATAACCGCTAACAATCTAGGATTCAGATCCATATATACCAAAAAATAGACTGCTATAAAAACAATACAAGTTGTATGAAAGCCACTGGCTATCAACACTAGCAGTAAAAAAGGAATAAATTTTCTTTTTTCAATATAAGAAATTGATACAAGCAAAAAGGCCGCGCCTATCATCTGTCGTGTTCCATTAAGGAAATAAAAGAAGTACGTCATCCCCAGCAAAAGGAATATACTCATATACCTATAGGGAGAATCCGATATTATTCTTCTATAAACCGGCATCAAAAACAAGGATGCCGTAAATCCAAAAAGCCACGGCGCAGACAAATGAAAGGCTGCAACCAGTTTGTTTGCCAAATAATATAATACTTCGTATCTGCCCTGTCCGGCACCATTTAATATGCCAAGATAATATCTATAATACGGAATATAATCTGCTCCGACATTAAATCGAATTGCCGAAATAAAAATCAAAGGGAACGCTGCCACAAAGGTCACCAACAACCAATAGCCTATTCCCTCTTTATCATGTTTGACATGCGTGGCAAACCATGTAAACGCAAATGATGCTAGGCATGCCGACCAATATACCGCCATCCTCAGTATTACCTCCTATGCAATTCATCAATTTAGATAGGCTCTCTCGTACTGCTTTGTCATCTCTTTCGCCGACAAGTTCTTCTCCTGAAATGCCTTGATCGCGGCCATATTTGCCTTTCTTTGCCGCAATGCATTCAGCTTTATCTCAAAATCATCCGGTGAGAACGTTTCTCCAAGATAAACAGCTTGCCCCATCTCCACTACCTCGCGGTGTGAGGGAATGTCCGACAGAAACAGGCCCAACCCACGGGACAACGCTTCCAGCACAGAAATCGAAAAGCCCTCGGATTTGGAGGCTGACACGTAAACATCGCTAATGTTCATGTATGCAATCGGGTCAGTATGAAATCCCAGCATCCGTACATGATCATCCGCTTTTGCTTTGCACTCGGCTTCTTTTTCGCCGCTGCCCAAAACAAGTAGATATTCATCGCTTTCGTGATATCGCACAAACTCCTCAATCAACCAAACTATGTTCTTTCGAGAATTCAGCACACCTGCATAGAGAAATATGCGTGCATTCTCTGGCACATCAACCTCAGCTCTGGTTATAGCAGAATGTGCCTGCACCGGCTCGATACCGTTGCAAATAAACGACGCATTAGGCAAATGCTGCTTCATCACATCATAAACGGATTTCGAGCAGCACACACTCTCATCCAGTTTTTTTAATGCTGCCAAATGCAATGCAATGAAGATACGGCTTTTGGCGTACCCATAGGAATCTAGGTAATCCTCGTACATGTTATTATGAAGGGTCGTGATGCGCTTCGCCGCTGTATGCAATCGGGAAGAAAGGATGTCAGGGATGATTCCATGTGTGTGCAAAATATCAAAATGTCCTTTATCCACAACATCCGAGAATTCCTTGCTTCGCCCAAGCAGACACTTCATGCGGCTCAGCGTAGTACACTCATAAATCGTCACACCGTTACTCCGTAGAGCCGAAACCACTTCTGCATTGTTTCCTTCAAACAAGGTGATCAGGGAAATATCATACTCTGACCTGTCCAGATTGTTGATAAGATTCAAAACCACACTGCTGGGACCATTTTTTACAATATAATTGATAACATAGGCTATCCGAACCATGTTGATGTCTTCTCCTTCACTTCCTCAGCACTTTCTCAAACATAAATTTCCGTAGCCAGTTCGGAGCCAGCGCCGATCCGCTGCGGATCACACAGCTTTTCATGTACTGACCGTTCCCAATAAACCCGCTGTCCTTCATGAACTTGAACAACCTTGCCTGGGTTTTAGCGTACTTCCAGCCTGCGCGCCTTAAGTACATTTCAGAACCCGCTCGCATATGGAGCAGCGGCTCTTGAATGTTATAGCCCTGATACCCTGCCATCAGCATCCTTAGCCAAAGGTAATAGTCCTCCAGTAAGTAGAAATCTTGATAGGAGCCAACTGCTTCGACTGCGGACTTCTTATACATCACACAGGGGTGATTAAACGGATTACGCTTCTTTGCAAACTCTACGATTTCTGCATTCGTCTCCGGCAGCACTCGCCTCGTATCAACCGTGTTCGGATCAGTGGTAAACTCCTCCACGATGCCGGAGCAAATGCTCACCTCCGAATATGTGTTAAACACAGCAATCTGTTTTTCACATCGATCTGGATAAGCGACGTCATCGCTGTCCATCCGGGCAACCAACTCATTTTTGCAATGCTTGATTCCCTCATTCAGCGCATTGCCAAGTCCCCCGTTTTTCGCAAGTCGGACAACATTTAGAGTTTTGCCCATCTCCTGCTTCTTTGTTGCAATCACGGCATCCAGCTCCGGATTCAGCGGACCATCACACACCAGCACAAAATCATCCGTTGGAAAGGTCTGCGCCTGAATGCTTTCGATTGCCTGTCTCAAATATTCGGGCTTCTCTTTGTGATATACCGACATAAGAACCGAATATTCTCTGTACTTGTCCACACTCATAACTTCCCTCTCTCGCACAAATAACAGCCCAGACTCATTCTCCAAGAGTCTGAGCCGTTCCAGTTATCTAAAGCTCTTATACTATTGTGCACTTCACGCGCGTGTTATGTAGACTGCGGTGCGTACATCACAGTTGCTATTGGCCTGTGCTTTGCACATCGCTCTGCGCCAGCCGCTCGCCAGTAGCTCACAGTCTTTCGTACCATCCGGCATAAACTCGGTTTTACTGTAACAATCATCACTGCCGTTTCTTTGCTCACACACTCATGTGAGAATCTCATCAGCGCGGAGGTCTTTCTATGTCCCTTAGTTATGGAAAGACCTTTGTTTATACCTGATGCCACATTCTTAAAAAAATACCGTAGTATCAGCGCTTTTTGGCGTTTTCTACGTTCATATCATCTCGGTGTACTCTGGCATAAACTCAACCTACTGTAACAATCATCTGTGAGCCTCATTTTCGGCTCATCGTCTCGCAACAGTAACCGCTTTGTTTATGCCTGACTACACAAAACTCGTAAATATGCCATAGCACCAACACTTTTCGGCGTTTTCTCATCTTTTCCGCTTTGGTGGACTCTGGTATAAACATCTCTTTACCGTAGCATCCTTATGAGCAGCACACTCTTATCTTCAAGACCGATTTCAGTCTCAGATGATATTTTCATGGTCCCACAAGGCCCGCAGAATGATAATGTCATTGAAAGACCCATGTTTATTCCTGATGCCACATCAGGCGAATTTTCGCCCTATTTTTGTCTATATCGCTACAAAATCAAGCTATATATCCATCAATTTTTTGCCACTCATTGCAGTGGTTTGACCCTCAGAAATTCCCTCGGTGCTTTCCGGCATAAACAGGATCTTCACCGTTGCCAGCATAATTTTCAGATCCTCGATCAGGCTGGGATGCGCAATGTACATCAGATCCATCTGCAGTTTATCGTAAGGAGTAGTGTTGTACTTACCGTACACCTGCGCATAACCGGTCAAACCCGCCTTTACCTGAAGCCGCAGCGCAAACTCCGGCATCTCCTCGCAATACTGGGCGGCGATCTCCGGGCGCTCCGGACGAGGGCCTACAATGGATAGATCACCTTTTAGAATATTGAACAACTGAGGCAACTCATCCATGCGGCAAGCGCGGATGATATGGCCGACCTTCGTGATACGGTCGTCTTTGTCACCGGTGGAAAGGCGGGCCACACCATCCTTTTCGGCATCCACACGCATGGAGCGGAACTTCAAGATCTCGAACTGCTTACCATCTTTGGTCAGGCGCACCTGTTTATAGAAAGCGGGACCACCATCGGATTTGACCGCAATGGCTGTGATCAGGAACAGCGGGCTCAAGATGATCAGTGCCACCAGCGAGATCACAATATCCATCGCACGTTTTACAAACAGATACTCCGGGCTGGCCATGTACCGTCCCACCCGTAGCATCGGCAGGTGGAACATGTGCATCGGCTGTGCGCCACTCATAATCACATCGCCCACACGAGGGATGACGAACACATTGATCCCCTGCCCGATGCAATATTTCAGAATGATATTGCGCTCATGGCTATGGACACCACTGATGAATACGCTCTGCATTTCATCCAGCAGACTCAGGTCGTTCAGGCACTCTTCCACGTTCAATGTCATCTTGACATCGTACTTTTTTGAAAGGCCATATTCATTGATGAGCTTTTCCAAGCCATGACGGACATCGTAGACCACTGCGGTGGGCTGAGGCGGAAAGGTCCGGAAATACCAGCTATGGGCGCATCTTGCCCACAGAGTTGCCATCACGACCTGCCCTGCAATGGCCGCAATGCCCGGCAGAATATTGCAGAGCCGCCGAGACATTAGACAGATGACAATGTACAGAATGCCGTCTGTTGCCATCGCTGCTAAGATTTGACCGTAAAGCAGTTCAGAAATGCGTTGCAGGGACATCCAGAACGCATCGTAAACTTTGCCCAGCAGGAAGAACAGCACCGCAAACAGACCGATCATGGCCCAGTTGCCTCTCCAGCCAAACTTTGCATAGACCTGATACGAATAATACAGATCCCAACAAAGTGCGAACGGAATCGTAATCATCACCAGATCAATGACCTTTACGATCTTCAACATCACATCATGCTGAAACTTTGACATAATCCTCTCCAATAACTCCTTTAGCTTTTCTTTTTACGTCTTACGCAACTTCTCCGACCCACATCACAGCAACTGTTTAGGTCGCGCTATCAACTACACAAACCGACCTCTTCCCCCATTTTATGGTTATGCTTTCTCGTTGCGCTCAAACAGACGCAATACCACCTTGCTCACCCCTCTACCGCAATTCAGGGGTATCTTTCACAGTGATAATGGAGGATACCTTTTTTTCGACATCATTGTTTGGAGTCTCCTATTATTTTATCATGGTTATATCTGGGATTCAATAGAGATCCTTACAAATGTATCCCATATGACCTTAGAAAAAACCTCGCAGAAGCTGAAAGTTTTTGCACGTTGCCCAGTTCTGCATGAAAAATCCAGCTAAAAACGAAGGTGGACAAAATAAGTGGTCAGATGGGTGTCCAGACCGTAGGAGGAAACAGAAATGGCACGACGGGGAGAAAACATTCACAAACGCAAGGATGGCCGGTGGGAAGGCCGGTACATCAAGGCACGCACACCGGAGGGGAAGATCCAGTGGGGCTACGTGTATGGCACGGCCTACGCAGAGGTCAAACGAGTGCTGATCCAGAGGAAAGCCGAGGCGGGCTTTTACAACCTGAAAAAAACTGACCTGACCTTTGAAGCGTTGGCCGAGGTGTGGCTGCACTCTCATCGGAATGCTGTAAAAGAATCCACCTATGCCCATTATTCGTACACACTGCACAAGTATCTTCTTCCCGTTTTGAGTAAAGTGCCCGTCGCATCCCTTGAGGAAAGCTTTCTGGAGCAGGCCATGCAGCAGATCATTGCACCCACAGATGCCACGCACAAGCCGCTGGGGAACTCCTCTGCCCATGAATGCCTCTCGATGTTACGGCGTATCTGCAAATATGCCACTCATTTACGTCTGATTCGTCCAATGGAGCTGGAAGTTGCGCTGCCAAAAGTCATCGACAAAATTTCTGCGCCGCTCTCCCCGGCGGAACAGCAGCGACTTCATCAATATGTACAGGCGAACCCTACGCCTCGCAAAATCGGCTTACTACTGGGGCTTGAATTAGGTTTGCGTATTGGTGAGATCTGCGGCTTGCAATGGGGCGATTTCGACCTGAAACTTGGCACGTTGAAGATCAATCGGACGGTCTGCCGAATTTCCTGCGGAAATGGACATACAAAGGTAGTCATCCAAACGCCTAAAACCCGCACCTCCCGCCGGGAAATTCCACTTCCAAAGCAGCTGCTTATTTTGCTGAAAAAGCTGCGCGGAAGCGCCAGCAATGCTGCATGGTTCCTGTCCGGCAGCGAGTCCAAGCCCACCGAACCCCGCTGCTACCGGAAAAGCATCAAAGCGTATCTGAAGCAGGCGACCGTCCGGCAAATACGCCCGCACGCGCTGCGTCATACCTTTGCAACGACCTGTCTACAGGCGGGGTGCGACGTAAAGACTCTCAGCGAATTGTTAGGGCACGCCAATGCCAACATTACCTTGCAGCGCTATGTACACTCTGACCTGACCAGAAAGCGCCGGGAGATGAACCGGATATTCTCCCATCAGGTGTCTATAAGTGGTAGAGAAACATTAAATCTGCTGGAGTAACGCCAATTTTTTCGACCACAGCCCTCCATTATCACTGTGGAGGATACTTTTTTGTTGAATATATTTTTCACCATTACGCAGCAGTGTATTCTCTAAATCATAAAATACTTTTGCAGTATACGCAGATGCGTACACATAAAAATCATATGATATTTGCAATTCCAGCTCATGTGTGATAAGCTTTTCTCGTCCATATGGATGAACCTCCTTTTGCTTTAGCATGCGGTTGGCGTTACCCGCTCTAATTATAGCAAAAGGAGGTTCTTTTTTACCGTTTCAACGCTACGGCTCTATTCTCCCACAAGCATAGCTTGTGGTTTTCTATATGAAAGCAAAAGACCCCCAGCTAAAGCTGAGGGTCCTTCGCCATGCCGGTGGTGGGGGTCTCCCGCGCACTGAGCAACAGCCCGCAGGGCTGATTGCTCCCCTGCTGTGCAGGGTCGTGCTGTTCGACCCGCTCACACGCCGCAGATAAAAAGGAAGCCCCTCAGACAAGCTGGAGGGCTTCCTTTTTATGCCGGTGGTGGGGGTCGAACCCACACGTGTTATTAGCACAAGGGATTTTGAGTTTTTATCCTCATCTTCCATCTGGTGTCATCCAGTGATATCTAGTGATATCTGGTTCCCACTGTGCAAAGGCAAAATTCACGCCTCAACGAACAATAATTTGAAATATCCACGATTTTTCGATGCGTTTTTCCTCTACTCTGTTTTTTCGGTTTGGACCGCCCAAATGGAAATTGGAGGGATGTTCAGGAGGGATGCAGGGCAAAACGCTCCTCTGCTTAGGCACAAAACGAAAGGAAAGTCAAGGATAATGAATCAAAATCAAGCAAAAGAGTATTATAAAAAATTATTTGTGAACTATCCTGATGTGCTGTCTGTCGAAGAAGCAACAACTTTACTCGGTTTCAAAAGCCAGACTGCCATCATCAGAAGAATCCATCAACATAGAATTCGCTGCCTGAAAGTCGGACGATCTTTCATGATTCCGAAAGAATATCTCATCGACTATCTTTTGGATAGCTAAATTATATAGCCATTATATTACATAGCGCACCACTTTTCAATAAGAAAAGAGTGCGCTTTTTATTTTCAAACGAAAGGCGGTTGATTTTTTGAACACAAGCTGGAGCAAAACGTTGAAAAAGCCACATGACCCTTGACTACTTTTACGGACAAGCCGGAGAACTGTTTTCATTCTACCGCATTCCCAAGGCTCTTTTTCAGGAGCCACGGTTCCAGAGTCTGTCCACCGATGCAAAAACCCTGTACGGCATCCTGCTGGACCGCATGAGCCTGTCTGTGAAAAACGGCTGGCTGGACGAGCAGAACCGGGTGTTCATCATCTTCACGATAGAGGATGTCAAGAGGGCGTTGTGTTGCGCAGACAACAAAGCGACCAAGCTGCTCCGGGAACTCGAAAAGTTTGGTCTGATTGAACGAAAACGCAGAGGTCTGGGAAAGCCAAGTTTGGTGTATGTGAAGAACTTTTCGGCAGAATCGTCAAAATCAATATTCCAGAATCGTGATTTTCACGATTCTGGAGGCTTCAAAAACGCAAGTCAAGACCCTTCAAAATCACGATGTAATAAGACTAAAGAGAATGATACTGAAATGAGTGAGACTGATTCTTTCTATTCTGAAGAATCAGATGGGATAAGCAAACGCACCCAACTGGAAGAATATTTTTTGAAGTCTTTGGAGGTAGACCTTCTGCTCCGGCTCTGCCCGGATGATGAGGACACCATCTATCAGATCGTAGATTTGTTGGTGGACACCTGCGCCACCAACCGCAAGCTGCTGCGCATTGCCGGGGACGATAAGCCCGCCGAGGTGGTACGCAGTCGGTTTATGAAGCTGAACGCCGACCATATCCGTTTTGTGCTGAAGTGCCTTGCAGAGAACAGCAGCCCAATCAGGAACATGAAACAATACCTGCTCGCTTCTCTGTACAACGCACCGACCACCATGCAGCTTTACTATCAGAATCAGACCAACCACGATTTAGCGAAACGGAGGTTATAGAAATTTCTAAGAAAGCAACCACGATTGCCGTTGTCAACCAGAAAGGCGGTACCGGCAAAACAACAACCTGCGAAAATCTGGGTGTTGGCCTTGCTGCCGAAGGCAAGAAAGTTTTACTGGTAGATGCTGACCCGCAGGGTTCACTCACCATTAGTATGGGCTGGCAGAAGCCGGACGAACTGCCCGTTACTCTTTCTACCCTGATGCAGAAAGCCATGAACGACCAGTGCATTCCGCCCGGTGAAGGTGTGCTGCACCATGCAGAGGGTGTAGACCTCATCCCGGCCAACATTGAGCTGGCAGGGCTGGAAGTTGCCCTTGTCAATACCATGAGCCGGGAAAAAATGCTGAAGCAAGTCTTGGACAGTGCAAAGCAGGACTATGACTATATTTTGTTGGACTGCACTCCCTCCCTTGGGATGCTGACCATTAACGCGCTGGCGGCGGCAGACACTGCTCTGATACCCGTACAGGCACAGTACCTTTCCGCGAAAGGTCTGGAACAGCTTTTGCAGACCATCAACAAGGTGCATCGGCAGATCAACCCAAAGCTGAAAATCGAAGGTATCCTGCTGACGATGACAGATAACCGCACCAACTATGGCCGACAAATCGACACGCTGATCCGGCAGGCATACGGAAAGCACATCAAAGTGTTCGGTCAGACGATTCCCCACTCCGTCCGTGCAGCGGAAATCAGCGCGGCGGGTAAGAGCATCTTTGTCCATGACCCGAAAGGCAAAGTGGCAGAAGCCTATAAATCTCTGACGAAGGAGGTGCTGGCCGATGCCGAAAAGCAGCGTAAACGCCAGTCTGAGCAGCTACGATGATATTTTTTCCACCGAAGAATCCCGGCAGGAAGAACAGCGCGAACAGGTGCAGCAGATTCCGATTGGAGAGCTGTTTCCATTCAAGAACCATCCCTTCAAGGTTCTGGACGATGATTCTATGAGCGATACCGTGGAAAGTGTCAAGCAGTACGGTGTGCTTTCGCCGTTGATTGCCCGCCCCAGACCGAAGGGCGGCTATGAAATTATCTCCGGGCACCGCCGTCAACACGCTGCGGAGCTGGCCGGACTGGAAACCCTGCCGGTCATTGTGCGCCAGATGGACGATGATGCTGCCATAATCCTCATGGTAGATAGCAATTTGCAGCGTGAGCATATTCTGCCCAGCGAGAGAGCGTTTGCGTACAAAATGAAGTTGGATGCCATGAAAAATCAAGGTACAAGGTCAGATTTAACTTCGACACAAGTTGTGTCGAAGTTGCGGAGCAATGAAAAGCTGGGCGCAGAGAATAATCAAAGTCGTGAGACTGTTCGACGTTTCATCCGTCTGACCAACCTTATTCCAGAACTGCTGGACATGGTGGATAACAAAACCGTGTCCTTCAATCCTGCTGTGGAGCTTTCCTATCTTTCTCCTGAACAACAGCAGGAAGTGATCCGGGCAATGGATGATACCCAGAACTTTCCTTCTGTCTCACAAGCAAAGCGTATCAAGAAGCTGGCTCAGGATGGAACTTTTACAACGGAGACGGTCGTTGCCATTATGGGCGAGGAGAAAAAGAGCGAGCTTGATACGGTGACCATCAAAAATGACACCCTGAGAAAATACTTTCCCCGCAGCTATACGCCCAAACAGATGGAAGATACCATCATCAAGCTGCTGGAGCAGTGGCAGCAAAAGCGGCAGCACAGTGAAGAACGCTGACAGGATATGAATTGGAAAGACCCGGATGGGTCTTTTTCTCTAGAAAAAAGGAGAACAAGCCCAT